>JAABUQ010011600.1_pt1 | contig 11203 bp, 10 predicted proteins | sample 5560001 | NCBI WGS metagenome assembly JAABUQ01 (sample SAMN10711888, study PRJNA513371) | rock metagenome | isolation source: Antarctica rocks | place: Antarctica: Victoria Land, Finger Mt nord | collected 2015-12-18
ATCTTGGCCGGGTGCGTTGCGTCGATCCCCACCGTCGCCGATCGAAACCGTACTGGCCAAAATTCACCCCCTCCCAGGAGCCTTCAAATTCGCCTCGAAAATTTCATCTCTGAGCCAACGCGACCGTGCCACCTGGTTTAATCCCTCGGGTGACGCAGGCCCTCATAACAATCCAAGACTGGTCGATGGCCCGCTCCAAGGTTGGGGTTGGTCGTCGTTGCCAGCTCGTCGTTCTCGAACGATCGGGATGTGATTAAGCCGTAGATGGAGGACGGCCTGGTCACCGACATCAATGAGGTTGCTCATGATAGACGCAGTTCGAACCGCGCAGACGTTGCCCAAACGCAGCACCTTGAAAGTCCACCAGCCCGCCGAGGAGATCGACAACTCGGCCCGTTGGCTGATCAACGGGTTCCCGGCGACCATCCTGGTCTGGACAGCGGACGAATGGTCGAGGTTGGCCGATCGTCCGCACGATGCGCAACGAGTCCCCAATGGGACCTGGTGTGCGCTTCGGATCGATTGACGAGTGAAGTTGGCAGCAGGATGAGTCGCCATCCCGCTTCCTCCTGACAGGTTAGATTGACTGACGGTTGGAGTTGGTAGCGGGACGAGTCGCCGTCCGGCTGCGACTCAATGAGGATGCCCCCGCCGGCCCCGGCCAGGGGAGGCTCGGCATCGCTCTGGAACCGTCGGTGCCTCCACCGGCGCCGCGATTAATCTCAACGGCGACGCCCGCCCACCGCGGGACCAGAGCCATAGCGGTAGCTGTTTCCCCGACCGGTCTGCGTCCGGATCGAGTTCATCAGGCCACCCATGTTGTTGTAGGTTTGCGGATAAGCGTTGTAGTTGTATCCTCGGTTGTACCCGATCCCGCCGTACCCGTTGTTGAACCCGCCGAAGTTGGTGTAACCACCGCCGCCGAAATTGTTGAACCCGGAGTTGAAGCCGTTCCCAAAGCCGGCCCCTCCGAAAGCATTGCCCCGGGCGCCTCCCACGCCGAACTGCTGAGCGGAAGCCGAGGACGTTGCCAGGCCGGTGAGGACGATGAGCGCGCAGAGCGAGGGCTTAATCAGTCGCATGGAAGAAACCGCCTCGTAAGGAGACGCTCGACCGGCAAACGATGAAGACGTTTCAGGTCGGGGGGCCGAGCTTGCTTGCTATCATCCTCAATTCCGGTGCCATCGGCCAGGGTTGCGAACTGGCTTTGTGCTCCGGTGTGCTTCCCAAGGGCTCGTCGGTCGGCGAGTTCCCTGGTCGATCCGCTTGCAATCGCCGCTCGATTGCCTAGATTGGTGCCACGTCTCGGCCGGTCGTTCGGCCGGGGGCGAGGGGACTTGCCCGGACCTCGCGACTCGAACAGCTTTCTCACGCCCCTTCACCAGGAATCTCCCGCCGATGAACCAGGACTTGCGCGAGTTGACCGAGGCCGACCAGGCTCGCCTGGCGCGGGCGGTGATGCGGAAGCAGGCGGGCCTGAGCCTCCGGGTGGCCGCCGTCTTCCTGGTGTTGATCCTCGGGTTGCCGCTGCTCAACTCGGTCTGGCCCGACGCGATGAACGAGTCGTGGTTCGGCGGGTTTACGCCGACCTGGCTCTTCCTGGCCGTGCTGTTTTATCCGATCACCGTGGCCTTGTCGTTTTATTTCGTCGGGGCGTCGGACCGGATCGAAGCGGGCTGCGTCGACTGGCGGCGGACTTTGGACGAGGAGGAGGGGCGATGACCTTGACCTCGTTGACGGTGATCCCCGTCCTGTGCGTCGCCGCGATGACGGCCGCGACGATCTTGCTCGGAGTTTACGCGACCCGCAAGGCGAAGACGGCGTCCGACTTCTTCGTCGCGGGTCGGTCGGTGAGCGTCTTCTGGAATGCGTCGGCGATCTCGGGCGAGTACCTCTCGGCCGCCTCGTTCATGGGGATCGCCGGCTTGCTCATGAAGAACGGGTACGACGCCTTGTGGTATCCCGCCTGCTACGCCACCGGCTACCTGTTCTTGCTCCTCTTTATCGCCGGCCCCTTGCGCCGCTTCGGCGCCTACACCATCCCCGACTTCGCCGAGGGGCGGTTCAACAGCCCGATGTTCCGCAAGGTCGCGGTGACGTTCGTCCTCTTCATCGGCTTCTTCTACACGATGCCGCAGATGAAGGGGGCGGGCGTCGTGATGGGGACGATCCTCGGCTGGCCGTACTGGGCGGGGATCGTCATTGTCGGCGTGGTGATCACCTTCAACGTCGCCTTCGGCGGGATGAAGGGGATCACCTTCGTCCAGGCGTTCCAGTACTGGGCCAAGCTGTTCGCCATCTCGGTCCCGGTGTTCGTCCTGGCGAGCGTGGCCGGAGGGTATGGGAAGAACCTCGACGCCGCCGCGCCCCTCGATGGGACCCCCAAGGTCGCGGGACCATCGACGGTCAAGGTCCGAGGGTCGATCGCCTACCCAGCCAACCTCGTCACCTTCTCGGCCCGGGCCGCCACCAAGGTCGCCTTCCCGGGCGGGGCGAGGGTTCGGATTAGCACCGTCCGCCCGTTGAAGCCCGGCGAGGACCCCCTCAACGCCCTCTCGGCGCATCTCGAAATCATCCCCGGGTTCGACCTCCCCCCCGAACCAGAGTCGACCCCGGCCGACTTTGCCCGCCCCCAGCGCAAACCCAGCGTGCTCGCCATCGCCGGGTCCGGACCCACCACCATCCCCGCCGCCACCACCGTCTGGGTCCACCCGGTCCTGGTCACCAAGGGGGGACAACCGGTGGTTGAGTCCGGCCGCCCCGTCCTCTCGGCGATCCGGTTCGAGTTCCAGGAGCCCGCCGAGATGACCCTCGGCGACGAGGTCCCCAACGCCCCCGTCAACAAGACCTGGCTCCGCCCGTTCGGCCCGATGACGTCCAAGTATGGCCACCCCTTGCTCTACACCTACTCGCTGATCATCGCCCTGATCTGCGGGACGGCGGGCTTGCCGCACATCCTGGTCCGGTTCTACACCAACCCCGACGGCCGATCGGCGAAGCGGACCACCCTCTGGGTGATGGTGATGCTCGGCAGCTTTTACGTCTTTCCGCCCGTCTGGGGAGCGATGGGCCGGAACGTCTTGCCGACCTTGTACGCCAACAACACGACGGACGCCGTGGTCATCCGCTTGCCCACCGTCCTGGGCAGCCCCTTGTGGGGCCAAGTCTTGATCGGGATCACCAGCGCCGGGGCGTTCGCGGCGTTCATGTCCACGTTCTCCGGCCTCTTGGTGAGCATGTCGGGAGCCTTGGCCCACGACATCTACGGGGTGATCCTCCGCCCCCAATCCTCGCCGCGCAGTCGCCTGATCGCCTTCAAGCTCGCCGCCGTCGCGATCGGGATCATCTCGATGGCCCTGGGCTTCCTGGTCGAGTCGTTCGACATCGCCATGATGGTCGGCTGGGCCTTCGCCATCGCCGCCTGCTCCTATTTCCCCCTCTTGCTGTTAGGGGCCTGGTGGCGCCCCTTGACCGTCGCCGGCGCCGCGAGCGGGATGCTCCTGGGCGGGCTTCTGTCGCTTGCGGCGATCGTCACGTCGATGCTCCTCGACAAGAAGATCCTCACCTTCACGACCACCCCGCTGGTCCGCTCCCTCCTCGAACAACCCGCCATCTGGGGAGTCCCCCTCTCGGTGGCCACGATGATCGTCGTCTCCCTGCTCACCCCCCACCTCATCCCCCGCGACATCACCCTCAAGATGCTCCGCCTCCACGCCCCCGAGGAGTTGGGTCTGTCGAAGAACTACATCGAGAGTTGACGGGGTTGTATCCTGATGGTTGTTGTCTGCCACGGGGAACGTCTCGGAACCGAAAGACGACCATGCTGACCCGGTTAAAAGTCACTGGCTTCAAGAACCTCGTCGACGTCGATATCCGGTTCGGCCCGTTCACCTGCGTCGCCGGCTCGAACGGGGTGGGCAAGTCCAACTTGTTCGACGCCATCGGCTTCCTGAGCGCGCTGGCCGAGATGCCTTTTCTTGAAGCTGCCAAGTCGATCCGAGACGGTCGGACGCTCGACGTTGCCAACTTGTTTCATCGCGTCGGCTTGCGCTGCGATGATATCATGACCTTTGAAGCCGAAATGATTGTCCCCGCTTTAGGTGCCGATGATTTGGGCCAAGAAGCCAAGGCAAGTATCACTTTTTTGCGTTATCTTCTGGAATTAGGACTTCAACCGCCGACAGGAAGTGTTTCCTTTGGTGGCCTCGCTCTCCGTAGAGAATCTCTCGAACATATTAATATAGGCGATGCAAAAAAGAACCTACTGTTTCCACATTCCAAAGCGTGGCGGGAATCCGCCGTGAAGGGGCGTCGGACCACCGCACTAATCTCCACCAAGCAAGATTTGGATAGTTCCGGCCATGAAAATACCAGAATCAACTTGCATCAAGACCGGGGTGAAAGTGGTGGACGGACGACTAACTTTCGTGCATCAACGCTGCCGCGAACGGTCTTGTCCTCGGTGAACGCCGCGGAAAATCGGACAGCGGTCCTCGCGCGGCGAGAGATGCAATCCTGGCGTCGGTTGCAACTGGAACCTGCCGCGCTCCGCGAACCCGATACATTCACCCCCATCGCCCGGCTCGGGAGCAACGGGTCGCACCTAGCAGCCACGCTTTATCATCTGGCCCACGGTGGTGCCGCCCCACTGAGTTCCCCTTTCGAGCGCACCGAGGCCCCTGATCCGACCACGGTTTATACCCGCGTCGCCAACCGCCTCGCGGGTCTGATCGATGATGTCCGGGAAGTCGGCGTCGATGAAGACACGCAGCGCGAGCTTTGGACCTTGTTTGCCCTCGGCAACGATGGTACCAAGCACCCCGCACGAGCCTTGTCCGACGGCACGCTCCGCTTCCTCGCTCTTGCGGTCATCGATGAGGACCCCGCCGCTCAAGGGGTTCTCTGCTTGGAGGAGCCCGAGAATGGTATCCACCCGGCGCGCATTCCTGCGATGCTCCAATTGCTCGAAGAAATCGCGGTCGACGCCGAAGAACCGATCGGCCCCGATAATCCTTTACGCCAAGTCATCATCAACACCCACTCTCCCAAGGTCGTCAGCGAGGTGAATGGTGGCTCTTTGGTTTTCGCCAAACTCGGAGAAGCGATCCGAGACGGTGAGCGGTTTCCGAGTGTCCAGTTTCTCGGGCTTTCCGACACTTGGAGAACCACCAGAGGGGACGAACCCGCCGATGAAGTCCCCAAAGGCGACATCTTGGTCTACCTGGAAGGACCTCATCCAACGGATTTGTCTACTTTTGAACGCGAGGCAAAGCACTTCAAGGCAACTCATCCTCGAACAACCCACGACCGCCGCCGCGTGAAGGATCGCGATGACTTTCAACAGTTACTTGGTTTCGGTGACGACTTCAAATGAAGGCTCCTCGGTTCACCCTAGTGACAGACGGACCAACCGATGGAGACATGCTGGTCCCGATACTGGAGTGGCTCCTCCGAACTCGTTGTCCTAGCCTCAGTGTCAAAGTGGAGTACGCGGATACGAGGGGGCGTATGGTTTCCAAAGGCTTACATCAAAAAATTGCGTTCGCCCTCGAGAACTATCCTTGCGAGTGCTTGTTCATCCATCGTGACGCCGAGAAAGAGCCAGCCGATAATCGCCGGGATGAAATCCGCAACGCCATCGAATCCTTGGGAGCGAAGAAGCCAGCTGCACACCTATGCGTTGTGCCGATCCGGATGTCCGAGGCTTGGCTCTTGATTGACGAGCCAGCGATTCGGCGGGCTGCGGGCAACCCCAACGGCAGAATCCGACTGGAAATGCCCCGACGCTCCGCGATCGAAGGATTGCCCGATCCGAAGCGACTGCTTCACGAACTTCTCGTCACCGCGTCGGAACTGAACGGGCGGCGCCGGAAATCGTTCGAATCGAAGACCAACCCCCACCTCGTCGCCCGGTTCATCGACGACTTTTCTCGGCTCCGCGAGCTGGCGGCGTTTCAAGCGTTGGAAAGCGACATTCAACAGATCGTCCGAGAAAAGCGGTGGAACGCAACCGGATAGGCCGCCCTTCTCGCGGAATCAACTTGCCAATCGTGGCCTCGGGGAATCTCACCCGTGTGACGAGGGTGCGAGGCATCGAGGACCGCACCGCCGGTCGCGGGGGTATTGGCGGATATCGGCGTCGCGCGGGCAGTGTGGGGGCCGGATCGAGATTTCGGAGGATCCATCTTCAAGTGGCATCTTGATTCATCCGATTCATCAACCCAGTGAAGGCGAATGTTCTTCGCTCGCAAGTCCGGTAGGACGGACGTTGATGCCGCACGGAGGAGCCAATCCCCTCTGACCCAAGGCCAGTACGTCATGTCGGCGAAATCTCGCTCGTCCGCCCGCCATCCCAAGTTCGCGATGGAACCCCTGGAGACGAGGAACCTCCTCAGCCTCCTGATCAACTCCAAGCCGACGCTCTCGGTTCAACCCAACGGCGGAAGCGTCCGATCCGCCGGGAACGGGGCCTACTCAATCATCCAGCCCGCGACAATCAAGGTCTTCGGCACCGCCCAGCCGTCGCTCGGTCTGGTCTCCACAGTTTCCATCTTCGCCGAAGACCGGAACGGCAACATCATCAACGGCGGTCAGCCGCTGGCCACCACCTCCCCCGATTCTTTGGGCCGTTACAACGCGACCTTCACCCTGCCCAGCACGATTCGCCGGGACGTCAACCAGCTAGTCGCGTTCGAGACGGCCACCGGCTCCATCACCGGCAACCTGGCGATCAACCCGACGACTCTCTCCGGCTTAACGGGTAACCTCGGGATCAACGGCACGACGCTTCGGAACTTCACCGGGCAAGTCAACATCGTCAACGGGACCGTGGGCGGCCTGACCGCGACGGTTGTCAACCCCAACGGGACGATCAGCGCTCTGTCCGGGCCGATCACGATCGCCGCTGGCACCACAGTCGGCGGAATCACCGGCACGATCAACACGCCCGCCGGGACAGCCATCACGCTGACCAACGGCACGATCACGACCACTGGCTCGCCGATCACCCTTCCTGGCGGGACGACGACCACCGCCCCCGGGACGACCGTCACGGGGCTTACCGGCACACTCACCGTACCCGCCGGGACACCGATCACGGTCGGCGGCACGACCGGCACCATCGGCGCGATCAATGGGACCACCACCCTCAATGGCGGGGTGCTTGGTGGTTCGACTGGTACTTATTCCGGCCAGACCGGGACTGTCGCCGGGACGACCGGGACGATCACCGGCCAGTCCGGCACGACCGGCGGCTCGAACGGCACGCTGACCCAGACCGGCACCGGCGCGCTGGGCGCACAGAACGGCGCGTTGACGGGCGCCGGCGGCACGATCGCGACACCCAACAGCACGCTGACCCAGACCGGCACCGCCGTGACGACCGTCCCGGCCGGCAGCACGATCACCGGTGGGACCGGGACGATCGACCCGACCACCGGCACGCTCGTCCAGACCGGGACCGCCGCCATCGCCGCGACGACCGGGACGTCGGTCACACCTGTCCAGGAATTCGCCGTCTCCGACCCGATCAGGATCTTGATCCACGTCCCGCGCGGCCTGGCCACGGGCCGCGCCATCCCGGGCGGCGGGGTAGCCCAGGCCTCCCTGCACCCGAAGATGGGGCACGTCAACATCGTCAAGCCGGTCACGCACGCTCGACACAAGTGATCTCGATTGCCTGTCATTGTGCCCCGGCCCCCCCTCGCGGAGGGGGTGGGCCGGAGGCGGAGCTTACTGTCGAGCCGGACCAGCGGACTTTCGGGTCCAGGGGTTGGCTACTTCTTCGTCTCATCCGCCCTCTGCCGCATGATCCGGTCGAGCGCTGTCTTGTCGTCGGGGAGGAGGCCGACGCCGACAAGTCGAGGGGTTAAGGTCCGCCAGTTGGGATCGAGGGTGAAGACGCGGCGGAATAAAGGTAATGACTCGTCGACGCGCTTCATATTGACGAGGGCCACGGCGTGCCAGTAGACCATCTCGGCGTTGTCGGGGACCAAGGCCTCAGCCCCGGCGTAGGCGCGTAGAGCTCCTTCCTGGTCTTTGCGCTCGACGGCGAGGTCGCCTTCGTTCATCAGGTTGTAGGCCCGCTGGAGCTTGACCAACCGGCGGAGCTCGGCGACGGGTTCGGGGTGGTCGTCGACGCGGAGGTCGAAGAGGCGGTCTCGCCAGGGTTTGCCGGTGGGTTTGCCGGCCACGACGATCAAGGCGGCGGCTTGCTTGCCGCGGATGTCGCCACCGGCGGCCTGGGCGGCTTCAAGGGCCGCGAGCATCCGCTCGGCGAGGTCCCCCTGGGTGGATTCGAACGCTTGGGACATGGCGGGCCAGACCTTCGCATCGAGCATCAGGTTGGCTTGCACCGAATAGCCCTCGCCGACGTGGTGGCCGGCCATCGGGATGCACTTCGTCCCCGTGTGCGCCGCGACCTTGCCCACGGCGTCGATCATGGCGACTTGCCGGACCTCGCGGTTCTCATCGGCGGCGAGCAACCCCTTCAAGGCGTCCGGCCCGGAGCGGCCCGCTTTCATCAGGCTCAGGCCGAGCGGGCCATAGCTGGCGTCGACGAACGACTGCGTGGCGACAGCGCCCACCCCCGCCTCGGCCCACGGGACGAGCGGGCCGATGGCGAACCAGTGCGACTGGACCGCGACGCCCAGCTCGCCGGTCTTCGCGTCGCGGGCGACGATCGAGTAGGTGTGGACGGGCCGGGTCGGGCGGCCGGCTGGCCGCTCAGGTCCCGGCTCTCCCGCTGGGGCGGAGCCGACGATCAGGAGCAGACCGAGGATTAACGAGATTAGCGCGGAGCGCGACATGAACACCTCGATTTGCCAGGGAGATCATATGAATATCGGCACGTAAATTCATGGCGGATTGCAGATCGCAAAGGGTGAATCGAATTCGGTTTGCGATTAGCGGACCGCGATGCGGGGTCTTCCGGGGATGCGTCCGAGTCGAACGAGTCAAAGCTGAGGCTCCGGGCCGGTCTTGGAGCGAACGCAGCGGAACCCGGTGTGCGAGGCCGCACTGGTGGGTTCCCCTTTGCCTCGGGCGCCGGGGCGGTAGCGGACGCAGTAGTCGTCGCTGCAGAGGAACGATCCGCCGCGCTGGACGCGCTTGGGGACGCCGGGTTCGTCGGGGTCGAGGCTGGCGGAGGGGCCGGTCGGGTTCTTCGACGGTCCGTTGGCGTAGGCGTCGGGGTGATACCAGTCCGCGCACCATTCCCAGACGTTGCCCGCCATGTCGCGGAGGCCGAACCCATTGGGCGGGAACGACCCGACCGGCGCGGTCGCCGCGAAGCCGTCGTCGCGGGTGTTCCGCGTCGGGAACCGTCCTTGCCAGATGTTTGCCTGCCATTGCCCGCCCGGGGTGAGGTCGTTCCCCCAGGCATACCGAGCCTGGTCGATGCCTCCCCGGGCGGCGTATTCCCACTCGGCCTCGGTGGGGAGCCGCTTGTTGGCCCATCGGGCGTAGGCCACCGCGTCGTCCCAGCAGACCTGGACCACAGGGTGGTTGGCTTGGCCCTCGATCGAACTTCCCGGTCCCGACGGATGCCGCCAGTCGGCCCCCGGGACGTAGCTCCACCACGACAGCGGTTGATTCAAGTCGGCGTCGCTCCTCGGCGGCGTGAAGACGACCGACCCCGCCCGGAGCGACGCCGGGTCGGCCCCCGGGTACAGTCGAGGGTCGGGCGCGCGCTCGGCGGTGGTGACGTAGCCGGTCGCCGCGACGAACCGGGCGAACTCCGCGTTGGTCACCTCGGTCCGGTCGATCCAGAAGCCGTCCACCTCGACCGCGCGGACCGGCCGGGCATCCGGGGCCTCGGTCGACCCCCGCCCGTACCGCCCTCCGGGAATCCAGACCATCGGCTGATCCGGCGAACCATCCCGATCAACCGTCAGCGGGGCGACGTCGCGCCCTTGCCGGGCCAAACTCAGCGCGAGCAGCCCCGCGACCAGGATACCGCCCATCAATCCGAAGCCGACGAGGCGATGGTTGCTCTGCGAGATGGCCACGTCCAGATACTCCTCGGGTTGCCGTCGCTCCGCGGACCGCGCATGATAACCCAATCACGCCAGCGGCTGCCCCCAGATCAACCGGTCGTCGCGTCCCCGGACTTTACCAACCACCCGGATCGTGAGGTCGAAGATGTCGGGCACGCCGCCGGGGACCGTCACCTCGGCGATGGCATTTTTGCTGGTATCGGCGTAGTTGGCCAGCGGTTGAAACGTGGTCGAGCCGCGCTGGGCGGGCTTGTACGCGGCGGCGGCGAACCCCGAGTTGATGTGCGACAGCTCAACCCGATCCGCGTACCGGTCGAGAAACCGGCGGGTGTCGACCTCGAAGACGGCTTGCTCGGACTTCAAGTAGGCTTTGAGCATCCGTGCCAGGCGGTCCTCGGTCGGCCAGAAGAAGACCCGCTCGTTCAAGGTCTCGAGCCAGGCTTGGGGGGTCAGGTCGGTCAGGCAGGTGGGGAGGACGTCGGGGTCGAGCGGCCCTTGGTCGCGGACGTAGGCGGGGCCAAGTTCGGGATGGGTGATCGGGACAACCGTCGGGCGGTGGCTCGACTCGATGGCGAACCGCTCGGGGCCGAGGACGGCGTAGCGGTCCAGGAGGGTGGTGGTGCTCAAGAGGCCGAACCGCTCGATACTCGCCCAGTTCCGGGCGTCGGCCATGTGGAACAAGACGGGGTGCTTGGCGATCAAGCGCTCGGGAGTCATGGTCGAGTTGCGCCCGGGGAGGGTGTGCTGGTAGCGTTCCCAGCCTATTGTCCGCAGGCCGCGACGGCAAGAGGCTTTGGAGGCGGTCGGCGTCGCCCTTCCCGAGTGCAACCGGAGCGCCCTCGTCGCCACTGGTGCGACACTTATGGCGGGTAGTACCCGGGCGTCGGCCTCGGTAGGCGTTTGGGCGACACGATCGCGTTCGAGTTCCAGTACCCCGACGGCCCCTTCTTCAACACCTTCGCCCAGGACGCCAAGGCCAGGACATGGACCTGGATGATGGAGTCGATCGCCGAGGACGAAACCCGCAAGCTGTTCGCCGTGGATACACTCCGCCGCGAGTGGCAGGAGCGGACTGGATCGATTGCTTGCCGATCAACCCCTCGAAAACGATCTCGGCGCGTTCTTGCCGAATGACTTGCATCGACCTGGACGACTTCGTAATGTCGTCGGAAGTGGTCATGCAACCGCGTCGCCCAAGTAGGGCTTGG
>JAABUQ010011601.1_pt1 | contig 11202 bp, 12 predicted proteins | sample 5560001 | NCBI WGS metagenome assembly JAABUQ01 (sample SAMN10711888, study PRJNA513371) | rock metagenome | isolation source: Antarctica rocks | place: Antarctica: Victoria Land, Finger Mt nord | collected 2015-12-18
GGTCGCGCTCAACATCCTGCGCGCCAACGGCGTCCAGAACATCAGCCTGGCGCTCTACGCCAACGCCGTCAGCTTCGATCAGCTGCTCGCTCTTGGAACCCAGTAATTAGAACTGAATGGCCCTGACGCAGTATCTGCCTGACCCGCTTCGACCGCGGCCAGGATGGCGCGGTGCTCGTCGCCCGATCTGGCCTGCCACGCAAGGCTGCTCCATGCAGCGAACAGGTGACGCGCACTCGCCCGATGCAGATCGGCCACAGCACCGGCCAACCGCGGCATGGCGCAGGCCGACGTGAGAGCGCCATGGAAACGCTCGTTCGCCTCTTGCAAGGTGGTCAAATCGTCCGCACACAGCCGCTCATCCTCCAGCGCCGACCGTGCTGCGGCCAAGTGGACTTGGGACAGTAGCGGCATCGCGTGCCGCAACGCGAGCGGCTCCAGCACCGCACGCATCTCGGCCACTTCCAGAACGGCGGCTGGATCGAGCGGCGCAACACGGACGCCGCGGCGCGGCTCGGTGACAACCAAACCCTGCGCATCCAAACGTTGGAACGCTTCCCGCACCGGGACGTGACTCGTGCGGAACTCGGTTGCCACGTGGTCCTGACGTAGCCGCTCGCCGGGCGGGAGCGCGCCCGACACGATCCTGGCGGCCAGCGTGCGGGCGATCACGGCCGCAATGGACCGGTCCTCCTCGTCTTCCACTTGCGCCATGTTCACCATTGGATCATAGATAATCTATCATCCTGGATGACGCTATGCAACGATCCCGCCCTGCTCGCCTCCAGCACGTAGCCGGGATTGGCGTCGACCGCATGGGATCAATCGCCGACGCCTCCGGTCGTGACTTCTTGCGTCTGGAGAACCTCGATACCGACATCCCACCCGATCCGGACGCGGTCGAGCGGACCCGTGCCGCAGCCGGTGAGGAACCAGCCAACTCTTACTTGCCGTTCGTGGGGCAGGACCGGCTGCGCGACGCCGCTGCCCGGCACGTGTCGGCCCTCTCCGGTGTGGCATACAGCGGCGCGCGCAACTGCGTCATCTCCGCCGGTGGGCTGTCCGGTATCCTCAATGCCCTGCTCGCCACGGTCGAAGTCGGGGACGAGGTGATCGTCACCGACCCCACCTATGCCGGCTTGCTGAACCGGGTGCGGCTTGCCGGCGGTGCGCCGCGGCAGGTGCCGTTCTGCTTCCAGCCTGGCGCAGACTGGCGGCTCGACCGCGATGCGCTCTGCGCGGCTGTCGGACCACATACTCGCACCATGCTGCTGATGTCGCCCTCTATGCCGAGCGGCGGCGTGCTGGATGCGGAGGATTGGGCGTTGGTCGCGGCGCTTTGCACGGAGCACGACCTACTGCTGATCCTGGACAGCGCGATGGAGCGGCTGCTGTTCGACGGCCGCACCGTGATCCACCCCGCAGGCCTGCCCGGCATGGCGGAGCGGACCATCACCGTCGGCGCGGCCTCGAAGGAGTTGCGCATGATCGGCTGGCGCGTTGGCTGGACAATAGCGCCGGAATGGCTGATGCCCGACCTGGTTGCGGTCTCCCTTGCCAATGTCGTCGTCCCCGTCGGCATCGCCCAGGACGCTGCCGCACTGGCCTTGGAGCGATCGCCCGCAACGCTGCCGGCCTATGTCGCCGAACTGCAGCGCCGGCGTGATGTCGTGGCCAGCGAGTTGGCGGGCCTGCCATTCGGCCTGCCGGCCGGCGGCTGGTCCATGCTGCTTCGGGTGTCCGACTTCGGCCTGGACGGCGCCGCCCTGTCCGAGCGATTGCTGGATCAGGGGGTGTGCGCGACGGGCATGGCCGGCTGGGGTGCGGCGCACGGGGCAGACTACATCCGCTTCGTCTTCTCCAACGAACCAGCCGAACGGTTGCACGGTCTTGGCGCTCGCGTCCGCATGGCATTGGGCATCCGGTGATGGCAGCCAGCACGCCGACGACGCGACAAGCAGCCCGTCTGGCATGACGCCCGACGCTGTGCCTTCAAGAGAGGTCTATGATGCCGGCTGTAAATCTCACTCAAAAGCTCGATTCCTTCATAGACCACTGGTCTCCCAAGATCGTCAGCACGTTCAACGGTCACGATGTGATGGTGGTCAAGGTCAAAGGGGAGTTTGTTTGGCATTCCCACGAGGACACCGACGACTTCTTCCTTGTTTTAAAAGGGCAGTTGACGATCCAGTTCAGGGATAGTGAGGTCCAACTAGCCCCTGGCGATCTCTACATTGTGCCAAAGGGGTTAGAACATCGCACTGTCGCATGCGAGGAGGCGCACCTCTTGCTCATCGAACCGCATGGCACGCCCAACACGGGCGATATGGCGACTGCTGCAACGAAGGACGCAATATAGTTTCAGCAGCGATTTCCGACAGCCTGAGGAATGGCGACATGGACCAGAGTAAACCTATGCTCGATATCGAGAGGGACTTGGCCAATAGAGCCGCCGCTGCTGGCTTCACTCAGCAGGGCGCGGTCGGCGTGGCACGCTTTGTTGGTGCTTTGACACGGATGGTCGAGCCGCGCCGAGCGCTCGAACTCGGCACCGGTATGGGCCTAACGACGTATCATATCCTGAACAACCTTCCAGCGGATGGGTTGCTGGACAGCGTAGAAAGCGACCACGAACTCATCGAAGTTGCCAGAGCGATCGTCGGCGCCGACGAACGTTTGCGACTGCATAACAAGCTTGGCGAGGATTTCATCGCAGAAGCGTTTGGATCCGAAAAATACGACCTAGTATTTGCAGATACCTGGCCGGGGAAGTATTTTCTGTTGGATGAAGTGCTACAGATCGTGAAGCCTGGCGGCATCTATGTCATCGATGACATGAATCACAGCAAAGAATGGCCGGACGGGCATGAGGAGAAGGTGCAAAGTCTTCTAAATTATTTAACGAGCCTCAAAGGCTGGAGCTTTTCTTACTACACGTTTGGAACTGGCATCGGCATTGGCCAGAAACACTCAATCAGTGCGCATTTGTAAGAAAAGACGGTGATCGCTCGTAGCGATTGTCCGCTGCCTATCACCTACGGGTTTTCAGGGAGCCGACTTTCCAAGCTTCTGTATGTGAAGTGGCGCCATATACCGCTGTAGATTAGGTGCAATCTAACGATGAGGGTCACAGGCGAATCGTGCCGCGTGCGATGCATGTTGTGGCGTCCGCTTAGGGCTTGCCCTTGCGGGACGCCCGCGGCGCACGCCGAACTCAGCCGGTCAAGAGGGACCGGGCCGCGGGTCTGGTAGCAGCGAAGCAAGCAGTTCGACTCTGCCTTCGGCGTTGCTGGCGGTTGCCGGACCGCACAGCGGCATCAGACGTCTGCCAGCGTCCGAGCAAGGGCGAAACAGCCGCAGAGAGACTGATTCTCTATCGGTGTGGAGATATGCGGGATGACGACAAATGTTGTGTCTCGGACACCGCGGGTTATATTCCAAAATTGCTCCACCGCGTGCAAGGAATTGTCAAAGCGCGTCAGCTCTTCGCGGCTGAAGTGCTCCAGAAGCAGTACCCCGAACATAGACGTAACCTGGTGGCCTGGAAGTTGGACCGCCTGGGACGCGACGCGCTGGCGGCACTCACGGTGGCGCGCGACCTGGACGCCTGCAGTGTCCGTATCGTCATCACCACCCTGGGCGTGGACAGCTCCACCCCGGCCGGGCACATGGGGTTCGGCGTGCTGGCTCAGCTCGCGGAGTTCGAGCGGGCCACCTTCATTGAGCGAACGAATGTCGGCCCAGCGGCTGCGAGGAAGCGCGGCAAGCGCATTGGCCGCCGGCATAGCCTCACTCCGCACCAGCAGCATGAGGCGAAGCGGATGCGAGAGGAGGATCAGACGTACGCGCAGATTGCAGCGCTGTTCGGCGTTTCGCGCTCGGTCGTGTGGCGGTCGGTCAACACCGCTCCCTGATATGCGATTAGGGCAGGGACGCGCAACACTATGCGGCCCTACCACGATCAGATACGGTTATCCTTTAACAAAGGCGCAATTTGCAACAAGTGGCTGGCCTTGCCGTTCGTGGCTGGTCGGAAGTCGCGGAGATAACCGACCCTCTGCTGCGTTGGGGACAACGGACGTCATGCTCACGCTCGATCATCTCACGGTCATTGCTCCCTCGCTCGTCGCCGGGGTGGAACATGTACGTGCCCACCTCGGAATCGACATGCCGTATGGCGGCGCTCACCCCGAGATGGGCACGCACAACCATCTCCTGCGTCTCGGCGACGACATGTTCTTGGAGGTGATCGCGACCGACGCGCACGCCTGCGCCCCCGCCGGGCCGCGCTGGTTCGGCCTCGACCACCCGGGCACTGTCCGGTCGGCTTGGGACGAAGGGCGGCGCCTCCGCGGATGGGTGGCCCGAACCACCGATCTCGATGCCGTGCTTGCCGCTCATGGCAATCTGCTGGGCCGCAGGACGAGCGTGTCCCGTGGCGATCGATCTTGGTCCTTCTCTGTCCGCGAAGACGGCCTGCTCCCTGCAGAAGGTGTTGCTCCTTCTGTCATCGCTTGGGGTGACCGAGGGTGTCCAGCGTCCGCGATGCCGGACTTCGGTGCCCGGCTGGTGGCCTTTGTGATCGAGCATCCCGATCCGTCCTGGGTCAAGGATCTTTATACAAGCCTCGAAGTCGAAAACCCGCCCGAGGTGCACAAGGGTCAGCAGGTCCGCCATTGGGCGGTCGTCGACACCCCGAACGGCACCAAGGGGCTTTGCTGACCAAGCGGGAGCGGGGCCGCACCAAGGAGAACTCGATGGTGCTGGGCGTCGCCCCTTTCCGCAGGATCAGCTGCCCCACTACTTTTTACGAAACACGCATTCTGTAAAGAGTTTGGCTCCGGCGATGATGTCCGCAGTCCCGCCCATTCTAGATCAAGATTCCACTCACACAGGGTCAGGGGGGCGGTCTTAGCCTGGCTGTATGGAATCTATCCCTGGGGACACCGGTGGCGAATTCAGGGTTGGCCGTTTATTCACGAGCGGCAGAAGCTGGCGGGCTTAATGTCACGACCGTTCTTGCCTCTTGCCGGTCGTCTGGCTGGCCGGTAGCGGCGGAGCTGGTGAATTCGCCACCGGTGTCCCTGGGTTTAGAATTCATACATCCATCTCAGCCAGGCACATCCCCGCTTCTGGGCTGTGGACGAGCGGCGCCGGAGACGGCAGGCAAGGCTGAGCGGGAGCGGGAGCGGCTAAAGAGGGGCTATGCTTCCACGCGCTGCACGCCTGACAGCCAAGAGGAGACGAAGATGACATCCACCACAGAAGCTTCGGTGACCAGCACTCCAGCCTACTCCGATTGGCAAGGCGCCACCGGCGAGGGCTGGGCGGCGAACGCTGGCCATTACGAGACCATGCTGGCCGACGTCGGTGCGGCCTTGCTCGACCATGCCGGCTTCGCGCCGGGCGAGCGTGTCGTAGAGATCGGCTGCGGCAGCGGGCGGTTCGCCCGGCGGATCGCAGCAGCGGTGGCGCCAGGCGGCACGGTGCTCGGCCTGGACATTTCCAGGGCGCTGGCCCAGCTCGCCCGGCAGGAGGCCGCGGAGGCCGGGACCGACAACCTCCAGATCCTGGTGGCCGACGCGCAAACGGCGGTGCCGCTGGGGGCGCCGTTCAACCGGCTGGTGTCGCGCTTCGGTGTCATGTTTTTCGCCGACCCGGCGGCGGCGATGGCCAACCTCCATGCCATGCTGGCGCCGGGCGCACGGCTGGACTTCGCGGTTTGGGCTGGCATCGAGGGCAACCCCTGGGCCGGCGCGACTATGGAGGTGGCGCGCACCCACCTGGGCCTGCCGCCGCGCGACCCGCGCGCGCCTGGCCCATTTGCGTTCAGCGACGAGGCCTATCTTCGCACCTTGCTCGCCGGGGCAGGCTTTCAAGCGGTCCGCTTCACGCCGTGGCAGGGCAAGGTGCAGTTCGGGGAGCCGGGTGTCAGCGCGGCGGAGGCGGCCGGTCTCGCCGTCGCGGGCGGCACGTTGGCCGGGCCGATACAGGCAGCCAGCGAGGAGACCAGGGCGGCCCTGCTCGCCGATCTTGCAGCACGGATGCAGCCTTACCTGACCGATGCGGGCGTCCTGGTGCCGGCGTCGGTCCACTTCGTCACCGCTGCCGCGGCTGGCCGGGAGCAGAGGGGCACAGGGCTGGAGCCGAGGTGATCCGGACGGCGCCGGCCCGCCGCCTCAGCCGCGTAGCCCACCTGTCAGAGCCTGTTTGAGTGGGCACCGGGTCGGCTCAGCGGGCCTCCTGGCCGGGTGCTGTTTCGTTTTGTCAAACGGACGGATACCGTTGGCGAAGTCGGCCGACCCGCTCCATCGCCCCCAAAATGCCAATGCGAGGGGCTTCCGGCCTGAGTAAGAACGGATTGGACAAGGCCACCGCGGCGTGAACAAACAGCTAACTCCGACTTCGCCAACGGTATCCGGACGTTTGATGAAGTAGTACAGCCCAACGTTCCATGCGTTGTCCTTGGTATTGCGGTTCAGCCTTTACCTTCCGAACGTCCCGGGGCTAGCAGCCGAACTGACGGAAGGACGATGATGGCCAGCCCAGCGAGGATTAGGGCCATGCCGGCGTAGCGCGTGGCAGTGAACCGTTCGCCGAACACGGCCGCTGATGCCACTACCCCCGTCACCGGCGAAAGCAGCGCCAAGGGCGCCACGGCGGCTGCCGGATAACGCCCGAGTAGGCCACCCCAGATAGCATACACCGAGGTCGCCGCCGCACCGAGGTACAAAGCTCCGCCAAGGCCGGCCCATGACGCATCGCGGATCGCAGCCGGGAGCGGCGCTTCTCCCCAAAGGGCGGACAGCAGCAGCATGGGGATGGGCGGCACCAGGCTGCACCAGACGACAAGGTTGAACATGGGCACGCCACGCACCCGCTTGAGCAGCAGGTTGCCGACAGCCCAGCTCAGCGCGCCGGAGAGCGCCAGGACCAGCGCGACCGCGGGGAGGTCCGCGCCGACCGTCAGCGCGATCAGCACCAGGCCAGCCGCGGCCAGGGCCATGCCGGCGTTTTGCCGCACCGTTGGCCGCTCGCGGAAGAACAAGACGGCGAGCAGCACGGTCAGGAAAACGTGGCTCTGCTGCGTGACGGAGGCGAGGCCGGCCGGCATCCCGAACCTGAACGCCAGGAACAAGAGCAGGAACTGCCCGGCGAACAGCGTCAGCCCGATCAGCACCAGCAGGTGCCACGGCACCTTGGGACGCGCGATGAAGAAGACGGGTAGGGCAGCGATCAGGAAGCGAACGGCGGTGAGCTGGGTGGCGGTGAAGCCTTCCAGGCCGAAGCGGGTCGCCACGAACGCCAGGCCCCAGACCATCGAGGTGAAGGCGGCAAGGGCTGTGTCGCGTGGCGTCATGGCCTACCAGGGGCATTGAAGGTCCATGTCACTGCGGGCGGGCGACTGCCACCCGGAGGCCGAACAGGATCATCGCCAGCCCGGCTACGCGGTTGATCGTCTGTGCCAGGCGGCCATACAGGCGCCGGGCCGCGGTGCCAGACAGCAGGAACGAGAGTCCCCCATACCAGCCGAAATTGCAGAACCAGGTGACCAGCACGACCGCGACCACGGTGGCGGGTCCCGCGTCCGGCGGCATGAAGGTGCCGAACACGCTGGAGAAGTAGATCAGCGTCTTGGGATTGGTGATGTTGGACATGAACCCACGCGCGAAGCTCACGAGGAGGCGCTGCGGCACCAGGCCGGTAGGCTGGCCTTCGATAGCCTTGGGCTTCGAACGCAGGAGCTTGATGCCGAGCCAGATCAGGTAAGCAGCACCAGCATAGGATACGAAGGCATACAGCCACGGGATGGCCAGGAAGATTGCCTTGAGGCCCAGGGCGGCGCTTGTGACCCATATGGCGCCGCTCGCGCAGATGCCGGCGATCACCGCAAGGGCGTTGACGCGCCCGCTTGCAACGGCGGTCTGCGCGACCAGCACGGTGTTGGCGCCGGGGCTCATTGTCACGAGCCAATGCACAAGCAGGATGGAGGCGATCAGGGAAGGGTCCGGCATGGGACATCCTAGCGCGGCCCTCTACCTGTCCGTCAAACGAAGGGAAGCCCAGGCAGGCACTTGGAGGGCATGTGACGCACTTCACCCCCCGGTCTTCTGCACGGCGACCAGATGGAGGGCTGTCCAGGCGCGACCGTCTATGGCGACCAAGCCAAGCCCAATCAGTGCCATGCCGGCGTAGTGGAGAGTGGACAGGCGCTCGCCGAGGATGAGGGTTCCCAGCAGAACCGCACTGACCGGGATCAGCAACGTCACAAGGGAGATGTTCGTCGTTCCCGCACTGGCGAGCAGCCGGAAGAAGATGGCGTAGGCCAGGGCCGTCGAGAGCAGGACGAGGCCAATCATCGCCGCCCATACAACCGCGGAGGGCGGCTGCAGCAGCCAGGGCCGGTCGAAGACAAGCGCCGCGGGGGTCACCATAACGGCCGTCGCCGCAAGCTGGCCGAATGCGCCCACAGTCGGCGCGATCCCGAGGCGCTTGAACCTGCGGCCGAACACATTGGCGAAGCCGTACAAGAGCGCCGCCCCAAGGCACCCAAGGATGCCCGGGACAGTCCGAAGCGAGCCGTCCAAGGTGTCGGTGCCAACCAGGGCAGCAACCCCGGCGACGCCCAGTGTCACGCCGACAACTTTGTTGGCCGACATTCGATCATCGGTCGTAAAACAGTGGGCGACCAGGATGGAGAACACCGGCGTCGTGGCGATCAGGATCGAAGCCAGCCCGCTTGCAATGGTCTGCTGGCTCCAGGCAATGAGCGCGGCCGGGATCAGGTTGTTGAGCGCCCCCATGCCAGCAAAGGCGGCCCATGTCGCCGCGGTCCGCGGCACGGGCGTCCTTTGTGCTTTGAGATAGGCTCCAAGCACGCCGGCAGCGAGGGCGAACCTGACCAGCACCAGCGTGAACGGTGGCACTTGTTGCACGATGATCTTGGAGAAGAAGAACGAGCCGCCCCACAGGACCGAAAGCAGCACCAGCAACGCCCATTCGCCAACGGTCATCCTCGACTGGTCCTGCATAAGGCTGCACCTCCCTGTCCCGAGGTCTGGTATGGAGCGGAAGGGCGGTGGCCTGCTCGCCGGGATCGGACCTCATCCTCTTTCTGGCACGCGCGGCGTGTATGCTGGCATCATGCCCGACGTGGACAGCACAGCCTGGGAGGAAGCCTGGCGCTGCCGCGACCCGGCCTTTGACGGCCGGTTCTTCATCGGCGTCCGCACGACCGGCGTTTACTGCCGCTGCGTTTGCCCGGTCAGACTCCCGCTTCGGGGCAACATCGAGTTCCTGCCGAGTGCAGCAGCAGCGGAGGTGGCAGGGTTCCGCCCGTGCCTGCGCTGCCGTCCAGAGACAGCACCGTTCAGCCCGGCATGGAACGGAACCCTGACAACCGTCGAGCGTGCGGCCCGCCTCATCATCGAGGACGGCGCCCTGGATGACGGCACCACGGTCGAAGCCTTTGCGGCCCGGCTCGGCATGACGGCTCGGCACCTGAACAGGCTGTTTGCCCGGCACTGGGGAGCGTCCCCGTCCATCGTCGCAAGAACAGCTCGTGTTCAACGCGCCAAGCGTCTGCTGAACGAAACCGACCTGCCTATGGTCGAGGTTGCGGTGCAGGCCGGCTTTGGAAGCCTACGGCGCTTCAACGCCGTGTTCGCGGAGGTTTATAGGCGCCCCTCCGAGCGCCCTCAGGCGGAGATGCCTGCCACGTCACCTATGACCAGACAGGCCCGCCCTGTCCGTCAAACGAACCCCAGGCGGTCATCCGGTTATGTGGTCCGCTCTCGGCCCGTTGCGGACATTCGCACCTGATTCCTGCGCAGGATCAGCTACCTTGGTGGGTGCGATGTGCTACCAAGCCTTCATGTCGTCAGATTTCGTCCTTGTGGCAGGCCCGATGGTCCGAGCATCCAGTTGGGAGCCAACAGCCAAATATCTGCGAGAGGCGGGCTGTTGTGTCCAAGTGCCGGACATATTGGCCCATTGTGCCTCACCGCCCGCCTGGAGCGCGTGGACCCGAGGTCTTCTTCGTCATATTACCTTTAGTCGGGAGCTGATTGTGGTGGGCCATAGTTCCGCAAGTATCTTGGCTGCTGATCTGGCGACCAAGTTGTCCACACGCAGCGTAATCGTTGTAGACGGCGAAGTTCCTCCATCGCACGGCGCAGCCTCACCTGTCAGACCCGCCTTGCGCGATCTCGTCGAAAGCCTCGCCGACGCCGACGGATCACTTCCGATCTGGTCACGATGGTTCTCCGGCGATGCTCGACGCATGTCGCTGGTCGGCCTTGATGTCTTGGCCCGCGATCCTGCGGCCTTCACGCACTTCGAAAGTGAACTTCCGAAAATGCACGCCGAGTGGTTCGACGACACGATCGAACTCGCAAACTGGGATCATATACCTGCGGGCTACATCCAGACTTCAGCGATTTACGATCATGCGGCCGCAGAAGCGGAGCGACGTGGCTGGCCAGTTACGAGGCTGCAAGGCACGCACTTGCATCCGACTCTGCGTCCAGAAGAGACCGCAGACGCAATTCTTGCAATGTCGCATCGGATTGTCTCAGAATCTCTCGATCCGCAGCCTGAAAAGCGGCGCACATAAATCATTAATTTCGTGCTACGGTGAATGCCCGCTTCCTACCAAGTGCGGCCGTAGCCCTACGGGCAGAACAAGGCGAACCTCCAGGGTAGCCGAGGCCGCGCAGGGTGCCTGTCCGTCAAACGAACCCTGACGGACAACCGGCTGCTTCTGCCCAGGTGTATGGAATCTATCTCTGGGTTTAGATTCCATACACCTATCGCCGCTATCCACGACCGCCCAAGGTGTCTTGCGGCTGTGGCCGCAAGACTGGCTTGCGGCCGGGATCAAGCCCAAGGCCACCAGTAACCGGACACCTGCGGGACGCCCGTCGGACTGGCTTCGGCTCTCGACACTTCGCGGAAAGGGCCGCATGGGAACACCATGTCCCACCTCCAGACCGCACGCGACCACGGCGGTGCCGCACATCGGCGAGCCTTGGGCGCCGCCCTCATGGCAGCGGCCATGCTGATCATCCCGTGCGCCGACGCCATAGGCAAATATCTCAGCGGCCAGCACGCGCCGCTGTTCCTGGGCTGGGCGCGCTACGCGGCCGGCGCGGCGTTCGTCATCCCGGCTTTCCTCCTCGCCGGTCGCGGTGCCGGGATCGC
>JAABUQ010011602.1_pt1 | contig 11202 bp, 7 predicted proteins | sample 5560001 | NCBI WGS metagenome assembly JAABUQ01 (sample SAMN10711888, study PRJNA513371) | rock metagenome | isolation source: Antarctica rocks | place: Antarctica: Victoria Land, Finger Mt nord | collected 2015-12-18
CACGGCCGAGTGGCGCGAGTTGCTGGCTTGAAGCTCGTCCAGATAGCTCATGACCGACTTGATTGGGCGCCCGGTCGCGCGGGCCAGGAAGTAACAGGTGAACTCGTCGATGGACAGTCCCTTGCCGCCGAAGTCGCCGCCAATGAAGGTGGCGTCGACCACGATCTGCGACTCCGGCAGGTCGAGCGCGGCCGCCAGCTGCTGGCGCAGCGCGGCCGGCGACTTGTTGGTGTTGACGATGCGGACCCGGTCCTGCGCGTCGATCCATACCAGGCAGGCGCGGGGCTCCAGGAAGCCCTGGAACTCGCGCGCGGTAACAAACGTGTGCTCGAAGACGTGGTCGGCTGGAGTCTGAGCGAAGATGGCTTCGATGGTGGCACCCGACTCGCTCTTCTGGACCAAGGCGTAGCCATGCATGTTCGGGTGTGACGTCTGCGGGCGCTTCGGACCGAGAAAGCGATAGGTGTCGATGTCCGGGTGGAGTACCGTGGCATCGGTGGCAAGAGCGTTGTCGAGCGTGACCAGGGGTAAGTCTGCGTACTCCACGTCGACCAGTCCGGCGGCGGCGTCGGCCGCCTCCTTCGTTTCCGCCGCCACTGCGGCCACACGGTCGCCGACCATGCGCACCCGGTCCGTGGCCAGCGCTGGCCAGTCCAGCAGCCGGCGGCCGAGTCCAACATGGCCGATATCCGCGCCGGTCAGCACCGCGTGCACACCCGGTACGCGCTTTGCAGCCGACGTATCGACAGACACGATCCGAGCGTGCGGGCGCGGACTGCGGGTATACGCCAGCCACAGCATGCCTTCCATCCGTATGTCGGCTGTGTAGCGGGCCGCGCCGGTGACTTTGAGCGGTCCCTCGACGCGGTACTCGGGCTCTTCGAACAGTTGCTGCGGGTCTGCGAAATCAAGGCTGCTGGTCATGAGGTGGGGGCTTTCACGAGTCCGTTGGGCTGGTCGCGGAGTTGTCGGAGGGCGCGCTCGGTCCAGACCCGAGCCATGCGTCGCTTGTAGGCTGCCGAGCCACGGGCGTCATCTGGCGGGTCGGTTAGGTCGGGCACCAGCGCCGCGGCATCCGCAATCCGCTGGTCGGTGAGGATCTCACCTCGCAGGGCGTCCGCCACCGGTCTGGCATGCAGCGGCACACCGGCCGCGCCACCCAGCGCCACGCGCACATCTTCGCAGCGGCCATCCGCGTCCAGTCGTAAGGTCGCGGCGACGGACACGGTGGCGTAGTCGTCCTGGGTGCGCGGCAGAAATTTGTGATAGGTGGCGCGAGTGCCCTTCGGCAGCGGGGGCAGGCTGATTTTGCTGAGAAGCTCACCCGGCTGGAGCGTCGTGGTCAGATAGTCGAGGAAGAATTCATCCAGCGGCACGGTCCGTTCGCCATGGTGACTCGTCAGCACGATCTGCGCGCCCAGGGCAATCAGCATTGGTGGCGGGTCTTGAGCCGGATCGGCGTGGGCGAGATTGCCACCGACCGTCGCCTGGTTGCGAATGCGAACGGTTGCCACGTGGCCGAAGGTTTCCGCAAGGGCCGGACTATACGCCTCTACCTCCGCTGACAGCTCCAGTTGACGGTGGGTTGCCAACGGACCGATCGTGAGTCCGCCATCGGGTGTGGATTGGACTCCCTGGAGCTGCGCCACGCTGCGCAAGAGGATGACGTGCGCCGGCTCGGTCAACCCCAGGTTCATGAGCAAGACCAGCGACGTGCCGCCCGCCATCAGCTGGACGTCGTCGCCAGCTCGATTGAGCTCGTCGAGGAGCACCAGCGTGTGTTCCAGGCTGTCGGGCTGGTGGAGCTGAAACGGCTTCATGCTGTGTTGCGCATGCCGACGCGTTGGCGAGCTATCGGCTTCGGATCCGCTTCCGCGGCGGCGAGAACACTTTCGACGATTTTGTAGTAGCCGGTGCAGCGGCATAAATTGCCCATCATCCAGTGGCGTACCTGGTCGGTGGTCGGGTGTGGGTGGGTTTCGAGGAGTGCGGTGGCTGCGATGATCTGACCGGGCGTGCAGATGCCGCACTGGAATCCGCCGAACCGGATGAACGCGTCCTGGAGGGGGGTGAGGTGCTCTTCGTCTGGAGCCAGCCCTTCGATGGTCAACACCGTCGCGCCGTCGACGAAGGCAGCCGGCATCAGGCAAGCGCTCATCAGTTGTCCGTCGACCAGGACGCTGCAGGCGCCGCAGACGCCCACGCCGCAGCCTTCCTTGGTGCCCGTCAGTCCAAGCTCATCCCGCAGGAGATCGATCAGTCGTACGTGCGCGTCTACGGTTAGCTCGCGGGATGTCCCGTTGAGGTCGAAGCGCAGGGCGTGCTGGCTTGCGGCCCGTGGTGGTGCTAGAGGTTCGGGCGTATGCATGGCCCGAGTATCGTAGCCCGGAGCCTCTACGCGAGGAGTTCGTAACGAGTTTTGTCATTGAGTCGCGGGCTGCGGCTCACTCCCATAGACGGCTTGCACCGCGGTCAGCCCTTCAAGCCGGTCGTAACGATGCCCTCAACGAAGTGCTTCTGAAAGGCGAAAACAGAATGATTCCAGGCAGAGCGGTCGTCGTTGAGTGTTCCAGACTCGGTTGCGAAGTCAGCGGCCGCTGTGCGGGGTAGAGACGCCTGTCTCGCAAAACGCTTTTCCTCTCCCCGAGCCAGGCCCCTCCCCCGACTTCTGCATACAGCCCAGTAGACCACATCCGCCGGCAACGTGTCACCCGTCACGGTCACGGACAGTCTTCCAGGATCATGGGGTGGTCAGGTCTCGCGCATTCGCAGGCGCCTGGACTACGCTGTGTCCGGTGCGGCTGAAGGTCAGACTATTTCGAGACGCGGACGCTGCGCCGTTAGCGGAGTGGCTCGATTCGCTCGCGCCCGCGGAGGACGTGTACACTGGCACCTCGCTGGTGCACCAGCGACGGATGCTCCCGGTCAGGGGCCGGCCAATCTGGCTGGTGGCCCTGGTGGATGGTGAGCAGATCGGGCTGGGTCGGGAGGAGCCGCAGATTTTTGGCGGCCGGCCCGGGCTGCGCCGAACCTGGATCGGCGTTCGAGCGGACCTGAGGCGTCGAGGTATTGGCAGCCGGCTCTGGCAGGAGATTGAGGCCCACGCGCGGATGGTAGGCGGCGTCTCTTTCCGAAGTTGGGCTGTAGCCAACAACGCTGAGGGAGCGTCTTTCCTGCTCGCACGCGACTTCAGCCCGGTTCGGCGTGAGTTGCAGTCGTGGGTCGATCCGGCCTGGGTCGACGAGCGCGAACTCGAGCGGTTGACCAGCGAAGCGCGTTTGCGTGGGTTCCGCGTCAGCACGCTCCGGGAGGTGTTACCCCGAATGGAGCCAGCCCTCCGACGGCTGTTCCTGGCGGCTGACGGAGATGTTCCGGGCCACCAGACCACCCGAGCTGATGTGGCCGCGAACACGTTTCGGCGTGTCATTCTCCAGAACCCTATGCTCGACAAGGACTGCAGCGCGGTCGTCCTGACCGGTGACCAGCCGGTGGCACTGTCCTGGTTGAAGGGCGACCGGGGGCTCGGCAGGCACGGGGTCGAGTTCACCGGGACTGCTCCGGGTTGGCGAGGTCAGGGCCTGGCTGCGCTCGCCAAGCTGTCGGCGCTGACGTTGGCGGCGCAGGGCGGTGTGCGGTGGGTAGGCACCGCCAACGATGAGAACAACGCGCCGATGCTGGCCATCAACCGCCGCATCGGCCACCAGCCACTGGCCGACCTCGTCATCTATGAGCGCACCGGATAACCATCGAGGTACGACGCCATGACAGTTGCTCGCGCGGGGTGGTCTGTCCATGTGCAGGTCCGCGGCGCCTCTTCGGCGGGACGGTGTTGTCTGATTGGAGCGCGAGGAACACGATTAGCGCGGGCCAGCCTTTAGCTCACATTGCCCTGTGGCCTTGGGCCAGGGTCGCGCGTGCGCTGGTCAGATTATGGATCCACTACCGGGGATGCCGCTCTACGAATTGGCCCGGCGATTCGCGCTCCACGCTACTGTGCGCGGTGGCTTCCTATGCCGACGCGTACGGTGAGGATCGATTCGAAAGCATCTCTTCTCCTCTCGTACGTTAAATCTTTGCGCGCCGTCACCTGAGTCGGGCCATCGCCTGGGCCGGCTCGGTTGGCGAGCGGCGGAGTCCGGGTTGGAGACGTACTGCCGCGAAGATCGTGACCGCGGCCAAGGCGAACAGCGTGGCACCGGCAAAGAATGGGGAGGCGGCGCCGACGCGCTCGAACAGGACGCCTGAGGCCATCGGGCCGACAATCGTGGCCAGGGCCGAGCTGGCTTGCGAGCCGCCGTTCGCCAGGCCCTGCTCGCTGCCCGAAACCAGCTTCGTAACCAGACTGGACAGCGAGGGACGCCAGAGTGCGCTGCCGGTGGCCTGGAGTGGGGCAGACAGCGCGTACAGGAAGGCTGGGTTGGGCGCCAGGGCGATCACCAGGAAGCCGAGCATATTGACGCCAATTCCCAGCAGCAGAATGGTGGTATCCGGCAGCGACTCGCTCAGACGGCGAACCCCAAATGTCTGGATCACGATGCTCAGGATCGACTGCACCACCAGCACCACGGCGACCTGCTGCGGACCCCATCCGAAACGTGCGCTCGTGAACAGGGCAAAGCTGGTCAGGTAGCCGCTGAAGGCAAAGTTGCACAAGAACGTGGCAAGCAGCGGTCCGCGCAAGAGTGGGCGGCGCAGCAGCGTGAGCAGCACACCGAACGGATTGAGGCCGGTGCTCAGAGAACCCCTGGAGCGGCGATCAGCCGGCAGCGACTCCGGCAGCCAGACCATGACCGAAATCCAGTTGACGAGCACCAACGCGGCGGCAGCAAAGGCAGGCAGGCGGAGGTCGTACTGACCCAGGAAGCCACCCAGCGCTGGACCGAACAGGAAGCCGACACTCACCGCGGCGCCCAGCAGGCCGAAGCTACGCGTGCGTTCGCGCGGGGTGCTGATGTCGGCAATATAGGCCTGGGCCGCGCCGATGTTGCCGGATGAAGCGCCGGCGACCAGGCGCGAGAGGTACAGCATCGTCAGGCTGGTGGCAGTGCCAAACAGGAGATAGCCAACCACCTCGCCGGCTATGCCGATGAGCAGCACCGGCCGTCGGCCGTACCGATCCGACAGCGCGCCGAGGATAGGAATGGTGAGAAACTGGGCCACCGAGAACAGCGTGAACAGCAGGCCCACGTCGAAGGCACTTGCGCCGAAGGCGGTCGCATAAAACGGACCGATGGGGAAGATCAGGCCGATGCCCAGCAGGTCGAGGAAGACCGTGAAGAGAATGAGCGCCATCGGGCGCGAGAGCCCGAAGCGCGACGTGACCGGGGAAGCTTGCGGCTGCTGAGCCATCTGAGATGAGCCTACATGAGCACCTCGGGCCGACGCGGATGCCAGTCTGCTACGTCAGCTGCTTCCAAGTGGCGCCCTCTGCTTACGGCTGAGAAACCGGGGCAGTTTGCGTGATGACCGAGACGCGCGCGCCCGTGGCTCGCAGTGCCGAAATGGCTGTCTCGAGAGCCTCGGAGTCGGCGGCTTGAATCTCCACCACGATCGACGCCCGAACTGGCGGAACGACCGGATCAAGCTCTGGGTGGGCTTCGCCTGGCTCGGCCTGGAGTTGGTGCGCGTCGGAGCGGATTACCCGCCACTGATAGCCGGCCAGCGTCGCCGCGACGCTGGCGACCGCCAGCGCATGCATCAAATCAGCAGCAGTGGCCACGCTGAAACTGGCGCCCAGGGCAAGTCCAAGAAGCTGGTAGAGCGTCGCGGCGGCGCTTCCGACCAGGGCGAGCATAGCCACGATCAAACTCAAAAACACGTACACACGTCTGGCCAGTGAGGAAGCCTCTGTTGCGGAGCTCGTTCGCCGGCGCCAGTGCAGCAGCCAGGCTGGCAGGCCAACCAGGGTCAGCGTGGCGTAGAGTGCCATCTCCTCGCGCCAGCCGCCGTCACCCGTGGTCACGGCCGAAGCTGGAAAGAGCAGGTCGCCAAGCGTCCAGAGCATGCCTGCCACTCCGCTCGCCATCACTCCGAGCGCCACCAGAGCAACCAGGTAGATATAGAGCCGTCGGACGCCGGCCTGGCGCGGCGCTTCGGCGAACGTAGCCGCCTGCTGGCGCACGGCCTGACGTTGGTAGGCCCACACCGCGCCGTAGACGATGGCTATGCTGGCTGGCCCGCTGGCGGCCTGAAGCAGGTCGCCGCCGACACCACCGGGACGCTCCACTCCCAGGCCGCGTGCCACGGCGTAGTACAGCAGTTGGCTCAAGCCCAGAAGGCAGCCGAGTACGGCGACGGTCAGCGCAGCGAACAGATACACGCTGCGCAAGACGGATGTTGTTTCTTCCTCGCTTCTGGCCGCCGCCGATAGGCGGGTGGGTAGCACAGCCCAGTGCATGAACCAGAGGCCCAGGCCCACCAGTGCTTCCGCGGCTGGGTGGGACAGTCCTGGACTGGCCGATCCCCCCGCCTGAGCCACCAGCCGCCACAGCGAATCGAGGACGGCCTGGGTACCGGTCAGCAGGAGCACCAGACCGACAAACGCCGCGCCGTACAGGTACCAGCGACGCAGCGTGGCCGAACCGCCGCGTTCGCCTACGGCGGCTCGATCGGCGTCGGCAATTCGCCAGTGGGCAAGCCACACGGGCAGCCCGATGAAGACGAACGGGAGCGGCCGAGCCACGGCGTCGAGGCTGAGGCCAGGTGCTGCCGGGCTGACGACCCAGGCGAACGTGCTCGAGAGCGCGTCTCTGACCGAACCGGCCATCTCGAGCGTCGCCCCAGCCAGGATCGCGTACAGGTACAGGCGTCGCAGCGGGCTGGCTCGCTCCTGCGCATCGGTGCGCACCGAGCGGCCAATCCACAGCCAGTGCACAAGCCACACAGGCAAGCCGACGAGCGCCGCGGCGGTGGAAAACGACACCGTATTGCGCACCGAGTCGTTGGTCGTCACGACCGAGGATTGCAGGACAAGATCGACGAGCAGCTGGATCAGGCTGGCAGCGGCCACCGAGACCATGGCCAGGCCAGCGAATGCCAGGAGGTAGGCGTAGATGCGCCGAATAGTGGTCACGCGGCTTTACTCCGGGCGCCTGGTGATCAGCAGGTAGTCGTCTGAAGGCGGGATCGTGATCCGCCAGTCGGCACCCTGGCGGGTGAGGCTGACGGTATTGGTGTTGGAGTAGGTGCGGCTGCCGAAGAATCCAACTGAGCCGACATAGGTGTGGACGAGCACGACGGTGGCAGCGTCCGCGGTGACGTGCTCGTTTTCGGTGGTGAAGTACTCGCGGGTGGAGGAGCTCCGTTCGTTGCCCCGACTGCCGGCCAGGGCCAGAAACCGGTCATGGTCAAAGCGGGCCTGGGCTGATGTCGCGAGGAGATCCCATGCCGGCTGGGGGTCCTGGCGCTGCTCGGCCAGCGCGTACGCGAGGACCACTCCGGCCGGGGTAGTCAGGTCCGGAGTCGCCTCGCGCCCGCGGAAGAAGGCTGCCGCCGCCAGGGCAAGGACGACCAGGCCCAGAACGCTAGCGACCACCAGCGAAGTGAGCCTGTCCATATGGTCACCATACGCTGCTTGTGCCACCACATGGTGGGTTGGTCCGCCGCTTGCACGTGTTGCAAGTGCAGTCCTGCGCTGTCGACGGGCTTAGCGGTGGGCAGGAACCGCTGATCCCTCTTCGGGCATGAACTCGGAGAACTGCTGCTGGTACAGCTTGAAGTAGTGGCCGCGCTGGCGCAGAAGCTCGTTGTGATTACCCCGCTCGACAATGCGACCCGCGTCCAGCACCAGCACTTCGTCGGCGGCCCGAATGGTAGACAGACGATGAGCTATCACCAGTGACGTGCGGCCAGCGAGCAGCTTTTGCAGCGCTTGCTGCACCAGCAGCTCGGTCTGCGAGTCGATGTTCGAGGTGGCCTCGTCCAGGATCAGCACCCGCGGATCGGCCAGCACCGCACGCGCTATGGCAATCAGCTGCCGCTGGCCAAGTGACAGGTTCGCGGCGCGCTCGAGAACCACCGTCGCGTAGCCGCGCGGCAGACGCTGAATGAACTCGTGCGCGTTGGAGACGCGGGCAGCCGCGATGACGTCCTCGTCTGAGGCGTCCGGGCGGGCGTAGCGGATGTTGTCGGCGATGGTGCCCGAGAACAGGAAGTTGTCCTGCAGCACGAGCGCGACGGCAGCCCGCAGCGTTTCGAACGACACGTCGCGCAGATCGTGCCCGTCTAGCAGGATGCTGCCTTGAACGGGGTCGTAGAAGCGGGCGAGCAGGCTGGCGATGGTTGTTTTACCGGCGCCCGTGTGGCCGACCAGGGCGATCAGATCGCCAGGATTAGCATGGAAGCTCACGTCCTCGAGCACCGGCTCGCGGCCGTACGAAAAGGCGACGTCGCGGAATTCGACTTCACCCCGCACGTACCCCAGCCGGACAGGCTCGGCCGCCTCGTTGACGGTGACGGGCTCGTCGAGGAGCTCGAAGACCTTCTCGGCGGCTGCCGTTGCCGCCTGCAGCTGGTTGTAGAACTGGGTCAGCGTGCGGACCGGCTGGAAGAAGCGCGTGATGTAGGCCAGAAAGGCCACGATCACACCCAGCGTGACCTGCCCCGTCACCATCAACCAACCCCCGTACGCGATCACCGCCACCGTCGAGGCGGCGTTGCACAGTTCGACCACCGGCAACAGCATCGACGACAGGGTGTTGGCCTGGATATTCGCCTTGCGGTTTTCGTCGTTGAGGTCGTCGAAGTGCTCGGTGCTCGAGGCTTCGCGGGCAAAAGCCTGGACCACCCGCACGCCGGCGTAGGACTCGGCGAATTCGCCGGTCAGAGTGGCCACGGTGACACGGGTGCGGCGGTAGGCGATCTTCGCCTTTTCGGTGAAGATCCAGACGGCGATACCCATCAGTGGCACCACCGCGAACGTCACCAGGGCCAGGTTCGGGGCCAGGGCAACCATGACCCCGACCGTGAAACCCAGCGTCAGGATGTCGCTGAGGGCCTGGACGATGCCGTTGCTGAGCAGCTCGTTGACCGTCTGTACGTCGTTGATGACGCGCGAGACCACGACGCCGCTCGGGATGCCGTCGAAGTACGTCAGCGGCAACCGCTGCAGGTGGCGGATCATGTCGCCGCGCATGGTCTGGAGCAAGCGCTGGCCGACCCGAGTCATCACCTGCATCTGCCACCAGTTGGTCAGAAACGCCGCGAAATACGCGCCGATGGTCAGTCCAAAGAACACCGTCATGCCGAGGATGTCGCCGCGCGCAACGTGGTCGTCGATGCCAATCTTGGTGAGCACCGGGCCGATGGTCATCAGCGCCGCCTGAGCGACGGTCATCAACAGCGCGAACACCACGCTCCACTTGTGTGGGCGCATATAGGCGAACGCGCGGCGAGCGATGCGCGGGTCGTAGGCGACGCCTTCCTCGTCCGCGACGTTGGCCAGCACACCGGGCCCGGCACCACGGTTCAAACCGCCCATCTGGCCGCCACCAGCGCCCACGGCGCCGCCCATCATCACGAGACGAGCTCCTTTTCGAGGTCGGCGACGTCTACGGGGCTGTTGCGATGCTCGACCAGCTCCTCGGGCTCGGCCAGCTGACTGGCGTGGATGTCGCGGTAGACCTGGCTGGATTCGAGAAGCTCGTCGTGCGTACCACTGTCGACCAGGCGGCCTCGCTGCAGGACAAGGGTCACGTCTGCCTCGCGCACGGTGGACAAGCGATGAGCGATGACGAACGTCGTCCGCCCATGCATCAGGTCGAGCAGCGCGGCGCGAATCAGGCGTTCGGTTGTGGCGTCGACGGCCGAGGTGAACTCATCCAGGATCAAGATGCGTGGATCCATGAGCAGCGCACGAGCAATAGCCACCCGCTGCTTCTGGCCGCCAGACAGGGCCACGCCGCGCTCGCCGACGATGGTGTCGTAGCCCTGTGGCAGCCGGGCGATGAACTCTTCGGCACGCGCTGAGCGCGCGGCCCACCCGACCTCTTCTTCGGTCGCATCAGCTTTGCCAAAGCCGATATTTTCCCGAATCGTGCCTGAAAAGAGCGTCGTCTCTTGCATGACGATGCCGATCTGGCGTCGCAACGAGGGCAGATCGACGTCTCTCACGTCATTGCCGTCGACGAGCACCCGGCCGCCGCTGACGTCGTAGAAACGCGGGATCAGGTTGGCGACGGTGGTTTTGCCGGAGCCCGTGCCGCCGACGAGGGCGATCGTCTGCCCGGGCTCGGCTCTGAAGCTGACCCGCTCCAGTACGGCTCGGCCAGGGTGGTACTGGCAGGTCACATCCTGGAACTCGACCTCACCTCTGATCGCGCCCAGCTCGACCCCGTCAGGCGGGCTCGCCACGGCGATCGGGGTATCCAGCACCTCCAGGATGCGCTCGCAGGAAGCCGCTGCGCGAGAGGCCATCGACATGAGGAAGCCCCCCTGACGGACGGGTCCCACGATTTGGAGCAGGTAGGCGTAAAAGGCAACCAGCTCGCCAATGGTCAGCTGGTTGTAGATGACCAGCAGACCACCGACCCACAGCATGGCTACGGTCACGGCGTTGGCGATGAAGTTCAGCAACGGGGTGTTGAAGGACTGCAGCCTGGCGGAATCGAGGTAGCGCTGGTACAGGACCTCGTTCTGTGTATCGAATCGCTCGATCTCGCGCTGTTCCTGGCCGAAGGCCTTGACGACCCGGGCTCCCGCCGCGTTGTCCTGGACCAGCGTCGCCACGAACGAAACCTGGTCCTGGACGGCACGAAACAGGGGCCGCATGGAGCGGCTGAACGACGCGGCGCGCCAGTACAGCAGCGGCAGAATGATTAGCGACAGCAGCGCCAGCTTCCAGTTCATCCACAGGAGCGCAATCGCCACGCCGACGACCAGCAGCACCAGGTTGAAGATCATCAGCAGGCCGCGACCCGTAAAGTTCTTGAGCTGCTCCACATCCGACATCGAGCGGGTGAGCAGATCGCCTGTCTGAGCCTGATCGTGGAAACTGAACGAAAGCTGCTGGATATGGATGTACAGGGCCCGCCGAAGCTGGTAGCTGCCGCCCTGGGCGGCGGTCTCGCCGAGGTAGTTCTGGCCGAAGGCGAACAGGCCGCGCAGGGCGCTGGCGGCGACGATCATGACGCTCAGGAACACGAGTTGTCCGACGTCCTGTTTGCCAACGCCCTCGTCGACGGCCATGCCGATCAGTGTCGGTAC
>JAABUQ010011603.1_pt1 | contig 11201 bp, 14 predicted proteins | sample 5560001 | NCBI WGS metagenome assembly JAABUQ01 (sample SAMN10711888, study PRJNA513371) | rock metagenome | isolation source: Antarctica rocks | place: Antarctica: Victoria Land, Finger Mt nord | collected 2015-12-18
TGATCCATACGGGCAATTCAAGTCGAACGAAGCCACTCTCCTGGTGGCGGTTACCTTTTGATCCGAACTTCTCTGCGCGGCATTTCGTAGCCAGTACCGTTTTAAGGAAACACCTGAGAGAATCTGGTTTATAGTTAAGTCAGCCATGAAAAAGAAGACTTTTGCAGAGCCGATCATCTCGCCAGAGATTTTAGCCATGGCGAAAAAGTCAGTGGAGTCTGAGAGGCCGTCCGTGGCTAAACGGTGCGCGGTTTGCGGTGCTTCCTGCAAGGTGCAGACGGGGCCACCCGTTGCGACCGATGAGGATCTGTGTTGGGTGTGCCGCCGGCTGAAGATCAGCGCCTGGAAAGATTCCGATCAGCAAGCCTCAGCGCAAGAGTAATCGTTCGCAGGTTTTCCGCCCGTAGTTCGAACCAAGTAATAATAATGTAAGGAAATGAATCGCCGAAGCTTCATCGCATCTACGGTGGGCGGGGTTGCGCTCGCGAATAGATTGCCAGCGCGTGACGAGACCGCGAATTCCACCACCGCTCCGGTGTTGCAGCTGGCAATAGACGCCAACCGCCAGCTCGGCGAGATCCCCGCAGATTTCATCGGGCTCGGTTATGAAATCTCCTCCGTTGCAGCGGGCGTGCTCTCGGCAAAGAACCATCACTACGTAAATCTCGTGCGCCGGCTGGGAGCGCATGGGGTGATTCGGATCGGCGGCAATACAGCCGACGATGCCTCTTTTGCGGCGGCGGGTCGGGCTGTGTCGGCTCCCAAGGGCACGGTGGTCAACGCAGCGAATCTTGACGAGCTTGGCACGTTTCTGGAGGTGACAGACTGGCGCTTGATCTGGGCCCTGAATCTAGGAAGCGGCAATGAGGAACAGGCGGCTGCCGAAGCAAAAGCCGTCGCTGCAGTCGCGAAGAAAAACCTATTGGCGTTTGAGATTGGAAACGAGCCGGATCTGTTTGGGCGCGGGACATCTCACCGGCCGAAGAACTACGCGTACGAAGATTATCTACGGGAGTACCGGGCATACAAGACTGCGATCCGGCGTGCGGTTCCCGATGCGCCATTTGCAGGTCCGGATGCGGCGGTGGCTACCGATTGGGTGACGCGCTTTGCGGCTGACGAGGGCCCCGATTTGAAGCTGCTGACCCATCATTATTACCGGGAGTGCGCAAGTGCGAAGAGCAGTCTCGACCGGCTCTTGCATCCGGATCCGAAGTTGCGGCCGCAATTGAAGCAGCTCAAAGCTGCATCGGCCGCCTCCCGGCTGCCGTATCGAATCTGCGAAGTGAATTCGCTCTGCGGCGGAGGGAAACCCGGCGTAAGCGATACGTTCGGCGCGGCGCTCTGGGCGCTCGACTACATGTTTGCGGTCGCGCGAGGCGGAGGGACGGGCGTGAATATCGAGACCGGAGTGAACCAGCTTGGCTGGACCAGCTGGTATTCGCCGATCGCAGATGGTGAAAACGCGCCATATGCTGTAAAGCCCGATTACTACGGCATGCTGGCCTTTGCCCAGGCAAGCGACGGACAGCAATTGGAGTTGAACTACGATCCCGGTGCAATGAACGTAACGGCGTATGCAGTCGTTCACCTTGACAAGCGCGTCTCGGTGGTGATTGTGAACAAAGATGCGTCGCCCGAAGTGACAGCGAAGCTGAGTTGCAGCAGGCGGGCAAAGCAGGGAAGCGTGCTGCGCTTGACTGGACCTTCACTGGAGAGCAAATCAGGCGTGATGCTCGGCGGTGCTGAAGTGACCCGCGATGGCGAATGGAAGCCCCTTAATCGCGAACGCGTCGACAGCAGCACAGATGGCACATGGATGATCCGCGTGCCGTGTGCAAGCGCCGCCATCGTAACGTTAGAGATTTAGTCACGCGCGCTCGCTGGTTACCAGCTGAGCTCGAGCAATGAGAGCGCCTCGGACGGTAAGGAGAACTGCACATTCGCTGATCCTGAGACGTCTTCTACCCAGCGCAGCGCTTCGAGCAGCTGTAAGTGCCCGGCTTGTTCCAGCTGCCGGTATTGTTCGGGAGACGGATGCTGCGGTAATCCCAGCTGCTTCCAGATTGTGTACGAGTTGCTGTGCGTTTGATCAATCCGGTAATGGCGCAGCAGGACGCGCTTCACGTTCGGGGGCAATCCGGAAGTTTGGAGAGCCACATCGGTAGCCGGACCCGCCACATCCTCGTCCTGGTAATTCCAAACGAGCACAGCAATCTTGTGTTCTGAGCGCGTGGCGAGGGCGTCCACATCGGGACTCTGGCGCACGCCGTCATGCAAGATTGTTTCGAGCGGTATCGAACCGCTGCTGTCGACGCCGATGCGATCTCCGACTACGAGACCAGCCATACGAAAGAAGTTGAGAACCGGTTTATCGATGCCATTGGTCGCGAGCGTACGGAAGCCATCGAAATAGGGCTGATCTTCGAATTCGAAGGCCCAGGTGAGAATGCCTGCCAAATTGGCATGGCTGCGGCGTGCAAGATCAATCATGCTCTTGAGCGCGACTGCTTCATAGGCGGGATACAGCGTGCCGTTGCGGTAGGCATTTTGCGGATTGGTACGGGCGGAGCAGGCTGCGCAGCCTTCCGGGTCGGCTTCACTTAATACGATCGGCAGGTTCTGAAAACGGGGGAACGATCGCACGATGTCGAATCCCGCGGCGGTATCTTTCAGCTGTTGAGCGAGGCCCATCACCACGTGCTCGGCAACAAGTTGCGGACGGCCTTTGACGTGAAAGCTGATGAAGTCGAGCGGCGAACCTTGCTTCCCGCTCACGTAGTTTTTTCCTGATGCGCAATGCTCGAGAAATTGTTGCAAGAACGCAGCGGCCTTCGGATTCGCTGGTCCGGTAGAGCCTGGGCCGCCCATAAGCGCGTGAGGCAGCGCGCGTTTCACGGCAGCGGCTGAATAGTCGTAGAGCTTGTCATACTCTTCGGGCGTGCCACGCCAGTACGCGATGTCCGGCTCGTTCCAAACTTCCCAGTTCCAGCTTTCGGCGACCGCTTGGCCGTACTTGTCCGCGCAATGCTTCGCCCACTGATAGACGAGTTCAGCCCACTTGTTATAGTCGTTCGGCGGATATGACCAGCCCGTGAAAACAGTGCCGTTCGGGAAGTTATGCCGATACGGATCGGGGTGCGTGGAAAGAGCTTTGGGCATGAAGCCGATCTCGACAAACGGCTTCGCACCGGCTTGCAAATACGTGTTGAGGATCTTGTCGACCAGCGTCCAGTCATAAACGGGTTTGCCGGATGCATCTTCGGTGTAAGCGTTTGTTGAGCCCCATTTCAAGGCTGCTTTACCGTCACCGGTCGTAAGCAAATTGTGCGTGCGAATATGCACCGGTGTGCTGCTCAGCGCCGCGAGTTCATCGATCAGCTTGCGGCCGTTCGGGGCGTATGTGTAGTTGGGCTCGTCGTAACCGAAGTAGTTCCACGCCGGCTGGAACGGCTTTTCGCTCGCGGCTCCGTTCACATGAATCGTCACAGCGGGCTGGGCCAGTGAAGCCGCGGAGAGGAGCGAAAAGAGGATGAAGGATTGAAGTCTCATAACGGCCGTCCGGGTAACCTAGTGTCTTATGAAGTTCGTCACTGTGGACGCATGGCCTCCGACGCCGGACGCCGACTATCGTCCTGATCTCGAAGCGGCTAACGTTCTTTACTTTCCATCCACGCCCTTCCATTTACCGGCCGCTTCGCAGGAGTTTTTGCGTAGTCTCGATTTTGGCGGCGGTTCGATTCACAAGAATATCGCGTACCGTCCTTCGAGTGATCGCGTAACAGGCATTGACAAGGACGGGGAAAAGAGCGAGCGTTTACTGGAGGTGATGCGTGAATATTCGCGCACGGTCATTGAGTTCGCGCGCCAGCTGCTTCCGCAGTACGCGCCCTGGTGGAAACTCGACTATGCCAGCTTCCGTCCGCTCGAAGAAAATGGCCGCGACCTGCCGGTCAACAAGCGCAACGATTTGTTGCACACCGATGCTTTTCCGTCGCGCCCGACAAACGGCGATTTGATTTTGCGAGTCTTCACAAATATTCATCCTTCGAAAACGCGCAATTGGATTACGACGGATCCGTTTCCGGTTCTGGCGCGCAAATACGCCAACGACGCCGGCCTGCGTGAGATCGCGGCGAGTTCCTCCTCGGCAGGCGGCCGTATGCTGCAGCAATCGGCTCGTCTCTTAAACGGGCTCGGCCTTCCCGTGACGCCCCGCTCTCCCTACGATCGCTTCATGCTGCACTTTCACGAATACCTGAAGCGCAACACGGAGTTCCAAGAGAATTGCGAAAAGTATCGCTTTGACTTTCCTCCGGGTTCTACCTGGCTCGCGTTTACTGATGTGCTTCCGCATTCGGTACATTCGGGCCAGCACGCACTCGAACAGACGTTGATCATTGCCAGGAGTTCGATGGCGGACGCGGGCAACTCGCCTGCCAGCGTTCTCGAACGGATCTGCGGACAATCACTGCTGAGCAATTGAAGCGCTACACGTCCGTTCGCTTTCCCACGTAATTCAAGCTGCCGGCGCGGTACCAGCGATAGTCGTACGGTTCAAGTAAAACGCAGTGCTTGCCGGAAGAATCCGCTTCGCTGTGCTCGTCGGATAGAAGGTTGATGAGCCAGCGATCATTTCTGTCGCCGAGCTCCGGTTTAGATTTGATTTCGCATGGCTCCGCGCCGAGGTTGTGGACGATCACAACCGAGTTGTTCCGCCAGTCGTAACGGAGCGCCAGGACCTGCGTGGTGCCGGTCTTAAGTATGGCGAAATCGCCCCACCGATCTCGGCCACTTCTTTACGCATGCGGATGATGCGTTCCATCCAATTGAGTAACGAGTTCGGGTCCCGACGCTGTTCGGCTACGTTGACGTGTTGGTAGCCGTAGGGTCCGTCGCTGATGACAAGCGACACGGGTTTCGGATTAGTGGTGAATCCGCCCTGCGCTTCGAGCGCCACTGCATGTGAGTACGAGCGCAATTGCGCTCGGGAAGCCGCAGGTTATCTCCCATGCCGATTTCGTCGCCGTAGCGGATGACCGGAGTCCCCGGCAGCGTCATCATCAGGCTATAAGCCAGTTCCAGACGCCGCCGGTCCCCCTGCAACATCGGTGCGAGCCTTCTTCGGATACCGCGCTTGTAGAGCTGCATCTCGGGTGACGGACCGAAGGCGGCGAAAACTGCTTGCCTCTGCTCATCGGTGAGACGGCCAAGATCTAGTTCATCATGGTTGCGCAGAAACAGGCCCCATTGCGCGGTGGCTGGCCGCGGCTTGGTTCCTTTGAGCGCTTTGATCAGCGGCCCGCTATCCGCTGTCGCCAAAGCATAGAACAGATTTTGATTCACCTGGAAATTGAACATCATTTGCAGCCGCTCGCCATCGGCCCCGAAATACTCCATGTCGGTTTTCGGAATCACGTTCGCTTCGGCCAGAATGATGGAATCGCCCTCACGCCAGCTGGCAAACTCGCGGAATGCACGCAGCATCTCGTAGTGCTCGATAGGCTGCTGGGCAGCATCCGCGCCTTTCTCTGCAATTACGAACGGGACTGCATCCATGCGGAAGCCGGAGATGCCCAGCTGAATCCAAAAGCCCATGATCTTCAGGATTTCCGCCTGCACCTCTGGGTTGGTTGTATTCAGATCCGGCTGGAACTGATAGAAGCGGTGAAAATACCAGGCTTTCGCAGCTTCGTCGAAGCTCCAGGTCGACTTCTGGACGCCCGGGAACACAACGCCATCTTGCGAGTGCGGCGGATTCTTCTTCGACCAGACATACCAGTCACGGTATTTGGAATCGGGGCTGCGCCGCGCTTCTTTGAACCAGCTGTGCTCATTCGACGTGTGATTCACAACAAGGTCGATCAGCACGCGCAGTCCGCGCTGTTTGCATCCGCGGTGAATTCGACGAAGTCTCCTAGCGTGCCATGGCGCGGATCAACGCCATAGTAATCGGCAACATCGTAGCCATCGTCGCGGCCCGGTGAGGGTTGAAAGGCATCAGCCAGATCGCGGTAACTCCCAGTCCCTGCAGATAATCAAGGCGGTGAATCAGACCTTTGAAGTCGCCGATGCCGTCGCCGTCCGCGTCCATGTAGGTGCTCACAGACAGGCAGTAAATGACGGCGTTTTTATACCAAAGGTCGTTGATCATGGATTCGCGGCGGCGATTTAGCGCGCGAGCCACCACTTGCGAAAGGCCAGCCACTGCTCTCCGCCGGCGCGTTTCATCAGCTTCTTCGTATTCCAGAAAGCGGCTTGGCGGAGCAGCGTTTGACGATCGCGCGCGGCGAATTTCCTCGCTAGCTCCGGCGGTGAATCTTGCTGCAGTCCGAAGCGGCCGCAAATGGTGCAGTCGCCGATTTGCTCGAGACGCATCACAGGCTCCGACGTGAACAAAGTGCGAATGCCGGCTCGCGAGGCGAATTCAGCTACGCGCATCGAATAAAATCCGCCGGGCACAGAGGCTGTCTCAACCTTCTCTCCCAGGATCTGCTGGAGGATCTGCACGCTCTGCGTCCACTCGCGCATCAGTTCCGCGTCGGCCAGATGCGAAATGCGTTTTGGATGAGAACACGAATGGGAACCGATCACGTGTCCTCGGGCGTGCATCTCCTGAATCGCACGTTTCGTTACGAAGCCCGGGGAATTGATGAAGTCGGTGGTGATGAAGAAGTGGCCTTTCCAGCCGCGCCGGTCCAGGATGTCTGCGGTGGCAGTGGCGCTGGCTCCGCCATCATCGAAGCTCAGGAAGACGGGCACGGTCGCGGCGTTTTCAGGTTGCTTCAGAAACTCGGTGATCGTCAAACGCGGAGTGTTGCCGCTTGCCGCAATCGCGTCCAAGTGCTGCTCGAAATTCGCCGCCAGCAACTTGTAGATGTCCGCGTCGGCGCTCCGAAAGCCGCTATCGGCAGAGTGCCCCGGCTCGACGACATCGTGATAAAGAAGCGTGATCGCTCTCATTGTGAGCGACCGCTTGCAGCGGCCTTCTTCCAGGCGAGATAGCGCGTGAGCCAAGGCTGTCCCCAAGCCGCTGAATCGCGACCGGCCGTCGGGATGGGCACGGCTTCTCCGCGGTAGATCTCTTCCAGCTTGGCTTGAATCGCATCGAGGTTGTCGAAGACCACGCGGTCCTGGATCGTGATGTGGGATTCCGAGCGCTCATTGTATGGATATGTAAAGTAGCCGAAGACGGGCCCGGTATCGACACCTTTGTCGATGCGGAGCAGCGTCATGCCGACGCGTTCGAGATCGCGCCGCGCGAGCGCCCAGAAGCATCCGTGCGCGTTGCGGTACTCGGGGCAAACGCCCGGATGCATGACGAATGTGCCGATACTCGGGATGCTGAAGATGCGCTCGGCGAGCAGCGTTTTGCAGCGGGCGATCATTAAGTCGGGCGCGGCGTCGCGAATAAACTTCTGGCTTTCGGCGGAATTCGGGCTGGCTGTAATCAGCTCGGGCGCGTGATGCGGCGGAAAGCGGTCTTCGAGCGCAGCCAGCATCTGGCGTTCGATCGCGGCATCGTGCGCGGCCAGTTTGACTTTATAGTAAAGCCGAAAAGCTAATACATCGAGGAAGCGAACCAAGCCGATGCGCTTGATCTCGCGACGGATACGTGCGCGCATGCGGCTTGATTCTTCGCGAATCGTTACCACGCCCGCGAGATCGGAGAACGAAGCCAGCCAGCGCGCCATGCCCACCCGGTTGAGCACTTCGTTCTCATGACAGATTAGTAGAGTCCGCATGCCCTAAAGGCCGATATATGCATTCGTGCTCCCTATTTTACAAGCTACACTGGCCTAGCAGCCTGTGACTCTCATGATGAAATCCGTGCGCACCCTGCAGGCTACGCGCTATGTGACTCCGCTGCGGGAAGGTGGTTCGCTGCCAGCGATCGTGGAGGCGGATGACCTCGGCTTATATGTAGTGAAGTTTCGTGGCGCGGGCCAGGGGACGCTGGCTCTGGTGGCCGAATGGATTGCGGGCGAGATCGGGCGGCTGCTCGGGTTTCGCGTGCCGGAGCTGGTCTTGATCGACGTGGATGCTGCGCTTGGCCGCAACGAACCGGATCAGGAAATTCGCGATTTATTGCAGGCGAGTGCGGGCCTGAATCTGGCGCTCGATTATCTGCCGGGCTCGGTCACGTTTGATCCGGCTGCCGGAGATATGGCCGATGCCGAAACAGCCTCACGCGCGGTCTGGTTCGATTCTTTTATTACGAACGTGGACCGCACGGCCAAGAATCCGAATCTGTTGTGCTGGCATCGCGAGCTGTACTTCATCGATCACGGCGCGGCCTTGTATTTCCATCACAACTGGCCCACAGCCGAGCGGATTTCGCGAAGCAGGTTCGCGCCGGTTCGTCATCACATCTTGCTGCCCTGGGCATCGAAAATCGAAGAAGTGAATGATTCAGTGTTGCCGTTGTTGACGGAGACCGCGCTCAGAGACGTGATCAGCCTCGTACCGGAGGAGTGGCTGCGACCGGCTTCAGGCGTCGAAGCACCGCCAGATCCTCGCGCCGCTTATTTCGAATTTTTCATGCGCCGGTTGCGCGCAGCTCCCGCATTTGTAGAGGAGGCGATCCGTGCACGCGCTGAGCTCGTTTGATTACGGCGTGCTGCGCATTGTGCCTCGAGTAGAACGCGGCGAATTCGTCAACGCTGGGGTGATCCTATTTTGCCCTGAGTTGCGCTTCCTGGCCGCGCGTACGCACCTGAATCGAGAACGTCTTCGCGCGCTGTGGCCAGACGTGGATGCAGATATGGTCGCCGCTCATCTGGCGGCCTTCATGAGAGTCGCGCTCGGCGAAGCGGACGCCGGCCCAATCGCGCGGCTATCGCAACGCGAGCGGTTTCACTGGCTGGTTTCACCGCGCAGCACCGTGATTCAGGTCTCGCCTGTTCACAGCGGGCTGTGCGATGATCCACAGGCAATGCTCGAAAGGCTCTTCGAACGGCTGGCGTAGGTCATCGCTCTTCGAGTATGTCGCGCTGCGGCGTGTAATTGAGTCGCCAACCATATTCGAGCAGCGGCTTCGCTGCCAAAGCGAAGTCACGCACAAGATCCACCATCGCGGCAGATTTGCACTCGGCCGCCGTTACCTTGCGGCTCACGACATAGGAAGTGAGTTTCAGGAATTCTGAGATTTCGTCTTCGGCGAAGCGGTCGAAGCCGCGCGGAAGCCGTTTCAAGCTGCTTTCATTTGATAATGTCAGGCCCTTTTTCACAAGGGCTTTGACGATGCGCAGGAACGCTGCGGGCTTGTCCGCGATAGATTCGCGCCAGATCTGCAGAAACGGGCGTTCCGGCATCCAGAATCCTGCCGCCACAAACGATTCCGCCGGCGAGATATGAATGTAGACTTCTCCGTACCCCGCACTCGGCTGCGAACTCTTCAGCGCGGCGCCTACATGCGTGTTGAATGGCCGCTTATCCGCACTGAAGCGGATGTCACGGTAAATCCGCAGCACGGGATTCTTTTCTTTTGTACGAACCATGAGACCACCCTTGCGGCAGCGCGTAGCAGCTTCCGCGGCGAGCAATTCCATTGGGCGCTTTACCTGGTACTCGTAAACTTCCTTTCGTTCGCGAAACCACTCGCGATCATTGTTCTCTTTGAGGTCACGAAGGAACTCGAGACCAGCTTCCGGGAAACCGGAGAAAGCGGAGTCTTCCTGTTTAGCAGTCGCCATGCAGCGTAAGATCGCCCGTGACTTTCAGCTTGTCACCGTCTCTCACAATAGTAGCCCGTAGTTGTTCGAGCATTCCGGCGCGCAGTGGGCGAAATTCCTGCTGAGGCATACGAACCTTTTACTCCAGTTACACTGGTAGGTAACGCTCTTATATATATGCTCGATGGTACGCTCGCCAAAGTTTTTGGCACGAAACACGATCGCGAAGTCAAGCGAATTCGCCCGCTTGTGGCCGCGATCAACGATCTCGAGCCCGCATTGCAAAAGCCGTCTGACGCCGAACTTGCCGCTAAGACACCGGATTTCAAACAGCGGTTAGCAAACGGGGCCATCTTAGACGATCTTCTGATAGAAGCTTTCGCTGTCTGCCGGGAGGCCGGCCGCCGCGTTCTGAACATGCGGCATTTCGATGTTCAGTTGATCGGTGGCGTCACGCTCCATCGCGGCCGGATCGCCGAAATGAAAACCGGCGAAGGCAAACGCTTGTTGCTACGCTGCCCAGCTACCTGAACGCACTCGAAGGCAAAGGCGTTCACATTGTTACGGTCAACGACTATCTCGCCCGGCGCGATTCCGATCGGATGGCCCGCGTTCCCGCTACCTCTCGGGTGAGTGTTGAAGCTATCGTTATACGATCCGCGGAAGTTGTGGATCGCGCCTATTTCATTGCGGATCGACAACCGAACGGAACCGTTTGGGACGCGTGTGTATTTCGGTTTTCGGCGACTGGAAATCGCTACTTCGAATATCCAGCGGTTTTGGCGAACAAGCCTCGTCGCCGGACCAGAAGTGGATGCGTATCGGACGATCATCGACCTCCTTATTTCCGACTTCGATGCGGCTTATATGTACCAGCGGATTGCCAACGGCCGGCCGGACTGCACCGGCCGGAAAGCGAAACCGGATAGACCGAGGTGGTTGTATTCCCTCGGTCATCTAGGGTGACCAGCACAATCGAGAGCTTTTGTTGAACAACATCTCCAAAAGCAACCGCCCCGGCTGTCTGGAGCCCAAAAAAATCCGGGGCCGGAGAATCCGGAGCCAATTCCGTGCTGTTGCTCAGGCGGCAGCAAATCTATGTTGTCTCCTTCGAGGTTTTTCTGCCCCACCGGAAAAATGGCTGAGCCCACATCGGCGTAATCGCTGAGATCGACGCCGGGCGGACGATTTTGGGCAGGGCTTTTCGTCAGGTCGTACAGCAGATACTCCTCTGAGACCGGAAGCTCGGTGCGTGCGGGGTAGAACTTCCGGTAGACCAGCCACCTTTGATTCGGCGACATCACCGGATCAAATCCCCACAAATAATCGAGCAGCGATCCATCGGCACGGTTGATTAGGTAAACTTCGCCCAAACCTCCCTTTTCCGCGAAGGCAAAAACGGCTAGGCGGCCGTCCTTCAAAGGACAGACCTCATCCACTTCGTTCACAACACCCGGCAAGTTGATTTTTCTGGTGATATCGCCAATCTCCATGTACAGATTTCCCTCGCCTGTCGATCGATCGAGT
>JAABUQ010011604.1_pt1 | contig 11200 bp, 8 predicted proteins | sample 5560001 | NCBI WGS metagenome assembly JAABUQ01 (sample SAMN10711888, study PRJNA513371) | rock metagenome | isolation source: Antarctica rocks | place: Antarctica: Victoria Land, Finger Mt nord | collected 2015-12-18
CGACCAAAGGCCGCGGTTCCGGCAGGTCGAACACTTGGCGGGCGGTATGGTCGGCGGCCATCGCCTCGCTCAGCGCAGCACCGCACCCGCCACAGACTTCGGGAAAGTGATCGACCGTGGCATCCGGTGTTTCGGTGCGGCTCAGCGTCCTGCCGGGATGGCCTTTCTGGCCGCCGGTCCTCTTGCCAGAGCGTTCGCGCAGGCTGCTGACACGCGCCGGCTTCTTCAGACCATCGCTGGATGGCGGCTTGCCACTGTTGCCGCTGTTCAGCCCAAGCTGACGTTCCAGTTCCGCCACCCGCACAACCAACGCAGCGTTTTGGGCGCGCAACTCAGCAATGACCGCTTCATAGCCAGCCAAGCTCGCCGCGTCGCCATCCGGTCCTTGGGCAGCCTCGGGCACTGTCATCAGCACCTTGACTCACGTCCGCCCGTGGTCAGTCAATGCCTATCTAACCAGCCCTACCTGGGCAGTTACCATTTTTCTTCCGTTCAGGATAAACAAAAGCACGGGTTGTCGCGGTGGGGCAGGCTGGCTCGTCGGCGGGGTGGTCAGCCGACCGTGACCGGGCTGTCTCGCCACCCGGACGACACCAGCCGGTAGAGCAGCACCTGTGCCTCGGGCCGGAGCTGCAGCAGCAGGTCGAAGTTGCCTACGTTGGCCGTGAGCACGACCGCGCTCCGCTCCAGCGCGGTCATCAGAACTGCCACGTCCAGCACTAGCGCGAGGTGGGCACCCTTGGCCAATCCCTGCGTGCGCGCGAGCGTGCCGGCCAGCATCCCCGCCTCGTCCCACGCCTTGGGCGAAGGCTGCACTAGGCGTTCTGCGGGCATGCGGGCCAGCATGGACGCGATCCGGGTGCGAGAGGCAGGCGTACGCGGGTCGGCGGATGGCAGCTTGGCTGCGCTCGCCGCCAGTTCGGCCCGGCAAACCGTGCTGTGCAGCAAGGGCCGGGTCGGCGCCCGTATCAGGCCCGTGACTTCGGGCGGCACCAGGCCTTTCAGCGCGTCGATGTAGAAGCAGCTGTCCGGCAGCAACGCCGCCCCGGGCGGCACCAGGGCGGGGTCGAACGGCAGTTCGGCATCGGGGCGACGGACGAGCTGGCGCGTCCAGCCAGCGGTGTTGAAAGGTGGTAGCGGTGCCGGCGTTTCTACCGGGTCAGACATCCACGTCCAGGTCAGGATCGAGCGTGCCGGCCTGGTCCAGCAGCCAGGCCCCGAAGGTGTCGGCACCCGCCAGCACGACCAATCCCGCGTGTAGCACCTCGGTCTGGCTGAAGACGCCCAGGCGCGCCGCTGCGGCCGCCAGCAGGTCCGGGTTCACACGCACCGAGATGGCCCGCCCTTTGCGTCCGTCGCCGATCCCTTTGGCGCGCAAGGCGTCACGGGCGGCCGTAACGAAGGCGGTGAGCTGCAGGTCGGGCCCGGGCGCGCCGTTGGCTTCGAAATGTAGCGCGTCGCCGTATTCCAGGCCGCCTGTCTGCCCCGCATCTCCGTCTGCCATATCGACCCTCGACGTATCACACTCTCATCAGAGATGTACTACAGGATGGAGGCGACGCAATCAAACGAACAAGGAAGGCGTAGGGCAAGTGTTCGAATGGGCCGGTGCTCGGCACGGCCGAGGATGCTGGGTGCGACGGCTACACGGAAAATCCTTAAAACAAGGTTTCCGTACACTCGTACAATCCGACAGGGTTTATCGCCTACGCAGGTTTATGCGGCCTGCCACACGCATCGCCTTTGGCGAGGCCAGCCCGCACAAGCCTACCTAGGCTTTTATCTGTACGCAAACGTCCAGAAGTTTGCTCAGGCCCTCAGTCCTGTAATCAGCTCGCGGTGTTGGCACGCCGCGACCGGCCGCCGAAAGCTGCGCCGCCGGACGACAGGCAGTCCGCACCGGCGCCCGCGCGCTGATCCCCGTCATCGCCCCACCGGACGGCATAGCCCGCTCACGAACACGTCGAGCAGCCGAAGGACGTTCGCCTGCCATCCCGGGGCGTTCGACCGGTAGCACAGCGCGACTAGCATGTGCAGCACGTCCTCCGGCCCGATATCCTCGCGTAGCTCATGCACGGCAGCGATCCGGTCCAGCAAGCGGCGGACGGCGCCCGTCAGGTGCTCGGCCGTGTAGGCCGACAGCTCTGTGGAGCCGGGGGCGGCAAGCGCGAGCGCGGCGGCCATCCCCCTCTTGGTGGCAACGAACTCGACGTTGGCCCGCAGCCAATGCTGCAACGCGGCGACCGGGTCAGGGCAGCCAGCCAGTTGCTCGGCCAACTCCACAAGCTGCTCAACCTCCCGGCGGTACACCGCCTCGAATAAGGCTTCACGCGTGGGGAAGTGGCGGTACAGGGTGCCGATGCCGACGCCTGCCCCGCGCGCCACGGCTTCCAGGCTGGCCTGCGGGCCGCCGATGCTGAACACCGCCTTCGCGGCCTCCAAAACGCGCGCCCGGTTGCGGGTCGCATCCGCGCGGGGCCGCCTCACCGTCTTGCCCGGCCCATCGCCCACGCGGTCCGTCCTTGAAAAACGGAGCCATCCTCCGTATAACATGGCCCGTCGTGCCGGACCTAACCGGCGCGCGGTCACCGAGGTGTAGCATGGGCCTCCCGATTGCACTCACCGTCAACGGCGCCCCGCACCGGGTGGAGCTGGAGGACCCGCGGGTCACGCTGCTCGACCTGCTGCGCGAGCGCCTTCACCTGACCGGTACCAAAAAGGGCTGCGACCGCGGGCAGTGCGGCGCGTGCACGGTGATACTGGACGGGCGGCGGGTCAATGCGTGCCTGGTGCTTGCCGCCGGCCAAGACGGCGCGGACGTGCTGACCATCGAGGGGCTGGCCGCCACGGCTGCGGGCGGCGACGACGGGCTGCACCCGGTCCAGGCGGCGTTCATCGCCCATGACGCGCTGCAATGCGGGTTCTGCACGCCAGGACAGGTCATGAGCGCGGTGGGGCTGATCGGGGAGGGACAGGCGGGCAGCGACCCTGAGCGTGTGCGCGAGGGCATGAGCGGCAACCTGTGCCGGTGCGGCGCCTACGCCGGGATCACGGAGGCGGTGCTGGACGCCCAGGCAAGCATGGCCGGCCGGAAGGAAGCAGCATGAACACGTTCGAGTTCGTCCGCCCCGCAACCGCGGCCGAGGCGGTGGCCGCCGCCGCCGCGCCCGGCGCCGCCTACCATGCCGGCGGCACCAACTTGCTGGACCTGATGAAGGGCGGCGTCGCCCGCCATACGCGATTGGTGGACGTGAACCGCTTGCCTGGGCTGGACCGGATCGAGCACGCGCCCGATGGCGGCGTGCGAATCGGCACGCTGGTCCGCAACGCCGACCTGGCCCACGACCCGGCCTTCGCACGCCGCTTCCCTGTGGTGGCGGAGGCTCTGCTATCCGGAGCATCGGCCCAGCTCCGCAACGCGGCGACGGTCGGCGGCAACCTGCTGCAACGAACGCGCTGCGCCTACTTCTACGACACCGCCAGCGCCTGCAACAAGCGCCAGCCCGGCGCAGGGTGCGATGCGCTGGGCGGCGAGAACCGGCTGCACGCGGTCCTGGGATGGAGCGGGTCGTGCATTGCCACTCACCCGTCCGACTTCTGCGTCCCGCTCGCCGCGCTGGGCGCCGTGGTCGAGATTGAGGGCCAGGCCGGGCGGCGCGACGTGCCGCTGGTGGCCTTCTACCGCCTGCCCGGCGACACGCCGGAGCGGGAAACGGTGCTGGATTCCGGCGACCTCGTCCTGGCCGTCCGGCTGCCGGCTGACGCGGCCGGGTTCGCCGGGCACGCACGCTACTTGAAGGTGCGGGAGCGCACGTCCTACGCCTTCGCCGTCGTGTCGGCCGCGGCGGCGCTGCGGATGGAGGGTGGCCGGATTGCGGAGGCGCGGATCGCGCTGGGTGGCGTCGCCTTGATGCCTTGGCGTGCCCGCGAAGCAGAGGCGGTGCTGGCCGGCGCGCAGCCGGATGCGTCGTCGTTCCGCCGTGCGGCGCAGGCGGCGCTCGCAGACGCCAAGCCATCCGGCGATAACGCCTTCAAGATCGAGCTGGCCCGGCGCATCGTCGTCCGCGCGCTGTCCTTGGCCGCCGCTGGCACGCCTGACCGCGTGCCCGCCCTGCCTGCCTCCCCCTTTGCGCCCATGCCTGGAGCCTCCGTCCATGTCTGACATCGCGCTCACCTCCGCACCGGCCCACCTGCGCCACGGTTCCAGCATCGGGCAGCCGCTCACGCGACAAGATGGCCCGCTGAAGGTCACGGGACAGGCCCGCTATGCCGCCGACAACCACCCGGACGGCATGGTGTTCGCCGTGATGACCGTCAGCACGGTCGCCCGCGGGAGGGTGGCTGGAATGGACGTCGCGGCGGCCAGGGCGCACCCGGGCGTGGTCGAAGTCATGACCCCGGCCAACCGCCCACCCTTGGTACAGGATCCGGACGACAGGAACTCGCCGTTCGCGTTCAAGATTGACGTGCTGCAGAACGACCGCGTGCGCTACCCGCAACAGCCGGTCGCGGTGGTGATCGCCGAAACGCTGGAAGCCGCGACCGAGGGCGCGGCCCTCCTAGCGCCGCGCTACGAGGCGGAGCCGGCGCGCACTGGCCTGGACGGGGCCGAACCCTTTTTGCCGAAGGTCGTGGGCGCCGGCAATCCGGCGTCCGCGCAGCATGGGGATGTGGAGGAGGGGCTGCGCACGGCGTCGCACCGGCTGGAGGCGACCTACGAGACGCCCGCGCAATACCACAACGCGATGGAGCCGCACGCGATCGTGGCGGCGTGGGACGGCAATACCCTGTCCATAGACATGCCCAGCCAGGGCATGGCAATGGCCCAGGCGCGGATCGCCGGGCTGTTCGGCATCGCGCCAGAGGGGATCACGATCCGCAGCCCGTTCCTGGGCGGTGGGTTCGGCTCCAAGGGGATCATCTCCGGGCCGATGGTGCTGGGCGTCCTAGCTGCCCGGCTGGTCGGCCGCTCGGTGAAGCTGGTGCTACGGCGCGAGCAGATGTACGGCCCGGTCGGCCACCGCGCGCCCACGCGGCAGACCATCCGCATGGGCGCGGACGCGGACGGCGCGTTCACGGCCATCTCCAACCAGGCGCGCACCGCCACCAGCACGTTTGATGACTTCATCGAGCCTGCGGCCGACGTGGCGCACTCGCTGTATGCCACCCCGGCGTTGCTCACGAGCCACGACGCCGTGCGGCTCGACACCGGCACGCCCATGTTCATGCGCGCGCCCGGCGAGGCGCCTGGCTCTATTGCGCTGGAAAGCGCCGTGGACGAGATGGCGGAGGCTTGCGGCATGGATCCGCTGGCGTTCCGCTTGAAGAACTACGCCGAGGTGGAGCCGTCATCCGGCAAGCCATTCTCCTCCAAGGCGCTGCGCGAGTGCTACGCCCAGGGGGCCGAGCGCTTCGGCTGGTCGCGTCGCCCGCTGGCGCCAAGGCAGATGCGCGACGAGGCTGGGATGCTGGTCGGCTGGGGGATGGGCACGGCGATCTTCCCGGCGCTGATGTTCGCCGGGCACGCCCGCGCGGTGCTGAAGGCCGACGGAACCGGCGTGGTGGAGACCGGCGCGCACGACATGGGGCAGGGCGCCTGGACCGCGCTGGCGCAGGTCGCCGCGGACGGGCTGGGGCTGCCGCTGGACCGGGTCGAGTTCCGGTCCGGCCATTCCGGCCTGCCGGACGCGGGCATCGCCGGCGGCTCCGCCCACATGGCGACGGTGAGCGTTGCCATCGACAACGCCGGCGCCGACGTGATCGGGAAACTGGCGGACCTGGCGACCATGGACGGGCGCTCGCCGCTGTTCGGCGCGGGCAACGCGGGCGTGGTCGCGCGTGACGGCCGGCTGCACCGGCTGGACGACGAGTCACGCAGCGAGAGCTACGCCGACATCCTGGTGCGCACCGGGCTGGGCGAGATCGAGGGGCGGGGCACAGGTGCTGCCGACCCGGCGGCCCAGGCCGCCTTCGCCATGCACGCGCACGGGGCGGTGTTCGCGGAGGTGAAGGTAGACCCCGAGTTCGGCCAGGTCCGCTGCACTCGGCTGGTGGGGGCATTCGCGGCGGGCCGGGTCATCAACCCGCGGATGGTGACGAGCCAATACTACGGGGGGATGATCTGGGGCGTGTCGTTCGCGCTGCACGAGAAGGCGGTGACGGACGCGCGGACAGGGCGCGTGATGAACGCCAACCTGACGGAGTACCACATCCCGGTGAACGCCGACGTGCCGTCGCTGGAGGCGATCCTCGTGCATGAGCACGACCCGCATGTGAACCCGCTGGGGATCAAGGGGGTGGGGGAGATCGCGGTGACGGGCACGGCAGGAGCGGTGGCGAGCGCGGTTTGGCATGCGACGGGCGTGCGGTGCCGCAGCTTCCCGATTTCCCTGGAGTATTTGATTGGGGCGTGACGGGGTGACGATGGCGCTCGAGGCCCCGGCCGGCTTGGCCGGGCGCTGCTAAGCAAACCGCTGGAGGTCTGCGCACCGATAAAACGAGGACGCTTGCACGGCCTGGCCTCGCCAAAGGCGATGTGCGTGACATGCCGCTTAGGTCTGCTTAGAGCCTGTTCGGCACTTCCGTTTGCGCCGAATAGGCCCTAGGGCCAACCAAGCTTCATTCGGATTGCCGACCCTCATGTCCCGCCTCGGCCTACGTCTGACACCACGCGGCCACCTTGTGTTGGAAAAGGCTGAGGACGTGCCCGACATGGACGAGGCCGCGGCGGCACGCCTGACCGAGGCGTTCGCCCGCGGGACAGGACCGGGTCTGGTGCAGCTCGGGGCGGGAGAGGTGGGGCAGGTCTTGCCACCCGACTTCGGCTGGTGGCGGGGGTTTGCAGGGCGCTACGTGGCGTCTTCGCTCCTGCACCGGCAAAGCACCATTGAGGGTGCGTCGTTCCCGTCCGTCCTGCCCGAGGTCGCAGCGCCAGACGCGGCGGAACTCGCCACGCTGGTGCTGACGGCCCCGATGATGCCGGGCTCCGAATACCTGACGCCGCCTGTCCTGCTGGCGCTGTGGGGGGAGATGGCGACTGCGGTGGCCGCTGCCCTGGCCGCGGCCAATACGGATTTGAAGGGCTTCCTGAAACGGCTGAACCCGGCTTGGAACCTGGTCGGGCAAGTGCACTTCAACCTGGCCGAGAACCGCGCCGATCCTGAGTTCCCGTTCGCTTTCATGGCCACCTACACTACGCAACTGTCGGCACAGCTCAAGGCCCAGCACCTGCCGCTCGGCCGCGCCTTGCGCGACTATGCGGGGGCAGCCAACAAGGACAAGCTCCTGGCCCTCCTCGTGCCGGTGCAAAGGGCCGCCGAAGCCTGCCCCTGGCTCAAGGCGATGGTGGACGCCGGGGATGTCTACCACCCCCTGCGCTGGAGCCCGCAGGACGCCGCAAGGCTTCTCGCGAGCACGCCCGAACTGGAGGCTGCCGGCATCGTCCTGCGCATGCCGGCCACCTGGCGCGCGAACCGCCCGTTGCGGCCGCGCGTGACGGCCACGATCGGGGCACGCGCACCGTCCGCACTCGGCCTCGATGGTCTGCTGGACTTCCATGCAGAGATGATGCTGGACGGCGAGCCCCTCACCGAGCAGGAGATCCGCACGCTGCTCGCCGGAACCGAAGGCTTGATGCTGCTGCGTGGCCGCTGGGTCGAGGTGGACCGCATTCGGCTCGGGCGCACGCTGCAGCGCTTCCGCGAGGCCGAACGACTGGCCGAGGAAGGTGGGCTGACGTTTACGGAGGCGATGCGTATGCTCGCCGGCGCCGCAATCGCGACGGACGATGACGACGGCGACGACGCGGCGGCTGCCGACTGGTCGCGCGTGACGGCCGGGCCGTGGCTGGCAACGACACTGCAAACCTTACGCAGCCCCGATGGGGCCGGCGCCGATCCCGGGCCGGCCCTGAATGGCACGCTGCGGCCCTACCAGAAGGCCGGTGTGCAATGGCTGCACCTGCTGTCCGGCCTTGGCCTGGGCGCCTGCCTGGCGGACGACATGGGGCTGGGCAAGACTATCCAGGTCCTCGCGCTGCTGCTCGTGCAGCGGGCGAGGCGCGGCAACGCCCTAGCACAGCCCAGCCTGTTGGTGGCGCCGGCCTCGCTGCTCGCCAACTGGATGGCGGAGATCGAGAGGTTTGCCCCCAGCCTGAAGGCCAGGATCGTCCATCCCTCCGCCATGACCGCTGAGGAGGCCAGGCAGTTCACGCCGGATCGCGCCTGCGGGCTTGACTTGGTCATCACCAGCTACGGCTCGCTGCTCCGCAGTCCCGGCCTCGCGCAGGCGACCTGGCGGCTTGCCATCCTGGACGAGGCGCAGGCGGTCAAGAACCCACAGGCCAAGCAGACAAAGGCGGTAAAAGCGCTGAAGGCACAGTCACGGATCGCACTGACTGGGACGCCGGTCGAGAACCACCTCGGCGACCTATGGTCGATCTTCGACGTCATCAACCCCGGGCTGCTGGGGACCACGCGGCAGTTCTCGCGCTACGCCAAGGGCCTCAGCGAGCGGGAACTGAACCCCTACGGTCCGCTTCGTGAGCTCGTGCGCCCGTACATCCTGCGGCGCATGAAGACGGACAAGTCCATCATCGCCGACCTTCCGGACAAGACGGAGGTCAAGGCCTATTGCAACCTGAGCCGCCGGCAGGCGGCGCTCTATGCGCAGGCGGTTAAGGACTTGGCAGAGAGCCTCGAGGACGCCGGCGGCATCCAGCGGAAGGGCGTCGTGCTCGCCACGCTGACGCGCCTCAAGCAGATCTGCAACCACCCCTCCCAGTGGTTGGGCGACCAGGCCTGGGCGGAAGGGGACAGCGGCAAGTGGGCACGCCTGCGCGAGATCGCCGAGGTGGTGGCGGCCCGGCAGGAGAAGATGCTGGTCTTCACCCAGTTCCGCGAGATGACGGACCCTCTGGCCACCTTCCTCGGCGGGATCTTCGGACGGCCCGGTCTGGTCCTGCATGGGCAGACCGCGGTCAAGCGGCGCAAGCCCATGGTGCAGGCGTTCCAGGCCGACGAGGCCGTGCCCTTCTTCGTGCTGTCCCTGAAGGCGGGCGGCGCCGGGCTGACGCTGACCGCAGCCTCCCACGTCGTGCACTTCGACCGCTGGTGGAACCCGGCGGTGGAGAACCAAGCCACCGACCGCGCCTTCCGCATCGGCCAGAAAAGGAACGTGCTGGTGCAGAAGTTCGTCTGCCGCGGCACGGTGGAGGAGAAGATCGACGCCCTGATCGAGTCGAAGCGAGAGCTTTCGGAGGGGTTGCTGGCCGGACCCGGCGAGATCAACCTTACCGAGATGAGCAACGATGCACTGCTGCAGCTGGTCGCGCTCGACATCCATGCCGCGATGAAGGACTGACCCGCGATGGCGCGCTACGACGACGACGACGACGAGTGGCCCGCCTACGTCCCGGTGGCTGAGCGCCGCCGCAGGGCCGAGCGCGAGGCGGTGAAGCTGCATAAGGGGGGCCACCCGGTTGCGCCCGTGCGGATCGAGGGGCGCGTGATCGCCACCACGGTTTGGGGCAAAGCGTGGTGCGACAACCTGGAGAGCTATCGCGACTATGAAAGCCGCCTGCCGCGCGGCCGTACGTATGTCCGTAACGGCTCGGTCATCGACCTGCAGATCGGGCTACGTGAGGTGAAAGCCCTGGTCAGCGGATCGTCGATCTATAAGGTCACCATCGGAATTGCTCCCGTGCCGGCTGCCCAGTGGCGGTCCATCTGCACGGACTGCGCGGGCCAGATCGACTCCCTGGTGGAACTGCTGCAAGGGCGGCTGTCCAAAGGCGTCATGGAGCGCATCTGCCGTCAGGGCACTGGTTTGTTCCCCAAGCCGTCGGACATAAAATTCTCCTGCAGTTGCCTGGACTTTGCCTCGATGTGCAAGCACGTGGCGGCCGTGCTGTATGGGGTGGGAGCACGGCTCGACCGAAGCCCGGAGCTTCTGTTCCGCATGCGCGCGGTTGATGAGAGTGAACTTTTGGCCGGCCTCGACCGCGCCGTGCTAGCAGCGACGCTCCCCGAGGGGCGCGTCCTCGCAGGCGAGGATATCGCTGCCCTGTTCGGCCTCGATATCACCGGATCGGACGACACGAACGCCAAGATCAGCGGCAGGCTTTCGCATCCTCCGCCCGTGAGTGATGCTGCCGCCTCGTCGCCACCGAAGCAGACCGCAGGACGGAGCCGCCCGATGCCCCCAAAGAAGATGCCGCCCACAGCCCCGTCTGCTCCGGCGAAAGGCGCTCAGCCTCGTGTTCCGACGGAGATTGCTGGGCCGCGGCGGCCGGCGGCTGGCAAGAGCGTTGTGACCCAGCGCTTAAAGCCAGGCACGCCGGGCAATATGCACAACGAGACACCGAAAATTGCGGCGGTTGGGTTAGCAGCGCGAGCGCAGCCTGGCACCCGGACAGCCAAGGCGAGCAGCGCCTCTGTCGGCACCGGCCAGGCCGAGCCATCTGGCCAAGCGGCCAAGGGCGCCCTGGCGCCGGGGAGGGCCACTGTGTCACGTCAGCACCCAAACCCTCGACTGGCGGTCGCTCAGACAGTGCGTGCACCTGCCGGACCGAACGAGCAAGGTGAGAAGCAAGCCCTGGAAGCGGTCCTGGCCCGGTTGGAGGAAATCAGCCGTGGTCTCGGCGAGATCGGGCAGCTGCGGGCGGACGTGCAGAGGCTGAGCGTTCGGTTCGATGAACTTGCGGCCGCCGCAGCGGGCCAGGGGCAAGCGCCAGCCGAGGACGCCGCTTCGGCGGCGCCCAAGCGCGATCCGGAACCAAAGCAGACATCGCGGAAGGAGCCCGCTACGCAGGCCCTGCTGCCTGCCGAACTGGGCGGAATCGCAGACCGGGATCGTAATGGTATCGGAGAGGGCAATGTGGTTGGACATGGGCGTGACCCGGGTGATGCCGTGCCGCCCGGCGTGGCCGTGCAGACGCCAGCACCGCTGAGGTCCGAAGACAAGGCGGCCCTGGACGCACTCAACGAGCTGCCCAGGCGTGTCGTTCGGTCGAAGGGAAGGGCCGGAGGACAGGCGCGAAAGTAAGGTGACGATGTCATGATGTTAGGAAGCGGCGCGGTAATCGGGGCAAAATCCCGGGGTTGACCGCATTTTAGGGCTTCCCTGAAGCGGGCGAGTACGATTCGCTCGGCCCATGGCAACACTCCCCAACCTGCCGAGCCTATCGCGCGCCGATTTGGAG
>JAABUQ010011605.1_pt1 | contig 11200 bp, 9 predicted proteins | sample 5560001 | NCBI WGS metagenome assembly JAABUQ01 (sample SAMN10711888, study PRJNA513371) | rock metagenome | isolation source: Antarctica rocks | place: Antarctica: Victoria Land, Finger Mt nord | collected 2015-12-18
CGCTGGTCGGCGGCGCTGGCCTGGGCGGGGATGATCATCTGCATCTCGTACTCGGGATGCTCCTTGTTCGCCTTCTCGATGCCCCGGCGCGCGATGGTCCAGAAGTCCGCGGACACGTTGACGACAAAGGCGAGCAGCTTCTTCTGCTGCGCCGCCGCCGGGCATATCCCGGCGGCGAGGGCAGCCATAGCGAGGCCGGCATTGAACTGGCGACGATTCATGGGTGGTCTCCGCGAACGTTCCCCGGGGTCTGAGCCGCCCCTCCAGTGCACGTTAGCAACAGGCGGCCGCGGATGGGAAGGCCCCCGTCTTACCCCCCGCCTCACCCAGCGTCACACCCAGCCGCCGTCCACCACGTAATGCTGGTTCGTGCAGGCCGATGCCTCCTCGGAGGCGAGGAACAGCGTGACGCGGGCGATCTCGTCCGGCACGAGCTGGCGCTTGAGGCATTGGCGGTCCATCAGCTCCCGCTCGCCCTCCGGGGTCAGCCACAGCTCCTTTTGCCGCCGGGTCATGATCCAGCCGGGGGCGATGGCGTTGACCCGGATGTTGTCTGGCCCGAAATCCCGGGCGAGCGAGCGGGTGAGGCCGAGCACGGCGCTCTTGCATGCGGTGTACGCCGCCATGCCGCCCTGCCCGACCATCCAGGAAGGACACGGAGCCGAAGTTGATGATGGCGCCGCCGCCGGACGCCTTCATGTCCGGCAGCACGGCTTGGGCGGCGAAGAATTGGTGGCGCAGGTTCACAGCTATGCGGTTGTCCCAGTACTCGGGGGTGACGTCCTCCGTGCGGTGGCGCTCGTCATGCACCGCGTTGTTCACCAGCACGGTGATCGGCCCCATTGCGTCGCGCAGCCCGGCGATGGCGGCGCGCAGTTGCGCGATGTCGGTCAGGTCGGCGTGGGCGTAACGGACGGTCGGCCCCAGTTCTTCGGCCAGGGCGCGTCCCTCCGCGTCCTTGATGTCAAGGAAGCCGACCTGCGATCCTTGGACGGCGAAGCGGCGGACGATGGCCTCGCCGATCCCGGACGCGCCGCCGGTGACGAGCACGGTTTTGCCGGCCAGGTCTGGGTAAACTGCTGCCATGGGATGCGATCCTTCGTTGACGGGTGAACGGCGCCCTCGATAGCCTGCGATCAACAAGAATGCGAATGGGGGAATGTGGGCATGCTCGATCAATCGGCGTCGCAGAAGGCGGCGCTCTGGCTTTCCGGGTTCGCGGACGCCCTCGCGCGGGGCGACGCGGAAGAGGCCGCCGGGCAATTCGCCGAGACCTGCTTCTGGCGGGACCTCGTGGCGTTCAGTTGGAACATCGTGACCTTCGAGGGGCGGGACGCCATCGCCGCCATGCTGCGGGACGCGCTGCCGCGCACAAGGCCGAACCAATGGGCGGTCGAGGGGGAGGCGAGCGGCGTCGACGGCGTGATCGAGGCGTGGATCGGCTTTGAAACGGAGACGGCCCGTGGGCGCGGGCACCTGCGCCTCAAGGACGGCAAGTGCTGGACGCTGCTGACCGCGATCACCGAGCTGAAAGGCCATGAGGAGCGCCGCGGCGCCACCCGGGAGATGGGCGCCGAGCACGGCAGCACGCTGGGCCGCCAAAGCTGGGCTGAGCGCCGGGCGAAGGAGGAGGCCGAGCTGGGTTATGCGACGCAGCCTTACGTGCTGGTGGTCGGCGGCGGGCAAGGCGGCATCGGCCTGGGCGCCCGGCTGCGGCGATTGGGCGTGCCCGCCATCATCATCGACAAGAACGACCGGCCTGGCGACGCCTGGCGCAACCGCTACAAGTCGCTCTGCCTGCACGACCCGGTGTGGTACGACCACCTGCCCTACCTGCCGTTTCCCGACCACTGGCCGGTGTTCTCGCCCAAGGACAAGATCGGCGATTGGCTTGAGATGTACGCCAAGGTCATGGAGCTGAACTACTGGACGCGCACCGAAGCCAGGGGCGCGCGCTACGACGACGCCGCCGGGGAATGGGCGGTTGCGGTCGTGCGCGACGGCCAGCCGGTCACGCTGCACCCGAAGCACCTGGTCATGGCGACCGGCGTGTCCGGCATGCCGAACCTGCCGGACTATCCCGGCATGGACCGCTTCGGGGGCACGCAGCACCACAGCAGCCGGCACCCCGGCGGCGGCGAGTGGGCCGGCAAGCGGTGCGTGGTGATCGGCTCCAACAACTCGGCGCACGACATCTGCGCCGACCTGTGGGAGAACGGCGCCGACGTCACGATGGTGCAGCGGTCCTCCACCCACATCGTGAAGTCCGACAGCCTCATGCAGCATGGGCTGGGCAGCCTGTACTCGGAAGAGGCCGTGGCCTCCGGCATGACGACGGACAAGGCGGACATGGTGTTTGCCTCCATCCCGTACCGCATCATGCACGAGTTCCAGATCCCGGCGTACCAGCGGATCGCCGAGCAGGACGCGCCGTTCTACGCGGCGCTGGAACAGGCCGGGTTCATGCTGGACTGGGGCGACGACGGCTCCGGCCTGTTCATGAAGTACCTGCGCCGCGGCTCCGGCTACTACATCGACGTGGGCGCGTCGGAGATGGTGGCCGACGGGCGGATCAAGCTGCGGAGCGGCGTGGACGTGGCGGAGATCACCGAGAACGCCGTCCGGCTCAGCGACGGCAGCGAGCTGCCGGCGGACCTGATCGTCTATGCCACCGGCTACGGTTCGATGAACGGCTGGGTGGCGAAGCTCGTGTCGCAGGAGGTGGCCGATCGGGTCGGCAAGTGCTGGGGCCTAGGGTCCGGCACCACGAAGGACCCCGGCCCCTGGGAGGGCGAGCTGCGCAACCTGTGGAAGCCGACCGCGCAACCCGGCCTATGGTTCCACGGCGGCAACCTGCACCAGTCGCGGCACTACTCGCTGTATCTCGCGTTGCAGCTCAAGGCGCGGCTGGAGGGCATCCCGACGCCGGTGATCGGCCAGGGGCCGGTGCATCACATGCGCTGAGAAGTGGCGCCAGATTGAAACGACCACGGACCGCCGTCCCAGAAGTTTTCGGGGTCAGACCCCTTGTTGGCCCGTGCGCTGACCGTCAACTATCGTGGCAGGAAACGACACCGCAGCGTTTGGTTTTGCCGGCCGGACGCGATGGCCGGACATTTGGGGCGACAAACTTCATGGTATTGCACTCGAGGCTGAGCCACCTGACGCTGGTCGCGCCAGAAAACGACGTTGCCTTTTCGGACGCACTATGGCGCCAACTGCGGCTAGAGGCTGAGCAGGCCTATGCACGCTCGCCCATGCTGGCGCCTTTGTTTCTGGATTCGATCCTCAACCAGCCGAGCTTCGAAGCCGCGATGTTTCACCGCATCGCCGGCCGGCTGAAAAACGACGTGATCTCGCAGCCATTGATCCTGCAGGCGTTCCATCGCGCCGCCAGCGCCACGTCCGAAATCAGCCTGGGCCTCAAAGCCGACATCAATGCCGTGTTCGACCGCGACCCGGCCTGCGAGCGGCTGATCGAGCCCTTTCTCTACTTCAAGGGCTTCCACGCATTGCAGGCGCATCGGCTGACGCATTGGCTGTGGGGGAATGGCGAGCGGGACTTCGCGCTGTACTTGCAAAGCCGCACGTCGGAGGTCTTCCAGACGGATATCCATCCCGCAGCGCGCATCGGCCAGGGCATATTCCTCGATCACGCCACCGGGCTGGTGGTGGGCGAGACCGCGGTGATCGGTGACGACGTCTCGCTGCTGCAGGACATCACGCTGGGCGGGACCGGGAAGGACTCCGGCGACCGCCACCCGAAGATCGGGCGCGGCGTGATGATCGGCGCTGGGGCCAAAATCCTAGGCAATATCGCAATCGGCGAACAGGCGCGGATTGCGGCCGGCTCGGTCGTCCTGACCCCCGTGCCGCCAGGGGCAACCGTCGCCGGCGTGCCGGCCCGCATCGTTCGAAGGGCGTCCGTGGGCGACCCGTCCCGCAGCGCGGATGAGATCCTACGCGAGTTGTCCTACGCCAGCTTCGACTACACGATTTAGCGCCGCCGGCGGAGCTGGTCGAAATAAACGATCAGGATGATCAGCCCGCCGGTGATGATGAGCTGCCAGAACGGGTTGACGTTCAAGAGGTTCGCCCCGTTGGCGATGGTGGTCAGCAGGAAGCTGCCGAGCAGCGGCCCATACACGCTGCCCACCGCGCCGAACAGGCTGGTGCCGCCGATCACCGTCGCGGCGATGGCCTGCAGTTCGAGGCCCTGCCCGGTGTTCTGCGTGCCGATGGACAGGCGCGACGTTGTCAGCACCGCCGCCACCGCCGCCAGGAACGCCGACAGGATGTAGGCGACATAGATCATCCGCGGCACGTTGATGCCGGACAGCCGCGCCGCCTCCGGGTTGCTGCCAATGGCGAACAAGTAGCGGCCCCAGCGGCTGTGGTGCAGGAACACGTAGGACGGCACCGCGACCACGACCACCATCCAGAACAGGCTCGGCACGCCCAGGAAACTCGACGGCGCAAACGCGGTGAACGCCTCCGGCAGGCCGGAGATCGTGTTGCCGTTGGTGATCAGGAACCCGGCGCCGCGCAGCGCGGTCAGCGTCGCCAGCGTCATGATGAACGGCGGCAGGCCGAGCCGCACGATGCCGAACCCGTGGAACGCGCCAATGGCCGCCCCCATCAGGAGCGTGAGCAGCACCGCGACGGGGATCGCCACCTGCGCCTTGAGCAGCAAGGCCAGGATGACGCTGCAGAAGCCGATGACGGCGCCGACCGACAGGTCGATGCCGGCGGTGATGATGACGAAGGTCTGCCCGACCGCCAGGATCGCCACCAGGTAGGCCTGGCGCATCAGGTTGGTGATGTTGATCGGGGTCAGGAAGTTGCGGGTGCTGACCGCGAGCACCGCCCAGAGCAGCACCAGCAAGCCCAGCAGGGTCAGGCTGAGCAGGATGTTGATACGCGACTGCGACCGCCGGGCGGCGTCGAGGCGGGCCTGGTCGGCGGTGATGTCGCTCAAGATCCGTCTCCCGGTCAGGCGCCGATGGCTTGGGTGAGGATGGCCTCGGTCTCGGCCTCCCGATGGCCGTAGCTTGCGACGAGGCGGCCGCGGCGGAACACGTGCAGCCGATCGGCCAGCTCGTACACTTCCGGCAGGTAGGAGGAGATCAGGATGATCCCGGCGCCCTGCTGCAGCAGGGTGCTGAACAGGCGGTAAATCTCGACCTTGGTGCCGACGTCGACGCCCACGGTCGGCTCGTCGAAGATGAAAAGCTGGGCGCCGTGCGCCAGCCACTTGCCGACCACGACCTTTTGCTGGTTGCCGCCCGAGAGCGACTGCGCCAGCGTGGCGCGGCTGGCGGTCCGGATGCGCAGGCCGCCGATCTGCGCATCGGCCGCCCGCGCCTCCGCCCGTGCGTCGATGGTGAGCCGCCGGGTCAGCCGGTCGAAGATCGCGAGGTTGAGGTTGGTCGAGACGCCAAGGTTCAGGCACAAGCCCTGGTCCCGCCGGCTTTCCGGCACCAGCGACATGCCGAGCGCGATGGCCTCCCGCGGCGAGTGGATCGTGACGGGCCGGCCCTCCCAGCGCACGCATCCAGCGGTGTGCGGATGACGGCCGAACAGCGCGTGGGCGAACTCGCTGCGCCCGGCGCCGATTAGGCCGTACAGCCCGACGATCTCGCCCCGGCGTACGTCGATGGAGATGTCTTCGAAGCCAGGGCCGGACAGGTTCTCGGTCGCGACCAGCTCCGGGCCGGGCGGCACGGGGTCCTTGTGGTAGATCTGCTCGATGGAGCGGGCGATCATGCCGCGGATCAGCCGCGCCTCGTCGGTGTCCGCCACGCGCTCCGTGCTGACCAGCGCGCCGTCGCGCAGGATGGAGACGCGGTCGGCCAGCTCGAACACCTCTTCCAGCCGATGGCTGATGTAGGCCAGGGTCACGCCGTCCGCTTTGAGGCGGCGGATCAGGGTGAAAAGCTGCGCGGCTTCCTGCCGGGTCAGGTAGGCGGTCGGCTCGTCGAAGATCAGGAACCGGGTGCCGCGCATCGCCGCGCGGGCGGCCGCGACGAGCTGCTGCTGGCCGATGGTCAGGGTGGACAGCACGACGCCGGCCGGGATCGCGAACCCGATTCCGTCCAGCACGCGCTGCGCCTCCCGCTCCATGCGGGCCTTGCGCATGACGCCCCAGCTTGAATGCTCGTGACCCAGGAACAGGTTGGCCGCGACCGTCAAATGCCGGCACAGCACGACCTCCTGATGCACCGCGTTGATGCCGAGCGCCATGGCGTCCTGCGGCCCGGCGAACGCGACGGGGCGGCCCTCCCACAGGATCTCGCCGCCGGACTTGAGATGCACGCCGGTCAGCAGTTTGATCAACGTCGATTTGCCGGCCCCGTTCTCGCCGACGATGGCGTGGATTTCGCCCGCTTCGAAAGCCAGGTCCACGGCCCGCAAGGCGTGCGTGCCGGTGAACCGCTTGTCGAGGCCGCGGAGTTCCAGCAGCGGCGGCATGGCCCCTAGCCTGGCCCTGGCGTTGCCACGCTCAGTTCACCTTCGGGGCCAGCAGCTCCTGGCTGCGCGCGCTGGCCATGTTCTCCTTGGTGATGGTGTTCACCCCGGTATCGACGAAGGCCGGCACCTTCTCGCCCTTGCTGGCCGCGAGCGCGGTCTTGATGCCGTCGTAGCCCATGCGGTACGGGTCCTGGACGATCAGGGCATAGATCACCCCGTCATTCAGGAACTTCACCAGCTTATCGTCATTGTCGAAACCGATCAGCGCGATTTTGCCTCCCAGCTTGTTCTCGCCGATGGCCTGCCCGGCGCCCTGCGCCATGATGAGGTTCGAGGTGAACACGCCCTTGAGGTCCGCGTTGGCGGTGAGCAGGTCGGTCATGATGTTGAGCGCCGTGGTCGCCTGCCCGTCGGCGACCTTGTCGGCCACGAGCTTGAGGCCAGGATACTTCGCCAACTGCTCCTTGAAGCCCTGGGCGCGCTGATCGAGCGAGCCGACGCCGGGCAAGGAGGTGATCAGCGCCACCTCCCCCGCGACCTTGCCGCCGTTCTTGGCGCCGATGCCCTGGGCCAGCGCGTCCGCCGCCGCCCGGCCTCCCGCGACGTTGTCGGTGGTCAGGAAGGAGGTGAACGCCCGGCTGTCCGCGCCGCTGTCGATGCCGATGACCTTGACCGACTTGGCCGCGGCGTCGATGGGCCTGCCGAGGGCGGCGAACTGCGTCGGCGAGATCACGACGGCGGCAGGCTGGCCGGCGACCGCGTTCTCCAGGATCGAGATCTGGCCGCTGATGTCGCTTTCGCTCTGCGCGCCGAGTTCCGGCACCTTCACGTGCAGGTCCTGCCCGGCCTTGCGGGCACCGGCCAGCACGATCTGCCAATAGAAGCTGGTGGTGTCCTTGACGATGATCGGGATGGTCGGCTCCTGCGCCTGCGCCGGGCGCGGCGCGGCCCCGAACAGCGCGGATGCGGCGACGACGCCGGTGAGCAGCAGCTTCTTCATGGACGATCTTCCCTGGCATCTTGTGTTTTGCGGGCAGGATGCCCGGCTTGCCGGCGCAGATCAATGCTCAGGGACTGCTTCTCAGTAGGCCGCCCCCTGGATCTGCATGTAGCTGCTCCCGCTCGCGGAATCGTTGCCGAACGACATCGCCAAGCGCCCGTTGCTGAGGTCGGCTTTCGTATATCCGGCAGCCCCGGTCGGTCCGACAACTCCGGTATATCCGGTCAGGGTCAACGAGGCGATCGGCCTGCCTTGCTCGATCACGTGCAGCGTCAGGCCCATGAACCCGGCCGCGCCCTGGCCGTCCTCCCAGTCCAACGTGACGGCCGAGGGCGTCACGCCGTAGATCGTGACGGCGTCGCCTTTGTGGAAGTTCGACACCGTGGTCCACGTATCGGCAGTGGCGGCACGGTCATCGATGAAGACGGTATGGACGCTGTTGCCGAACTTGCTGACGGCCACGAAATTGGAACCGCCGCCGCCATCCACGACGTTGGTGCCGCTGCCGGTGCCTCCGAACAGGCTGAGGTCGATCACGTCGTTGCCGGGACCGGTATGGATGAAGTTGTTCGGCTTGGTCGCCGTGATGTTCAGGTTGTCCGTCGCAATGTCCAGGAACTCATTCTGCAGGTTCGCCACCGGGCCGGTGTAGGCTTGACCATTTTCCCAGTCCGACACGCCGGTTGCTGTATTCTGGGCGAGGTATTGCTCAACCCCACTGGCGGGCGGCGGAGCCGGACTGATCACCATGGCCGGCGGCTTTGGGCTCGCAGGCGTAAACAACTTGACGTCTTCCTCAAGGCTCGCGACATATTTTGGATAAAAAAAGCTGTCGATTGCCGCTGGCTCACCGATAGAGTACGGTGCCGTTGCTGCCTCCAGTTGGTCACCAGTATTGCGCGAGACGAAGCTCAGGTCGGTGATCGTTTGCGTTTCAACCGACGAAAACCGCTCAATACCCCATCGCATGCGGCAGCCACAAAGCGAGCGCCGGCACGAAGGCGATCACCAGCAGGCAGGCGAGCAGCAGGGACAGATAGGCCAGCATGGGCCGCACCGTCGCCTCGACCGGCACGCCGCCGATCAGGCAGGCGCCGTACAGCCCGAGGCCAAGCGGCGGCGCGAACAGGCCGATGCCCATGGCGACCACCAGCACCACCCCGTAATGCAGCGGGGCGATGCCGAGCTGCCCCGCCACCGGCACCAGCAGCGGCCCGAAGATGATGAGCGCCGCCGCCCCCTCCAGCACCGATCCCATGGCGATCAGGATGCCGATGCTGAGCAGCATGAACAGCCAGGTGCCGTGGCCGCGGGACAGCGCGACCATCGCGTCGGCCAGCGCGTGCGGGATCTGCTGGATGGTCAGGGTGAATGCCACCGCCTGCGCCGCCGCGACGATGAACAGCACGAGGCCGGAGCGCGTCGCCGCCTGCACGAAGCACCGCGCCGCGGCGCGCGGACCGAGTTCCCGGAACGCCACCCCGCCGGCCAGCAGCGCGTAGATCGCGGCAAACGCCGAAATCTCGGTCGCCGTCGCGAAGCCGGACCGGAAGCCGCCGAAGATGATGACCAGCAGGCCCACCGCCACCGCGCCGCCGCCCCAAAGCTCGCGCAGCGGCGGCCGGGGCACGGCGTCCCAGTCCGCCCGGCCCGTGCCGCGCCCGCGCAGCACGGACACGCCGACGAGCGCCGCCGCCATCAGCGCCGCCGGCACCAGCCCGGCCATGAACAGCCCGCCAATCGACAGGCTGGCGACGAAGCCCAGGATGATCAGGTTGATGCACGGTGGGATGGTCTCCGCCATCACCGCGGAGGCGGCGAGGAGGGCGACGGCGCGGCCTGGGTCCTGCTGCGACCGCCGGGCGGCCGGGATCAGCACGGAGCCGACCGCCGCCACATCCGCCATCTTCGACCCCGAGATGCCGGAGAACACCACCATCGCCAGCACCATCACCACGTCCAGCCCGCCGCGCACCCGGCCCACCAGCCGCTCCAGCAGCGCGATGATGCGGACGGACATGCCGTTCGCCTCCATCACGTAGCCCACGAGGATGAAGAACGGGATGGCGAGCAGCACGAAGTTGTCGATGCCCCGGGCGAGCTGCTGCGCGAAGATGACGCCGGGCATCGAGCCGTCCATCCAAAGGAACAGCAGGGCCGACAGCGCCAGCACGAAGCCGATGGGCATGCCGCCCACAAGGCAGATGACGAAGCCCAAGAGCATGGCCAGTGCGGCGTCTGGCTCCTCAACGAGCAGGCCCCAGGCGAACAGCGTGAGGGCCGCCGCGGCCACCACGGCGGCGCCGGCGAGCAGGTCGCGCCTGCGCAGCGCGGCCAGCCGGTGCAGGCTGAACAGCGCCATGCACACCCCGGCCGCACCCATCGGGTAGAACCCCCACTCCAGCGGCAGGCCCGACCCGGTGGTCTGACCCGTGGTGAGCGCCGCGAGCCGCAGCGCGTAGAGAGCCACCGCCGCCGCGGTCAGCGCCACGGCCAGGCCGCCCGCCGCCGCCATGGCCCGCTGCGCCGCCGGGCGGAGCCGTTCGACGAAGAACGACACCCCGACGTTCTCGCCCCGGGCGATGGCGCCCGCCGCGCCGAAGAAGCTCGACGCCACCATCAGCTCGCGCGCCACGTCGTCGGACCACTCGATCGGGCTGTTCAGCGCGTAGCGGGACAGCACGGAGGCGGACACCACCAGGAGGTCCAGGAACAGCAGCCCAGCGGCGACGGCATCGACCACGGCCAGCAGGGCGCCGACGCCGCGGCCGCACGCCCGGCCCAGGCTGGACGCCCGGTTGCTGGACATCCGGCCCAGACTGGACACCCGTTAGGCAGCCGTGTCCTGGATGCGGTCCACCACCGGTTTCGCCTCCGGCATGCGGCGGAGGAACGCCTCGGTCTGCGGCAGCACTCGCTTGCGGAACGCCGCTGTGTCGCAGGGGATCACCGTGACGCCGCCGTCCCTGAGCACGCCGAGCGCTTCCTGCTCGGCCGCCAGTCCATAGACCCGGTGCGCCGCCGCGGCGCGTCCGGCGGCGTCGAGGAACCCGTCCCGCAGCTTCGGGTCCATGCGCTTGAACGTCACGTCGCTGAAATACAGCACCAGCGGCGAGAAAATGTGCTCCGTCAGCGCGTAGAACTTGGCAGTTTCGAAAAACTTGCTAGCGAGCACGGTTGGCGGGTCGTGCTCCAGCCCGTCCAGCACGCCGGCCTGCAGCGCCGTGTAGATCTCGCCGAACGCAAGCGGCGTGGCGGCGGCGCCCATCAGCCGCAGGCACTCGGTGATCACCGGGTTCGGCAGGGTGCGGATCTTGAGGCCGGCGAGGTCGTCGGGCGTGTGCACCGGCTTCTTCGCCAGCACGCTGCGCGCGCCGAAGTTGTAGGACCAGGCGATCACGCGGATGCCGGCGCCCTTGAGCAGCGCGTCCTCGATGGGCTTGCCCGCGCCCGCCTCGATGGCCCGGGTCTGCTGCGGGAAGCTTTGGAACAGGTAACCGAGGTCCATCACGCCCACCAGCGGCACCAGGTTGGCGGAGATGGAGGTGCCCGACACCATCATGTCGATGACGCCAAGCTTCACCGAGTTGATGACGTCGATCTCCTGGCCCAACTGGTTGTCCGGGAAGAACTGCAGCGCGATCCGGTCGCCGAGGCCGTTCTCCGCCAAGGCCTGCTGCAGCCGGTCGGAGAAGGTGCGGCCGTTGGCGTATTTCGGGTCGTTCGGCA
>JAABUQ010011608.1_pt1 | contig 11200 bp, 10 predicted proteins | sample 5560001 | NCBI WGS metagenome assembly JAABUQ01 (sample SAMN10711888, study PRJNA513371) | rock metagenome | isolation source: Antarctica rocks | place: Antarctica: Victoria Land, Finger Mt nord | collected 2015-12-18
CCACTTTTGCTAAAATATATTGGTCTGCAAGTTCTGCAGCATCTTGTGTCAGTCTGATATTTTCAATTTGTCCGGATGGAAGTGTCGCCAAAAAGTCCCTTACGTGTTGTGGTGCCCTAAGTAATTCCGCTTCTAAAAGGTCGGATACGATGACAATGATCTGTCCGCTTGTTACTGCCTCAAAAAAAGGAATTGTGTCAGTAGAAAATTCTTTGTCGAATTGTCCGCCTATAACCGACGTGTCTATGTAAATCCTTTTCGTCATTATTTCAAAGGTAGGCAATTATGGTCTGTTTTGAGGTCGGAAATGTGTTAGGCAAGTTTGTGCACAACGTTCCGCGGCTTGGCGAAGGACCGGCATTTGAAACCCGTCAGCCCAAACCAAAGTTAAATTTATAATAAAATGTTGATGCTTCTTTTAACAGCTAAATTTATCTTCCGTCTGCCGGAACTGAAGCAAAATCGCAAAACAAAAGTTCGATAACTTCCGTCGACCGGTTTTTTTGCCAAACCAATGTTAGCTGCTGGGCTTATTTGTTTTGCTCCTCTAGTAAGTCTTTCGCAGCAATTTTCGCTTCGACTACGAATCGTTTGTCATTTACCAATAACTCCAATTCTTCAAGTGTCTTATTTCGATATTTAAATTTAAATTCTTCGACTTTTTCATAGTCAGGTGCATTACTCAAATTAACTTTTCGATTATCAGGAATCTTTGTCTTTAATCGTTTAAAATTAAGTATCAAATATGCAAAACCAACTATTAGCGAAACAGGTTCAAATGGAATGATAAAATTAACAACAACTTTATCTGGTGTGTAATTCAATAGTCCAACAAAGCCTAATATTATCGTTGCAAATACCGAGTATTTGAAATATTTACGGGCAAGAAAATATACACTCAAGTTAGTCAAAACTAATAGGAAAGCAATCGCATTGGTAATTGAAAACTTTCGGAAATATAAAGTCCCGTCATATTCTACTTCAACAAATAAAATTTCATAACAGGTATATAAGCAAAGTCCTCCCAACAAAATTATAGGGATAAGATTTTTATTTCGCTTAATAATCGTGGTCATTATAGATAGTTTGTATTTGCCTTGCAGCTAACGTTTTGGGGCTTGCCGAAGTGGGGGAATTAGAAGCACAAATGTTCAATTTAGCACAAATGTTTGTTAGAATTCCAAATATTAAATTCAGCACTTCTGCCCCCATTTTGGCAAGCCCTTGTTAGCTGCAGTTTTTTTTAAACGATTATAAAAGGGTCACAACCTAAATAGTATTTTCAATCCTTCTTCTAATGTTGCGGGTTTTCTTCCTAATTTATTTTCAAGGTCGGTAGTCACAACATTTTCTTGTCCGTTTTTTATATCGAGCATAGAATCTAAAACGTGGTGGGCTATTTGCTCTGGGATACCTCGTTCTGTTAATCGTTCAACAAACATTTCAGGCTTTACTTGATTATATTGAACAGTTTTGCCTGTCAGCTCACTTAATGTTGAGGCAATATTTTCATAAGAATAGGATTTGGCACCCGTAAAGTTGTAAATTTTATTGTCGCAACCTTCTTCTAATAAAACATTGGCAATTGCCTCGCCCATTTCGCTCCGTAAAGCAAAAGCTACTTTTCCGTCACCTGTTGGTAGATTTATACCTTTTTCTATCACATCTGTTCCCAAAGCAAAAAGCAATGAATCCATATAAAGAATATTTCTGAAAAGTATATAGTTCATTTCGCTTTCCATAATAATATCGTCAGTCTGAAAATGAGTGTCCATAAATTTACTATTAAGTGTAGATCTGTCTTTTAGTGCTCGACCGGTATATGCAAAGCAAATAACACCTGTTTTTTTGGCAGCATCAATTACATTTTTGTGTTGCTCAACAATGTTTGGGGCATTACCGCCAGAAATTAACAACACCTTTTTTACGCCTTTCATTGCTGATTCTAATGAAGGAATGTTGTCATAATCTCCAACTTGAATTCGAATTCCCTTCGCCTTCAAGTCAGCTGCCTTTTCTTCATCACGTACAAATGCTGCAATTTCGTTTGCAGGTTTTTTTGTTAATAGTGTTTCTATTACTGCACTTCCCAATTTGCCGGTGGCTCCCGTAATTAATATCATAATATCTGCTTTTAATTTTAGGCTAAATTAAATCTTGCAAATGGGCAGAAATTGTACTGTAGCGACATTATTATTTTTTCAAATGCTCATCGGCAATAAGATTAAATAAGGGAAATTTTTTGGGGAAAGACCTAGGAGATGAAGAGGAAAACTTTTTAAACTCTTTCGAAAAATGAGCTTGGTCAAAATACCCAGCATCGTAGCCTAAATCAGTCAAATTTTCGATGTTGTTTTTTTGCAACAACACCATTTTGGTATAGTAGAAACGGCATATCCGCACAAAAGTTTTTAGGTTAGTACCCACCAGTAGTTTAAACTTCCGCTCAAATTGGCGGTTGCTGAATGGGATATTAATTTTCAATTCACTTATATTAATGGATGGATCGGTTATAATTTGATAAATGAATTGAACAATATGAGCATCATAATATGGTTTTACGTGTAAAACACTTATCAGAAAGTCTTCAATTAAATGTATTTTTTCATCAATGGAAGTAGAATTTAGAATAGCTGTTTGTAAAGGGTTTTTGAGGTTAAGTGCCGCCCAAGCGTCCTCAGGATAAATGGTTTTATTTATGAGTTCTTCCATGGGAAAATCTATAAATTGACTCAATCCGTACGGAGCGAATTTGACTGCCAAAACCTCCAAATCATTTTGTTTCCATTTAAAACTGGCAGACTTTCCCCTAAGTCCGAAAACACAAGAGTAACGAAAATCAACATGGTTAATGGAAAAGGGTTGATTGACAAAAAGCCACGAAGCACCTGGCCAAGGCAACAATTCCTTTTCATAAATGGATGTACCGCTTATTTTCATCAAACCGTAACCTTCCACATAAGTTTTCAGTAAATTATTTTTAATATTTACTTCCTTTATTTCTATCATTTCTTGATTTACGGAATCTTCGTGAAAATTGCGGTTAACGTGCCGCGGCTTGGCGAAGAACCGATATTTGAAACCCGTCAGCCCAAACCAAAGTTAAATTAATAATCAAATGCTGATGCTTCTTTTACAAGCTAAATTTTGTTCCTTCTGCCGGAACTGAAGCAAAATAGTAAAACAAAAGTTCAATAACTTCCGTCCGCCGGTTTTTTGCCAAACCCATGTTGGTGGCAGTTTTTCTTTTTTACTTGTCAGATTTTAAAATTAAGTTGGTAAAGTCACCGTCAGAACCATTGCCAACCCAAAAGCCTATTTTACCTGATAAATTATTTGTGAGCGGTTCAACTGAAATACACGCTTTGACATTTGTATTTACGAAAGCCTGTATTTTATTTTTGTCTATGACAATTTTTACATGAAACCATTCATTTGGGTTAATAAATGTTAAGAGAGAGTGCTCATATTTATCAGGATATGTTTCACGTAAATATTCCCAGTCAAACTTTGGTAGCGATATATATTGAACGGCATGTTTTTTTCTTATCGTGTCATCTGCCTGAAAATTGAAAGGACGAAAATAGACGCTTTCATAGGTGCTGTCATTCACTCCATGAAATGCAACGCCCACAAAGCTTTGTTGTAAAGCATCTTTCCCTTTTACATCAAATTCAATAACGCCAGTTTTAAAATTCAAACCATTTATCCAAAGAATACCCGCACCATCCCTAGCATCTAAATGAACAGTTGTCTTTCCCATCTTGTCTGTTAATAATGATACCTGCCTATTAACTGCTTGAAGATTGTCTTTCTTAGACAAATCAGGTGTGATTATTTTTATTTGTGCCGAACTACTGAAGCAAGTGAACAGGCAAAACGCTATGGCTATTATTTTATTCATATGTAAGGAGAAATTATTTTTACGTTCAAGATTTCAATAACGAAAATATTATTCTTTCAAAAATTATGATTATACTGATAAATGCTACTTAAACGTGTCGCTTTAAAATTGCCACCAACGTCCGGCGGCTTGGCGAAGGACCGATATTTGAAATCCTTCCGTCCGAAACCAAAGTTAAATTAATGTTCAAAAGTTGATGCTTCTTTTACCGGCCAAATTTTATTCCTTCAGCCGAAACTGAAGCAAAATAGCAAAACAAAAGTTGAATTAAAAACTGTCCGCCGGTTTTTTGCCAAACCGTTTGTTAAACGCATTTTGTGTTTTTGCTTTTTTGCGGACAAAAAACCCCTTTAGGAAACTTGTCCGGGCAAAAACGCGAATTGCGGTTAACTCTTGTATTGACGCAAGTCCTTAACGTTTATGTAAACATAAAAAAATTGGTTATCATTCTCAGGCCCAATCTTTATCAAATTGAAAGTTAGCTATCTAAGTAGTTTTTGAACACGGATAAACAGGCTTTTTAACGAACCAACAATACAAAATGCGCATTGCGTTTTTTTGTATTGTTTAACAGCCAACAATACATAATGCGAAACCTCAAAAATTAAAGCTTATAATTTAATTTATACAAGCTCAAAAACACCTATAAAAACTCCATACTCCTTTTACCACCCAAAAACTCTACGCAGGCTGCACCGGGCTTCCCGTCCAATCCGTTCCGGTGGCCAATCTTTCGCCTTTCATTACCAAAGACAAAGCGTCAATCATGCAATCCGTGCCAATTTCGGTATCATACAGAATGATGGTTCCGGCACCGATGGAACTCCTGGCACCAATTTTTACGCTGCCTACTTTCATTACACGGTCTTCAAACAAATGGGTTTGTGGCCCGCAGTTTTCGTTCAAGGCCACATCATCGCCCAAAGAAACCATATCAAACTCGGTGATGTCTGTCGTGTTCATCCAAACGCGTTTGCCAACTTTTACACCCAAAATGCGCATGGCAATGGGCAGCCAGGGTGTGCCGCGCATATAATCCAGCAAAAACGGAACGGACAAAGCTTCGTACGTGGTGGTGATGGCTTCGCTGCGCCATACTTTATCGTTCCACATCGGTTTTTGCTGTGGTTTAAATTTCCCGATGAAAACATACTTTAAAACTACGGTGGTTAAAAAAGCAGGCAACCCCATAAAACCAAGGTAATAGAGCGGGAACAATAAAATAATTTTATACCAGGGTTCTTCTGTGATTAGGTCGTGGCCGTAAGCGATAAAGAAAATCGAAAAAACAATGATCGCTGTTTCCGGCAGGATGATGCGTATAAATTCGATTATGGCACGGGCAAGCCTTCTTAAAATAGTGGGGTTGGAAGTCAGCTCCGCAGAAAAAGAGTTGCTTTCCTGGCGGCGCGGCAAGGCAATGGCAGGCGAGCCAAACCAGTCTTTCGCCTGGTTCTGTTCCAGTTCTTTTTTATCGGGAGGGATGGACAGAACGCCGATGAGCATGTTGCCAGGCAGCTTTGTACCTTGCGGGATCAACGCGCTGTTGCCTACAAAAGTACCACTGTCAATTTCGGTATAATCCAAGATCAGTTGCTGGCCTCGGATATCGGATTCCCCCAAAACAACCGCATCGGCAATAAAAGCACCGCTACCAATTTTGAGGAGCGGGTGCGTTACACTACTTGCCGTGGAAATTTCGGTGTTCTTGCCGATCTTGGCGCCCAAAGCACGAAAAAAAGTGGACACATAAACTGTTGCATAAATTGGGTGCAGAACGATCAGGCTTAAAGACATCAACTGATCGGCCAGCCATTTCCTCACATAGAAACCACTGTAAATCGGATAGGTCCCCGGTTTGATGCCGCGTTGCAGCCAACGGGTAAGCGCTACGGTTTCCAGGGCAAAAAGCAAAATGTAAACCAATGCCAATGAAGGCACGATAACCATATAAGTAAAGTCGTAATCAGGAGCGGCATTGTCCAGTTTGTTCAAAGTAATTATAGTAGGCAAAAGAGGCAGCAGGATAGTAAAAGGAAACACCAGCAGCGACAGGCTGAATATCAGCATGTATTTTCTCCTGGTTGAAGCAGCAACAGGAAGCGGCTGCGGCAAATCAGCCAGGCTTTTGGTTTCTTTTAATTGTGCCGGGCTGCCGCGCCATACTTCTCCTGAACGGATGGTTTTACCTTCCTGCAAATAACTTAAATCTTGAAGCTCGCTCCATGGTTCCATTACTGCACCGCCGGCAATGATGGAACTGCTGCCGATATAGGCATGATCGCCTAAAACAATCGAACGGATTTTTAACAATCCGTCTTCTACCACTACATTATTTAGGCTAACACCTGAACTGATGCTGACATCGCTGCCGATCGTGATCAAATCTTCGGCACCTAAGGTAAAATCCCCAAGTTGTGCATCGTCGGCAACTTTCATCCCCAAAAGCCTTAAATAGGCCGGATACAAAGGTGTTCCGTTTAAAAACTGAACGGTCAGTAATCGTTGTATCGTTTTGACAAACCACCAGCGGAAATAATAACTTCCCCATAACGGATAATCGCCTTCTTTAAATTTACCGATGACCAGCCATTTTGTGGCTATTGAAATAAAGAAAAACAGGGGAGGGATAAAGCAAAATAAAACCAATGAAGTTACGATAGCATAACTGAGGTTACCGGTATCCTGCTCTACATAATAATAACCGAGGTACGGGATGAAAATTTGTATGGCAAAAACAGCATAAATAAAGCCCAGTGCAAAGGTTTGTGCCAGCCAGCAGCAATAATAATGAACGAGGTTTACTTTGTGGAACTTGCGTTCCGGCTTTTTGTCAACAGGTGTTTGCTGTTCCCAAACCTCTGTTAATTTTTCGAGCGGGCGGTGCAAATAAATATCCCGTAAAGAAGCTTTCGGGACACCGCCTTCGCGCCGCAAACGGGAAACCAAACCGGCAGCCAGTAAAGAATGCCCGCCGAGGTCGTCAAAAAAATCCATGGACAGGTCAATGTTTTTGTTGGGGAAAGTTTTCCTAAGCATGTTCAGCAAGCGGTCGGCCATGGGCGCGTTCAAATCCAAGGCTTCTTCTGCCTGATTAGGAATGCTTTCCAATAGCGATTGCGGCGTTGGCAATGCTTTCCGGTTTACTTTTCCGCTTGGCATCCGCGGCATTTCCGGGAGTTGCACAATGGTTGCCGGAACCATATAAGCCGGTAAAACTTTTGCCAGTTCCAAGCGCAGCAGGTTTTCTTCCAACGCAATACCGCCTTCGGTAACAATATAACCAACTAACTGATCCTGCTCCGAGCTGTCTTTTTTTACAGCCACGGCAGCGGCAGAAACATCCTGCAGCCCGCTTAACTTGGTTTCAATTTCCCCCAATTCAATGCGGTAACCACGCAGTTTGATCTGATCATCGAACCGGCCTAAAAACTCAATACTGCCATCTTCTTTGATCAATGCGGCATCGCCGGTGCGGTAAATCCTGTTACCGGGCAAATCTTCCAGCGATGCTGTTTTTAGCACAAACTTTTCTTGCGTTAATTGAGGCAATTTTACATATCCTTCAGCAACGCCAGGACCGGAAATGACTAGTTCGCCGCGTTCGCCGAACGGAAGCGGGTTTAGTTTTTCATCAACAATTGCCAGGTTATAGTTTGGCAACGGATCGCCAATGGTGATCGGATCCCCAGGTTTTAGGCGGGCAAAAGTAGCACTGACAGTTGTTTCCGTCGGACCGTAACTGTTGTAGAAAATCCTGGACGGCGTTGACCATCTGTTCAAAACTTGTGTTGTACAAGCTTCTCCGCCTGCGTTGACCAATCTTAAAGAAGGGATAGTGTCCTCCATTACGGCCAGCAAGCTGGGCACGGCATGCAGGACCGTTATTTTTTCTCTGTTGAGGACATCGCTCAGCTCATCAATTGCTTTGGAAGTTGTATTATCAGCAACCCAAAGTGTTGCCCCGGCAAAGTAACTTATCCAGGTTTCTTCGCACCACATATCAAAAGAAACAGAAAACCCCTGGTAAACGCGGTCGGTGTCCCGGATATTGATCACGCTTTGTTCTGACCGTACCAAATGGCAAATTTGACGATGGCCAATTGGAATGCCTTTAGGCTTGCCCGTACTACCGGAGGTATATAAAACGTAAGCCAGGTTATCCGGTTCCGGCCCTTCGGGAAGCAGGATTTCTTTATCCTTTTCCGGTTGTGGCCTGATTTCAAACATGGGGCAATCCAGGTTCAGCAAATCGGCACTGATGTAAGCCGATGCTTCTACCTCGGTAAAGATCGTTTCTACGCGTTCGGCAGGAATCTCACGGTCAACCGGGATATAAGCCGCGCCAGCTTTGACAATGCCGATGATGGCAGCATGCAATTCAAGCCCGCGTTTGTGCCAAACACCTACTTTATCACCTCTTTTGATACCTTTTTTTGCCAGATTGGCAGCTATCGCATCGCTCCAGCGATCTAATTCCTGGTAAGTAAGGGAATCCTCACCAAATATCAATGCTGTTTTTATAGGATGTTTTTTTGCAGTTTGCCGAAAAATATCGGCCAAAGTTTCATCTCGGATAAAATCAGGGCGCTCAATACCTTTCAGGATACTAAACTGGTTTAAAAGAGTAGTTGACATATAAGGTTTAAGACTGTGAATTCAAGTTTTGGTTTTTTGCGGAATATCAGTATTTATTTTGAGGAAATTGTATACCTGTTTTTAGGTCCGGCGACATATAAAATCAGGATTGTTTCCGCCAGCCTCATCGGCCTTTTGCAAAAATAAATATTGATATTGCATATCATCAGAATTATTTATTTTAGCGGTTCAACAATCGGAGCAAGTTTTGGTTGTAGTCCTATGCTGTTTTTATCAACATAAAATCAGTAAGTATACATTTATTTAAAAAATGCAAACAGAAAATATTGAAGTTGCACCAATTAGTATAAACTATAACAACATATTTGACCAGGCGGCAATGCCGTCCAATTCTTTAAAAGTTTCTGTTATCGTTCCGGCCCGAAACGAGGCCAGAAACCTACGTAAAACTTTAGATGCCCTCCGCTTGCAAACCGACAGCAGCGGAACAGCTTTAGACCCTTGTATTTATGAAGTTTTGCTGCTGGTCAACAATTGCAGAGACCAAACTTTCACCATAGCAAAAAACTATCAGCAAAAATATCCCGGCTTTCCGTTGCATATTGCCGAAATCAATCTTCCGGTAAGAAAAGCAAATATCGGTTTTGTGCGCAGGCTTTTAATGGACACGGCTTACCATCGTTTAACAGCTACCGGAAATTGCAATGGCATTATTGCTTCTACCGATGGCGACACACAAGTTGATGCCTGCTGGGTTTATCATATCATGAAAGAAATTGCCAATGGTTGCGATGCAGTAGGCGGCAGGATCCTGACCCGCAGCAACACGCGCAACGCCAGATTGTATCATTTAAGGGATGTGGCTTACCGTAGTTTGCTGGCCAGGGCAGAAGCTATAGTTGACCCAGAAGAACACGATCCCTGGCCGAGGCACTTCCAATATTTCGGGGCCAGTATGGCAGTAACCTGTACTACCTATTATGAGGTTGGCCGGTTGCCGCAAGTGCCTTATTTAGAAGACAATGCTTTTCATGAGGTTTTGCAGCAGATGGATGTGCGGATCAGGAAAACACCTGATGTAAAAGCCTATACTTCAACCCGTATGTCTGGTAGGGTAAAGGTTGGTTTTTCAGAACAGTTGAAAAAATGGTCTGGTTATCTCAGATATGGCCATACGCAGGAAGTAGAACCGGTTGAGGCCTGGCTGATCAAATTTAAAAGCAAACGGGCATTGCGCCAATGTCGGGAAGATTATTTAAAAAAAGGGTTTTATGATCAGGAGGCTTTGCTGACCGTTGCCAAAGATTTGCTGCTTAAGCCGGAATGGTTACATCAAGAATTGATAGCCAGTAAATATTTTGGTTTGTTCTGGAAAATAGTCCGCAAGAAAATAGGTAAAGGGAAATGGGGCAAAAAATGGGAACTGGTGCAAATCACACAAGCCATAAGCGAATTAAGGGCATTTGTGAATAATTATTAAGTTAGGGTTTGATGCTTCTTTATCCTATAAAAAAAGCTTATAGTTGATGGCCGATGGTTCATAAATCCAAACACAAAATTTTTAGTGCTAAAAGAAGTATGTGATTTTTTTGATTTAAAAGTTGTTTAAACTTTATTAGTTAAACGGGTTGAAACCCATTTTTACAATATGTGCCGAGCCTATGGCTCTTCAAAAAAATGTTCAATCCGGAAAATCCGCCTACCGGTTTAACCCTGCCCGATATAAGTTTAAACAACTTCTTAGTTTTAAATGTGCTTATGCTTTTTCAAACAAGTCCAACCGGAATTTTTCTCTGCGCTGGTGCAGCAAATGTTTTAAATGCTTTTTTTGCAGGGCTAAATCCATAAAATGATCATGCACCTGGTCGCCTGTCAGCGGAAATTCGGGCACAAAAGGAGTCCAATGCACTAAGAGCAGTTGTCCGCCCGGCTGCAAATGCTCAGTTAACAACCCGGCAAGTTTTTCTAAATCTTCCCGGCTTAAAAAATAACCCACTTCAGACAGCAGGATCAGATCAAACTGATCTCCCGGAAAATCCTGCGGAACGAGCATTTTCTTTAAGGTTACCTGCGGATAATTCCTAAGACGTTTTTTTGCTTTTTCTAAAGGGACGTCTGCCGGTTCTACAGCCAATAGTTTTTTGCATTTGGGTGCCAGCATTTCAGTCAGCACACCAATGGAGCAGCCAATTTCAAAAACATTTTGATAAATTTCCCGGGGCAAAGCAGCAAGCGTTGCCTTGTATTTGCCCAATTCATAAGGGCTGCTTTCAAAGTTCCAGGGATCGTCGCCATGACTGTAAAACTCATTAAAAAATTCGGTGGATAAAGAATTAGGATTATCTGACATAGTTAAAAATCTGAAGGAATATCTTCTATAAAAAGTTCATCGGTATAATCAAAATGGGCAAGGATCTCCGGCGAAAGTATAAAACCTTCCGGGTCATCGTCTATTAATCTGCTCACTTGGGAAGCATGGGCTGCTATCGCTCTTTTTTTTACTTCTTCAACGGCTTTTATATCTACATAAAACCATTTAAGATTTTGATTGTGGGAAACATCATTCTGATTGCCTAACTCCCATATCCAGATTAAATATTGCAAAACCCTGGGCTTTTGGTCTAATTTTGATACCGCTTTATTTAAAATTTGCCAGGAAGAACGATGGTCGGGATGATGGTCTTTTTCCCAGGTTAC
>JAABUQ010011609.1_pt1 | contig 11200 bp, 10 predicted proteins | sample 5560001 | NCBI WGS metagenome assembly JAABUQ01 (sample SAMN10711888, study PRJNA513371) | rock metagenome | isolation source: Antarctica rocks | place: Antarctica: Victoria Land, Finger Mt nord | collected 2015-12-18
GTTACCGCAATCGCCACGCCCATCACACGCTCCCCGAATCGACCGTGGACGGAGCGAATCAGATCAGAACAGAAATGGGAATCCCAGGTGCGCGAGAGTCAGGATCAGCGGCGGCTGGTATCAGACGAGGCGGATGACGATCAGGGACCCCGGAAAACCGGGACGTTGGAACACTTTTCCGCATCCTGCTAAAACGAGGCGAGCCGGGGTCCGACGGTGGACTGCGCGACGTGCAAGTCCTTGGCTGCGGCCGAGAGGCTGCCGCGCCGGGCCAAGGACAAGAAAAAACGCAAGTCATCCCAGTCGAGCATCAATAGCCCTCCACGCGTTTGCGCATTCCCGCCCCCCACGTTTGGTCCGCTTTAGGGCCAGGCCCAAGGCGTATAGGTGAACGGTTCATGTACCGTGCCGCAAGCGTCCGTATGGACTTGCCAGGAACTGCGACGGAAGCCAAATGACAGACCTCCCGACAGCGATCGGCCCCCCGGTGCGGCTTCCGGTCGGCAAGTGTGACTTGGACGCGTTGATCGCGAGGGGCAATGCCGACCCGTCGGCCTTCAGAACTTTACGATGCCGCACGGTGGCGCAAGGGCGCTTCAGTCAGTTGAACTACATTCGGGACCTGCCGCCGCAACCCGTCATCGAGGATGCGTCGCCGAGCCTGTCGAGCGAGACGGTGGCGCCGAATGCGTCGGAGGCCTTGCTGGCGGCGTTCGGCTCCTGCCTCTCGGTCGGGATCCATGCAAACGCCGTCGCACAAGGCATTCCCATCCGATCCCTGTCGCTGGATCTTGCGGCCGACATCAATACGACCGCGGTCTGGGGCGCCGGCAATCTGGCGCCCCACACGATCGGTTTCGAGACCATCCGGGTGATCGTGCACATCGATGCCGAAGCGCCGCGCGAAAGCCTGGAGGGGCTGGTTCGGCATGCCACGCTCTGGTCGCCGGTGGCCAACACTTTGCACAATCCGGTTCATCTCGACGTGATCCTCGCACCCGCCGTGGCGCGCGCTGCCTGACCGACGCTATGCAATCGTGCTGCCCAGCTGTGCATATTCGCGCCCGGGGTCGCGACCAGACGCCGCCCGAGCTGACGGCCAACCTGCGCGCCATCGACCAGCCTGGTGCGCTGGCCGACTTCGTCACGGGCCTGCTGGACCTGGCGCCGATCGACAAGCAGGAGATACTCGAAACCATTCCGTTGCAGCGGCGACTGGATCTCGTGATCAGCCGGCTGGCCTATCGCTATGAGGTGCTGAAGCTCTCCCATAGCATCGGCCTGCAAACCCGGGCCTCAATGGAGGGAAGGCAGCGCGAGTTCATGCTGTGCGAGCAGCTCAAGGCGATCGAGAAGGAGCTGGACGACGCCGGCGACGAGGCGCCCGAGCTGGACGACCTGAAGCATGCGCTGGCCGAGGCCGGGTTGCCGGCCGAGGTCGAAAAGCAGGCCGGGCGGGAGATGCGCCGGCTGGAACGGATGCCCGACGGTGCGGCCGAAGCGGGCATGGTCCGGTCCTACCTGGAGACGCTGGCCGAACTGCCTTGGCGGCTCGAGGCCGGGCTTCCGATCGACATCGCCGAGGCGCGCCGGGTGCTCGATGAGGACCACTTCGGACTCGAGAAGATCAAACGGCGCATTCTCGAATACCTCGCCGTCCGCAAGCTCAACCCGTACGGAAAGGGCCCGATCCTGTGTTTCGTAGGGCCGCCGGGCGTGGGCAAGACATCGCTGGGCCAGTCGATCGCGCGCGCCATCGGGTGCAAGTTCATCCGGATCAGTCTGGGCGGCGTGCATGACGAGGCGGAGATCCGCGGTCATCGCCGCACCTATGTCGGCGCCATGCCGGGCAACGTGATCCAGGCCATCCGGCGCGTCAGATCGCGCAGCTCGGTGATGATGCTGGACGAGATCGACAAGCTGGGCGCCGGCGGCTTCCAGGGCGACCCGGCCTCGGCTCTCCTCGAGGTGCTCGACCCCGAGCAGAACGGCACCTTCCGCGACGCCTACCTGGCCGTCCCTTTCGACCTCAGCCGCGTGCTGTTCATCGCCACCGCCAATGTTCTGGACACCATTCCCGGCCCGTTGCGAGACCGCATGGAGGTGGTGCGGCTGTCCGGCTACACGGCCAGGAGAAGGTGGCGATCGCCCGCCTGCACCTCATTCCGCAGGTCAGTTGGGCGACGTGATGAAGGAGAGCGCGCAGGCAGCGCTGAGCCTGCTCAAGACCCGCGCGTCCGAGTTGGAGGTTGCGCCGGCCCGGTTTGCCGAGGGCGATATTCACGTTCATATCCCGGCGGGCGCCACGCCTAAGGACGGGCCATCGGCCGGGGTCGCGATGTTCGTCGCGCTCGCCTCGCTCATGACCGGGCGGGCCGTTCCGCCCACCACCGCCATGACGGGCGAGATCAGCCTGCGCGGCCTGGTGCTGCTGCCGGTCGGCGGCATCCGCGAGAAGGTCATCGCGGCGGCGCGGGCCGGGATCGATACGGTGCTGCTGCCGGCCCACAACCGCCGCGACTTCGACGACATCCCGCCGAGTGCACGGAACCGATTGACGTTCGTCTGGCTCGAAACGATCGATGACGCCGTGGCGGCGACGATTGGGGCCGGGCTTCCGGCGACGGTGGACTGACCCTGGAGAACGCTTCGTCGCATTCGATGACTGTTGCGCGATCCGTCGACGGCACGACTTCGGTGGTTGCCGTCTCCTACCGCTTTTCGCACTCCCGCTCACCGCCTTTGAGCCGGTCGCTAGAGCATTTGCCGATCGGGTGAAATCACCCGATCGGAAGTAATAACAACGCGCTGCGGAAAGGTGGCGCGGACTCCAGTTCGATCCGGATCTGCCGTATGCCCGGATCGAAGACCGGGCTCGCGCGCAACCCGAAGGCCGGGGCCGCCTGGACAATGTTCTCGACGGCGCATCCCAGGCTGGCAAACAAATGATGATCGTCCGGATCGACGGCCGGCAGGCGCCTCGCCTCGTCAGGGAGAATCACAACGGCCCGCCCGATACAGCGGAAGATCCAGGGCTTCGTGTTGTGGCTGTTCGCCGCCAGCGTAGCGTAGCGGGCGAGCTCCAGTCGCGCCGGCCGGAATGCGAGGTCGGTCGATCCGGCATGACGCCATGTCGCGTCGACGGCAGCCTGGTAGCTGGACCGCCCGTGGGCGCTCGCCACCAGCAGCCCGCCACCCCCCGCGGCGATCACCCCGGCCGTGGCAGCCGCGCCGATCAGGATTCCACGGCGACATACTGCCTGGTTGGCTGACGATGGTGGCTTGTCCGACGTCGGCCGCGTCATCAGGTAAGTATCCTCCGTTCTCCTGGCGGTCATGTGCCGCGTCTCACCACGGGGTGGCCGGGACCCTCACTGTTCGAGGATCATGGCGCCTTTGATGTCCGAAAACCGCCAGACAGGAGGCTTGCCCTCGGGCATCATCGCGGAATGGAGATGAATAACGACGCCTGCTATCGCGCCATCGAGACGCGGGATCGCCGCTTTGACGGGCGCCTGTTCGTCGCGGTGACAACGACCGGGGTCTACTGCCGACCGTTCTGCCCAGCGCCTACGCCTCGGCGGGAGAATTGCCGCTTCTTCCCGACGGCCGCCGCGGCGCAGGAGGCCGGCTTCCGCCCCTGCCTGCGCTGCCGACCGGAAACCTCGCCGGAGTTCGCCGTCTGGCGCGGGAGCTTCAACACCGTCTCCCGGGCCCTCGCGCTGATGGAAGCGGGCGCGCTCGACGAGGGTGGCGTTGAGGCCTTAGCGGAGCGTCTGGGGATCGGTGGGCGGCAGCTCCGGCGCCTGTTCCGCCAACATCTCGGCGCCTCGCCAGTCGGCGTTGCCCAGACACGACGGGTGCTCCTGGCCAAGCAGCTGATCCAGGACACGCGGCTGCCGATGGTCGAGGTCGCTGCGGCGGCGGGCTTCGGAAGCGTGCGCCGCTTTAACGAGACCTTCGGTCGCCTCTACCGGCGACCGCCCGGGGCGCTTCGGCGGGCTCGCGCGGCGGAGGAATCCGCGGCCGAGGCGGCCGCGGTCGTGGTCAGGTTGGGCTACCAGCCGCCCTATGATTGGGATTCGATCGCGGCCTTCCTCCGCGCGCATGCGATCCCAGGCGTCGAGGTGGTGTCGGCCGGGCGTTACGCGCGCACTATCGCCACCGCCGACGGGTTTGGCGTGGTGACGGTCGAGTCGGCGCCCGGAAACTGTCTCAAGGCGAGCATCCGCCTGCCGAACCTCGCGACCCTGCCGGCAGTCGTCGCGCGTGTCCGCCGCGTGTTCGACCTCGCGTCTGACCCCTGGGCTATCGGCGCGCACCTCAGCCAGGATCCGCTGCTGGCGCCGCTCGTCGCCGCCCGCCCCGGCCTCAGGGTCCCTGGGGCGTGGGACGGGTTCGAGCTCGCGGTGCGTGTCGTCCTCGGGCGTTACGCAACGCAAGAGGCGGCCGCGAGGGTGACCGGCCGACTGGCGGTGGCCTTTGGCGAGCGGGGCGGCGAACACATCGCTCTGGGCCAGGGGCTGACGCACGCCTTCTCCACGCCGCGCCAACTGGCCGGAGCGGACTTGGCTGCGGCCGGCGTGCCGGAATCCGCACGGGCGTCGCTGTCCTCCCTGGCGGCGGCGGCGGCGGCCGAGCCGCTGATCTTCGATCTCTGCCGGGGTCTCGAGGACGCCGTCGCTCGGCTGCGGTCGCTCGCGGGGATCGACGAGCGGACAGCCCATGAGATCGCGATGCGCGAGTTGCGGGAACCGGACGCCTTCCCGGAGGTCGATTTTGGCCCGGCGGGCGCCGGGCTGCGCACGCACGCCGAGCGTTGGAGACCGTGGCGAGCCTATGCCGCGCTCCACCTGCTGGCGGCCGAGCCTGATGCGCCCCATTTCCCCCTGGAGGCGCCCGATGACCGGCAAGCTGCCTGAACGTTTCCGGCTGGACCGGCTGGCCACGCCGATCGGCGAAGCACTGCTCCTCACGGACCAGACTGGCCGCCTGCGCGCGCTTGACTGGACCGACCGCGAGCCGGACATGGCTCGGCTGCTCCGCCTCCACTACGGCCGCACCGTGGCGGTGGAGCCAGGCGGCGCGCCGGACCACGTGACACGGTTGCTGCGGGACTACTTCGAGGGAGATCTCGCATCTCTGGCGGCGATCGAGTGGCACACCGCCGGCACCGCGTTCCAGCGCGCCGTCTGGGCAGCTCTCGCCGCGGTGCCACCGGGCGAAACCGTCAGCTACGGCGCCCTGGCGGCGACGCTCGGGTGCCCGAAGGCCATGCGGGCCGTCGGCCTAGCCAACGGCGCCAACCCGATCAGCGTCGTGGTGCCGTGCCATCGGGTGATCGGCTCCGCCGGCGCTCTGACCGGCTATGGCGGCGGCCTCGCGCGCAAGCGGTGGTTGCTCACGCACGAAGGCGCGACATTCCGGGACGGACCCGCCCCGCGCACCGCTATGGCCTAGGGAACAGGGACCCAGCGTGGCAATCTAGAGCATTTTCCGATCGGGTGGAATCACCCGACCGGAAGTAACGCTGGCTAAAACAATGGAGTAGAGCACTTTCCGAGCCAAGTGGCTCGGAAAGTGCTCTAAGACACGCGGTCGCGCCTCCGGCACCGTCATCGGCGACCGCGTTGCGAGCGCCCGCTTCCGGCCGCTCCGCTTGCACACGCCGAGCCACTCCTCGTGGTTAATACCAAAGCTTGCTGACCGCGACTCTTGCGGTTGGCAAGCGTGGTATGCGCGCCGGGTTGGCGGGCGGCGGCGCGCGAAACAAAGACGCTGATACCAAGGGTCGCGATCAGCGAGCCTTGGTATCAGCCGGAACAACCGCTTGTGGTTCAGCTGCATGCCCTCGCGCGCCAGCACGATGTGCAGCCGTCGATAGCCAAACCGCCGTCGCTCGCCTGCCAACACACGCAACCGGGCACCGATGACTGTCGCCAGGCCTCTTGGAGGCATGTCGATATGTCTTCGGATCCAGCCCAACTAACCCGCACGCGCGCCGCTGCGAGTAGCCCTTCTGTTCAATCGCCCAGGTCACGGCAGCACGCCGCGAGCCGGGCGTCAGAAGTGTTTTGCCAGCATCTCCTTCAGCGTCAACACGTCCAGCATCGATTCCGCCAGCAGCTTCTTGAGCCTGGCATTCTCATCCTCCAGGCCTTCAGCTTGCGCGCGTCCGACACCTCCAAGCCGCCATACTTCGAACGCCACGTGTCGAATGTCGCGTCGCTGATCCAGTGCTTGCGGCACAGATCAGCCGCCGAAGCACCCGCCTGATACGGAGACGGTAAACAGTCGCCGTGGTCGACGCGTCAGCCGGATCGTCGCCTGTCGGGCGACCGTGTGCCGCCGGTAGACGCGGTCGCCTCAATCGTGAACAGCGAATGCTGAGACTGCGTCAGATATCCGCTGGTCGGCAACGTCGGCGCGACTGCGCCAGGCGTGGTGGCACGGACCGCATTGATCGTCGGCGCCAACGAGGGTTCCGAACCTGCCAAGGCCGCCAGGAGCTGGGGTGCGGCGACACTGGGATCGATTCCGGGGGCGTGCGTGAGCACGGACCTGGTCCGACCGGTTCGCCGCCAGCCACGATGGCCTCAGGCCGACCGCCGCCCAGGCCGCCGATTACTCGGCGACGACGCAGTGGCTCACCGCGGTCAAGGCCGCCGGCACCACGGACGCGGACGCCGTCACCCACGCCCTGGACGGGCACAAGTTCGACGACATGTTCGCCCGCCACGGCGAATTCCGCGCGAGCGACCACATGGTGACGCACGACCTCTACATCGTGCGGGTCAAGCCGGCAGCGCAGCTCGAATCGCCCCACGCCTGGTACGAAATGCTCGCGACCCTGCCGGCCGACACGGCGTTCCCGGCCGGGACGGAGTGCACCGTGCCGAAGTAGGACGGCCCGCCGTTACGGCTTGGCCCCGCTATCACGGCTTGGCGGTATACGCGATCCGCCAGATCGTGCCGTTGCCATCCTCGGAGACCAGCAGCGCCCCGTCGGCGGCGACCGTCACGCCGACCGGGCGGCCCCAGACCGCGTCGTCGTCGAGCACGAAGCCGGTGAGGAAATCCTCGTAGACCCCGGTCGGCACACCCTTCTCGAGATGGATGCGGACCAGCTTGTAGCCGGTCCGCTTGCCCCGGTTCCATGAGCCGTGCTCGGCCGCGAAGGCGTCGCCCCAGTAGTCGCGGGGGAATTGCTGGCCCGTGTAGAACGTCATCGCGAGCGAGGCCGAGTGCGGCTGCAACAGAACGTCCGGCTGGGTCATCTTGTCGGCCAGGTCGGGCCGTTCGCCCCGGTGCCGCGGGTCTTCGTGATCGCCGATGTAATACCACGGCCAGCCATAGTAGGCCCCGGCGCGGACGCGGGTGACATAGTCGGGCGGCAGGTTGTCGCCGAGGCCGTCGCGCTCGTTGGTCGAGCACCACAGATCGCCGGTGGCGGGCTGCATCGCCAGGCCGACGCAGTTGCGGATGCCGGTGGCGAACACCCGCTCGTCGCTCCCATCCGAGCTGAAACTGAGCACGTCGGCGCGCGCCGTCTCGCTGCCCCAGGCAGCGCCCAGTGGCGCATGCGCCTGCCACGCCTCGAGCCCCTCCGTCGGCACCCGGCCGATCCCTTCGGCGACATTGGAGCCGGAACCGACCGAGACGAACAGGCGGCTGCCGTCGCGGGCGAAGGCGACGTCGCGGGTGGTATGCCCGCCATTCGTGCGGGCGAGTTCGGGCACGATCACCTCCGGCGCGCCACGCGCGGCCGCGTCGCCGGCCTGATACGGAAAGCGGACCACCTGGTTGTTGAGGCCCACGTAGAGCCACGTCGGGTTCGGGCCCGGCGGATAGAAGGCGAGCCCGAACGGACCACGCAGGCCGGAGGCGAACACGCTGTCGCTCGCCACGTGGGTCGCGCCGGACGGGGCGCGCAACACGCGGATCCGGCCGGAACCGGTCTCGGCGACGAAGACGTCCCCGTTCGGCGCGGTGCGCATCAGGCGCGGTCCGCGCAGGCCATCGGCGAACAGCGTGACCGTGAAACCCGGCGGGACGTGCAGCGCGGCATGGTCGGGGCGCGCCACGACGTCGGGCGAGTTGCTCGACGAGCGCGAGGCGTAGGGCGGCGGCAGGTCGGTGGGCCGGATCAGCCGCCGCACGCCGGGCGCATCGCCGCGCCAATCGCCGAATGCGGCCGCCCCGGTCAGGACCGGTCCGACCGGCGCGGCCTCGGGCGCCGACGAGGCGGTCGCATTGCCCATATCCCGCTGTTCGGGCGCGAGCGTTTGCAGAAAGCCGATCAGCGCCCGCCGCGCGGCCGGGTCGGAGGTTTGCACCACCATGTTGGTGCCGGGGACGACCGCCTCGGGCGAGGTGAGATACTGGTCGAGCCGATCCGCATTCCAGGTAAAGCCGGCGTTGCGCAGCGCCTGCGAGTAGCCGAACCGGGTCGATCCGGCCCGCCGACCGACCACGCCGCCGAGCGCCGGCCCCTGCCCGCCCTCGCCTCGCTCGCCATGACAGACCGCGCATCGCTCCTCGAACACAGCCTGTCCGCTCGGGGCCTGCGCCCGCGTCGGCGCCGACACGGCGATCGATCCGGCGGCGAGCGCCAAGCTCAGCATGGATGAACGGATCACGAAATTCTGCGTCATGCGGCACTCAACCTCGGACCGGCTCGGGCCGCCAATCAAGCTCAGGCGACCTGCAATCTGGCCTCAAGCCGTCGGCACCCGGCCGCCATCAAGGACGGAGAGGATGGACAGCGTACTCCCGAGGACTCAAGGTTCGGCCATGCTGCCGTTCGCCGCCCAGTTGCCGCCTTGACCCGTCCGCTTCGCGCCCATCAGCGCCAGCTCGTCGGCGTGATCGAGGCGATCGTGTCCGGTCAGGCCAGCGCGCGCGACATCCTCGCCGCGGTGACGCCCGGCGGCGGCAAGTCGCTGCTGCCGGTGATCGCGGCGGCCGGGCTGGTGGCGGCCGGGATGATCGACCGGGTCTGCTGGGTCGTCCCGCGCGACAGTTTACGCCGGCAAGCCGAGGAGGCGTTCGCCGACCCGGCCTGGCGCACCGCCCTGGGCCATGGCTTGTCCGTGCGCGCGGCCGACAATACCGGCGATCCCAGCCGCGGCCTGGCCGGCTACGTAACCACCTATCAAGGCGTCACGTCCGCACCCGACCTGCATCTGCGGGAGTTTCGCCGGCACCGGACCCTGCTGGTGGTCGACGAAGTCCACCACCTGCCTGCCCTGGCCGACCTCGATCCCGACACGGCCGCCATCGGCGACGACCCGGCCAGCGCATGGTCGCGCGCCCTGCTCCCGCTGCTCGAATGCGCCGCGTTCCGGCTGCTGCTGTCCGGCACGCTCGAGCGGGCCGACGGCAAGGGCATCCTCTCATTGCCGTATCGAACCAGCGCCGCGCCGGGTGTGCGCGAGATCGACCTCGATGCGCCGGGCTGGGCGGTGATCGGCTACAGCCGGGCACAAGCGCTGCAGGAGCGGGCCGTGCTGCCGGTCACCTTCGGCGCGCTGGACGGCCAGGCGACCTGGCGCGCCGAGGAGGGCGTGGAGGTCGGTCCGCATCGGCTCGCCGGCGCGTATCCGACCGAGACCACCCGCCCGGCCCTGTTCACCGCCTTGCGCACCGGGTTTGCCGAAGCGCTCCTGCGCCAGGCGTTCGTCAGCGTGCGCGACCTGCGCGCAGGGCGTCGGCGCGAGCGTGGCCTGGCGGCGGCGGCGGCGCCGGGCTTGGGCAAGCTGCTGGTCGTCGCGCCCGACCAGCAGAATGCGCAACGTTATCTCGAGATTCTGCGCGGCTGGATCCCGGCCGGCCATGCCCAACAGGTAGCGCAGGCGGCCACGTCGGACCAGCCGGACGCCCATGCCACGATCGCGGCGTTCCGGTTGCACAAGGAGCCCTCCATCCTGGTGACCGTCGCGATGGCCTATGAGGGGCTCGACGTCCCGGAGGTCGCCGTGGTCGCCGCGCTGACGCATATCCGCTCGCGACCCTGGCTCGAGCAGATGGTCGCCCGCGCCACCCGGGTGGACCCGAATGCCGGCCCCTACGAGGCGCAGCGGGCCCTGGTCTTTCACCCCGACGACCCGCTGTTTCAACGCTTCCGTATTCGCATGGAGACCGAGCAGGGCACGCGCGCGCGCCCGCTCAAGCCCGGCCGCAAGCAGGCGCCGCTGCCGCTCTGGATCACCGACGATCTCGGCCCGGCCAAGGACGCCATTACCCCCCTCGAGAGCAACGCGCTGGCGCTGCGCTTCGTCACCTTGCGGCCCGGGCCAGACCTGGCCCTGCGACGCCCGGAGCAGGAGCATCCGCAATCGGAACTGCTCGAACCGCCATCGGTGATCGAGCGGCGGCTGCGGGCGCGGCTGGGCGAATTGATGGCCTCGCAGGCCGTCGAGGATGAGGCGGGCCGGGCCGGGCTGCGCGGCCACGCGGCTGGACCGGGCCTGTATCATCGTTACAATGCCGTCTTGAAACGCGTCGCCGGCGGCGGCAAGAGCCGGGCGCAGATGACGCTCTGCGAGCTCGAAGCCGCGATCGGCTGGCTCGAGCGCAACCGCCTGTCCGAACACCTCCAGGTTCTGGACGACGATCCCCGTTACGCCTGGTCGGTCCGCACGCGCGGCGAGTGGAAACCGCCGATCGGCCGATCGGCCTGAAGCACATCATGTTACGCGCGCCCTAGCGCAGACCGCGGACGCGGCCTTACCGCGAGCGCGTGAGCCGGGCATCCTGGCCCCATGTGCAACCTCTACTCGGTGACCAAAGGCCAGCAGCCGATCCGCGACGCGTTCCGCGTGATGGTCGACCGCTCGGGCAACATGCCGCCGCTGCCCGCCATCTTCCCCGATCAGATGGCGCCGGTCGTGCGGCACGGCGCGGACGGGCGCGAGCTGGCCATGTTGCGCTGGGGCTTTCCGTCCCCGCCCGGCGTGCCTGGCAATCGGGCGGTGACCAACATCCGCAACACCGGTTCGAGCTACTGGCGCAGTTGGATGCAGCCGGCCTACCGCTGTCTCGTGCCGGTCACGGCATTCTGCGACTATGCGTCGGGCAAGCCCGCCATGCCGCAGCCGGGCAAGCCCGCCATGCCGCAGCCGGGCAAGCCCGCCATGTCGCAGTCGGGCAAGCCCGCCATGCCGCACTGGTTCGCGCTGGGCGAGGATCGCCCGTTGCT
>JAABUQ010011610.1_pt1 | contig 11199 bp, 8 predicted proteins | sample 5560001 | NCBI WGS metagenome assembly JAABUQ01 (sample SAMN10711888, study PRJNA513371) | rock metagenome | isolation source: Antarctica rocks | place: Antarctica: Victoria Land, Finger Mt nord | collected 2015-12-18
GCAGACGACCACGGCCGCATTCCCGACACCAGACCTGGTCCCGCCGTCGAGATGACGCGAGGCGTCCTCAAGGGCGGCCCGCCGACGTGCCTTGCCAACGGACGAGGGGAAGAGATTCTCGGACCTGACCTTGAGTTCGCCCCTGGCCCGCACCCCAGGCGCGTCCTTGAAGAGCCAGGAATGCTCGCCGTCGACGAACGAGATCAGGGACACCGAGTCGCCGTCGGTCAGGCTGGCCGCGAAAGCCCTCAGGGCGTGGCCGGCGCGGGCGACCTGTTGGGCATTCCCGGAGTTCTCGACCACCAAGACGAGACGAACCGGCGTCTTCGAGGCCGTCGCCGTTGCCGTTGCCGTCGCTTTCTCGGGCAACTCGCCGGTCGAGGGCCCCTGCGCCTTCGCCGACGCCGGGCCGTCCGGTGGCCGTCGCTGCGCGATCGCGGGGTCGCTCGGGAGGAGGTGGGACGCCTTGACGCCGAAGAAATTGAGGATCTCGGCCAGGGCGGCGGCCAGGCCGATCAGGCCGATCAGGGAATTGCGGAGGCTGTTTCCTTTGATCGAAGTCATGGCGTCGTGTCCCCCGGCCCTTGCCCTCCCTGGCGTGTGTCCCATCGCGCTGCCGACGATCTCTTCGTCCACGCTCGCGCTTCCTTACCCCAGGATAACGCCTTTCCGATAGGATTCTTCCTGAAATCTCCGCGATTTTCCGAATAGTCGAGCCCCGACTCGCCCCGGGCCAGGGTGGCGCGGTGCGAGGCGGGGCGGGGCGGGGCGAATCGGGGCCGGCCTGGGTTTACTGGTTGGTGGCGATGTCCTTGAAGACCTTCAGGATGTTGGCGGGCGTCCCTTCGTAGGATTCGGCGCGGGTCCGCTTGGAGAGTTCGTCCATGTCTTTCTTGTTGGCGTCGGTGCCATAGTAGATCGTGTAGATTCGGGTCGTCTGGCGCTCGTTGTCGACCTGGACCATTTCCAGGAGTTGGGGCAGCTTCGTGTCGCTTCTGGTGTCGAGGCCGTCGCTGAGGACGACGATGGCGCGGATGGTCTCCTCGACGGCGTTGTCGCGGAGGTGCTCGTGGGCGAGCTTCAGCGCGTCGTACATGGCGGTCTCCCCTCCGGGGACGATGCCCTGGATCGCTTCCTTGGCGCGGTCGCGGCCCTCCTTGACGGGCTTCTCCTTGGCCACCCAGACGGGCTTGTCGCTGAACAAGAGCAACGACAGGCGGTCCTCATCGCCGAGCATGCCGACGTACTCCAACGCGCCTCGCTGGGCGTTGACCATCTTGCTGTTGGCGCGCATGCTGCCGGAGGTGTCCAGGACAAGGACCACCTGCGAGTGCTTCTTGTTCTGGCGCCACATGGCCAGGATCGCCTTCATCACGTCGTCCGAGGGGACCGGAAGGATGACCTTGGGCTGCGCGGGGTCGACGCCGTGGTCGGCGTCCAGGGGGGCGGCCAGGGGGATCTGCTCGTCGGCGGGGCGGAAGCCGGATTTCATCGCCAGCACTTGCTGGGGCGCGGCCATCAGGAAGTCGATGTAGTCCTTGGCCGCGGCGCGATGCTCGGGCAAGACCCACTCGCGCTCGACGATCCCGACGGGGTGGTCGCTCCAGAAGGTCCCCTCCTTGGGGTAGATCGCCACGACCGGAAAGACGTCGTTTTTCGGGTGCTTCTTGCGGTCGTAGGACTCGATGACCGAGCTCTCGTAGAGCACCGTCGCGCTGAGGGCCTGCGGGCCGTTGGCGAACATGGAGTTGGCGAAGAAGCCGGTCGATTTGCCGTAGTGGACGACCGCCCGCTCGATGTCGTGGACGAACTTGATGGTGTCGGGCTTGGTCACGTCCTCGACGGTCAGATCCTTGGTCTTGCCGGCGCCGGCGTAGGTTTCCGCCAGGACGCTGATGAGGCCGCTGTTGCTGAATTCCGGGTGGGTGTGGCCGAACTTGAACGACCCCCATTCCGGACGATCCAGGGCCCCCCAGCCCTTCTTCTCCGGGTCGCGAACCAGCTTCAGGATGTCGTCCCAGCCGATCGGCTTGCCGGGCCAACCCAGCGCCTCCGCCATCGGCTTCCACATGGCGATGACCACCGGCGAGAGGACCAGGTTGCGGGTCTCTCCGATGAGGTCCTTGCCCCCGGCCTTGGACCGCGACTCCGCGTTGCCCAGCTCGATGAAGGCCCCCGACGCCGGGCTGATGAGGTGGGCCTTGTTCTTGCCGGAGATCACCTCGTCAATCGCCTCGCCCGACCCCATCGGGAACGCCTTGACCACGACTCGCTTGCCCCCGACCTGATGACCGGGGCCTTCGTTAAAGATCTTCGTGACCTCGGTGATCCACTTCTCCTTCTCCGAGCCGTAGATGAATCTCAGCTCAAGATCCTCGGCGCGGGCGACGCCGCTGGTGACCGCCGGGGCGCAGGCCGCCAGGGTCGTGGCGCAGAGCGTCAGGGCCAGCAATCGCGCGAGGGCCGGTCGCGACACTCGGGAGGCATGAAGCCGCGTCATGGTCGGAACTCCTGGACACCGAATCTTCAACAAGGATCTACACCCGATCATTTCGGATGCGGACCGTCGAAATTTACCGCGGCCCCTCCCTTCCCACAAGGCCCCGCCCGTAGACCAGGAGGTTCCCCCGCTTGCCGGCCGCGCCGGCCGCGCCGCTGAGCCTCAGGCAGTAGGCGACGCGCCGGGCGAATTCGATCGGCTTGCCAAGGGCGTGGGCCAGGTCGGGGGTCGTGAAGGGCTCCGGGATGGTCGCGGGTAAGAGGGCCCACAGGTCGCGGGCCGACTCCAGCGTGGTCGAGCCGACGACCTCGCGCAGGCTGCGGTCGACCACCGAGTAGCCGGGGCGGCGCCGACGGGGGACGCGCACCTCGTCGATGGCGACGGCCACCACATCGATCCGCAAGTTCGGATGCGGAAAGACACGGGCCAGGCCGACGAGGTCGTCGAAGGCGTCGAGGAGGGCGCCCCGCCGGGGGCTTTGCCGGGCGGAACGGCCGTCGCGGCGCACGATCCGGCGCGAGACCACGACGGGCTTGACCACCCGCACGCGGTGGTCGGGCAAGAGCCTCGCAAGCTTCCCCCGCAAGGGGCCTAGCGCGGCCGACTGGACCTCGATCAGGGTGCCCTCGGCGTCGATCGCGTCGATGCGGAAGCCCCCGACGACGACCTCGGTCCGGCCCCCGCATGCGGGCCCGTGGCGCGCCTTGAGCTGGCGGTGCAGGGTCGATTCCAACGGCGTCAGGGTCCCTGCAAGGGCGGCAGCATCTCAACTTCCAGCGCCGCCTGCGGCAGGGGCTCGACCCCCAGGTCGCGGATCGTCGAGAGGGCCCGGAAGTCGAGGTGGTGGCCGGCGAAGGCGAAGGCCGCCCCCTCCAGGCGATCCAGCACCACCACCACCCGCGCGACGGTGCATCCCAGCGCCCGGACCGCCTCAACCGCCCGGAGCGACGAGCCGCCGGTGGTCGCCACGTCGTCGACGATCGCCACAACCATGCCCGGCTCGATCGGCCCCTCCACCAGCCGACCCGTGCCGTGCCCCTTCGCCTCCTGGCGCACCAGGAACCCCCGCAGGTTCGACCCCCCGCGGGCACCCGCCGCCGCCAGGATCGCGCCCACGATCGGGTCGGCCCCCATCGTCAGCCCTCCCACCGCGTCGAGCCCCGGCAGGTCCGACAAGGCGTCGAGCATCCCGGCGCCAATCGTCGCCGCCCCCTCGGCCGAGAGCGTCACCTTGCGGCCATCGACGTAAAAGTGCGACGTACGCCCACTCGTCAGCGTAAACGTTCCGGTCCGCAACGCATCTCGCTTCAGCAAGTCAATCAACCGTTTCCGGTCGTATTGCCATCCCATCGCAATCTCCCTCCCCGCTCCCTCATGACCTCCGGCGACGCCACCCTATCAGAATCGGAACGACCCCGCGAGCCGGCCCCCGCGAGGGCCGTTTTCTGAAGTTTCAGATTCGTCAAAACTTCCCGAACCGAGGCCGAGATGCTCTCGTAATTCAGGAGCCGACCACATCAGGTCAGGCGCAAAGAGCCGGAACCCAATCGGGACCTCGTCGAAGAATTTTAGAGAAAAGTCTTTCCTTATGGTCTACGGGCTCGTATCATGAAATCGTCCAAATCGTCCAACGACGCCGGAGCTCATCCGTGTGGAAGCGAGACGTCCTTCTCAAGACTCAGGAGGCGTCGCGGGTCCTGGGGGTGAGCGTCAGCACATTGAAGCGGTGGGTGGACGCCGGCGCTATCCGGGCCTGCCGGACGGTGGGGAAGCATCGGCTGATCGCGGCCTCGGAAGCCTTGCGGTTCGCCCGGGAGCGGTCCTTGTCGACGGCGGACCTGGAGACGCTTGTCGGTTTGAAGAATTTCCCGAGGGACTGCGGGGCGGGGGCCGACGCGGCTTCGGGGCTGGCCACGGCCTTGAAGCGGGGGAGGTCGCTGGAGGCGCGTTCCTTGATCCTGTCCGCTTATGCCGCGGGGGGGGATGCGGCGGACCTGGCCGACAACCTGATCCGCCCGGCAATGGAGGAAATCGGGCACGAGTGGAGCATCGGTGCGCTGGACGTGTATCAGGAGCACCGGGCCGCCCGGATGGTCGAGTCGTCCCTCAACGAGTTGCTTCAGCGCGTCCCATCCCCCTCGGGGCCGGCGCCCTGGCTCGCGATGGGGGCGACGCCGGAGGGAGATGGGTACACCCTGCCGGGCCTGCTCGCGGAACTGACCCTCCGGGAGCTGGGCTGGGAGGCGACTAACCTCGGTCCCAACCTACCAATGGCCTCGCTGGCCCGGGCAATCGAGGCCCATCGCCCGCGGCTCATCTGGCTCTCGGTCCACCATCTGGCGGACCCTTGCCGATTCCTGGCGGGATACGAGGTGGTGTCGCGGGCGTCCGCGGCGGTGGACGCGGCGATGATCGCGGGCGGTCACGCGCTCGGGCCGGAACTCCGCGCCCGGATGGTGGACGCCCGGTTCGGAGATCGATTGTGTGCCTTGCGAGAACTGGCCCGGGAACTGCAAGCGGCCAGGCCGGCGATCGGGCCCGGAACCCCGGAATCGCCGGCCTCATTCCGGCACTGAGGCTTCGAGAGGAGGACGTTATGAACGCGATTCGGCGGATTGGTGACGTGGACGGATTCGCGGCCCTGGAAGACGCGGACACCCGGTTGCTCGGGGCCCAGGAGGAGCGGCAATTGCTTCGCGACCTGGCCGAGTGCAAGGGGAAGCTCGCCAAGGCGCTTGCCAAGATCCCCAGGGCCGAGGTGCAGGCCGGCGACGACCCGCGGACCCTTTCGCAATACATCGCGGCGTTCTATGCCGGCGACGGCCGCGCCGAGGCGCGGCTGGGCGCGGTCTTCCGCCGCTATTCCGAACTCCGGGGCAAGCTGGCCCTGGCCAACATGCGGCTCGTGGCGCACGTGGCCAAGCGGTTCCGCGACCGCGGGGTTGCCTATTCCGACTTGCTCCAGGAAGGGTTCTGCGGTCTGCTGGAGGCGATCGACCGCTTCGACCTGACCCACGAGACGAAACTGGCCACCTATGCCACCTGGTGGATCCGCCAGGCGATGCAGCGGGCCGTCGCCGCCGGGGCCTACCCGGTACGCCTCAGCCCCAGGCACCTCCGGCAACTGGCGCGGAATCAGGAGACCCTCGACGGCCAGACCCCGCCGGCCAAAACCCCCGACGGGCACTCCCAGGCTTCTCCGGAGATGATTCAGCGCATCCACGCGGCGACCCGGCCGACGGTCTCGCTCAACGCGACCCTGGACCGTGAGAGCAACTTCAGCCTCCTGCAAACCATGAGCGACCCGGAGGGGGACCGCACGGGCGAGGTCGACATGGACGAGACCATCGGCCGGCTGATGCAGATCCTCCGCCCCCGCGAGCAGGAGGTCCTGGCCCTGCGGTTCGGGCTCAACGGCAAGCCCCGGCTCTCGCTCAGCCAGGTCGGCAAGGTCCTGGAAGTGTCCAAGGAACGCATTCGTCAGATTCAGGACCGAGCCTTGCAAAAGCTCCGGGCCGAGGCCGCCGATCACGACCCCGCCGGCCTGATGCTGATGGAGATCTGACCGGGCCACGCAGAGCAGGGCAGGGCCGGGGCGGATCATCCCGGGGGGCGGCCGGGGCCGATAAGACTCCGGTGGCGATCCCCGCCCCTTCCCGTGCCGTCCGACCCCACCCCGGCGTTGCCCGATGACGCATGCCCTCCGTCCCGACCCGAACCGCGACCCGCTCGGGCCGTTCCTTCATTACCTGATGGCCGAATGCGGCTCGTCGCCGAACACGCTGGCGGCGTATCGCGCCGACCTGGCGCGGTTCATCCGCTGGCGGAAGGTGCACGCTTCCGGGCCGCTGGCCAAGCTCAACCTGGAAGACCTGACCGCGTACGCCGCGGACCTCGGCGGCAGCGGGTTGGCCCCGAGCAGCATCGGGCGACACCTGGCGAGCCTCTCGACCTTCTTCCGGTTCCTGGTCTTCGACGGCCGGCTCGGGGACAACGTCGCGAAGCTGCTGATCGCCCCGGCGGTCTGGGACCGCCTGCCAACGGTCCTCGGCCCGGCGGCCGTTGACCGCCTGCTGGAGGTCCCCTCGGCCGAAACGCCCCTGGGACGGCGGGACCGGGCGCTGCTGGAAACACTGTACGCCACCGGCTGCCGCGCCTCGGAGGTGGTCGGGCTGCGTCCGGTTGACCTCGACCTGCGTGCCGGGACGGCCCGTTGCATCGGCAAGGGGGACAAGGAGCGGCTCGTCCTGCTGGGAGGCCGCTCGCGCGAGGCGATCGAGGCGTATCTGCGGAGGGACCGCCCCCGGCTGGTGGTCCGACGGCCCGAGACGCCGGTGGTATTCGTGTCGCGGTCGGGCCGGCCCTTGTCGCGTATGGGGCTCTGGGGGGTGGTCAAGCAGCACGCCCTCGCCGCCGGGTTGCCGGCCTCGGTCAGCCCGCACACCCTGCGGCATAGCTTCGCCACCCACATGCTCGCCGGGGGCGCCGACCTCCGCGTGGTGCAGGAGATGCTCGGGCACGCGTCGATCGCGACGACTCAGATCTACACCCGCGTGGAGATGAGCCGGCTGCTGGAAGTCCACCGCGCCTTCCACCCGCGTTCCGGCAAGGGCGGGGCCTCGGGGGCGGGCAGCCGATCACGATCCGGCCGGGGCCTCCTGGACGAACCGCTCGGTGAGGCGGCCGTAGATCACTGCGCGATAGCCCAGGGGGTCGACTCCCTTGGGGGCGGCCACGCCGATGCCGGAGCAGGTCGAGAGCGCGACGATGCGGACGATGCCGCGATCCTGGTCGCCCAGCAGGGCGACGCGGACCGCGCCGATCATCGCCGTGGAATCCCAGTGGCAGCGGCTGGCGCCGCCGTCGGGTAGGTAGAGCATGACCTCGGGCAGGCCCGCGTCGCGCAGCCCCTCCCAGAGTTCCGTGATCAGGTCGGGCATCGCCAATCGCTCCCGGGTCGCGCGCGGCGAGCTGGAGGCGATGCGCCCCGGGCCCGCGACGGTCCCGAGTGACTCTAGGATGGGGACGGCCCCAGAGCGCGCCGATCGCGACGGTTTGCGCGAGGGCGGTGTGGGCGGGCCTGGCCGCGGCGTTGTTGGTCTGGAGCATGACGGGTTGGGTTCAGGTCCCACTCCACGGGCGCCTGGCCTCGGGATTCGACCCGTCGGCCCACGCCTCGCAGGTCCGTTCCCACCGGGCGCGGGTTGTGGTCTGGAGTCTCCACGCGCTCAGCGTCCTGGTGATGGCGGGCAGGGCGTTGGCGGGGCGGGGCGGGATGGCGTGATTGGGCCCAGAATGGGGACGCCGGCAATGGCGAACTGCCAGAGCCGGGATCGGTTTCGCGCCAATCGCTCGCGGAGCACGTCGGCCAGCGCGGCGGTGGACTGGCGCAGCAGGGGGTCCGTGGAGTATGCGGACGCCCGACCCAGGGCCGCCAGCCCTTCCTCGTAGGCGGCGATGGATTCGACGAGGTCCCGCCGATCCGACGCGAGGTCTCCCAGCTTTCGCTCGGCGCGGGCCGTCTGGAATTCCAGGCCGAAGCGGAGATGGGGTGCGATGTGCTTGTGCTTCCAGACGGAGCGGACCCGCCGCAACTCGCCGGAGGCGTCCAGCAGCAGGGCCTCGGCCCTGGCGGGGACGCCGACGGCGGCCGACAGTTTGATCAGGGCCAAGGCACGCTGGCGGCGGAGTTCCACCTCTTGGTGACGTTGGAGTTCCATCACCTCGACCTCGCCCTCGACCTCGACCTCGACCTCGCTCTCGCTCTCGCGGAGACTCTGGCGCCTGGCGGCGTTGAGGGCGGCGGTCATCTGCCGGCAGGTTTCCTCGAGGTCGTGGTCGTGGCGGTCGGCGATCAGGGCGAGCCCGTGGTGCGGGGTGGGCAGTGTCGGATCGATCCGCAGGGCGGTCCGCAAGGCCTCGCGGGCCTCCTCCCACGCGTCTTGGGAGTCCTGCTTGCGGATCAGCGTCATCCCCAGCGAGGTCTTCAAGGCGGCCGACCGGGGGCGCTCCCGGGTCCCGCGCCGCAGGGCCTCGGCGGCACCCACTTCGCCGGGCGCCGCCTCGCAGCGCCCGGCGAGGTCGTATTGCCCCTGGGCTTCGGCGAGCAGGCCGCTCCCTTCCAGGGCCTTGCCGAGTTCCACGTGGGCCGTCGCGGACTGGGGAGCAGCGGCGACGCGATGCTTCAGCAGGGCGAGGCGCGACCATTGCAGGCCCTTCGGGGCGACCAGGACCAGGGCCAGGGCCACCGCAACCCCAAGCTGGTGGCGGCGCGCCCAGACGCGGGCGGATTCCCTCCACGAGGGGTTGCGGGCATGGCGTGCCGGGCGGTTTTGAAGAAACCGTTGCAGGTCCTCGGCCAGATCGCTGGCCTGGGCGTAACGCCCCTGGGGATCGACCGCCAGGCAGCGCGCGGCGATCGCGTCGAGGGCGTGGGGCACGGCTCGGTCCAGAGCCCTGGGCGAGACCGACGGCCGCGCGCGGCGGTCGATCAGGTCGGCGATGGCGCGGGCCATCGGCAAGGCAGGGTCGGGCGGCTCGGGGCGATGGCCGGTCAGCAGCTCGACCATCACCAGGCCCAGCGCGTAGAGGTCCGCGGCCGGCCCGACATCGCCCCGACGCAACGGGTCGAGGAACGCGCGGAGCTGCTCCGGCGCCATGTAGGGCAGGGTGCCGCCGTGGAGCGCGGCCTCGGCCTGGGCGGCGGCGTGGCGGTCGTGCGCGAGGTTGAAGTCCAGGAGCTGGGGGCCGTCACGGACCGTCAGCAGGATATTGGCCGGCTTGACGTCGCAGTGCAGAATCTCACGCTCGTGGGCGTGGGCCAGGGCGCGCGCCAGTGTCAGGATCACCCAGGCGACCCCTTCGGGATGACTTCCCTCCCAGGGGAACCCCGCCCAACCCGGGCGGTCTTTCCGCGCGGGCTCGGGCAGGTCAAGGAGGGCCGCGGCCGAGGGCAATTCCCTCGCGGCGCGGGGACGGTGCACCGACGGGTCGAGCCGACGGATCACCTCGTGCAGGGGCTGGCCCGGACGGTACGGCATGCTAATGCCGCGCAGGCCTCGGCCCTCCTCGCGGCAGACCGACAGGACGCTGACGATGTTGGGGTGCTCAAGCTGGCCCAGGATCGAGGGCTCGCTGCCCCGGTCTGGCGCGATCTTCAGCGCCACCCGGCGGTCGCCCAGCTCCTCCTCGTGGGCGATGTAGACCTGAGCATCGCCGCCCTTGCCCAGGATCGGCCCGAGCCGGAACCTGCTGGCGAAGTGCTCGCCGGGGGCGGGGAAGCGGGGCCTGGGCGTCGGGGAGCCGGCCACCTGGCTCAGGAGCCGGTGGTAACGCAATTGCGATTCCAGCGAGTCGCGCCAGGGCTCGTACCGCTGGCAGAAGCGGTCCGGGTCGGGCGGCTCTCCGCGCTCCTCCCGCAGGCAATATTCCTCGTAGACCAGGCTGACGACCCGGTCCCGCTCGTCGCGGAGTTCGGGGAACCGGTCGAGGTAGTGCACGACTTCGGGACGCTGGCCGCGGGCGAATCGGCACTGGAGGTCGGCCTTCACCAGGGCCGCGAGCAGGAATACCGGCGCGTCGGGCCCCGAAGCCGCCCAGAGGGCCTCCACCGACGGCTCAACGTTGGCCGCCCACTGCTCCTCCAGCGCGCGGACGGCCTCCGCGACATCCATGAGGCCCGTGCCGGGGCCCGGCTTCATGGGGCACCCCGCGCGGACTTCATCCAGCTCTCGCCCAGGCTCTTCAGGAACCGCTGGACCTTGCGGACTTCCCAGCCGACGCGCGGGCCAATCTCGCCATTGGGGTAATTCAGCAGGCGAAGGTCAATGATCTCGCGCTCCGGCCCGCTGTGATCGGCCCGGATCTGCTCCAGTCCCTCATTGGCGACGGCGATGGCGCTGGGGGTGGGGTCGGGGGAGGCCAACGCGCGGGGGCCAGCCTCACCGGCCTCCAGGGGCTGCTCGCGGTCGATGTCGGCCTTGAGCGTGTGGAGCTTGCGATGCTCGTCAATGATCTTCTGCTCGGCCGCCTGGGCCATGAAGCTGATCAGCGCGCCGAGCGTCGGGAAGTCGAAACGGTCGGCCTTGGCGACCAGGCTCCGCCACACGTCGCTGGCAAAGTCCGAGGAATCGTAGAGCGAACGCATCGGCGAACCGAGCCGGCGTCGGATCGCGCGAAGGAGCTTGGGGTGGCAGGCATGGAACAACTCGTCCCAGGCCTTCTGGTCCCCACCGCGGGCCAGGGCGAACAATTCGTCGGGGTTGGGGCTCGAGGGTTGCAGTGATTCGACCACGTGGACCTCCCTCCCCGGGGTGATGGGGGAAGGCGGGTCACGCCGTCGGCGCATGCCTAGGTCCAAGGGATGCCGCCGCGGCGTCTGATGTCCATCACCCTCCCTAGATTCTATCGTGAGGGACGACGGGGGAAAGCGAATTACCGCGTGGAATGCGCCCGAAAATTTCCTCCTCAAGCGACTGGTGGAACCCAAACGCACCAATCGGAACGGGCCTGATCCTTTATTGGCCGGCGGGCGTCCCTGCCCGATTCCGCCTCGTTAGTAAGGCCTGCGGACGGGGCGGGGCGGCAGTTCCGTGAGCTCCATCGGGTTGAAGCCCGGGCCGTAGACGATACCGTCGTAGGGGACGCCGGAAGGGTTCTCAGGGGTAAAACCCGGGGGGATGGGGGTGATCGCCATGGGA
>JAABUQ010011611.1_pt1 | contig 11199 bp, 9 predicted proteins | sample 5560001 | NCBI WGS metagenome assembly JAABUQ01 (sample SAMN10711888, study PRJNA513371) | rock metagenome | isolation source: Antarctica rocks | place: Antarctica: Victoria Land, Finger Mt nord | collected 2015-12-18
CGATCCGCGCACGGGCCTGCGGGTCGTAGGTCGGCCGCCGCCCGCCGCCGTGGCGGGGCGTCAAGGCGGCCAGGCCCTCGGCGTTGAATCGTGCGACCAGGTGCGAGACGGCGTCGCCGGAGCGGCGGCCGACGGATCGGGCGGCGTCCTGGTAGTCGTCGCCGCGGGCGACGGCCAGGAGGAGCCTGGCGCGGGTGACCTCGGCGGCCGGGGCGACCTGCGAGCGGCTGAGCCGGTCGAGTTCCTGCCGCTCCGGCTCGGTCAGCTCGCGGAGCGGGTCGGTCTTGCGGCGCGACATGGGGGCCTCCGTGGGAACAGAGGCCACCGAACCTACCGCGGCCCAGCACTTATGGCTATAGCCAAGCCACATGACCCACTAGATGGTCCGCGTCGTTCGACTTCGAGGTCATGCGGAAGAAGGTCCAGAATCGCTCGAACGCCGAGATGGAAGTCCTAGAGGAAGTCGCCCTCTGCCAGCACGCAGAGATCCCGACCGTGGTCGACGGCCGGCTCGAACCCCGGATCAACAGCGACGAGCGGCTTCAACGCTGCCCGATCGTCGGCGTGATCAAGCAGCAGCGCAAAGGCTACCTCCACCCCGACGGCTGGCGGACCTACTACTGCCTGGAGCCGGCGCAGCGGACGCCCGCATTCCTCATCAAAAGCGGTCCGAAGAAGAAAACCGTGCCGGTGGTCTCGTGGTATCTCAAGCTCGACGGCGCCCGCGGGGCCCTACCGAATTGGGGCGTCGTACGGGTCGAGGTCGCGGCGGCGTACTTCGACCGGATCGGCAAGGACTTCGGCCAGGTTGACCGCATCTCGCACGCCTTATATCAGCTGCGTTGCCGGCTCGCCGCCTACCGGCGCGGGCCGGTCTCGCTGGAGCCGATCGTCCGGGCCGAGGAGAGCTTGCGGGCCCTCTTCTCGCCGCCGTCGTGGCTGGCCCAGCACTTCTACCGGCTGACCGGGCTCTGACCCGTCGAGGAGGCGTCGATGAGCGAGACGAGCGTCGGGGTCGGGGGGGCCGAGGCCCCGATTGTTCTGGGCAAGGTGGCCGCGCCGCCCCACAAGGAATCGACCAGCGACGAGTTTTACTTCTGGGCGGGCCGCGGGGTCGTCGTCGAGAAGTCGGCGATCGTCTACGCCGACTGCATCCTCGGGGGCGAGCCCGTCCGCTTCTACGGCCTGGTGAGCGAGGTCTTCCGCCAGGGGCGCCCGGGGAGCATCGCCGAGGCGAGCGACCGCCACGACGGCGACCTCGACTACGAGCCGCCCCTGGACGTCCCAGGGATCACCTACGCCGCGGTGACGATCCTCCGCACCGACCCGGCGCGGCTGACCCCGCCGACGGAGGGGGCCAAGGTCATCCTCGGCGGCGAGAATGAGGCGAAAGTAGCCTACGCCGCCGACGAGATCGAGCCGGGTAAGGCGATGGCGCTGGGCCTCGTCAAGAACGGCGGGACCCGGCTGGCAGGGCCGGGGCGCATCGACCTGGACTACCTGCTCGGCGAGAACGGCGGCCATCTCAACGTCAACGGGGTGGCCGGGCGCGGGACCAAGTCGAGCTTCTTGCTGCATGTGATCTACCTGCTGCTCCGCGAGGCCCGCCGCCAGGCCCGCGATGCCCCCGCCGGCGCGGCCAACCTGGGGGTGGTGCCGATCATCCTCAACGTCAAGAACTTCGACCTCTTCTTCATCGACCACAAAGGCGCCAAGTTCGACGAGGCCAAGCACTTAGCCGACTGGCAGGCCCTCGGCGTCGCCGACCCGGCTCCATTCGTCGATGCAAGCTTCTTCGCGCCGCAGAAGCGGGCCTCGGACAACCCGGTCGATTCCGGCCGCGTGGGCGTCTCGCCGTACAGTTGGGGCCTGGCCGACGTCATCCGCGACGGTCTCTTCCGGTACCTTTTCTCCGAAGACGACATCGCCGACGACAATTTCGAGGGCGTGGCCCTGGACATCGAGGCCAAGCTCACGCGCACGGAACCTCGGGGCGACGAGATCCGCCGCTCGCTCGACGACCAGGACGGGTCGGTCAGGACGTTTCGCCAGCTGGTGGCCTGGGTCGATCAGGTCATCGACACGCCCGCCTTCCAGAAGCATCACGTCGGCACGAGGCGGAAGTTCCAGCGTCGCCTCCTCAAGCTCACTTTGGAAAGCGAAGGTGTCCTCCGCCGCGACGACCCTTCCGGCCATCCGCTCGATGTCCGCGGCCGGGAGACTCGCGGCCCGCAGGTCATCGATATCCAGGTCCAATCCCTCTCGGGATCGTCCTCGCTCCAGCGATTTGTCGTCGCCGCGATCTTCCGCCAGCTGGTCGATGAGCGCACCGGCGGGCGAGCGGCCAAGGGGCTGAAATACCTGGTCATGCTCGACGAGCTGAACCGATTCGCCCCGCGAGGATCGAAGGACCCGATCACGAGGCTGATCGAGACGGTCGCCGCCGAGATGCGTTCGCAGGGGATCATCCTGCTCGGGGCGCAGCAGCAGGCGTCGCTGGTCTCGACGCGCGTCTTCGAGAACGCGGGGGTCAAGGCCCTGGGCCGGAGCGGCTCGATGAAGATGGGCCGCGACGTCTGGCGGTTCCTCGGCGAGTCGGCACGCCGCAAGGCCCAGGCCCTGGACCAGACGGAGAAGCTGCTGATCCAGGACGGCTTCCGCGAGCCGATGCTCGTCCGCGTCCCGATGCCCCCCTGGGCCCTCAACCCCCACGAGGTCAGAGCCGCCCAGTCCCACCTCCGCGACGAGTTCGACGAGTGACCCGGCACGAAAGGAGCCGCAGGCGATGAGGATCCTCCACACGGCCGACTGGCACCTCGGCGCCCGCTCGGGCCGCATCGACCGGGCCGAGGACCTGCGGCGTGCCGTCGAACAAGTCTTCGGCCACTGCGAGCGGGAGTCGGTCGACGTCCTGCTGGTCGCGGGCGACTTGTTCGACCAGCATTGCCGCAACGACGACGCCTGTGCGGCGATCGGCCACCTCAAGGACACCGCCAGGCCGTTCCTGCGGTCGGGGGGGACGATCCTCGCCCTGACGGGCAACCACGACGGCGAGGTCTCCTGCAAGACGCTCCAGCACACCCTCTCGCTGGCGGACCCCGACGAGGCGGACTTCGGGAAGCCCTGGGCGCCGGGGCGGTTCTACCTGGCCACGCGGCCGACATTCTGCCGGCTGGCCGACCGCGACGGCGTCGAGGTGCAATTCGTCCTGATGCCGTTCCCGACGCCCGAGCGGTACCTCGATGACGCGGTGCCCCGCCACGAGACGAGGGACCGCCTCCTGCTCATCGGATTCCGGGAGACCTTGGCGAAGATGCGCGCCCACTCCCGCTTCCGGGAGGACCTCCATTCGATCCTCGCGGCCCACCTGTACCTGGCCGGGGTCACCCTCGCCAGCGGCCACGTGATCGGCGATGGGGACGGCGTCGTCTGCCCGGCCGATGACCTCGGCGAGGGCTGGGCGTACGTGGCGCTCGGCCACGTCCACAAGCCGCAAACCATCGGGGGCCGCGACCATATCCGCTACTGCGGGAGCATCGAGCGGCTCAAGATCGACGAGCGCCTCGACGCGAAGGGGGTCGTCCTCGTCGAGGTCGGCCCGGACGGGAGGCGGGGCGAGGCCGTGACGCTCCCCCTGGAAGCGACCCCGTACCTCGACCTCACGATCGCCCGGCCCGCCGAGGAGCTTCCCGGCCTCCGCGCGGCCCACCCCGAGGCCGCGCGGGCCCTGGTCCGGTGCCGCGTGGCGTACAAGGCCGGTGTCGACGACTTCGACGCGATCGTCGGCGAGCTGCGGTCGATCTTTCCGAGGATTTACGGGCCCATCGACATGCAGGATGTCTCCAGCGCCCGGCCCCTCGGCTCCGCCGCGAGGACGGGCTCGCCGCGACGCGAATTCCGCGAAATCGTGATCGACTACCTGAAAGACAAGCTCGGCGATCGGGACGATACCGAGGCCATCCTGGCCGCCGCCGAGTCGCTCATCGAGGAGGCCAGCGCATGATCCCCCGCCGCATCAGCCTGAAGGGCTTCCTCTGCTATCGCGAGGCGCAGGTCATCGACTTCGACGGCGCCGACCTGTGGGTCCTCTCCGGCCGCAACGGCAGCGGCAAGTCGGCCGTCTTCGACGCGATGACGTTCGCCCTCTTCGGCACGCACCGGGGCGGCCTCAAGCTCGCGAGCCGGCTGATCAACTCGGGCAGCCCCGGCTTTGAAGTAATCTTCGACTTCGACCTGGGCGGGGACCGCTACCGCATCAAACGCAACTTCCGGCAGGCCACCAATTCCGGCGAGCGGCTGATCTATCGAAATGAGGCCGGCGCGGGCGAGGAAGTCCACTGGCGGCCCGTGCCGGAGACGCAGTCCAAGGCCGGTTTCGAGCGCTGGATTCAGGACCACCTCGGCCTCAACCACGAGACGTTCACGTCGTCCGTGCTCCTGGAGCAGGGCCAAGCGGAGAAGTTGCTCGGGTCGGACCACAGGCAGCGTTACAACGTGCTGGCCGGCATCGAGGATCTGGCCCGCTACGAGCGGCTCGGCATGGCCGCGGACGCCCGCAAGGTCGCCGCGAAGGCCCGCGCCGGTGCCTATCGCGATCGGCTTGCCACGCTCCCCGCGATCGACGACGATGCCGTCGCGGAGGCCGGACGCCTCGCCGCGGAGGCCGAGGCCACTCGCGAGGCCGCCGCCGCCGAGTGGACACGCCTCGCCGAAATCCGACAGCACGCCTGCATCTGGGCCGACCTGAACGGTCGGCGCGTTCAGCCGAGGCGCGAGGCGGACGAGGCGAAGGCCCTCCTCGCCGACGCCGAGGAGATCCAACGCGACTGGTCCCGCTTCCGGGCCCTGGACGAGGTGTTGCCGGCCTTGAAGGAGGCTTCGCATCGGCGCACGCGGCTCGGCGATGCGGAGGAGGTCGTCCGCCGACGGGATGCGGAGGGCCGAGGGCTCGCCCGCGCACTCGACCTGACCGACGCATTGGCCGGAGACATGGAGGCGCACCGCGCCGAGATCGCCGAGGAGATCGACCGCGATGAGGCCCGCCGCCTCGAAGTCGTCAAGCGCCTCGGCGATTTGTCCGTCCCCCTGGACCGCGCCCTTCGCGCCCGGGATCATCGCAAGGCGGCGGACCAGTTCGAGGTCGCGCTGGCGGCCGATCCGCATGACCATGACGCCGAGGTCCGGCGCCTGGAGGACGACCTCCGCCGGCGATCCGATTGGCGGGCCGTCCTCTCGACCTTGGACGGGTATGCACGCGACCGTGACGGCCTCGCCTCGGCCGGCGAGCAGGCCCGAGCCGCGAGGACCGCGCTGGGGCGAGCCGAGGCGGAAGTCGTAGGGCTCTCCGCCGCGTGCGAGGCCCTGAACGCCCGGATCGCCCTGGCCCGCGAGGCCGCCGGGACCGCCCACGACCGGGCCACCGACGCGAAGGCCGTCCTGAAGCGGGCGGACGGCTCCCTCAAGGATTTCCTGGACCTCGACGGGGCCGCGGCGTGCGACCGCTGCGGCCAGCCCCTGACCCCCTCTCACTTCGGCGTCGAGTCCACTCGTCTCCGTAAAGAGCAGGCCGAGGCCCGTCAGCAGGCCGAGGAGGCCCTCCGGCAGGAGGAAATCGCCCGGTCGTCGTGCCAGGCCGCCGAAGATGCCGCCCGCGACGCCGGCCTCCGTTTGCAGGACGCCAGGAGCACCGCCAATACGTATCGCCATCGACTCGACCAGGCCGAGCGCGACGCCTCGCGACATGGAGAGTCATGCTCCCGGGCCTATCGCGGGCTCCCCGAGCCCTTCCGCAACCTGGTGGCCGCCGCGCCCCCGACGGACTGGGTTGCCACGACATTCCCCGCCGCCGCCGACCTCGACGACGCCCGCCGACTGGTCGACGAGATCGAGACGGTCGCGGCCCGGAGGGATGAGGCCTGCCGGAGGCGGGACGAGCGGCAGGCCCTCCTGGTCCGCCGGGATGAGGCCCGCCGGGCCGCGGCCGGACTGGGTTTCGACGAGGCCGCCGAAGCGGCCCTGGCCGCCGAGCACGCCGCGTTGGCGGCCGAGCGGTCGGCGCTCGACCGCTGCCTCGAATCCCACGGGCACGTGCTCGAACTCGCCGAGGAGACGCTCGACCACCTCGCCGAGCGGTGCCGCGGCTTCCGGGGGCGCCTCGCCGCGATCGACCGCGCCCTGTCGGCCGGTCGAGCGTGCGTCGACGGCCTCCGGGCCGAGGTGGGACGGTCCCTCGCCGCCGCGCCCGAGGCGTGGCGGGACGCGATCGCCGGGGCAGCGACCGCGGAGATTGACGGCTGGGAGGCCGAGCACCAGGCGCTCCTCGCGCTCCGGATCGAGGAGCGGGCTGAGGGATTGCCCCGGGCCCAGTTCCAGCTCCATTCGGCACGGACCGTCCTAGAGGCGCTGGACCGACAGATCGGGGCGATCCCCGAGGAGGCACGCCGAGCCCCGGAGCAGATCGCCCCCGCGGTCGCCGCGGCCAAGCAACGACTGGACGCGGCCGAAGCGGCCTGGCGGGACGCCGCGGGCCTCCGGGGGCAACTCGGACGCGACCTGGAATCGCGCCGATCTCTCGAAGCGGACGCCCTCGGTGCCGAGCGTGAGCAGGCCATCTCCGAGACCCTGGCGCAGCTCCTCGGCTGGCAAGGCCTCCAGCGCCATCGCCTCCGCGAGGCCGAGCTGTCGATCCTGAACTGCACGAACCGATTCCTCCGGGTCATCTCCGGCGGCGACCTGGAACTCGTCCTCGCTGAGGGAGGCGACACCCAGCGCGCCCTGAACCTGGAGGCGAAGGTCCGCACCCACGGCGAGACGCGGGTCGTCGGGACGCCCTTCCTCAGCGGGAGCCAGAAGTTCCGCGTCGCCGTCAGCCTCGCCCTGGGCATCGGCCAGCACGCCCGCGGCGCGGGACGGCCGATCGAGTCGGTCATCATCGACGAGGGCTTCGGTTGCCTCGACCGCCAGGGGCGTCAGGAGATGATCGCCCAGCTCGGCGACCTCCAGGGGGTCCTCGCCCGGATCATCCTCGTCTCGCACCAGGAGGAGATCGCCGACGCCTTCCCCGACGGCTATCGCTTCGAGGTCATCGACGGCGCGACCGTCGCGGAGCCGTTCCACCGCTGACCGGGCCGGGCGGGCTGCCCAGCTGGCCCAGGAGCCATCGCCTCGTCTGGGCGTTCCGGACGCCGATATTGCCCGCCGCCCGCTCCAGGGGGGCGGGGCCGAAGAGTTCGTCGAGGTCGGGCAGTACGCACGCATAATCGCGCCCGAGGTTGGCGTGGACGGCCCGATAAATACGGCCGGCCACGGCCGAGCGAAGATGCCGCGCCCAGAAGTCTCCCCGCCGGCGGGCGGATTCCGGGGTCAAGCGTTCGTTATAGGTCGAGATGATCCGATCCGGGCCGATCACCCCGTGCCGCGCCGAGACGATCAGGACCGCGACCGAGGCTTCCCAGCCGGGCCGGCCGCGGAGGGCCTTCTTGAGGACCTGGAACAATGGGCCGTCGTAGATCTCCCAGGCGCGGCCGCGCCGCAGGCCGGCGGATTTCCGCCGCGAGCAGCCGATCAGCAGGAGGGCCGGGCCGTCGTCCCCGGCATGGCTCATCCCATCTCCTCCAGGGCGAGGGCCACCAGGCCGGCCATCCGGTTGCCCCGAATCCGGCGGCGCGACCAGGCCGGGAAGTCCCCCCGCCCCAGGTGCCGGTCGATCAGCGCGGCCTCATCGAGCAGGGTTGCGAGGTTGTGCACGGCCCGCCGGGAAAAGCCCTCGACTCCGGTCGCCTTCAAGCCCTCGACGCCGCCGGCCCGGCACGCCGGGCATCGGCATCGCCCCAACCCGGCCCATTCGTCCTCGTCCAGGCCACGGCCCTTCCACGACCCGAGCCGGACGGCCTGGCGCTCTCCGCTCCCGCGCAGCACGATCAGCCCGCGCGCAGCCCGCTGGCGCCAACCGGAGGAGTCGGCCGAGTCGAAGCCCAGGGCCGCCGCCAGGTGGAGCGTCACGACCCCGCCGACGCCGAACGCGTGGATCGTCCCCGGGAACGCACGACGGACGCCGCGCAGGGCCGCGATCGTCCGCGTCCGCCGGGCCCCCTCGCTGTTGAGCAGGTGGGGCACCAGCCCGCCGACGGCCAGCCGGCTCGTCAGGTTGAGCCGCCGGAGGACGTCCAGGTAGCGCTCCAGCCACGGGCCGGCGTGGATCACCGGGCAGGAGCCGTCGCCGGCGTGGGCCTCCAGGACGGCGACGGTCTTGTCGAAGAGTTCGCGCTGGCGACGCTCCGAGTCGCTCGGCCGGGGGATGTAGTCCGCCGGCACGGGATGCCAGGCCGGTCGCGTCGCCGCGACGAACTCCTTGAACGCCTCGATCGCCGGTTCGCGGCCCCCGATCAGGCAGGCGAAGGCCCCATTGTCGAGGTAGACCCTCACCCCCGCCGAGCCCGGCCCCAGCACGGCGGAAAAGCCGCCTGCCATTGCGCCCTGGCAGAGGGCCGGTCGCCTGCCGAATTCGTCGAAGGACAGCATCACCGCCGCCAGCCTCGGCACGTACTCGGGCGATCGTCGGTCCCAGACGCGTGGGCGCAAGTTCTTGAGGCTCAGGCCGGCGACGACTTCCACGGCGCCCCCACGTCCCGGGATGGAAAGTGCCGATTCTATCCGCCCGACCCCGTCGCGAAAACCATTCGCAAAGGAGCGAACGCGTGAGTATCGCCGACCAGGATGTCCTGATCCCCGTCCGCGCCCTGAACCAGGTAAGCTACTGCCCTCGGCTCTACTACCTGGAGTACGTCGAGTCGGTGATGCCGACCAATGAGTTCATCGAGGACGGGTTGTTCCAGCATCGGCGCGTCAACGACTCGGCCCTGACCAACCGCACCCGCAAGGAGGGGGACGCCCTCCATACCCGCAGCGTCTCGCTGAGTTCCGAGCGACTGGGGATCACCGGCAAGCTCGACCTGATGGAAGAGCGCGGCGGCGAGGCCAGGCCGGTCGAGTACAAGCGCTCGGCCGCCCCGACCGGCGACGACGGGCGGCCGACCGCCTGGGAGAACGACGCCATCCAGCTCTGCGCCCAGGGGATGCTCCTGGAAGAGGAGTTCGGGACGCCGGTCCCGCGGGGCGTCGTCTACTACATCGGGTCGAAGACGCGTGTCGACATCCCCCTGGACGAGGTGCTGCGCGTCAAGACGCTCGCGGCGATCGGGCTCATCCGCCAGTTATCCGCGCGGCCATCCCCGCCGGAGCCGCTGCCGGACGAGCTGCGCCACCGCTGTTACGGGTGCTCGCTGGCGACGATCTGCCTGCCCGAAGAGACCCTCTACGCGACCCGACATCCCGAGCCGGCCCCCGACGGCGGCACGGGCGTCGTGCTGGCCCGCGTCCTGCCCCAGAACGACGACGGCGCGGTGCTCTACCTCAACGAGCCGGGCTCGCACGTTGGCAAGCGGAGCGAGAGCCTCGTCGTCCGGCGGGACGGCCAGGAGGTCAACCGGGTGCCGATCGCCGCGATCCGCCAGGTCGTCGTCTTCGGCAATGTCCAGGTCTCGACCCAGGCCCTGGAATGCCTGGCGACGCTCGAAGTGCCCGTGGTCTACATGACGCCCTACGGCCGGTTCGTCGCCGCCTTGATGCCGGCCCCCGCCAAGAACATCAGTTTGCGGGCCGACCAGTACCGCGTCTTCGCCGACCCGGCCCGCGCCCTGGCATTGGCCAGGGATGTCGTGCGGGCGAAGGTCGCCAATCAGCGGACCCTTTTGATGCGCTCGCTGCGGTCCCGCCCGGCCGGCGAGCCCGAGGCGGCCCCCGAGCCGTCGCGCGGCAGCGACGAGCCGGCCGCCCGCGACATGGCCGACCTGCTGCCCCGGATCGATCGGGCCGGCGAGGTCGGCACGCTGCTGGGCCTGGAGGGCCAGGCCGCGTCGCTCTACTTCGGCGAGTTCGGCCGGATGCTCAGGGGGCAGGGCCCCGGCCGGCCGTTCGACTTCCGCTCGCGGAACCGCCGGCCGCCGCGCGACCCGGTCAACGCCCTGCTGTCGTTCGCCTATGCGATCCTGGCCAAGGACTGCTTCTCGGCCGCCTGCGCCGTCGGCTTCGACCCGTACTGCGGCTTTTCCCACGCCGGCCGCCACGGCCGCCCGTCGCTGGCCCTCGACCTGATGGAGGAGTTCCGGCCCGTGATCGCCGACAGCGTCGTCCTCGGCCTGATCAACAACGGCGTCGTCGCCGGGCGCGACTTCCTGACCTGGCGCGAGGCCTGCCAGCTCACCGCCGAGGGCCGCAAGGCGTTCTTCGAGGCCTACGAGCACCGCAAGGCGACGGTCGTGACCCACCCGACCTACGGCTACAAGATGAGTTACGGCCGGATTCTTGAGGTCCAGGCCCGCATGCTCGCCGCCTACGTCCGGGGCGACGCCCCCCGCTACATCGGCTTCTCCGTCCGCTGAGGCCGCCATGGACACGCACCTCGTCGCCTACGACGTCGCCGATCCCAGGCGCCTCCGCAAGGTCGCCCGCGTCTGCGAGGACTTCGGGCTGCGGAGACAATTTTCGGTGTTTCTTTGTCGACTATCGCCGACGGACCTGGTACGACTGCGCAGCCGACTTTACGACGCGATCGACCTGGACAGGGACCAGGTCCTGCTCATCCCGCTCTGCAAACGTTGCGCGGGCCTGATTGAGACACTCGGGCGGCCGGTCGAGCCGCATGACGCGCGGGACGAAGTGATCGTGAGCTGAGCCATGACGTTCGATGATTTCTTCCTCGCCCTGACCGGCCACAACTGCTTCCCGTGGCAACGCGATTTGTATCAGCGCTTCACGGCAGGCCGTTTTCCCGGGGCGTGCGATATCCCGACGGGCCTCGGCAAGACCTCGGTCATCCCGATCTGGCTTATCGCCCTGGCAACTCATTCCCAGGTCATGCCCCGCCGGCTGGTCTATATCGTGAATCGCAGGACGGTGGTCGACCAGGCGACTAACGTCGTCGAGACGATGCGCAAGCGGCTGAACGATCCCGACGACCAAAATTGGCGACAGCACGCTCCCGCACTCCACTGGGCCTCTCAGCAATTGCAAGGACTAGGCCGTGTTGACGGTAGAACCCCGTCTTTTGTATAGGGTTAAGGTCGCAATCAATGCCTGAACCGACCTCCCACGCCCATCGACGCCATGCGATACGCCATCACCGACGAGACCTGGGCCGTC
>JAABUQ010011612.1_pt1 | contig 11199 bp, 12 predicted proteins | sample 5560001 | NCBI WGS metagenome assembly JAABUQ01 (sample SAMN10711888, study PRJNA513371) | rock metagenome | isolation source: Antarctica rocks | place: Antarctica: Victoria Land, Finger Mt nord | collected 2015-12-18
TCCTTTGCGCGGTGGCTGTTGCGTAAAGCGGCGGATCTGTCCGTGTCGGTGGGGACGATTCGGGCATGGGACAGAACTTCATTGGGTGTGATCGTGAGCAGGAGTTGTTGTTGCCGCCGAGCTTGGGGGAGTGGTTGCCGGAGGGCCATCTCGCGTGGTTCGTGATCGACGCGGTCGGGGAGATGGATCTGGGCGCGTTCTATGCCGCTTACCGGGCTGACGGGCATGGTCGGGCGGCGCACGATCCGGCGATGATGGTGGCGCTGTTGCTCTACGTGTACGCGATCGGCGAGCGGTCTTCGCGGCGGATCGAGCGGCGCTGTCTGGAAGATGTCGCGACGCGGGTGATCTGCGTGAACCAGGCGCCGGATCACACGACGATCGCCAGGTTCCGCCAGCGCCACGAAACTGCGCTCGCCGGGTTGTTCGGCGAGGTGCTGGCGCTCTGCGCCGAGGCCGGGTTGGTCGAGGTCGGCATCGTCGCGGTCGACGGCACGAAAGTGCACGCGAACGCGTCGCAGCACGCGACCCGCGACTACGAACGGATCGCGGCCGAGATCCTCAAAGAGGCCGACGCGGCTGATGCGGCGGAGGACGAGCGGTTCGGCGAGCGGCGCGGCGACGAGCTGCCAGCCGAGCTCGCTACCGCTCAGGGCCGGCGCGGGTGGCTGCGCGAGGCGAAGCGCCGCCTCGACGAGCAGCGCGCCGCGGAGGCGCGGCCGATCCCGCGCTCGCGGCCTGATCGGTTGCGCGAGTCGAAGCGGCGGCTCGAGGAAGAGCACGCCGTCGAGTGCCAGGCGAACGCCGACTACGAGGCCTACCGGGCGCGCGGAGTGATGAAAGACGGCCGCCGTTTCGGCAAGCCGCCAACGCCTTTCACGCCGCCGCCGACGCCAGCCGGGAAGGTGAACGTCACCGACCCCGACTCCAGGAACGTCAAGACGCCGCGCGGCTGGGTCCAGGGCTACAACGCCCAGGCGGTCTGCAACGAGCGCCAGATCATCGTCGCGGCCGAGGTCAACGCCTACTCGCCCGACTTCGGCCAGCTCGAGCCGATGGTCGCAGCCGCCGAGCGCGAGCTCCAAGCGGCCAGCATCACCGACACGCCGAAGGTGGTGCTCGCCGACGCCGGCTACTGGCACCACGACCAAATGGACGAGCTCGTCAGCCGCGGCACCACGGTCCTGATCCCACCAGACGCCGGCAAACGCAAGGGTGCCCGGCCGGGCTGGGACGGCGGCCGCTACGCATTCATGCGCAGCGTGCTCGAAACCGACGCCGGCCGCGCCCTCTACCGCAAACGCCAAGGCATGATCGAGCCCGTTTTCGCCAACACGAAGTTCAACCGCCGGATCGACCGCTTCTTACGCCGCGGCAGAGCCGCCTGCCGGTCGGAATGGCGCCTCATCACCGCCACCCACAACCTGCTCAAGCTCCACACCGCGCAGACGGCCGCCGCAGGCGCCTGACGGCGCCCCGGCCGCCTCGCCGCTCGGCCCGCGCATTCGCTGCCGCCACGGCCCGGCACCGGCCTCGACGGCTTTACGCAACAGCCACCGCGGAAAGCGGAAGCGGTGGTCGCGCCCGCCCTCGACTCCTCCTTCGCCGCTCCGACCAGGAGCGCCTTACTTCCGCTTCGGGCACCGACCGATCGAAAGCAGGGGCCTCGTTCTCGGTGCTAGACAATCGATCTGGTGGCCCGGACGTCCGTGGATGCAGTCGTCTGTCTTTCCAAGCTACTTGCTGCCGCGTGTCGCCCCAAGCAGCCCCCCAGGGGTTGGCTCTACAGCGGATCGAGGACAAAGATCTTCAACTCCCGCTCCGTCCGCGCGCGCTACGCCTCGAAGCCGCGATAGCGCCGATCCATCACCTGCCGCGTCCAGACGGCCGCCCCCCCCACCGGCCCGACCGACCCGACCGTTACGCGGATGCCGGTTTCAAATCACCGACCACCAACACGCCTGATCGTGTGGGGTGTACCGGGTGTCTACACGACGGGAAGGAGTTCGTCGTGAGATGCGGCGACGTGAGGTTGCGGAGCGCCACCGCCGAGTTCCTCGCGGGCTTGCGCTAACGCCATGCCTGCGAAGTACCGTCGCTGTTCGGCTTCCCGCTCGGTCTGCCGGGCGAGCTTCTTGTCGGGCGCGAGCAAGGGCTCCTCCTGCTGAGCGAGAAGTTCGTGTGCGGCTTTGATGCTCCCGTCGGGGGCACCCGAGGCTCGCTGGTAGTGGGCGAGTTCGGCGCGTAGCGCGTCGAACGTGGCGGAGTCACCGGCGGCGGCGGCATTCGTGATGACCTCCGGGACGGTCGCGCGGCCCGAGTCGAGCAGTTCTTTGGTGCGGGCCCAGGCACGTTGCAGCTTCATCTCCGAGAGGAGTTGTTCGTGGGTGTCGCCATGTTCGACCGTGAGCGCGGTGGTCGTGTTGCGGGTCAGTGCCTCGTGTGCCCCCTGCGTTCCCTCGGTGAGGTCTCTGATCTCATCGGCCGCTGCGGTTTGGCTGTCTTGGACGAGACGGGCCTTGGCACGCGGGGTGAGGTCGCCGTTCTGTTGTATGGCGTTGACGGTGGAACGGTGCTCGGCGAGGAGGCGTGCGACGTCGCGGGGCACGTCGCCTAGGTGGGCGAGGTCGTCGGATACCTGACGTTCGAGGAGGAAAGCGCGGGTTCTGGGGTTCTTACTGGGCATGGAGTTGCTCCTTTGATTGGCGCTCGGCGCGGGCTCGGGCGGCGAGCGGGTTGATGGGTTGGGGAGGCGAAGGTCGAGTTCCGAAGGGAGGTGTGATGTGCCGGCCGGTCACGGACTGCCACGCCGGTTGGCTTGGGACGCGGAGTCCAGCGCCGGTCGTGACGGTCGACGGGCCGCCGGGAACCGCGGAGGCGGCGCCGGGCGCGGGCCGTTGGGCGGCTTGAGCGAGGAGCGTGCGCCAGTGTCCGGAAGGGTCGCGGTATGGCCCGAGGGCGAGGGCTAGGGCGTCGGGTAGGTCGTCGTGGCCGGAGGAGGCTTCTATGCGCTCCATCCCGCTGGGGGAGAGGTCTACGCGCAGCAGCATCAGTTCGCGCAGTAGGTCGGTAGCCGACGCGGGCAGTACGAGTTGGCCGCCGTCCAGCAAGAGTCGTAGGGCGCTGTAGGTGGCGGCCTTGCTTTCCGCGGAGACGTGTACGGGGTTCAGGCGCGTAACCCAAGCGCGGTTGGGCGTCCACGGAGACGGGCGTTTCGGGCGCGCGCCCGGGCTATCGTCGATGAGCACGTACCGGGATCGGCGCCCTCCGCCCTGGTCTGTCGGGCGCTCGCGGATGCGCTTGGCGAGAATCTGCGCGCACGGCATCCCCAGTCCGTTGGTCTCCAACGTCAGCGCCGCCCAATGCGCGGGCGAGCGGGCCAGCTCATCGATCACGTCGGTTAGCGGTTCTCCCGCCGCCCAGCGGCGCGTTAGCGCTACGCCGAACACGGGCAGCGCGCCCGGTATGGGGAGGCGCGCTATGGCTACGCACGCGCTGCGGTCTTCCGTAGCGCCCCAGTCCTGCCCGCCCAGGACACGCGCCGGGCCGGTCAGAGTGCCTAGCGTGGCGGGCCGGTAGTCGGCGGTAGCGCGCTCGAGCGTCGCGCGCGTGAAGAGGGCGTCGGCGCCGGAAGCGAAGACGTTCTCCATCTCCGCCCGGAAGCGGATCTCGGGCATGCTGCTGCGCATCGCCTCGATCACCGAAGGGGAGATCCACGGGGCGTCGGCCAGCGTCCAGCGGATCGTCTCGACGTGCTCGGTGCCCGCATCCCCGCGCATCGCGTGGTCGTAGAACACCCCGGAAGCGACCGTGGCCGACGAGGCTAGGACGATGCGGGCGTCGGGCCGGGCGGCGACCGTGGGGAAGGCGGCGCTGAGCACGAGCTCGTCGGGCACCAGCGCCGCCTCGTCAACCAGCAACAGATCTACAGACCAACCGCGTACCTGCCGCTCCGACGCGGGGACCGACCGAATCTCGCTGCCGTTGGACAGGCGCAGGATCGCGGCCTGTTCCAGCAGCACCGAGCCGGCCAGCAACGGCGACGACGCGGCCATCCGACGAATCTCCGACAACAACCGCCGGGAGCCGTCTTCGCCGGTACTGATGATGAGGACGCGCTGCTTGCGCCGCCGGAAGGCAGACCACAACGCCACCACCGCCAACAGGCGGCTCTTCCCCGACTGGCGCGGCGCCACGACAACCGTTATCCGCTTGTCGAAGCGCACCGCGCGCCGCTGCACGGGCGACAAGGGCATGCCTATCGCTTCCGCGAAGGCGCCCGCGTCGCGCCGCAGTAGCGCGGCGTCAGCCATGCTCTTCGAGCGCGCTCATGCTCTTGGCAAGGTCAAACCGCTTCGGCGCGTGGCGCTCGCGCTCTACCTCCGCCAGCACCGCCTCCGCGCGGCTAACCCACTTCTCGACGTAAATCACCACCGCGTACACCTCGCCGTTGCGGTCGCGCACGATGCCCTTCTGCGCATCCAGCCACGCCGTCGCCAAGTCGATGCGCGCGAGGCGGTCGGCCAGCAGGGCCAGCCGCCGGTCGTCAAGGCCCGGGTAGTCGGCGCGCAGCGCCTTCACGTGCTCCAGCCGCTTCGGGGCTAGCGCCTGCTCGCTGCGCAGGCCATGCTTCCGGCCGCGCTGGTTCCCCTTCGGCGCCGGTGGCGCCGGAGAAGTCTTCGTCTGATGCGAGTGCAGCGCCGCGCCCGCCAGTTTCCGAGTAGCCATGAGACGAACGCTAGGTCTCGGCCCCAACCGCGATTCGGAACGGACAGACGGACCCGCGCCCTATACAAGGACGCGAAATGGACTTAGGTTCGTGGGAAACCCTATGCCGGAGGCATCTCATGAGTCTGGTAATCCGCTTCGCGCCCCCGTCGTTGACTGCGGAGCAGTACGACGAAGTTGTTCGTCGCCTCAATGAGGAAGGCGTATTCCCGGCTGACGGGCTCGAGTACGAGTTGTGCTTCGGCTCAGGAGACACAGACAACTTCAAGGTGAGCCAGGTATGGGATTCGCGTGAGCAGATGGAAGCGTTCGGCGAGCGCCTGCGTCCGATCTTGGGTGAGGTCGGCATCAACCCCGGCGAGCCGGAAGTGTTTGAGGTGCACAACACATCAAGCGGTAGCTCGCCACCGCCAGCCAGACGGACCCGCGACGGTCACGCGACGGTTTTAGACCGCTAAACGGCGCTTTACGGCGGGTCATAGCGCGTCACCCCGTAACCCCTGTTTCCCCTGCACCTAGGCGGGTTTCTGCGGCCTAAGCAGGCACTTTGTAAACTCTCAGGCGGGCCCTCTCACGGCGGAAACCGGGGTTCGAATCCCCGTAGCGGTACTCATGGAACCCCCGTCACGGGGGTTCGCGGTTCCGCAGGGCGCGCGCGCCGCTGCGCGCCAGTTCTACTACCGGGCCGCTGCGGTGCGTACGCATGTCCGCAGTACGCCTGGTTGGCCGACGAGCGCCGAGGGCCGACCACATGCCCGCTGGGCAACGGGCTGACGTGTGCGCGCGGGGAAGTCTTGCCACACCCCGTGTTGCTGGCGTGGCGGGAAACTTCGTTCGTTGCCCTACCCAGCGCCGACCAGTACCGGCGCGCAGGACAGGGCGTTCAGCTCCAGCTCGACCTCGCTGAGACTGTAGTTGGCAGCTTGAAGATAGGTATGCAGGTCGGTCTGTTGATGCTTCAGGCGGGTTGCGTCTTAGGCGATGCCAAACAAGGTGTCGCGCATGTCTGAGACGCCGTCGCGCAGGCGGGTGGTCGCTTCGAAATCTAGCTTCTCCACGAGAAGCCTCCCTTCGAGGGAAACAACAGCATCCCTCTGGGTGTGTCCCTTCCAAAGCCGAAGCGGGTCGAGCTACGCGGCGAGCGGCGGTTCCAAGGGTTCCCCCCGTATATCGGCATACGCGGACGTTTCCTTTAGCGCATTGCGTCAGACCGCCGCTGCTCTAACCGCAGGCTCTCCGACGAACTTCTCGCCCGAGCCGGCCTACCGCGCCCTGGCCGACTACGCGGCGACCAGGTGGATGCTCGGCGGACGCGCGGGCTCGATCGCGGCGGCTCTCCCGTAGCCCCGAGACGAGTGTGCCCTCGCGCACACTGGCGCGCGACTCAGCGGGTAGGCGGGCGAGAGGTACGGTAGGCATCCCCCAAGACCGAAGCGAGGACACGCTCATGAGCTCATTCGCCGACAGGGCCCGCAAGCTTCCCGGAGTGGCCAAGGCCGAGGGGGCGCTCACCGGCGCGCTCGCCACCGAGGCGGACCTGCCGATCAAGGACTACGACAAGCAGAGCGCGGCCGATATCGCGGGCAAGCTCAAGGGCTTCTCCCAGCGTGACCTGCGGCTCATCGACGCCTACGAGCGCAAGCACGAGAACCGGGCGACGATCACCGATCGGATCGCCTCTCTCAGCGGCGATGAGCCGTGGCCGGGCTACGACGAGCAGGGCGTGGAGGCGATCGAGAAGGCGCTGTCGGAGGCCGACGGCGAGCTGGCGGGCGCGGTGCGCGGCTACGAGCGCGAGCACAAGGGTCGCGCCGGCGTGATCGAGGCCGCCGAGCGGCGCAGCGCCAACTAGGAGACCCCGCGAGCGTGCGGGTGACCGGCTCGCGCTTCGCTAGGAGGAGCCGAAGAAGGCCAGCGCTCGCGCAAGCACCAGCTCCGGCGTCTCCTCGGGCAGGAAGTGCGCGGCGCCGGGCACCCACTCGAGCTCCATGTCATCCGCGTAGCGCTCGAAGGAGCGATCGAGGCCCTGGCCGATCGGGTCGCGCTCGCCGACGAGCAGGCGGGTCGGGGTGCGCAGTCGCTTCGAGCGGTAGTGCCCCTGCACGAGCGGGCGCAGCTCGTGCAGGAGGAAGGTGCGGTAGAGCTGGGTGGAGGCGTGCAGCGACGCGGGGCGGCGCAGCGCCTCCTCGTAGAGGTCGAGCTCTGACTGCGTGAAGCGGCCGATGGCACGGGCCTGCTCGAGGATCCTCCGCGCGAAGCCCAGGCGCCCGACGGCGAGCGAGCCGAGGCCCGGAGAGGCGATGACCACCTGGTACCAGGCGCGAGCGAGGCGCCGCGGGTCGGGCGGGCCCTCGGGCGGCCACAGGTGGGGGACGGAGAGCGGCATGAACTGGGAGATCCGCTCGGGGTGCCCGAGGCAGGCCAGGAAGCCGACGAATCCACCCCAGTCGTGCCCGATCAGCCGCACGCGGTCGAGCTCGAGCGCGTCGAGCAGCCCGATGAGGTCCTGGGCGAGCTGCGCCTTGTCGTACCCGCCGGGCGGCGCGTCCGACCAGCCAAAGCCGCGCAGGTCGGGACAGATGACCCGGTAGCGCTCCGCGAGCGGCCCGATCAGCTCGCGCCAGGAGTACCAGTGCTGGGGCCAGCCGTGCTGGAGCACGAGCGGCTCGCCGGTGCCCGCCTCGGCGTAGTGCAGGCGCACGCCGCGCACCGTGGCGTAGCGGTGCTCGACGCCGTCGAGGTGCGGCTGGGCGAGCTCCATCCCGGCGCAGGCTATCGGCGTGAGCGCAAGCGCGGCTTCGCGGCCAGTCCGGCGCACCCCCGCGTTAGGCTGGATGCAGATGCCCCGTCACCCTCGCTACCCGCTCGCGGGCGCGCTCGTGGCCGCACTCCTGCTCCTGCTCGTGCGCCTCGCGGCCTTCCACGTGCCGCTGGGCCGTCGTGCGGACTCGGCGACGCTCGCCGGCTTCGCCGGACTCTCGCGCCCGACGATCGACCCGGTGGCCAAGGCGATCGCCGGGCTGGCCAACCCGCAGCCCTTCGTCGTCGCACTGCTCGTGCTCGTCGGCATCGCGTTGGTCCGGCGCCGTCCGCGTGTCGCGCTCGCGGTCGGCATCGCCCTGCTCGGCGCCAACGCCACCACCCAGCTCCTCAAGCCCGTGCTCGCGGCCCCTCGCGCGCCCTTCGGTCCGACCGCGCACTCCATCTCGGCCGCCGCGTGGCCGAGTGGTCACGCGACCGCCTCCATGACCCTCGCGCTCGGCGCGATCGTCGTGGTGCCGCGAGCATGGCGCCCGCTCGTCGCCGCGCTCGGAGCCGCGTTCGCGATTGCGGTGAGCTATTCGTTCCTCACCCTTCAGTGGCACTACCCGAGCGACGTGCTCGGCGGCTTCCTCGTGGCCACGGTGTGGGTGGGGCTGGCCGTGGCGGCCGTCTTCGCGCTCGAGCGGCGCGGACCGGCGACGTCGCCGATGCGGCGCGCCACGCCGGTGTGGCAGGCGCTCGCCCCGGTTGCGGGGCTTCTGCTGGCCGGGCTCGTGCTCGGAGGCCTCATCGCGCTCGCTCGCCCCGAGGCCGTGCTCTCCTACGCGCGCGAGCACACGATCTTCATGGTGGGCGCCGCGACGATCGGCGCGCTCGGGCTCTCGCTCGCGGCTGGGCTGACTGTCGCGCTCCGCCGGTAGGAGCGCGCCGCTAGCGGTAGCGGCCCGGCTCCCAGAGCGGCTCGTCCCCGCCGTTCGCGGCGCGGGAGAGGATGAAGAGCAGATCGGAGAGGCGGTTCAGGTAGCGGACCACCTCGGTCCCGACCTCTTCGCCGCAGGCGATCGCCAGCCGCTCGGCGCGCCGGCACACGGTGCGGCAGACGTGGAGCTGGGCTGCGGCCGGAGTGCCGCCCGGAAGGACGAAGGACCTGAGCGGCGCGAGCGTCGCGTTGACCTCGTCGCAGCGCTCCTCGAGCCACGCCGTCTGCTCGGGGAGCACGCGCAGGCGCTCTCGTGCGGAGTCGCCCCCCTCGGGGACCGAGACGTCCGCCCCGACGTCGAAGAGGTCGTTCTGGATCCGACGCAGCCAGGCGCCGTGCTCCTCGTCGAGGCCGGGGCCGTTCAGCGCCACGCCGAGCTGGGCGTTCAGCTCGTCCACCGTCCCGTAGGCCTCGATCCGCGGATGGGTCTTGGCCACGCGGCTCATGTCGCCCAGGTGAGTCTCGCCCGAGTCGCCCAGGCGGGTGTAGATGCGGGTGAGGTTGACGGTCATCGGTCCCGGCGCCCGAGTCTAGAACCCAATTAAGTGAACGGGCCGCTGAGGTACACGCTGCGTGCTGAGACGTGTAGCCTTAGCCGATGGGCCGGGAGACAAGTCGTCTCAACATCACGTTGGACGCTGAGCGGGCCACCAAGCTGGCGAAGCTGGCTGAGCGCACGCACGTGAACGAAGGCACGCTGGCTCGGTCGTTGTTGTCCAGTGCCCTGGACGAGACAGATCCTGATCCGCGGCACGTCGCCTCGCTCCTGGATGGCATTCCCGGGGCCTGGGAGCGCGCCCAGACCGGACTCGAGCAAGCGAGGTCGGGCGCCACCATCCCGTTGGACGAGCTCTGAGCGGTGGTCGGTGTCGAGCTGACCGCCGCCGCGGTTGCCGACCTCCGAACGCTCATCGCCACGCTGAGCCTTCCCACCGACACCTCAGAGAGAGTCAGGCGCTCGCTGCAGTCGCTTGAGCGCTTCCCGCGGATGGGACCTGAGCTGGCCGGTCGCTGGGCCGGTCTCCGGTTCGTGCTCGGTCCCTGGCGCTGGATGCTCCTCGTATACGTCTTCCTCGACGACGAGGACCGGGTGGTGGTGGTGGCGATCCAGGACGCACGTTCCTCCTCCGCGGCGGGCGCAGGCGGGTGATTCGCGGTCCCGCGTCCCGACCGCTAGCATGCGTCGCACAAGAGGCCGGTGGTGCCAAGGGAAGTCCGGTGAGAATCCGGCGCGGACCCGCCACTGTGACCGGGAAGGACCGCCGTGGCGCCCTCCGATGAGGGGAGCGCAGCCACTGGATCGCCGCGAGCGAGCCGGGAAGGCGCGGACGGGACGAGGCCCGGGAGCCAGGAGACCTACCTCCGGCCTGTCAAGCTCATACGCCCTCGCGGAAAGGGGTGGCTCTCTTGTTCCATCGCTCTCGCCGGCTTCTGGTCGGCTCTCTGTTTGCCTTGTCTCTCGTTCCGGCCTCGGCCGTGGCATCGACGCCGCGTGTCTCCGTCCGGGTCGAGGGTGCCCATCGAACGCTTCTGCCCGCTCCGTCGGTTCAGACCAGCACTCGCCAGATCCATAAGGACGGGGGGAGCTGCGCGGGCACGAGCGCTGCCGGCGCCCTCGAGCGGGCCACGCACGGCCACTGGAGCGGCAAGTTCTTCTCCAGCTTCAACGACTACCTGATCACAACGATCGAGGGGGAGCGCCACGGCGGCAACCCCGATTACTGGGCGTTCTGGATCAACAACACCTTCGCGAGCCAAGGAATCTGCTCGACGAGGCTGCACTCCGGCGACCGGCTGCTGTTTCTGGTGGACAACACGAACCATCAGATGCTTCCGCTCGGCTTGCGTACGTCTCATCTCGCCAGGGCCGGGCGCAGCTTCGTCGTGAGTGTGGTGCGCTTCGACTCCTCGGGCCGGGCCAAGGCGGTGAGCGGTGCGATCGTCCGCGGACCCGGTATCCGAGTCAAGACCGACTCGAAGGGCCACGCTCGCGTGCGATTCACCCGAGCCGGGCGTTTCGTCCTCAAGGCGTACAGGTCGGGGCTCATACGCTCGGAGGTCGAGGCAGTGCGCGTCCGATGACGGGCTGAGGCCGACGGCGGTGGCTCGTGTGTCCCTTGCTTCGGTGTTGAGCTCGCTCGGGTTGGGCGTTTGCCTCGTCGCCTTCCTCCCTTTGCTCTCGCCGGGGTTGGCGCCGGCCGCGCCCGCCGCGCGGCCGGCGCCCCGCGTGCAGCTCATGGTCGTCGGGAAGAGCCGCCTCCTCTACCCGGCGCACGAGGTGCCGGCGCTCTCGACCACGGTGAGCGTCGGCCGTCGCCGGTGCGGCGTGGCCTCGGCCACGCCGCTCGCCGCGCTCGCGGCGGGGCGGCGGCGCGGCGCGCCGCCGTTCCGGCTGCGCGACTACGGGTCGTGCTCGCGCCGCCCGGACGACTCCGGCCAGCTCTTCGTCACCCAGATCGGACGGGATCGCAACCGCGGCGCCGCCGGTTGGGTCTACAAGGTCGACCGGCGTCTGGGCACCACGGGCGCCGCCGACACGAGCGGAGCGTTCGGCACCGGGCGCCGGCTGCGCTCGGGCCAGCGGATCCTGTGGTTCTACTGCGGCAATGCGAGCTCGTGCCAGCGCACGCTCGAGGCCACTCCGTCCTCCCGGCAGGTGACCTCCGGCGCGACGGTCGCGGTGACCGTTCGCGGTTACGACGACCAGGGTGGGGCGAAGCGGATCGCGG
>JAABUQ010011613.1_pt1 | contig 11198 bp, 15 predicted proteins | sample 5560001 | NCBI WGS metagenome assembly JAABUQ01 (sample SAMN10711888, study PRJNA513371) | rock metagenome | isolation source: Antarctica rocks | place: Antarctica: Victoria Land, Finger Mt nord | collected 2015-12-18
GCATTTGGTGAAGCAATGCGCGTTGAGTTTTGAGATTAGGAGGCGCGCGTTGTTCATGGCGGCTTCTTGGCGAATTTGGTCGAGTATTGGGGTTGTTTGTGGGGAGGATGAGGAGGGGTCCATTATGGGGGCGTTGGGGGGAGGGGGGAGGGCGAGGGCGAGGAGGGACGGTGGGAAATGAGATTGTGCAGTGGGAGGGGAGTCCGGCGGGTGAGTTAGGGATGGGAGGGATGGGTTTGAGTGAGGAGATTGGTGGTGTATGATGATGGCTTGGGTTTTGGGGTTGGTGGATTTGTATGATTGGAATAGGGACGAAGGATCTGATCTCATGGATTGATATCGAAATTGACCAGCTTCGCTGCAATGACTCGCCGTACCGTGAGGCGACAAGGATCTTGTAGCTATGGCCCCCCGTAGCTGGACCCTGACAACTGCCTCGGATTGATTGGCTCTCGTTGATTTTGTTGACTCCAGGCACGTCTCCCTCTCACGCGCCGGAATCTGATGACATTCGAAAGGCGTGACTCCAACGCCCTTGAGAAGCAAAAGATGTGACCTTTATAAGAGTCAACTCGTCCTCTTCTCCAAATAACCACCTACATACTCACCGCAAGCATGTCCAAAACCACCCTCGCCATCATCGCCGGCATCAGTGCAGCCTCCGGCGCCGCTGCCGCAGCAGTCCTCCTCTCCCGCCCAGAGCGCAAAGACATCCCCACCCCAACCGCGCAAACATCCACCTCTCCCACCGCCCCACCCACTCCCCGTCCCCAACTCAAAGACCTCCTCCCCCCCGTCGACCCAAACGGCCTCTTCCAATACGGTTTCCCAGGCCCAATCCACGACCTGCACCCCACCCTCTCCACTACCTCCGCCTTCGACCGGCGCACCCGCAACCCCGCCTGGGTGGCCGAACACATCACACCAGCCTCCCTCTCGACCAACAACGCAGACAGAAAACACAGCGTCTTCGTCGAAGACGCCACCATCCCCGCCAAATTCCGCGCGAAGCTCACCGACTACTTCCGCAGCGGCTACGACCGCGGCCACCAGGTCCCCGCCGCCGACGCCAGATGGAGCCAGGCGGCCCTGGACCAGACCTTTCTGCTGAGCAACATGTGTCCCCAGGTTGGGGACGGCTTCAATCGGGATTACTGGGCGCACCTGGAAGATTTCTGCCGGCGCCTGACCAACGATTTCCCCAGCGTGCGCATCGTCACCGGGCCGCTGTACCTGCCCAAGCGCGACCCCGAGGATGGCAAGTGGCGTGTCAGCTACGAGGTGATTGGCAACCCGCCCAACGTATCCGTGCCGACGCATTTTTACAAGGTTGTTTTTGCGGAGGATGGGAAGGTGGGTGGGGATGTGGCGCTCGGGGCGTTTGTGCTGCCGAATGCGCCCATTGCGAATGATAAGGCGCTGACGGATTTTGAGGTGCCGGTTGAGGCGGTGGAGAGGGCAAGTGGGTTGGAGTTTGCGGGGAAGTTGGAGGGGGGGAGGAGGAGGAAGTTGTGTGAGTTGGTGCATTGTACTGTTATTGTTAGGGTATGTGTTCTTAAGGCTAGCTAGTGATGCGAAGAGACTTTTGCTGATATTATGATAGGATTATATGGAGAGGCAGAAGAATTTTGTCGGGTCGTCGCCCAGGAGGTTGTCGTCCGGGTCGAATTGAAGAACTTTTGGAAGAGCTGAATACATCGGACCGCATTGCAGGCGCAGGAAATCCTGCATAGTGAGCAACGAGCATGATAGCTTTTCATTCCCGCGTCTTGCGTCCGCGATTCAGATATATGATACACCCTTCCAATCCAACAGAATACACTACTCTTCATATGCACGCTATGACCCTACACATGCCACCTCAAAACCTCGACCCCCTCGTACTCGCCCGATACATAGTAAACCCCACATACCCCCCCACCACCACCACCGCCAGCAACACCACCTTGATCGAAAACCACCTCCACCCCCCCGGCGCCTTGTCCCCGCCCGGATTGTACGGTTTCCCCTCCCCCACCTTCCCCTTCTCTCCTTTACTATTGCCTGCAGGCGACTTCTTCCCATCCGACCGCCCATCCTGTTGGATATGTAGATTCCAGGTGTTCACGGCAACGATGTCGTGGTTGTCGGTCAGCTCGCCTGTTTCGGCGCTGAAGCCGAGGAAGGCCGGTTGGGGCAGCTTGATAGGGGGGGTCTCGAAGCATTCGGTCCACTCGTCTACAGCGTCGTGTTGGAGGTCGACGCGGAAGGAGGTTTCGGCAAAGTAGGTTAGGCGGATTTTGGTGGGAACGTCTGTTTGGCGGAGGGAGCGGGCCTGTTGTTTAGGTCGTTGTGTTAGCGATTCGGTTTCGAGCTATGGGGTTCTTGTTGCAGGCGATGGGGGGGAAGGGGAGGGAACGCACAGAACACCCGGCCAACTCGTTATCCTTCCCATCGTGATCCTTATCGTACGACACAGAGCTGTTCCCGAGCATAGCCATCACATACGGAAACACCACCCCCGGCCGCCCGTTCTTGTAAGTGTCGATGACGACGCCCAGGCCATTGAAATTGTCTTTGGAGCCGAACACTTTTCCCGGTTGGGCGCGCTCTTCGGTCAGCCAGATCGCCATGCCGTCCCCGTGGAGGTGGCCGGCGCCGTGAATTTTAAATTCGACTTCCACCATCCAATTTGTGGCTGTCATGGGCACTCGGGCCCAGAGCCATCCTTGTTGCGCTTGGCGGTCGGAGGTGAGGCGTATGTATCTGTGCGTAGACTTTCAGCATGCGGGACATGTGGGCGGGAGCGGGGTATTTTTACTGATCGGCTCTCACTATGGTGTCCTCTCCGAATTCGAAATATCGACTTTGCATGTCCGAGTCTAGGTATGGCTGTTTCATTCTTCATTAGCTTTGAGGGTTTGCCTCTGCATTCGTATGGGTACTGACGATTGAAAGACTAAATGCTCGCACCTGGAAGCCCCATTGCGTTAGTCAGTGGTGTATATCATAAGCATAGTAGTCGGGGCTCCTACGGGTATCTTCCTTATGCCAGCATCGTCCGCCTGGATAGCTGCATGAACGCTCCAACTCGCTGCCAGCAGCAACAGCAACAAAGCTGGCCATGCGAACCCCATGACTTCTTGGCAAAAAAGGAGATCTTGAGGGACACAAGAAATGAATCACCACAGCTGGAGAGTAGGCGTGTGCAATAAGGCACAGTCACGTGCGGCGCAAGGCATTTCACTCAACTTTCTCTTTCTCCAGGACCAGGCTGTCCTTTTGTATAGGGTATCGCTCTAGGGGAGAGCCCTAAGGCGGGTGCCCGTGCCGGCCCGAGGGGGCCGAGGGTTCTCATCCTCCCTTACTAGATTCGTCACCACGTGAAGCCTAGTCTGCCTAGAATAATTGTGACTACAATGGAGGTTCTGTCCCTTCATCTATTTCTCCTTTTGCACTCTCATGAGAAGAGGATCTATTGCATTTACTGTTTGCGGAATTCTATCTCCCCAATCATCTCAATTGTATTCACATTCATAGATTCTCAAGATGCCTCCTATATTCACAAGGTCAGGTAAGACACCCCTCCTTTGCACACATTACGGCCTCTCTCTCATTGAGCCACAATTCTAGCCATGGAGGCTGTAGAAACTGGAACAGGTGCACCAGCTCTGGCTTTGCTAGGGCAATGCGGTCTTCTACCTCATCCACCTCTGGATGCTGTCATACTGGATAACGCATCCGGAGCCGGCGTCTTAGCAGCGCGCCTTTTCGGAAATGCCAGCGCGTCTAGCATAAAAGGCTTGAAAATCGTCTGTGGTGAGCTGAGCGGGAATATGGTGGATATGTGCGCAAAGAGGATCGAAAGAAACGGCTGGAGTGTTGCAGAGGCGAAATTTGTAGACGCCCAGGTGACACATGTATCAGATCATGTCCAGGACGCTGTCATTTATGGATTCCCAGGCCAATCCGTACGAAGACAATCACTTTTCGCATGTTCTGATGAACTTCGGTCCCCAGCTCATGTCTGATCCCATGTTGGCGTTGAAAGGTCCGCCATCACAGCCTTGCTGCATTTTGTCTCGAGTACGACTGATACATAGAAAGAGACCCATCGCGTCCTCAGCAACGGAGGTATTACAGGTTTCACCTGCTGGACAAGTCCCGGCTGGATACCCTCTATAGTTGAAGTCTTCCCATCTTTCACACCTCCACCAATACTTTCCATATGGAAAGACCCAACTGCAATCAAAGAAAATCTCTCCTTGATCGGCTTCACGGACATCAAGATCTCAACCTTGAAATTTGAAACCCATGAAGGCAATTTGAACGCATACTTGGAATTGATGGAAGTTCTATTATCGAAGCTTTTGGTCGGAGAGAACGCAGCCCAGTACGAGCGTCACATGAAGGAGAAATGGGCTCGGGGGGAGACTAGAATGTCGTGGGAGGCGTTGGTGGTCAGCGCTATGAGGGTATGAGGGCTGACTGGGTTTGGGAAGGGGATTTCGAAGTACTCTCAAACCAGAAAATCGAATACCAAAATTCTACACAACAGTGTGTATCTTGGAAAGATCTTTCCTCAACTGGGCACGCCTGGGATTCCTCAACGGAACAACAAAGATTGTTGGACTAACGATGGAGCGCGACGCGACCGACATTGAGTTGCACCTGCCAGTGTAGTGCCCGACCGTATCTAGCTTCCGTTTGTAGGAGCCAATGACAAACCTTGCATTTGCCGTGTACCATCTCGCCTCACCTTCATTGACTTCATCGCATTCCTCATCGCTTCGATATCTCATCCATTGCTGGTATCTCATGTTTATACTTCTTGGCCAATACAGATAACTTCATCCCAAGCGTCTTTTTGTTCTTCGCCAGCCTCGTAAATCCACTTCTACGGGCAACCGCAGCCAGGATCCAACACCATGGTCCTCGACAATGATACCAGAGGATGGATCATGACCTGCGTGAGCGGGATCGGTAGGCACAGTAAATGAGCTTTGAGAAAGGATCACATTGACCCGTTCTTAGCATGTGTGGTCGGTGCTAGCATCATATGCGTCGACTTGGTCATCCAACGAATACCAGGGTACCGAAACTGGAGGATACAAGACAGCAACACCTTTCTTTCTTCCTCTTTAAGTCTGAGCTTCGGTGTTATGGTAATCCAGTCCTGGAAGGAAATTGTTCATATATTGGATTAATGAGGGTGTTTAGATCTATTCATCACTGGGAAGCATGATGGCTTCAGCACAGAGATATCTGGGTGACGGTGGCCTTTCGCCATCAGTAGCTGGCTATGTCACCATCGGATGCTTTCTAGGTGGTGTAATTGGTATTCAGATCGTGTCGAGGGTTCTTCATCACTACATTCCTTCTCACGTGGTGGACTGCGATCATGAACACGATGCCGAAGTAAGCGAGGAAGATGATCATGACGAAGACTCTCACTCTCACCAAAACGGCCACACTCAAAAGCAAAATGGACTTACCGCTGAGACTACGCCTTTATTATCTCGTTCGAAACCAGAACTTAAGCCTGGCCTCGGACGGCGGTCAATGTCAGCTACACAGGAAACCTCCCAGGATCCCGATGCTCCATTCCTAGCGGTCCCACCATCGAGAAGGCCAACTCTTCAATCGAGACTGACGAATCGTGTATCAACTTTTGTATCTGGCGCGACGTCATCCTGTGATGAAGGTGGACCTTGCTACGGCTATAGCGAGCCTTGCGGGCACGAATGCATGAAGATTATAAGTAGAAGCCCCACAAGGGCCCCCACAAGGGCTTTTGGGCGATTCTCAAATTCAGGTCCGCCTCATCAACCGTCTTTGCTGCGGACGGCAACAACTCCTCACGTCCGGTCAAGCCTAGGGCGCTCCAATACTCTTGACGAGGAGACTTTTCAAGTCCTGACTCAACCAACATTCACCAAACGACCAAATGTCCCACTATCCCAAGCTTCAACAGAGGCGGTCTTTCGCGGTCGAGAAGGGAGGCGCCAGCATGCGCTGTCCCATCTCAGCGCCGAACACTCTGCGGAAGAGTCAACACAGGGCCAAGCTAGAAACAAATCCGTTGCCTCTGGTACTAGCACTGCGAACGAAACATCGCATCATCACCACGTTCCCAGCAATGCCTTCCTAGCAATAGGGCTACAAACATCCATCGCAATCGCTTTGCACAAACTACCCGAGGGCTTCATAACGTACGCCACAAACCACGCAAATCCAAAACTTGGTTTCACAGTCTTCATGGCCCTCTTCATTCACAACATCACAGAGGGTTTCGCTATGGCTCTTCCCTTGTACCTTGCGATCAACAGTCGCTGGAAAGCTATGTTCTGGTCTTCACTGCTGGGAGGGGTTAGTCAGCCGCTTGGTGCTGGTGTTGCGGCAGCGTGGTTCAAGATCGCTGGCAGAAATGATATGGCGCCCGGCGACACTGTCTATGGATGCATGTTCTCGATAACAGCGGGAATCATGGCGAGTGTGGCGTTGCAGCTCTTTTCTGAGAGTTTGAGCTTGACCCATAGTCGTGCATTATGTACTACGTTTGCTTTTATTGGCATGGGGATTCTAGGAGTCAGCTTTGCTTTGACGGCTTGATCATGAAGGTGGATTGCATGGCAGAATGGAGTATGGATGGATGCACAGGCTATAGTGTGGTGAGGTTAAGGTATTGGGCGATGGGCAGTAGAGACTCTTAGCCATTGGAAGAGGCTTGGGGTTCAGCAAGCATAAGCCTTGTGTATGTACTAGATACCCTGAATCGAGATTGATTTTCTTTACGTTTCGAGCCTTTTGCTATACGTGAGTAGACCATGTAGATTGACTCAAACCCGAATATAGCTGTTCAAGAAGCTGTTATAAAAGTAAATCCTCCAATATCGGTAGCCTGAAAACTGGAACCCTGCCCAGGTTCCAGGCAAAAATATGGCAAAATATTCACCAGAACCATCACACCCCAACCATCCTGGGAGTTGCCAATTCCCCGGTGCAGTTGAATACAAGCAGTCGTATTCTAGCTATAGAAACTCAGCTGAGGTGGAAAAGCCCTTTGAGGGCAATAGCTTTGTTTGCTAATTTCGAACTGCGGCGAGTTTGGCCACATGGCGGAGGAGCCTCCACTTTCGATACCGTCCCGGCCATCTAGATTGAGAATTGACGGACCTTTTTTGAATACATAACTTGTCTTTTGGAGTTACGCGAGATGGGGTTTTCGTAGGGTACCTTAGGGAATCGAGAGGTATTTCTAGCACGATGAAGGGATTATGAATGCATAGACTATCTCGCTTTTCATGTACAAATTCTCAAAAAGTCGTACATGTAGATGTCTTGGTGCTGTCCTGGTGTTGAGTGCTCCGAGAATTCTGATGCTAGACTGGCTTAATTCAAACTAAAAAACCACTACTAGTAGCGAACTCACACGCGTTCGCCCTCGGTGACTCACACAACTCCCAAACGATCCCACCTTCAACGCAGCCAGTAAGAGAGTCTCCAATATCCCATTAATGGGGTTCGAAAAAATAAAGAGAAGCCAAGACCGGTCCCAGTAAACTGCATACTGAGTCTTGACCCTTAAATAATACCGAACGGTGAACCGAACGGATGACCTGGGCTGTGAGGCCGTCCAACACAAGTGGTTCCAAGCCTGGGTCTGTCAGAAGAACTAGGTACCAGTTTGTTTGAATGAAACCATACTTGTGCCAACTCACCAATCTTGCTTACAAACAGCTGGGCTAATATGGTATATATTTTTTTAAAATCCCGGAAGTCAATATTCAATGATTCAACCATAATCTTTCAAAATCCGAATGAGTCTAGCTTAGCTATGGGGCTTAACAGTGCTCAGCGTCATGTTATAGGCTGCTTGTCTTCAAATGCACATGTTCGATCTTCGACGCCTCACAGTACACGCATGGACGGAACGGGAAGGCAAGACTCAACAAAAAATTGCTAATGCATGGTGCATCGGCCCCAGTGCAAGCAAAGGACGCTGCCATTTCCAGGCTCATCGGACACACAGGTACCAATTCCGACTACGCTGTTGAAAGCTTTTGGCAGTGGGGAGACCTTCACTCTCCTTGCACTGGTCGGAGTGTCCCCAGTGGTCAAAGGTAACGTTGGTGGACACCCAGTACGGAGTACTCACATCACGACCGCATGACCTACCAGCCTCAACTGGCTCAGTACATGACGCCCGTCAACTACATCCGCTTCTCGTACTTACTCAAGATGCGTTTGTTGGCTCCGGGCCATGTGGACGCAGGCCGATTGAAAGGCAGTCTCGCGTCTTGCCTGCTAGATTGTAGCACCTATTCTCAATTGTTCGAATTTCGATAAGGGTATTGATACATTTTCGACTTAGCTACCAGGCAAATATAGAGCTGATGGTTCATGAGGAAGAAGCTGGACTTGACGTTGGTGTGGGCGGAAGAAGCCGCGGCTATTCTTTCCATCCGCTGTAGCAGATGCGCCCCCTCATTCTGCGTCTGCCTCTTCCCCCTCAGACTCGACAACAGCTGTCTTTGACTCTCAACTTACTATCACCTATCACCTCTTTTTCCTCCTTTCCACCTTCTATTTTTATCCACTCCTTCGTCACAGCGTCTATCTGTGCGTCTCCACGAGGACGCCAAGTCTCCAACGCCAACCCTTCGTCCCACTCTTCCAGCCACCGCCAAACCATACAAGCGGTCCCAGTACCGCCAAAATCCGCCAGACTCGACGATACAAGCGTCGGACCGCATCAATTGTTGCAAGAGGAATTGAGAACATTAAAGCGCCCGGGGGATATTTCTGGATTCTAGCTGCAATTGTGGTGGCAGATGTCTTGATATTTTTCCGAAAGCAACGCAAACGGCCAAGCCACGGCCCCAATCGAATACCCGCCAATCGGCCTTGGTGCTCCAACCTCTTGCCGCTTCCTTGTCCATCTCGATCAGTCGTCATATACCAAAGCTCCCATGCCGAGCCTTGGATTCCTGAAGAAGAAGAAGACCAGGGAGAATGATCCTAATTCCCCAACATCACCGGTCGACAGTTCTTCTTCAACTGGTGGGCACAAGGATTCATTCACATCTGGATCTGCAAATACACTGAGCTCGACCAATAGCTCGGATAAAGCAGGAGAGACTATGTTACCAAGTCATGGCCTGCCTACCCCTACATCCGCGCCCCAGAGCGTGAGACAGGAAGCACCGGTAGCTACTTCCATTACTCTGACTCCTACATATACTAACTTGAAGGTGTTTCCAGAACGATGGTATCGCACAGAGCAAAGGCGATACTCATATGAAGACAGATGGCTCCCCTAGTGACCCAATCACACATCAAATTCAAGGACTCGCCTCGAACCACACACCCGCCGTTCCGCGTTCAACCAAGGGCAAATACTCCTTACCAGATTTCACTCTCAAGAGGACGTTAGGAACAGGGAGCTTTGGGAGAGTCCATCTTGTGCAATCAAACCACAACCAGCGGTTTTACGCGATCAAGGTCCTCAAAAAGCAGCAGGTGGTAAAGATGAAGCAGGTGGAACATACAAACGATGAACGAAAAATGCTCCAAAAGGTCAAGCATGCCTTTCTAGTGACGTTGTGGGGAACCTTTCAAGACTCCAAGAACCTCTACATGGTCATGGATTTCGTAGAAGGAGGAGAGCTTTTCAGTCTTTTGCGCAAGTCGCAGGTCAGTGAGCTCGATTACTTTTCTTACTATTGCTAGTCATACACTCTCGTGGAACACTTGTACTCACGCATCGCAAAGCGTTTCCCAAATCCTGTCGCCAAATTCTATGCCGCCGAAGTCACTCTCGCCCTTGACTACCTACACTCCCAAGGCATCATCTATCGAGACTTGAAGCCTGAGAATCTACTGCTGGACCGGCATGGCCACCTGAAGATTACCGACTTTGGATTTGCCAAAGAAGTGCCAGACAATACTTGGACGCTGTGCGGTACTCCAGATTACCTTGCGCCTGAAGTTGTAAACTCGAGAGGCTATAACAAATCTGTTGACTGGTAAGTTGACCTTTTTCCCGATTTTAAGGCATCACTTCACGAACGCCTAGGTGGTCACTTGGTATACTTATATTCGAAATGCTCTGCGGTTTCACCCCTTTCTGGGACGGTGGATCGCCGATGAAGATATACGAGAACATCCTAAAAGGAAAGGTGAAGTATCCACCTTACATTCACCCAGACGCCCAGAATCTTCTCGAGAGACTCATTACACCCGATCTGACCAAACGATTGGGGAATTTGCACGGAGGCTCAAAAGACGTTATGAACCACACCTGGTTTGCAGAAGTGACCTGGGATCGACTTGCGAAAAAAGACATCGATGCTCCTTACGTGCCTCCTGTTCAAGGAGGCGTGGGTGATGCTAGCCAGTTTGACAAGTACCCGGAAGAGACGGAGAAGTATGGAGAGAAGGGTCTAGATCCGTACGCAATCTATTTTTTTGTAAAATACCTGTCGCTGACAACGACACAGACACGGTTACCTCTTCAAAGATTTCTAGGCATGCATGGACTACGCCATTTGGACGTTGTCTCATGAAGCCATATAATGGGGAGATGATTGGACGAAAGACTTATGAAGGGTGGACACCTCGAAAACTCGATACGGCATTGGCTTTGTGCACGTCCAGCAATGCAACCACTTGATTCAACCTGTATTTCTGCATCTCGCACTGCTGTTGCTACCTACTCGCAAATACCCAGTTGGTGACTCGTCCGACACTCGGTCAGTTCTCTTGATCTATATCAGATGATCTATAGCTCTAAGCGTCTTTCGCATGCGCGGGGTGGTGTCTTCTTGGGATGATACATAAGTTGGGAAGTGGCGATGAAGGAAAGTGGTAAGATCCAAATGAAAAGATGCAGTGCCAACTGTTGTAGTGGGAATCATTCGCAAGAGATCGAGCTGCGAGGGCGCCAATCCTGCCTGAAATCTTCCAAATAGCTTCAAGCAGCTCTACCCCTTCTCCCTCATCTCCCCCCAAAGCCGATCCACAACCTGAAAGACAGCCGTCACAAGCTTCATAGTCCCCTCATCGATGCCCCCAGCCCCAGCCCTCTGCTGCATCTTGTCCGGATGCCACCTGACCCGCTCCTTCTTCAGCACATCCCCCAACCCTGCCTCCTCCCCAGCAGCCCGCGGCGCATGTTTATAAAATCTCTCGAGCCCTTCCCTATCCACGTCCCTCCA
>JAABUQ010005468.1_pt1 | contig 11197 bp, 14 predicted proteins | sample 5560001 | NCBI WGS metagenome assembly JAABUQ01 (sample SAMN10711888, study PRJNA513371) | rock metagenome | isolation source: Antarctica rocks | place: Antarctica: Victoria Land, Finger Mt nord | collected 2015-12-18
TCTGGCAAAACGGCGGCGGGATCATGGGTGAAGTGCGTCTGATCGAGCGCAACTTCGGCATCTACACAAGCTGATCGCCGAAATCAGACGAAAAACCTTGGCCCTACCGAATTCTTGCAACAGAGCCGATCAGGCTGCCTTGGCCGAAGGCGCTGCGACTTGGCGGCTGAGCGTCCGGTACACGGTTGGCCGAGAGATGGAGAACAGCTCGGCGAGGTCGCTGATCGAATAGTCGCTGGTGTCGTGCATGCGGCGCAGTTCTTTCTGCTGCCGATCGGAAAGCTTGGGCTTCTTGCCGCGTAGCTTCCCCTTGGTTCGCGCGACCGCCATGCCCTCGCGGGTTCGCATCCGGATCAGGTCCGCCTCGAACTCGGCGAAGGTGGCGAGGATGTTGAAGAACAGCCTGCCCATCCGGTCCGACGGATCGTGCACATTGGCGCCGAGCTGTAGCTTCACACCTCGAACCGTGAGGTCGTCGCCGATCGCGCGGGCATCGGGCACCGATCGGGCGAGACGGTCGAGCTTCGGCACCACCAGCGTGTCGCCGCTCCGTACCGCCGCGAGCGCCTGATCGAGGCCGGGACGCGCCCGGTTCGTGCCGGTAAATCCCTTGTCGATGTAAATGCGATCGACCGCGACGCCGAGCTTGAGCAGCGCGTCGTGCTGGGCGGCAAGGTCCTGTTTGTCGGTCGAGCAGCGGGCATAACCGATGAGCGTGTAAACGCTCACAATAATTGGCGGCGTTCTGATCGCGCTATTTGTCAGCCGTACTCGGAACCTTTTCGGTTGCCGGGAAATGGCGGTAGAAGGTCGACAGCCCGACTTGCAACAGCTTCGCTACCTTTGCGGCCTTGTCTCCGGCGGCTAGCAGCTTGCGCGCCGTATCGAGCTTGTCGGGGGTCATAGCCGACTTGCGACCGCCACCCACTCTGCCGTTCGCCCGAGCCGCCGCCAGACCGGCGATTGTACGTTCTTTTATCAGCTCCCGCTCCATCTCGGCGACCGAGGCAAGGATGTGGAACAGAAGGCGCCCCGAAGCGGTGGCGGTGTCGAAGCCGTCTGTCAGGGATCGGAAATCGACCTTGCGCGCCGACAGGTCCGCAGCCAGTTCGATAAGACCTTGTATCGACCGGCCGAGCCGATCGAGCTTCCAGATCACGAGCGTGTCGCCGGCACGCGCCATGTCCAACGCTTTCGCCAGCCCCGGCCGAGCGGCCTTTGCTCCGCTCACCTTGTCGGTGAACACCTGCTCGCAACCCGCCTTGGTCAGTGGATCGGTTTGCAGGGTCAAATCCTGATCGACCGTTGAGACGCGCGCATAGCCGATCAGCATCTTTCCCGTTTCTCCGTTAAAATATCGAATTTCGGGAATTCTAAATCGGGAACAGGTTTTGGGAAAGCAGAAACTGCTTCTGGCGCGCCGGCGAGCGCCGGGGTCAGATTCTCATTGAAGGATCGTTTTTGAGAAAGCCGTGAGACAGGCGATCCACGAGATACAATTGCAGTTCCCGGAGCGGGATCAGCCTTGCTCTGCCAGAAATCCCGTCGCCATGAGGCGGAACGATAAGATCGCTTTTGACAGAACGGATTGCGGCTCCTCACTGGCCGCGACCCACAGCGCCGCATTCAACGCCGCTCCGTTCAGCAGGCGCGCGGCAGCCTCGATATCGACAGGCTTCATGACGCCTTCGGAAACCAGTTTTGCCACAGCTTGCTTTGTGATGTGCAGACACGCGTTCTGGCTCGGCCAGCGCGAGGGGTCGCCGAGGAACGCAGGCCCGTCCAGTAGCACGACCCGCCGTATCTCGGGATTCAGCGCCATCTCGATATACGCCGCGCCTTCAGCAAGTAGCCTCTCCCAATCGTCTCCTGCGGCGGCCCCGGCATGTTGCGCACGCGCAGCCATCTCACCATCGATCTCTGCCACGACGGCACCCAGCAGCCCCTTTTTATCCCCGAAATTATGATAGAGGGCGCCGCGCGTAAGCCCGACATCTGCGGTTAGTTCATCCATCGATGACGCGGCAAAACCCTTCAATGCGAACGCTTTCCGCGCAGCCGCAATCAGCTTGCCACGGTTCTCCTCCATCGTGTCGATGCGACGCTTTGCAGCCACTACAAACCTTTCAATCAGATACGCCGCGTATTTGATTTGACATACGAAGCGTATGCTGCTCTTTTACATACGCGGCGTATACCAGATTATGCTGTTGTTAACCGGTCAGCCTGGCCTGTCCGCTCGTGCCGAACAGATGCCCGAAGGATTTCGAACTATGACCCAGCGTGATGCAGTCTTCCCTGAGAACCGCCATGCTCTCTACGAGGCACACGGCTATTCGGCTGCAATCCGGTCCGACGCCCTGCTGTTCGTGTCCGGTCAGGTCGGCAGCCGCGGCGATGGCTCGCCGGAACCGGACTTCAGAGATCAGGTCCGGCTGGCGTTCGCTAATCTGGAAGCGACGTTGCTCGCAGCAGGATGCGGGTTCGATGATATCGTCGATGTGACGACGTTTCATACTGATCCCGAAAACCAGTTCGGGACGATCATGGAGGTGAAAAGCGAGATCTTTACGCAAGTTCCCTATCCGAACTGGACTGCTATCGGCGTCACCTGGCTTGCCGGTTTCGATTTCGAGATCAAGGTGATCGCCCGAATTCCGAGCTGAACAGAGGTCGCCTCATGCTTCGTGGGCCACCTTGGTATCGGCTTCTGTGCGAAATCCGACGGAAGCGGGCCGGGTAATCCGATGCTAAGCGGGCCGGCGCTCCGACGCGAAGTGGGCCACGGTACCGATGTGAGGCGGGCCACCGTTCCGACGCGAAGCGGGCCACCATTCCGGTGGCAAGCGGGCCGGGTCGGTAGCGACATTTAGGGGACCTGTTCGGGCCAGCAACTGCGGCAGAAGCCTCGTCCTTTGAACAAGGATGGAGGGGCTGATGCCGGCCAGGAGAAAGCTGACCATGCGATACTTACGGCGGATTTTACGCCTTCATCACGAGGGGACGCCGACGCGCGACATCGTGCGCGTCACAGGCATTGCCCGGACGACCATTCAGCGCGCGCTCGAGCGTTCCAAAGCCGCGGGTTTGGTTTGGCCGCTTGGCGAAGACATGACCGACGACGTGAAGAACGGCTTGTTCGGCTGGCGATAGACGATGATTCCGCGAGCGCATCTGGGCTCCTGACGATCTACGCTGCGCACATGCGTAACCGCCCGCTCGGCCGTGCAGGCGGATGGCTCCTCGACGATCTACAAGCTCGATTATCTTAACGCCAACGTTCCCGTTCAACGGTCCGAACTGTGCGAAAACTCGCGGCGAACAGCGGCCAAGGCCGCTGACAGGGCCGATTTGAGGCCATTTGGAGCGTTTCGGAGGCTCAAACAGGTCAAACACGGCGTATACCGGTCTGATTTTGGCCAACATTCGAGTTTTCGCACAGTCTAGATCGTTTCCGAGAAAGCCGCCCTTCCGCTTCCGACCAATTCTCGGACGAATATTTGGTTATTGGCGAGTCCGAAACCGGGCATTTGACAATGCCAATTGGGGGAGGCGACCAGACTATTTCGGCGTTGTGTCGCTTTTGGATGAAAATCGCCGCCGATGCGTCCGCTACGCTGGACGCGCAAAGAAACGATCCATCCCAGGAACGTCTGACAGAAACGTCTCTACCTCGAAAATCTGACCTTCGCGCAGTCGGCATACGGTCGCCAGATGCTCATCCAGGCGAATGCCGTCGCGTTCGGCGGTATTATGAAGCCCAAGCGCCATGTTGTCGCGGCTGAGAAGGACATGCTCCAGTTCGAACGATAGATTGTAGCTGGCGATCAGCTTCGCACGATCGACGACCTGGTCGACGCCTTCAGCTCGCCCCGAAATGACATTGTCGCCCGGAAGCGTCCAGGTTGCATCATCATGAAACAAGGATTTCATGCCTTCCCAATCTCTTGCCACAAGGGCTCCATGGAATTTATACGCTAGAGCTTCTGTTTCGTTCATCGTGATGTCTCCGTCATGTAGCCCAAAGATAGATAGCCAAGCATCAATCTGCTATTCGAATGAACGAATGTGGGGCATCCGAAAAACAGATGGTTGATGACGCCCTTTTGCCCCTATTGCCGTCCGTCATCGCCTTGGTCGAAGAGCAGAGTGTTACTCGCGCCGCTCAGCGGTTGGGGATCAGTCAGCCTAGAATGTCGGCTCGTTTGGCGGAATTGCGACGTCTGCTTGACGACCCATTGGTGGTGCCAGCAGCCGGACGTCGAGGCGTCATCCCAACCGTCCGCGCTGTCGAGCTGGCACAGGCCGCGAAACTCGTGCTCGATAGCCTAGACCAGGCCCTGTCCGGCGTGTCGTTCGACCCCCGCACGGCAACGCGCACCTTCACCATCATGGCGAATGACAATGCTTTGCTAATCGTCGCTGTGCCGCTTGTCGAAGCGATCCGATCAGCCAGTTGTGGGGACGTTCGCGTAGTTCTCTATAGCTATGACCCGGCACGCCTTCGCAATCTTGAGTACGGCGAACTTGATCTCGTGCTTGGATCACGCGACCAGCTTGCGTCCTTGCCGTCACTGATGACGCGCACCGTGATACGTGACCGGTTCGTGACGGCGGCGAGTGCCGGGAGCGTAGAACGTTCGATCGATCTCACAGAGTTTTGCGCGCGCGACCACGTACTAGTCTCCGGTGTGGGGGGAGGATTTGAGAGCCTGCTGGATGCTGAGTTGGCGAAGCTGGGGCGAAAGCGCAGAGTTGCCGTATCTGTCCAGAGCTATTTGGTTGCGATCGAACTCGTCGCGTCGAGTGATCTGTTGGCCACGCTGCCAGAGGCATTGCTTGCGCATCGTCCATCGAAGATTGTCATTGGCGAGCCACCGCTTTCTATTGCCCCCTTCGCCCTGACAGCGGGATGGCATCTCAGGTCTGCAAGCGATCTCGCACACCGCTGGCTTCGCGATCTGCTGTTTTCATTGCCAGCGCTGCGTTCGCCGAGCGCTGCCAACGTTGAGCATTAACCGTGCAAAACGCAGTCGGAATGGCGAAACGTGCGGAGGCGAGATCGGCCCATTCCCAATCAACGGTCACTAAACCTCAAAACATTGACGCCGCTTTGCCGTTTGGGGATTGTTTGAGAGAAAGCCACTATTCGGCTACCGACCTACAACCTGCCATTTCGCGCTTCACTGCCGCTTTCCCTAAAGCAGTCCTGTGTCACAGCACCGAAAGAGGCAGCATGTTTCTACCGATCACCGACTTTGATGTGCCCTCGATAGTTGCGTTGATGAACCGAGCTTATCGCGGCTCCGGATCCTCTGCTGATTGGAGCACGGAAGCGGCCTATGTCACTGGCGATCGTACCAGCGATGAACTTCTGCGCGCGGATTTGATCGTCAAGCCCGGAGCCTCGCTCCTGAAATGGGTGTATCCCCCGGACGACGAGTTGCTCGGTTGCGTGTGGCTGGAACCTTCGGGCAATGGCACTTGGTATCTCGGTCTTTGGCGACGGACCCTGATCGGCAGAATACCGGTCTTGGTTGGACGCTGCTTTCCGCAGCTGAACAGTGGGTGCGCGAGCGGGGCGGAACACTTATCCGTATGACGGTGGTTAACATCAGAGAGACGCTTGTCGCTTGGTATATCCGTCGCGGCTACAGCCTGACGGGGGAGATAGAGCCGTTTCCCTACAGCGATGAGCGGTTCGGTACGCCGCTACGCGACGATCTAAGCTTCCTTGTCCTCGAAAAGAGTCTGACATCCGAGTAAGTCGCAGGTTGAGACCCAAACTTCTCACGTTAAGAGTCAGCTTGCCAGCTACCCCGGTGGGCAACCAGATGATCGAGCAGAGCGCATACGGATAATGTTATAAAGCGCGTGTCGGGCACTACGACATGAATCGGGATGGGTGGCGGCGCGACCGCCGAGAGGACCGGTACAAGGCTTCCCGTCCGAAGATGATCCGCAACCTGGTAGCGCAGGACGTTGGCAATACCGCCGCCCTCGACGGCCAGTGCGATCGCGCTCTCCGCATTGTTGCCATAGAAGATCGGGTCGACATCCATGCTGAGGGGCGCGCCGTCGACAGAGAAGTTCCATGCTCTTCTTGCGGTTACGCCAGCGAATCCGATCAGACGATGCCGCGCAAGATCGTGTAGCGATCCCGGGACACCTGAGGAAGCGAGATAGGCAGGGCTGGCCACAAGGTCGACCTGCGTTTGCCCCAGCGATCTGCCAAGCAGACTGGAGTCGGGCAGCGCCCCGATCCGGACCGCGACGTCGATGCCATCATCGATCAGACGTGAAAAATCGTTAGCGAGGAACATCTCGATTCGCACATCCGGATGCGCTGTCATGAACTCTGCCAACACACGTCCAGCATGAAGCCGTCCGAATAGCAGTGGCGCGGCGATGCGCAGCGTTCCAGAAAGGTGCTTCTGCTCTGCCTTGGCGGCGCGTTCCGCTGCCGATGCATGTTCAAGCGTACGCCGCGCATGTTCGAGATAAGCCTCGCCAGCCCTCGTCGGTCGTACGCTGCGCGTACTTCGAAGGAGCAGTTGAACGCCAAGCGATCGTTCGAGGCTGGCGACGAGCCGGGTGATTGCTGAGGGCGACAGAGCCATTCGACGCGCCGCGGCCGAAAAGCCGCCCGTGTCGCTCACGGCCACCAAGGCCCGCATCGCATCAAAACGGTCAGGGACGGCAAACCTCCATCTCATCACTCTGCGCAATAGTGTTCTGCGCGTTGCGCCGATTATCGCAGCTGATCGCGATCTCCATAGAGATACTGAGGGAGAGCACTACGATGTTTTCTATGACCCCGATGGCGATGGCGGGGGCGCTGAGCTGGAAAGCTGGCGGCATGATCATCCGTTCTACCCATCGCCGGCCGCTTCGCGCGCGACGAGCGAACCGATCCAGTCGCCCACCGTCCCATGCCTTGCTACGGCGGTATGCCAGCTAAGCCCCACGCAGGACAGCCGGATGCATGGCGTGCGACGCTGTCGGGATTGTGCGCCAGCCTCGTCTGCATCGGGCTGGCGCGGTTCGCCTATACGCCCCTGCTTCCCGCGCTTATCGACGAACACTGGTTCAGCACTTCTGCCGCGGCCTATCTTGGAGCGACAAATCTTGCGGGCTATCTTATCGGCGTAGTGGCAGCGGGGCCGCTTTCGCGCCGCATTGATCCGCGTTGGCTACTGCGCGGCTCGATGCTGATCGCCGCGACCTCATTTTTCGCCTGCGCTTGGCAGGCAGGGTTGGCTTGGTTCTTTGTATGGAGGCTGGTGTCAGGCGTAACTGGAGGGGTAGCTATGATTCTCGCGGCACCGACAATTCTGGCGCACGTGCCACCTTCGCGACATGGCTTGGTCAGTGGCGCCGTTTTCATGGGTGTCGGTCTCGGCATCGCTGTGTCGGGCACGATAGTGCCGCTCCTGCTCCAGGCCGGGTTGATACAGACCTGGCTAGGGCTCGGCGCCGTCGCATTGATCCTTGCGTTAGTCGGCTGGGGTGGATGGCCTCATAGCCGCGCGTTCACGCCCCCGGCGCGACACTTCCGTAATCATCCCCGTCCGGCATCGCGCGCGATCAGCTACACATCCGCCACCTACGGGCTCAACGCCTTCGGACTTGTGCCGCATATGGTGTTCCTCGTCGCCTACGTCGCGCACGGGCTTGGCCAAGGCCTGGACGCTGGCACACGCTATTGGGTGGTCTTTGGCCTTGGCGCAATCGCGGGTCCGGTGCTCTTCGGCCACCTCGCGGACCGGATTGGTGCTCGGAAAGCTCTACGAACGATTCTTGTCGTCGAGTTGGTGTTTGTCGCGCTTCCGGCGCTCGCTTCGGGTACGGCCGCGTTAATCGCCTCCAGCGTGGTGGTAGGAGCCTGCACAATCGGTGTCGTGCCGGTTATGTTGGCGAGGATACGAGAGGTTCTGCTTCATAACCCATCCGCCTTTCCTGCGGCATGGCGCACCGCCACCACTTGCTTCGCAACCCTTCAGGCCGCGGGTGCTTATGGGCTGTCCTTCGTTTTTTCCCGAACCGCGGGAGATTATCGTCCGCTCTTCCTCATCGGTGCTTTTGCGATGCTGCTCGCTCTGCTCGCTGACCTGTTTGCACCAGCTGATCCAAGGGTAACAACATGAGCGTCGTGATATTTCTCCATGGTCGTGGTCAGGGACCCGAGACAGTTAAAGCCGTGGCTCTCGCGTTCCGCGATGCCCGGCTGCTTACGCCCACTGGTGGCATTGAATTGCGCCAAGGGCACACTTGGTTCGAGAATGTGCGGACCGGCGTTGCAAAGGCGGAGAGCGTCCAGATAGCCGAGATGCGACTGCTTTGCTGGATCGGCGAACAGCGAGGCCTGGACGAAATTTGGCTCTGCGGATTCAGCAATGGAGGCGCGCTTGCGGGCCACATGCTTACACACCATCCCGATCGCTTTCGCGGTGCGATGCTGTTCGCGGCTCCTCTCGTTCTACCCCCGTGGCCTGCGGGAGCCCTGCGCGGGAAAAACGTATTCTACGCGCATGGCGACGCCACAGACACGATCGTCGAGCCAGACTTTTACGAAAGTGCCGAGGCTTATTTGACTGGACCTTCCAAGAGCAAAAGCACCATCCGGCGCTATCCTGTCGGCCATGCGATCACTGCTGAGATGATTGAAGAAGGTAGGGACTGGTTCCTGTCTCAAAATGCCGAGTAGCCGGATGCAACGCCCGATCCCAAACTCCAGATGAACGATAGCTTTGAGACAGCCGGTGCCACGGATGATGGGCATGAAATTGATCGGCTTCAACGAACCTGAGCCAGCGCGCTCGCTCTGTGTGCAGGACCTACATGCCCTTTCTGAACCGGCTTGGCTTAACTCTCCCTTTGATTCAGGCTCCGATGGCGGGCGTGTCCACCCCTGCGTTGGCGGCTGCGGTGTCTCAGAGGGGCGCGCTCGGCTCGATCGGGATAGGCGCGACCGATGCGGCAGGCGCGCGAGCGATGATAGCGGAGGTACGTGAACGCACCGGCCGTGCGTTCAACGTGAACCTCTTCGTGCACGGGCCAGCGTCTGCCGATCCCGTTCGCGAGGTTGATTGGCTCGACTGGCTGGGTCCGTCCTTCGCGGAGTTTGGTGCCAAACCGCCCACCTCGCTCCGTACGATCTACAAGAGCTTCGCCGAGGACGCAGAGATGCTGGCGATGCTGATCGAGACCGTACCCCCGGTCATCAGCTTCCACTTCGGTCTTCCGTCCGCAGCGGCCCTGTCAGCGCTTCACAAGCGAGGCATTCTCCTGCTCGCTACCGCCACCAGCCTCGACGAAGCCCGCATGATCGAGGCCGCGGGAATAGACGTGATCGTAGCGCAAGGGATCGAAGCGGGAGGCCATCGGGGCGTGTTCGATCCTGCCGCGCCGGACGACGCAATCAGCACGATGGCGCTGACACGGATGCTGGTTCGTAATACCCATCTGCCCGTGGTAGCGGCTGGCGGCATCATGGACGGAGCGGGCATCGCCGCCGTGATAGACTTGGGCGCGGCTGCGGCACAACTCGGAACCGCGTTCGTCGCCTGCCCGGAATCTTCAGCCGATGATGCGTATCGCCTGGCGCTCATCGGACCAGGAGCCTTCCACACGACGATGACGACGCTTATTTCCGGACGTCCAGCGCGCTCGCTCGCAAATCGATTTACGGCTCTTACAGAGACGCTTGCTGGCCGCCGCGCACCCGATTATCCCATTGCTTACGATGCTGGCAAAGCTCTCCATGCCGCTGCCAAGGCACAAGGTGAGCATGGCTTTGGCGCTCAATGGGCTGGCCAGGGGGCGCCGCTCAGTCGCGCGATGCCGGTCGCCGAGTTACTTGAGATCCTGCGCGCCGAGTTTCATGCTTGCCGCGGTCCTCAGCTTTAGAATGTCAGCTTATGCTTGTTGAAAACGGTCGGGGCTGTTAAAAAAAGCGCATTGCCCCGGATTTCTTCCCGAATGGAGCGGGCTGTGGGAACGCGATACCGTTCCCGTTCAACGGTCGTTTGAGAGAAAGCAGAGACCAGCGGTATAGACAAATAGCGCGCTCAGCCCCCCGCTACATAACGTGAGCATTTACAACCACCGGAACGCCGCAGCGCGATGATCGACCGCCTGTTGGCGGCGATCGTCAGTAATGGTGAGGTCGAGCATCGCCAGTTCCCGTCTGCGCCATGCTGCGCTCGACTACGCTATTTCGCAAGCTGCTGCTGGTGAGTTTGGATATTGATGAAGTCGGCTAAGAACGCCTAATTCATGGGGAAGTCCGCATTTCGCTGCACTAGCCTTTGAAAAATGACATCAGCCGATCAAAGGCCTAATCGCCTCCCAAAACTATCTCTCGCGTTTGCGCCTCCACTAGGGTAGCGCGGAGTCGAGTTCCGGGAGAACTCGCCCCCTCGCGCGGGAGGCTACCATGCTCGTCGGCTATGCCCGCGTCTCCACGCGCGACCAGAGCCATGCGCTGCAGCTCGATGCGTTTGCGATCGCTGGAATTGACCGCGTGTTTCACGAAAAGGCGACCGGTGCTGCGCGCGACCGGCCCGAGCTGAAGGCCGCGCTCGACTATATGCGCGCGGGCGACACGCTCGTCGTCTGGAAGTTGGATCGCCTCGCGCGCTCGACGGGTCAGCTCATCGAAACCGTGCGCGACCTCGAAGCACGCGGCATCGGTTTTCGATGCCTGACGCAAAGCGAGATCGACACGACCACGGCGGGCGGCCGCTTGGTGTTCACGATCTTTGGCGCGATCGCCGAGTTCGAGCGCGAGGTGATCCGCGAACGCACCCGTGCGGGCCTCGACGCCGCGCGTGCGCGCGGGCGGACCGGCGGCCGGCCGCCGGGCCTCACGCCCAAGGATCTCGACAAAGCGCGCATGCTGCTGCGCAACCCCGACATCACCGTCGAGGAGGTCGCGCGAACGCTCGGCGTCGGAGCGGCGACGCTCTACCGGCATCTGCCCGGCGGTCGCGGCGCGGTGCTGGACGCGGCCGCGTGAAGGCGGTTGCCGCCGTCCCCCGCCTTGCGGAGGTTCGGTCGCGCCAGCGCACTCTGCTCGGCGACGATGCCTGCCAACGGCTGTTCGCGATATCCACCGACGAAGCATCGATGGCGCGCCACTATCTGCTGAGCGAGGCGGACCGCGCGCTGGTCGCGCGCCGCCGTCGCGATGAAA
>JAABUQ010011614.1_pt1 | contig 11196 bp, 11 predicted proteins | sample 5560001 | NCBI WGS metagenome assembly JAABUQ01 (sample SAMN10711888, study PRJNA513371) | rock metagenome | isolation source: Antarctica rocks | place: Antarctica: Victoria Land, Finger Mt nord | collected 2015-12-18
TGGCCCTGAACGTCATCCAGGCCGAACCCAGCAAGGGATCGCTGCGCGGCAAGCTCAAACGCGCCGGATGGGACGACGCCTATCTCACCAAACTCCTCAAACTATTTGAAGTGCGATAGCCCTGGGGGTGGGTGCTGGAATGGGGGTGTGTTGGTTGGGTTGGCGAGGCTGGCCGTAGCGGGGCACGGTGCCTGGCGGGGCGTGGGGGCGCTGGGTGGGGCGGTTCTGCGCGGGTGTTGGCGCTTTGTGACGGGCGCAGGTTTCTGGCCCGTATCATCGGATGCTAGAGGGGTGCGATGCGTGGCCGGGTAGGGCGCGGTCAGGCTGCCTCGCTGACCCTGATCTCCAGGGTCAGGCCGGCGGCCGCGGTGAGGTTCACCAACGCGTCGAGGGAGAACTTGCCGAGTTTGCCGCGCAGCAGGTCGTTGAGGCGGGGCCGGGTGATCGCAAGCCGCGCCGCCGCTGCTTCTTGCGGGAGGCCCCATGATTTCACCCGCTCTGCGAGCATCGCCATCAGGTCGGCGCGCGCTTTCATGTTGGCTGCCTCCGCGGGCGTTTCCGCCAGGGCGTCGAACACGTCTGCGAAGGTTTGGGCTTCCATTGCTACTCTCTCCATGCCTTCAAGCGGGCCGCAGCGAGGTCAATGTCGTGCTGCGCTGTTTGCTGCGTCTTCTTCTGGAACGCGTGGAGGACGAGAACCCTGTCCGCCAGCGTTGCCAGGTAGATCACGCGGAACGCCCCTGATGCTTCGCGTATCCGTATCTCTCGCACTCCCTGTCCCACGGTCTTCATCGGCTTCCAGTCGGCGGGGTCGTCGCCGCGCTGGATTTGGCGGAGCTGGTGTCCTGCTTCCGACCAGGCATTCGCTAGGAAGTCCTTTGTGGCTTCCAGGCTGTTGCCCAGGAAGGTGATCTCCTTCATCAAGCCTTATGTTTCAGAACCGATACGTGTGGTCAAGTGAGTTGGTGGGGCACTCGGCTGGACGATCAAAGACCCCGGCCGAGCAAACCTTCGGAGGTCCGGTGCATCGAAGGGGGTCAAGCAGGCTTGTGCGGCCTGGATTGCACCTAGGGCACAGGCCGGCAGCGCTCACGCCAGTGCCAGCGGGTTAAACGCCATGACAGCCCGAGCGCGGCCCGGTTGGCTGCGTGCAGCCCGGGACGGTGATAACCCCGTAACAGTCGTTCACATACAGCCACTTTGATGTAGGATGGTTCGTATTGACGCATCCGAATCGGCTTTCCATGCATCAGCACAGGAACCATCATCCCTACTTTGGACTGTCTTGATTGCTGTGGCTTGAGATACCTTATGCAACTGATAGTGAGATTAGAACCATAATGATGAAGAGAAAGATTCAAGTGTTTGTCTCAAGCACATACAACGACTTGATTATCGAACGTCAAGCAGCGGTAGCAGCAATCCTTAAAGCAGGCCACATTCCTGCGGGTATGGAGTTATTCACGGCCGGCGATAAGTCCCAAATGGAGACAATTGAGCGGTGGATAGATGAGTCAGGCGTTTATATGCTGATCCTGGGAGGGCGTTATGGGTCCATTGAACCTACATCTGGTGTAAGTTACACAGAACTAGAAGATGATTATGCTGTGCAGCAAGGTAAACCTCTATTTGCTGTTGTGATAAAAGATGAGGCACTTGAGAACAAAGTTAAAACCATCGGTACAACGATGATTGAAAAGGAGAACCCGAAGGCATTGCAGCTGTTCAGAAATAAGGTTCTTTCAAACATATCTTCATTCTTTATGGACGAGAAGGATATCCGACTCTGCATTTATGAGAGCTTGGCAGATCACGCTCTCAACCCTTCGATAAAAGGGTGGATTTCATCGGAAGAAGTAGAAGATACCAAGCCTCTACACGAAGAAATTTCCAGATTGAAGGACGAGCTTGGAAGGGCGAAAGCTGGTGCGGCGAAGGTGTCTGTTACTACGTCAGTACAGAAGGAAAGTAGCACCAGAGAGGATTTTAATGACCTTATACATATTCTAAATGAGACTGAAGTCAAAGTTCCCGCTTCGCTAACGCCGGAAAAAAAGCAAGATGATGCTAGTACTTTGCTTACGTTGTTTACTTATAATAAAGACTTCTTGATCAATGGCGTAACTAACGAAAGCAGTATTACGGAGGCTGAGTCTTTTTTCTACTTCAACATCTGCCCTAAGCTCATGGTGCATGGTCTCGTTTCAAATGAGAAGGTTCCTGGGGCTAGATATCGCCGAAGCTATGTGAATGGCCGGGGGCTTGCCCTACTCGCCGATGTTGAGCGTAGGCTCAAGAAGAAGAAAGAGCCTGCCGAGATAGCAAGTGCCGCTAAACCAACTTAAACAAAACCTATTCGCTCGCGTAAGCCGAAGAAACTATAATATGAAATGCAACATGATTACAAAACGCGGCGTAGAGAAGAGTGGCGGAAGGAGTGGGATTCGAACCCACGGTGGCTGTTACACCACACACGCTTTCCAAGCGTGCGCCTTAAGCCACTCGGCCATCCTTCCGGCGCGGCACCGCTATAGCACCCTGTCCCTAGCTCGTCACGGGGGCACGGTTGCAGGTGGTCCAGGCTAGGGCCGGGTTCACTTGGTCCAGGCCCCAGGCGCCCTGGAAGCAGTGCTCGAACGGGTAGAACTGCAGGCGGACGATGCCGGTGCCGTAGAGGTCGGTCCAGCGGAACAGCGCGGCGTCGCAGCCGTCGTCGCCCAGAGGCTCCAGCGTGCCGGGCACGTCGCGGGTGGGTTCGTGCAGGACGTAGCGGCCGGATAGGCGGTCGCCGGGGGCCACCTGCAGCCAGGTGTCTATGCGTTTTGGTCCCTGGCTTTCGACGGTGCCGGGGTAGAAGCCGGTGGCGGCGGGGTGCCAGGCGGCGCAGGCGGCGGCGATGGCGAAGGCCGGCAACACGGGCGGCTCAGGCGTCCATCTTGAGGGCGGCGAGGAAGGCGGATTGCGGGATTTCGACCTTGCCGAACTGGCGCATGCGCTTCTTGCCCTCCTTCTGCTTGTCGAGCAGCTTGCGCTTGCGGCTGATGTCGCCGCCGTAGCACTTGGCGGTGACGTCCTTGGACAGGGCGCCGATGGTTTCGCGGGCAATCACCTTGCCGCCGATGGCGGCCTGGATGGCGATTTTGAAGAGCTGCTTGGGGATGAGGTCCTTCAGCTTGGCGCAGATGCTGCGGCCGCGGTTCTCGGCGGCGCTGCGGTGGGCGATGAAGGAGAGGGCGTCCACCGGGTCCTGGTTGACCAGGATGCTGATGCGGACGAGGTCGCCCTCCTCGTAGCCGTCCATGGCGTAGTCGAAGCTGGCGTAGCCGCGGCTGACGGACTTCAGGCGGTCGTAGAAGTCGAACACGACCTCGTTCAGCGGCAGGCGATAGACGGCCATGGCGCGGTCGCCGACGTAGGTGAGGTCGGCCTGCTGGCCCCGGCGGTCGTTGCAGAGGGTGAGGATGCTGCCGAGGTATTCGTCGGGGACCATGATGGTGGCCTTGATCCAGGGCTCGTCCATGTGGTCGATCTGGGTGGGTTCGGGCATGTCGGCCGGGTTGTGCAGCTCCTCGATGGCGCCCTTGGTGGTGTGGATGCGGTAAACGACGCTGGGGGCGGTGGCGATGAGGTCGAGGTTGAACTCGCGGCTCAGGCGTTCCTGGATGATTTCGAGGTGGAGCAGGCCGAGGAAGCCGCAGCGGTAGCCGAAGCCGAGGGCGGCGGAGGTTTCGGCCTCGTAGTGGAAGCTGGAGTCGTTAAGGCGGAGCTTGCCGAGGGAGTCGCGCAGGTGCTCGTAGTCGTCGGCGTCCACGGGGAAGAGGCCGCACCAGACGACGGGGATGCTGGGCTTGAAGCCGGGGAGGGCCTGGGACGCGGGGAGGCGGTCGTCGGTGATGGTGTCGCCGACGTTGCAGTCGGCGACGGTTTTGATGGCGGCGGTGATGAAGCCCATCTCGCCGGGTCCGAGGTCGCCGGTGGGGACCATCTTGGGGGTGAAGACGCCGACCTGCTCGACGTTGTGGGCGGCGCCGTTGGACATCATGCGGATTTTCTGGCCGCGCTTGATGCGGCCGTCTTTTACGCGGACCAGGATGACTACGCCTAGGTATTGGTCGTACCAGCTATCTACCAGCAGCGCCTTCAGCGGGGCGTCGGGGTTGCCGGTGGGGGGCGGGAGGCGGGTGACCAGGGCCTCTAGCACGCCCTCGATGTTTAGGCCGGTCTTGGCCGAGATCATGACGGCGTCGTCGGCGGGGAGGCCGATGACGTCCTCGATCTGCTGCTTGACCTTGTCTGGCTCGGCGGCGGGGAGGTCCACCTTGTTCAGCACGGGGACGATCTCGTGCTTGGCGTCTAGGGCCTGGTAGACGTTGGCTAGGGTTTGGGCTTCTACGCCTTGGGAGGCGTCCACGACGAGCAGGCTGCCCTCGCAGGCGGCTAGGCTGCGGCTGACTTCGTAGGCGAAGTCCACGTGGCCGGGGGTGTCCATAAGGTTGAGCTGGTAGGTTTGGCCGTCGTGGGCCTTGTAGGCTAGGCGGACGGTTTGGGCCTTGATGGTGATGCCGCGCTCCTTCTCCAGGTCCATGTTGTCGAGGACTTGGCTGGTCATCTCGCGGTCCGTCAGCCCGCCGCAGGTCTGGATCAGGCGGTCGGCCAGGGTGCTTTTTCCGTGGTCGATGTGGGCGATGATGGAGAAGTTGCGGATGAGGTGGAGCGGGGTGTCGGTCATGGGTGCAGATGTAAGGGGTTATGGGTGAAAAGTCAGCTATCGCGGTTATGAAACGAGGGGGCTGCCGGGGCAGCAGGGCGGCGGTGGGGCATGGGCGGGGCGGATGGTGCGGCGGAGGTTGAACACCGTGCAGCCGGGGGAGGGGATTTCGCCTTGCAGGCGCTGCCGGTCGGGGCTGAGCCGGCCGGCCATGTCCACGGTGACGTAGGCGTAGGGCCGCAGGAGCCATTGACCCGCGTGCAGCTCCAGCCGGCCGGTGGCGGGGTCGAGGGTGCCAGACATGGCGAAGCAGCCCTCGGGGACGCCGGGGTTGCTGGGATCGGCGTAGAAGTGGAACAGGGCGGTCACGCCGGTGTCCGCGGGTTCGAGCGTCAGGGTCAGGCCGGTGCGGCCTTGGGGGCAGTCGTAGGCGCCTTCCCAGGCTTCCTGTGCGGCGCTGTCTGCGACTGGGCATTTTGCTAGTGCCTCTTGCTCCGGGAGGGGCGGGGTTAGGGGGCTTGGCTGGACCGGCGCGGGCTGCTGGGACAGTGGGATTGCGGCTTCTTGCGGGGGGCGACTGCGCTTTCCCGCCCCCTCACCCCGGCCCTCTCCCGGAGGGAGAGGGAGCAGGGGTCGTTCCATCATAGGCGACGGGCCGGCTTGGAACGCGTGAGCGGGGGCGGCCAGCAGCGACGCCGCCAGCAGCAGTCTCATCGCAACACGCCGCCGGTCGCCTTCGTGACGGCGGCAACCACTTTGGTGGCGGCGGCGTCGATCTCCGGTTCCGTCAACGTTCGCTCCCGTGGTTGGAAGACGACCTCGATGCCTAGGGATTTCTGCCCGGCTGGTACCTTTTCGCCGGTGTAGGCGTCGAACACGTTGGCGCTGGCGATCAGGGTGCGCTCGGCGCCGCGGGCGGCGCGCAGCACGGCGTCTGCGGGGGTGTCGGCATTTACCAGGAAGGCGAAGTCACGGCGGACTGGCTGGAACGCCGGCAGGTCGGGCGCGGCGCGGCGGCGGCGCTTGGGTTCGGGGATGCGGTCCAGGTATATCTCGAACGCTGCGGCTGGGCCGGATAGGTCTAGGGCTTGGATGACGCGGGGATGGAGTTCTCCGAAGGTGGCCAGGACCAGCTTGGGGCCTTGGCGCAGGGTGCCGGAGCGGCCGGGGTGGTAGAAGGATGGGGCGTCGGTGGTTACGCTCAGGCTGTCCATGGGTAGGTTTAGCGCGGTCAGCACCTCCATGACGGATGCCTTGGCGTCCATCGCGCCTATCGGGCGCTGCGGCTGGAGGGGGTGGCGGGGCGTGTGGCCGGTCAGCACGCCGGCGGCGACGACCTGCTGGCCCTGGGTGTCGAAGGCTGGGCCGACCTCGAATAGGCGGGTGTCCGGCCAGCCGCGGGCGGCGTTGCGGGCGGCGGCGAGGGCCAGGGTGGCGATTGGGGTGGCGCGCAGTTGGTCCAGGTCGGAGGCTATGGGGTTTAGGAGGCGCAGGGATGCTGGGGCTTCGCCGAAGGCTGCGGCCTTGGTGCTGTCCATGAAGCTGAAGGAGACGCATTCCAGCAGGCCGGAGGCGGCGAGGGTGCGACGGGTCAGGGCGGTACGGGCTTGGCGCGGGGTCAGTACGGCGGGGGGTACGGGCGCAAGGGTGGGGAGGGAGACTGGGGGTATGCTGTCCAGGCCTTGTAGGCGCAGGACTTCCTCGACTAGGTCGCATTCGGCCTCGACTGCGGCGCAGCCCTCGGCGGCGGTGGCGGCCTGGGCTGGGGGGAGGGTGGGGGCCTGGTCCAGGTGGATGGGGGCGGCGATGTCGTTGCGCCAGGATGGGACGGCGACGGTGACGGACGTGTTGGTGCGGGACTGGACGGTGAAGCCTAGGCCGGTCAGGGCGGCTTCGGCTTCGGCGGGTGGGACCGCCATGCCGCCCAGGGATGCCAGGCGCTCGAAGCGCAGGGTGGCGGTGCGTTGCCAGGCGGGTTCTGAGCCGGCGGAGGTGATCTCGCTGGCGGTGCCGCCGCATAGGTCTTGGATCATGCTTGTGGCGGATGCCAGGGCGGCGGGGAGCAGGGCCGGGTCAATGCCGCGCTCGAAGCGCTGGCGGGCGTCGCTGGACAGGGCGTGGCGGCGGCCGGTGAGGGCGACGCGGACGGGGTCGAAGAGGGCGCACTCGATGAATACGGTGGTGGTGGATTCGGTGCAGCCGGTGGCCTCGCCGCCGATGACGCCGGCGAGGGATTGCACGCCGGCGGTGTCGGCGATGACGCAGTCCTCGGGGTCGGCGGTGTAGTCCTTGCCGTTTAGGGCGCGGAAGGTCTCGTTGGTGCCGGGGCGCATGCGGAGGACGCCGCCTTGGACCTTGGCGGCGTCGAAGACGTGCAGGGGGCGGCCTAGGTCGTGGGTGAAGAAGTTGGTGATGTCCACCAGGGCGCTGATGGGGCGCAGGCCGATGGAGAGGAGGCGGCGTTGCAGCCACTCGGGGCTGGGGCCGTTGCGGACGCCGCGGACGGTGCGGCCCAGGACCCAGGGGCAGGCGCCGGGCATGTCTATGGCCCAGGTGACGGCGCTGGGGCCATTGCCGGGAACAGGGGTGGGGGTCCAGGGGCGCAGGGTGCCCAGCCCGGCTGCGGCCAGGTCTCGGGCTACGCCGCGGACGGAGAGGGCGTCGCCCCGGTTGGGGGTTACGCCGATCTCAATCACAGCATCGCCTAGGCCGGCCCATTCGGCGTAGGGGGTGCCGACTGGGGCGCCTTCCGGCAGTTCGAGGATGCCGTCGTGGTCTTCGCCCAGGCCCATCTCGCGGCGGCTGAGGAGCATTCCGGCGCTTTGAACGCCGCGGATCTCGCCGACCTTGAGGGTGATGCCGGTGCCGGGGATGAAGCTGCCGGGCGGGGCGAATACTGCCAGCATGCCAGCGCGGGCGTTCGGGGCGCCGCAGACGACGGAGACCGGGCCGTCGCCGGCGTCCACCTTGCAGGCGCGGAGGCGGTCGGCGTTGGGGTGCTGCACGGCCTCGACGACGCGGGCGATGCGGAAGGGGGCTAGGGCGGCGCCGGGGTCCTCGACGCCCTCCAATTCTAGGCCGATGGCGGTCAGGCGGTCGGTGATGGCGTCGAGGGTGGCGCTGGTGTCGAGGTGGGTGCGGAGCCAGTCCAGGGTGAACTTCATGCCACGCCCTCGTGCAGAGCCACGGGGGCCAGGGGGTTGAAGCCGTAGTGGCGGAGCCAGCGCATGTCGCTCTCGAAGAAGGGGCGCAGGTCGGGCATGCCGTGCTTGAGCATCGTCACGCGGTCCACGCCCATGCCGAAGGCGAAGCCCTGCCACTCCCGCGGGTCCAGGCCGACGTTGGCCAGCACGCGGGGATGGACCATGCCGCTGCCGAGGATTTCCAGCCAGTCGCCGCCGGCGCCGAGGTCGCCGGTCCTGCGGTTCCAGCCGATGTCCACCTCCATGCTCGGTTCGGTGAAGGGGAAGTAGCTGCTGCGGAAGCGCACCGGCAGGGTGGGGATGGCGAAGAAGGCGCGCAGGAAATCAATCAGGCAGCCCTTGAGGTGGCCGAGGGTGATGTGGCGGTCAATGACCAGGCCCTCGCACTGGTGGAAGACCGGGCTGTGGGTGGCGTCGTGGTCGGCGCGATAGACGCGGCCGGGGGCGATCACCCTGAGCGGTGGGGGTTGGTTGAGCATGGAGATGATCTGGACGTCGCTGGTTTGGGTGCGCAGCAGTAGGGGGCGGCCGTCGCGGGCGCCGGGGAGGTAAAAGGTGTCGTGGTCGGCGCGGGCTGGGTGGTGGGCGGGGATGTTGAGGGCGCTGAAGTTGAACCAGTCGGTTTCGACGTCCGGTCCCTCGCCGACGGTGAAGCCCATGGCGCCGAAGATGGCGGCCATTTCTTCCATGGTGCGGGTTAGGGGGTGGATGGTGCCGGGCTGGTGGGGGAGGGGGGGCAGGGAGACGTCCATGCGCTCGGCGGCGAAGCGGGCGTCTAGGGCGGCGGCGTCGAGCTGGGTGCGCCGGGCCTCGACCATGGCGGTCAGCTCGTCCTTGAGGAGGTTCAGGCGGGCGCCGCGTTCGCGTCGGATGTCGTGGGGGACCTTGCCGAGCTCCTTGAGCAAGGCGGTCAGGCGGCCCTGCTTGCCTAGGGCGCCGACGCGTATGGCGTCCCAGGCGCGGAGGTCGGGGCTGGCGGCGAGGGCTGCGCTGGTCTCGGCGCGCAGGGCGTCCAGGTCATCGGTCATGGGGGGGTCTCGACGTGAAAAGGGCCGCCCTTTGCGGGGCGGCCCTTCCTTAGATCGTAAGTCCGGCTGGGGCCAGGGTGTAGCCGTGGTGCCCTGGCCTGTCGTTGCGAGCCGCTTGCGGTGCCGGGTTCCCGGAGGCGGACGGGATCGGGATCGGGCTGGCGGCCCCCGGTTGTCGCGTCGCTGCGCTGCTCGCAATGACGGGGGTTCGTGGTTACAGCGCGTGGGCCGGGTCGGTGGCGGCCATCGTCGCTTCGTCCATGACGGGCGGGGTCGGCGCCGGGGCATGGCCCGCGGTCTCGGCCGCTGCGGCTATGACGGCCTGGACCTGCTTTACGACTTCGCTGAACGCTGCGGGGTCGTCGTAGGCGATGGCGGCGAGGACCTTGCGGTCCATCTCGATCCCGGTGGCCTTCAGGCCGGCGATGAAGCGGCTGTAGGTGATGCCGTGCTCGCGGACTGCGGCGTTGATCCGCTGGATCCATAGGCCGCGGAAGTCGCGCTTCTTCTGGCGGCGGTCGCGGTAGGCGTACTGGAGCGACTTCTCCAGGCGCTGCAGGGCGATGCGGTAGTTGGTGCTGCTGCGGCCGACGAAGCCCTTGCTGGCTTCCAGGACCTTCTTGTGGCGGGCGTGGGTGGTGACGCCCCGTTTGACGCGTGCCATGTGCGGGCCTCCTTATGCGATGCCGTAGGGGGCCCACTGCTTGACGGTCAGGCCGTCGGCGTGGGTGAGGGTCTGGCTGCCGCGGTTGGCGCGCTTGGACTTTTGGCTGCGGGCCATGAGGTTGTGGCGTTTCTTGCCGGGGCCGGCGAGGACCTTGCCGGTTGCGGTGATCTTGAATCGCTTCTTGACCGAGGACTTGGTCTTGAGCTTGGGCATTTTGGTCTCCTGGGTGTGGGTCTTGCCGGGGCCGGGTGGCGTCCGTGCAAGCGCCGCGGCCGGGCATGCCCGTTACAGGCCCGGTCTCGCTGGCTGGGCAGGGTTATAGGGGAGGGTGGGGGGGGATGCAAGGTAGGTGGAAGGCCCGCGTGATCCTGCGCCCGATCGCTGCTATGATGGGGTAGAGAGCGGAGCTGGCCATGAACGAAGTATCGAAGATCGAGGTCCCTGTTGAACCGGCAACCGCGGCGGCACTTTCAGACGTGCACCGCCTGGAGGCGGTCGGCAAGCTGATTGACCGGCTTGTCCGTCCAGGTGCCGATGACCCGTTGGCAGTATTGCTGGAGAGGATTGCGGCGGAGGCGCAGGCAAACGGCCTCACCGAGGAGGAGATTGAAGCAGAGTTGGCGGCATACAACGCGGAGCGCCGGGACTGAACGTCTATGTCTTTGACGCAAATGCGGGCGTCTCGGCAGCGCTGACTCCGAAGGGAGTGGCCCGGCGTGCTCTGTTGGCCGCCCGAGCAACGGGAACCATCGCCTTGTCGGTGGCGGTCTATGGTGAGGTCGTCGAGGTTCTGGCACGGCCAAAGTTTGCGCGCACCTTGACGCCGGACCGGTGCCGCGAGGTGCTCGAACTGCTGTCGGCTGCAGCGCTCCGGATTGAGCCGCGTGAGGCTGTTGAGGACTGCCGTGACCCCAAGGATAACCGCTACCTGGAACTGGCGCTTGCCGTCCAGGCTACCGCAATCGTGTCGGGGGATGATGACCTGCTTGTGCTGAGTCCTTGGCGCGGCATCCGGGTGCTGCGGCCTGCTGATTTCCTAAAGGCGCTTGGAACGGATTAGAGGCACAAGGTGCTAAAGCTGCGACAGCGCCTGAGCCAAAGTCGGGCCATATCGAAGCAGCAGTCCTATGGCTCACTTTTCATGTGGGATGCATCCATCCTACTCTCTCAAGACTCACGCACCTACTCCGGGACCAACGTCGTCCTCTGGTGTCAGCGCGATAGCTATATCAAGCGGGCGCCGGATGGCATTCGTGCAAGCGCCGCAACCGGGCGTACCCGTTACAGGCCTGGTCTCGCTGGCCGGCGGTAGTTGTAGAGGAGGGCGAAAGGCGGACGCCGAAGTATCTGACTCGTAGCCGATTATACTCCGTTCACGTGAGAACCCGAAAACTTCGCACCTTCGAAACGCCGCTGAGATCAGGGTCGACTCACCAGCCGATGTTCGGGTTCTCACGTGGGCAGAGTATATACCCTGTTCAGGTCAGAACCCGAAAATCCTTGGGCGAGATGATGCGGAAGTTGTCGGTTACCGCATCGCAATAGGCATTCCACTTTCTGGGCACCTCCTCACGCAGGAACCCCAGGATC
>JAABUQ010011615.1_pt1 | contig 11196 bp, 11 predicted proteins | sample 5560001 | NCBI WGS metagenome assembly JAABUQ01 (sample SAMN10711888, study PRJNA513371) | rock metagenome | isolation source: Antarctica rocks | place: Antarctica: Victoria Land, Finger Mt nord | collected 2015-12-18
GCCGGTCAGCACGCAGGTGACGCCACAGCCGGCGCGACGGAGCAGGCGGATGAGCTCGAGGGATTTGTACGCCGCGATGCCGCCGGCGACGATGAGCAGGACGCGCTTGTCGGCCAGAGTCATTTTACTAAGGCAACGTCGCCAGGCGCTCGCCCAGCAGGTCGAAGAACCCATCCGCGTCCAGGCTTTCCAGCACCGTCGCGTTCGCAGCCTGTCCGCTGCGACCCCAGCGGTCGATGATCGTCCGGCCGCGACTCGCGCCGTGCAGTTCGACGGCGACGGGACAGTCGCGTGTCCTGAACAGCGACGGGCGGATCAGCCAGGCGAGGGCGCATGGATCGTGCAGCGGGTGGCCGAGCCCGTCCAAACGCTCCGAAAGCGGCACGGCGGCCATGATGTCGCACGCGGCCCGGAGGCATCGTCCGGCCCCGCGCCGGCGCAGCGCGTCGATGCGGGCCGGGGTGACGAGGGCCTGCGCCGTCAGTTCGAGCGGGGCGAGGCCGATCGGCCGGCCGCACGCCAGCACGACGGCCAGCGCCTCGGGGTCGCATAGCGCGTTGAACTCGGCCGAAGCGGTCGTGTTGCCCTCGCCCCAAGCGCCCGTCATCAGGGCCACCGCGTCCACCTTGCCCGCGAGCGACGGCTCGGTCGCCAGCGCCAGCGCCAGGTTGGTGGCCGGCCCGATGCCGACGAGCGCCACCGGCGTGGTCGCGTCGCGCAAGATGCCGCGGATTGCGTCGGCCGCCGTGCCCGGAGCCGGGTTGCCTCCCGGCGCTAACACGATGCCGCCGAGCCCGTCATCCCCGTGAATATGCGGCGCGGACTCGAAAGCGCCGAGCAAGGGCCGGTCCGCGCCGCCGTGCACTGGCGCGCAATTGCCGGCCAGAGCGGTCAAGGCGAGCGCGTTCGCCAAGGTCCGCTGCAGCCCGACATTGCCACCCGCGACGGTGACGGCGCGCACGTCAAGTTCGGGCGAGGCGAAAGCCAGCATGAGCGCGATGGCGTCGTCGGTGCCGGGATCGCAGTCGATGATGATGGGGCGGGCGGCCATTGAGTCAGCTTGGCATGCGCCCGTTGCGCTGCGAACCCCGGCAGGGGAAAGTAGTGGCGACGACCGAACGGCGTCGCCCGGCAGGATAGGAATCGGATGGCCGACCTCGCACACGGAACCGCCGGTTCGGCGCGCACGCAGACGACCTTCGATCCGCGCGTCGGTTACGCGCTCGGTCTCCTGGTCTGCCTCGCGATCGCCTGCGTCGCCTGGGTCGCCGGCCGCTACGCGCCGCTGGTGGGCGCGCCGATCTTCGCCATCGTGATCGGCGTGGCGCTCGCCAACACGGTGGGCGGCGCGGCGCTCAACAAGCGTCTTATGGTCAGCAAGATCAGCGGCTACGCGCTCCGGACCGGCATCGTGCTGCTCGGCCTGACGCTCAACCTCGGCGACGTGCTGCGCACCGGCGTGTCTTCGCTTTGGCTGCTGGCCATCACCATCGCCGGGGGACTCGGCTTCGCGCTGGTCGTGGGACGCTGGATGGGCGTGGACTGGCGGATGCGCTGTCTGATCGGCATGGGGACCACGATCTGCGGCGCCTCGGCGATCGCGGCGTTGGCGCCCGTGCTGCGGGCCAAGAACGAGGAGATCGCCTACGCGGTCTCCGTCGTGTTCCTGTTCAACATGATCGCGGTGTTCATCTTCCCGCTGCTCGGGCACTTGATGGGCCTGTCGGACACCGGCTTCGGCATGTGGGCGGGCACGGCGGTGAACGACACGTCGGCGGTGGTCGCCGCCGGCTTCGCCTACAGCCAGGCGGCCGGCGCGTTCGCGACGGTGGTCAAGCTGACCCGCACCACGCTGATCATCCCGCTGGTCCTCGGCTTCGGCTTGGCGATGCCCTGGGTGGACCCCGACGCCCGCGCCAGCGGGCGCGGCGATCTCGGCGCCCGTCTGCGCAAGGCGGTGCCCTGGTTCATCGGCCTGTTCGTCATCGCCTGCCTGCTGAACACGCTCGGACTGGTGGGCAGCGCCACCCCGCAGGTGCAATTGGTGGCGCGGTTCGTCATGGTGGTGGCGCTCGCGGCCGTCGGCTTGCAGGGCCATTGGCGCGCGTTCGCGGGCGCCGGGTTTCGGCCGCTCGGCCTCGGGCTGGGAACCTGGGCGGTGGTGGCGATTGCAAGCCTGGCGATTCAGGGGCTGACGGGGCAGCTCTAGTGGCTGAAATCTGACACTTGATACCCGATGGGGAGGTGGATCTCATTTCAGAGGGAGAGGAGACGTCGCGATGTCGAAAGTCAGCACCTGCCTGTGGTTTGGGAAAGATGCGGAAATGGCGGTTCGCTTCTATGTCTCTCTCGTGCCCGGCTCCAGCCTAAAGCACATCCTGCGCTCGCCAGGGGTTTGGCCCGGCGGGGAAACGGGCGACGTGATCCTGGTGGACTTCACTCTCGGCGGGCAGAGGTTCCAAGCGTTGAACGGCGGCGCGCCTGCCAGTTACGGAACCGCCGCCTCGATCTCAGTAGAGTGCTCCGACCAAGCCGAAGTAGACCGGCTGTGGACGGCGCTCACCGCCGACGGCGGGTCGGAAATCATGTGCGGCTGGCTACGCGACAGGTGGGGCGTGCCTTGGCAGATCGTACCCGAGATACTGCCGCGTCTCCTCGCCGACCCAGACCCGACCGTCTCGGGCCGTGTCTTTGCCGCTATGACGGAGATGGTTAAGCTGGACATTTCCGCCCTGGAGCGTGCGGCCGCCGAATGATGCAGGTGCATCTGCGCTGCTACTCACGTGGCGGACGGCATCAGGTGTCGGCCCTCTTAGTTTCTGAAGTGGCATAGGGTCGCTTCACGCGTCTTAAGGGCGGTCCGAAGTACGTCAGGCTCGCAGCAGTCCGCGCGTCGGCTGAGCCTGGCCGCTCACCGGGAACACCGTCGCCAGCGCCGGGGTGGACAAGCCGAGATGGCGAGCGAGCAATCCCTTGGCGATCGCGCGCAGATCGGTGGTCGGCTGCAAGTCCCGTGCGTCCAGCAGCTTGCCCGCGCCCAGCCCCGGCCAGTCCGCCATCACCCGCCCACCCATCACCGAGCCGCCCAGCACGAAGGCCACGGTCCCGGTGCCGTGGTCGGTGCCCTTGGTGCCGTTGGCGCGGACGGTGCGGCCGAACTCGGTCATCACCAGCACAGCCGTGTGCCGCCACGCTTCCCCGAGCCCGTCCTTGAGCGCGACCAGCCCCGCGTCGAGCTGGCGCAGCGGCTGCGCCAGGCGGCGCCTCTGGTCGGCGTGGGTGTCCCAGCCGCCGATCTCGAGGGCGGCGATGCGTGGTCCGTCAGAGGCGGCCAGCATCCGCCCGGCGGCGGCGGCGAGCGTGGGGAACGCGAATTTGTCGCGCGGCGACTTGTCGTGCGCCGGCGCGCTGTCGGCCAGGATTTCCGCGGAAAATCCGCGCTGGCGCAAGCCCTCGGCGATCGCCGGTCCGGTCGCCGGGTCGGCCTGGTTCAGCGCGGCGATGGTCGCGTATAGGTCGGGCTGCGGGGCCGCGAAGCTCTCGGGCGCCCAGTTGGCGACGGCGGCCGGGCCGCGCAGCAGCAGCGGCACGGAGACGCCGACCGCGAGCGCGTCGCCGGCGGCGGAACCGGTGCGCGACGGCAGCGCGACGATCGCTCGGTTCAGCCAACCGCTCGTCAAGCGATGGTCCGCGCCGCTCTCTAGGCAATCCTGCGCGTCGAAATGGCTGCGGCTGCGCCAGCTGCCGGCGACCGCGTGGATCGGCAGCAACTCGCCTGCCTCATACAACCCGTGCAGCCCGGCCAGCTCGGGATGCAGGCCGTAGAAGCCGCCGAGGTCGAGCACGCCGCCGGGCTGCCCGGGAGGCGGGAGGAGGATGTCGCCGCGCAGGCCGGCGAGCGCGGCGTCGCCGTACGGCGTCACGGCGGTCAGGCCGTCCAGCGCGCCGCGCAGGATGACCACGACCAGGCGCCGGTCGGTCGGCGCGTTGGCGACTGCGAGCGAGGTTCGGCCGAGGGTGATGGCGGCGGTCAGGCCGAGCAGCGCCGTCCGCCGGGTGAGCTCGGGCATGTCTAGCGCCTCTGGAATTCGGGGGAGGAGAACAGGATGGTGAGGCCGTCCTGCCGGGAGCCGGCGCGCCGGATGGCGCGCAGGGTCGCGTCCGACAGCAGCGGGCCGAGGCTCGCTTCGGCCAGTTCGGCCGGTTCGAGGCCGCCGGCGTGCGCCGCGAAGCCGTGCGCCCAGTCGATCCGGCGCAGCATCCCCTCGGGCGAGGCCCAGTCCGCGGCACGGTCCGGCCAGCCGTTCGGCAGCGGCGCGGCCCACAGCGGCTGCCCGAGTCCGCCGAGCACGCCGATCAGGTCCGGCCGGCGTTCGGCCGGCAGATCGGCGGCGCGCAACGCGGCGATCACGAAATCCGTCGGGCTGCGGAGTTTTCGCTGCGGCACCCAGGCCAGGTCGAGGCGGGTCAGCGCCAGGGCGGCGGCGCCGAGATTGCCGCCGGTGTCGTGCAGCGCCGCCGCGACATGGCGCACCGCGTCGGACGGCGGCTCGTCGGCGACGAAGTGCCGCGCGAGCTTGGTGGCGAGCGAGCGGTAGGTCGCCGGGTGGGTGCCGAGAAAGGCGAGCGCCGCCTCGCCGCCTTCCTCGCCCTCCGGGAAACGGCGTCCGAGCACGGTCTGCGCGCCGGGCTCGTGCGCGCGCGGGCGGAACAGGTAGCCGGGCGGGTCCGCCGTGCGGTCGACGGACCAGCCGGTCAGCACGCGGGCGAAGCCGGTCACGTCGGCCTGGGTATAGCCGGCCGCCGGGGTGACGGTGTGCAGCTCCAGGCACTCGCGTGCCAGGTTCTCGTTCAGCCCGCGCGCCGTGTGTTGTCCGGCCATGCTGTCAGGCCCGATCGAGCGGGCGTTGTCGAGGTAGATCAGCATGGCGGGATGCCGCATCACCGCCAGCAGCATGTCGGCGAAGCGGCCGGTGACGTTGGGGCGGATCGCTTCCTCGATGAAGCCGCCGATCAGCGGCGCGCAGCCGCCGTGCCGCAGGCTGACGGTGAAGTGGTTGGTCCAGAACCAGACCAGGCGTTCGCGGAACGGGGCGTCGGTGGTCAGCGCGGCGCCGAGCTCGGCCGCCGCGTCGGCGCGGAACAGGGCGCGGGATCGGGATGCTTGCGGCGGCGGCTTGGTCGCCCGGTCGTAGCGCAGTGCCGTGAGGCTGACAGCGCTGCTGGGTCGAGGCGTGATTGCGGTCGGATCGGGCGCGGCGAGCTGGGCCGCGAGCCAGGCCGCCGGATCGGCCGGGGCCGGCTCGTCGCCGCGCCGGCCGAGGCCGAAGCGGACGAGGGCATGGGCGGTGCGAAGGTCCATGCGCCGAGCCTATGGCGGGAGCACGTGACCGACTGTGACGAAGCGTGAACGGAACCGCCGCCGCGTGGCCTGTCCGCTGCACATCGCTGCTTGCAAAACAGGGCATCCTCGCGCATGTGAAGGGTTCAATCAGGATGCCGGCCGACGGCCGGGACATGAACGGGCGCGCGGGGCAGGGGCCTTGCGGCGCCCGTCGTGGTATGGAGGTTCACCGTGCCCGCCACGTATCTCGACAAGATCCGCAACATCGGCATCACGGCGCATATCGACGCCGGAAAGACCACCACGACCGAGCGCATCCTCTATTACACGGGCGTGTCGCACCGGATCGGCGAGGTGCACGAGGGCAACACCACCACCGACTACATGGAGCAGGAGCGGGAGCGGGGGATCACCATCACCTCCGCCGCGGTGACGTGCGAGTGGAAGGACCATCGCATCAACATCATCGACACGCCCGGCCATATCGATTTCAACATCGAGGTCAACCGCTCGTTGCGCGTGCTGGACGGCGCGGTGTTCATCATCGAGGGCGTCGCCGGCGTGCAGCCGCAGTCCGAGACCAACTGGCGCCTGGCGGACCGCTACAACGTGCCCCGCATCATCTTCATCAACAAGCTCGATCGTACCGGCGCGGATTTCTTCCGCGCGTTCGACACGTTGAAGGAGAAGCTCGACATCGTGGCACTTCCCCTGCAGCTGCCGATCGGCATCGAGGACACCTTCGTCGGCGTGGTCGATCTCGTGGAGATGAAGGCGATCGTCTGGGAAGGCGGCGAGCTCGGCGCGAAATACCATTACGAGCCGATCCCGGAGAACCTCGTGGAGCAGGCGAAGGAATACCGCCAGCTCCTGCTCGACACCGCGCTGTCGGTCGATGACGCCGGCATGGAGGAGTATTTCGACAAGGGCGAAGTCGAGGTCGCCACCCTCAAGCGCGCCATCAAGACCGGCACGATCAGCGGCGCGTTCCGCCCCGTGCTATGCGGCACCGCGTTCAAGAACAAGGGCGTGCAGCCGCTGCTCGACTCGGTGCTCGACTACCTGCCGAGCCCGGTGGACGTGCCGGGGATCAAGGTCGCCGCCGAGGAAGGCGAGGAGGAGCACGTGCATGACGATCGGCGCGTGATCCCGGCCAACCCGGACGCGCCGTTCGCCGGCCTCGCGTTCAAGATCATCAACGACAAGTACGGTACCCTGACGTTCGTGCGCGTCTACGCCGGCACCTTGAAGTCCGGCGATACGGTGCAGAACACGACCAAGGAGCATCGCGAGCGCATCGGGCGCATGTTCCAGATGCACGCCGACAAGCGGGCCGAGATCAAGGAAGTGCATGCCGGCGACATTGCCGCCTTCGTCGGCCTCAAGGACACCGGCACCGGCGACACGCTGGCCTCCGCCGACGACCCGGTGATCCTGGAGCGCATGGCGTTCCCGGTGCCGGTCATCGATATCTCGGTCGAGCCGCGCACCAAGGAGAGCGTCGAGAAGATGACGCTCGGCCTGCAGAAGCTGGCCGGCGAGGACCCCTCGCTGCGGCTGCGCACCGACCAGGAGAGCGGGCAGACCATCCTGTCCGGGATGGGCGAGCTGCACCTGGAGATCATCATCGACCGGCTGCGACGGGAATACGCGGTCGAGGCGAATATCGGCGCGCCGCAGGTGGCGTACCGCGAGACGATCAGCAAGCCGTATACCGAGACCTACACGCACAAGAAGCAGACCGGCGGGTCGGGCCAGTACGCGGAGGTGAAGATCGTCTTCGAGCCGATGGAGCGGAACGCCGGCGTGGTGTTCGAGAACAAGGTGGTCGGCGGCACGGTGCCGCGGGAATACATCCCGGCGGTCGAGAAGGGCATCCGCAACCAGGCCGACACCGGTGTGCTGGCCGGCTTCCCGACGGTGGATTTCAAGTACACGCTGATCGACGGCAAGTACCACGACGTCGACTCGAGTGCGCTGGCATTCGAGATCGCGGCGAAGGCGGCGTTCCGCGAGGGCATGAAGCAGGCGGCGCCGATCATCCTGGAGCCGATCATGGACGTGGAGGTGACGACGCCGCAGGACCACGTCGGCGACGTGGTAGGCGACCTCAACCGCCGGCGCGGCATGATCCAGAACCAGGAAAGCTCGGGCTCCACCGTCATCGTGCGGGCGCACGTGCCGCTCAAGGAGATGTTCGGCTACATCTCCGACCTGCGCAGCATGACGAAGGGCCGCGCCTCCTTCACCATGCAATTCCATCACTACGACCCGGTGCCGCGCAACATCGCCGACGAGATCATGGCCAAGAGCGCCTGATCGATTTGTCTGGGCTACGAAACGCGGGCGTGCGATCGCCCGCGTTCTAGGTCGGAACTCGCGTCGGGCCTTTCGCTAGGCCTTTGCCTCCTTTGCCTGGTGCTTGGCTGCCCGTGCTGCCTCCTCGGCGTCGGCTTCGGCCTTGCGCGCGGCAACCTCTTCGGCGTGGTGGCGGTAGAGGTCGAGAGCTTGCATGGCGTGCCGGTTTGCGACGGTTTCCGCTTCGGAGGCGGAAAGCGCCAGGGTCTGCGCCTTCTCGTAGTTGCCGGATTGGCACTGCTTTGCGGCGTCGTAGTGCAACTTCGCCGCAGTCTCGAGGTTGCGCGCCGCGTCCGCATGGTGGCCGGCGGAAGCTTCCTTGATATCGTCCATACTTAATACCCCATTTTCTAGTCCCAGGCGGCTGCCGTGGGCTGTTTCCACCGCCGCTCAGCTTAAGGCGTGACGATGGTTACGCGAAGGCGTGGAGTCGAATTGCGGATTTGGCACACTCAGGCCGCTCCCATCGTGTGATGGACCAAAACGAGCAGCGGACCTAATCTACCTAGCCGCTCTGGAGGAGCTGGAAGATGGATGAGACCGGGCTGCTGACCCGCAATCCCTGGGTCGCTCGCCGAAAGCTGGACGTGTGGGAATACCACCGGATGGGGGAATTCGGCATTTTCGGCGAGGACGACCGGGTGGAGTTGATCGAGGGGGAACTGGTCGCGATGTCGCCGATCTACGGTCCGCACATAGGAGCAGTCATCGCCCTAAGCCAGCTGCTTTTCTCGGCAGCCGCCGGCCGGGCCCTTGTGTCGGTGCAGAACCCCGTTCGTCTCGGCGACCGCAGCGAGCCGCAGCCCGACGTCGTCCTGCTGCGTCCGCGGACGGACGGCTATCGGCTTCGAGCACCCACCCCGGAAGACGTGCTCCTGCTAATCGAGGTAGCGGACTCGAGCTTGCGCTACGACCGGGCGGTGAAGCTGCCACTCTACGCGCGGCATGGCGTCTCCGAGGTCTGGATCGTCGATCTCGCCGCCGAGATGGTCGAGTGGTTCCGCCAACCCGAGGGCGAGGCCTATGCTGAGACCGGCCGCGCCGTCCGGGGCGCGACGCTCGTCCCCGCGCTGTTGCCCGAGGTGCCGATCCCCGTCACCGCGATCCTGGGCTGAGGGCGCATGGCGGTGATCGCGGGGGCGCGTTTCCTCATCACCGGGGGCGCGAGCCTGATCGGCTCGCACCTCGCCGATGCTTTGCTCGCGGCCGAAGCCGCCGAGGTGCGGCTGCTCGATAATTTCTCGCTCGGCACGCCCGACGTGATCGCACACCTCGACGGCAACCCGAGGGTCACGCTGGTCCGCGCCGACGTGCTGCGCCTCAACGAGTTGATCGACGCGGCGCGGAACATCACCGGCGTCTTTACGCTGGCCGCGTTCCTGACCCTGCCGCTGTCGCGCAACGTGCCGCTCGGCGTCGCGGTCAACACGCAGGGCCTGGTGAACACCTTGGAGGCGGCGCGGATCGCCGGGGCGGGGCGCGTGGTGCTGTCCTCGTCGGTCGCCGCCTACGGCGCTTCCACGCCCGACGTGATCACGGAGGACACGCCGTTCACCAGCGCCGGCCAGCAGCCGGCGACGAACTTGTATGGTTTGAGCAAGCTGATGGGCGAGGCGCTGTGCGCGCATTACGCGCGGGCGTTCAAGCTCGAATACAACGCGCTTCGTTTCTCCTCGGTCTACGGCGAGCGCCAGCACGCGCGGGCGGTGAACGCCGTGTTCATCGCCGAGGCCTACGACGCGATCAGCCGCGGCGAGCGGCCCGTCATCGTCGGCGACGGGAGCGAGGTGCACGACTACATCTACGTGACCGACATCGCCGCCGCCTGCGTGGCCGCGATGGCGAGCCGGTCGCATGACAACGTGCTCAACATCGCGACGGGCGTGGACACGAGCCTGAACCGCGTGGTCGAGATACTGCTCGAAGCGTGCGGGACGCCGGACTTGCAGCCGGAGCATCGGGACGACACCCGCGCGGTCAAGTCGGCCAGCGTTAGCCACCTTGGCTTCAGCCGCGTGGAGGCCGAGCGGACGATCGGCTGGACGCCGAAAGTGCCGATCGAGGAGGGTATTCGACGGTATGTGGCTTCGCGGCGGTCGTAGGAGGCGCGCTCGCTCGCCTGGGCACGCGGCTGCCAGCAGTGAGGGCAGCAATTGACGTTTGACGTATAACGTCAATACGCGTATCTCAAAGATGAATGATTGTTGGGTTCAGGGACAAGCTAACTGAGCGGTTTGCGCGGGGTGAGTTCGTCCGGGCCTTCCAGGGTTTCGAGCAACAGGCCGAGCGCCGGCTCGCGATCCTGAACGCAGCGCCGTCGCTGGATACATTGCGGGCTTTGTCGAGCAACCGGCTCGAAGCCCTGAAAGGCGATCGGGTCGGGCAGTATTCCATTCGCATCAACCAGCAATGGCGCATCTGCTTCGAGTGGCCGGATGCGCAGCCGGGACCAAACAACGTCGAGATTGTCGACTATCACTGAGAGGAGATAGGCGTGTTCAAGCGAGCCGTGCATCCCGGTGGGATCCTGAAGGACGAGTTGGACGCGTTGGGCGTCACGCCGACCGAGTTCGCACGCCAGATCGACGTGCCCCCGAACCGGGTAAGCCAGATCGTAGCCGGCAAACGCGCGATCACCGGGGACACGGCGCTACGCTTCGGCCACTGGTTCGGCACCGAGCCGCAATTCTGGCTCAACTTGCAGGCGCAGTTCGATCTCGCCCTAGCCGACCGGCAGATCGGTACCGCCATCCGTCATCTGCCGACCAGGGCGGACGGGCGGCCGCGAGCAGAGCAGGGATGAATGGGCACGGTTGCGACCGTCTTGCGACAGCTACGCCGCGATCATGCGCGGCACGCAACTCACTCCGCGCCACCGCTCCGACACGAGGGCGGTGAAGTCGGCGAGCATGGGTCACCTCGGCTTCAGCCCTGCTCGTGCGGAACATTCGATCGGTTGAATGCCCACGGTACCGACTGAGGAGGGGATTAGGAGGTATGTGGAGTGGCGGCGGCCTGGGTGGGAACCTTCCCACTCTCATGGATAAACAACGTATTCTGGGCGAAATCCCACGGACGGCTGAGGCGAACGGCAGCGTGCCGCTTGGCCAAAGGCGTTTCTACCAGGAAACACGAATAAAGGACTCGGATTGGCAAGGAAAAATCTGGGCACGTTGGGGCGATGCTGTCCGTGATGCCGGATTCCAGCCTAACCGACTGCAGGAGGCTTATCCTGAAGAGGTGCTTATCGAGAAATTTGTCGGCCTCATTCGAGAGCTTGGCCGTTATCCCGTTGCCGCGGAGATTAGATTGAAGGCGCGAAACGATGACCGCTTTCCATCGCACAATACGTTTTCGCGCTTTGGCTCTAAGAGTCGGTCCAAGATCATCGTCAATTTTTGCAGAGCCGTCGCAGCATCAGTCGAACTGACGCCCAGCGCAGGAATGCAAGTGCGTTTTGGTTGAGGCACTCCCAATCCTTGCTCAGGCGTCGG
>JAABUQ010011617.1_pt1 | contig 11193 bp, 9 predicted proteins | sample 5560001 | NCBI WGS metagenome assembly JAABUQ01 (sample SAMN10711888, study PRJNA513371) | rock metagenome | isolation source: Antarctica rocks | place: Antarctica: Victoria Land, Finger Mt nord | collected 2015-12-18
CTGAACTGCAAACCAAAGTGGACAAACTCGTTGCTGATTTGACTGCCGAAGTCGTTGCTTCCGTGACTGGCTTTAGTTTTATTCTAGATGCCCTATCTGTCGCAGGCATTTTTTGATTTGGTATAAGATTTTCTTTATAAAAAGGGCTTGACTATAACGAGCGTTATAGATATTCTAAAGTCATCAATAACGAACGTTACGAAGAGCGTTATTCCCAACCACCTACACAGGAGATTGAATTATGCCTTTACTTCGCGTGACTCACCAACGCAGTGCCTTCACTGGTGAGCAAAAAGCCCAGCTTGCTGAAAAGTTTACCCATGCCATCCTGATCGCTGAAATTGGCAATGATAATCCAACTGCCCGCTCCCTTGCTTATGTGATTTTTGATGAGATCGATCCGCATTCGTGGTTTGTTGGCGGTCAGCTTCAGGAAACTGCCCCTCAAGGCGGCTACTTCATTTTCGACGTAGTTTATCCCTTTGGTGCTGCCAATCAAGCGGCTAAAACTCAGTTGCACAAAGATATCAACGATATTGTTTCTAGCGTTTTAGGCGTGGATGGCACCTTTCCCAATCGGGCAGGTGATTGGGTACTAATTCATGAAATCACTGAAGGTAACTGGGGTGTCAGCGGACAGACTGTTGGTATCAACGATATCCACACTGTCACAAAGGGTTCCCCTGAGCGTATCGACTACTTCCAACCTCTGCTTGCTGCTCAAAAGCGAATGCTAGAGACTCATGGTTATCCAGTTGGTGCGCCTGGTGGCAAATAACGGCTTGGCGAGAGGGGCGTTCTCACTCGCCCCACTATGAAACGGTGGTTCCAGGCGGTAGACATAGCAAGCAGTAAGTGGTTTGCTTATGCGGTAGTATCACTTTGCGGTAAAGCTTGAATTTCTTTAGGAAAAATTGAGGATGAAATATCGGCGATTGGGACGCTCTGGCTTACAGGTGAGTGAGTTGTCTTTGGGATCTTGGGTGACTTACGGCAACCAGGTAGACGAAGATACCGCGCTTGAAACTCTGTCTGCTGCCAGGGAGGCGGGTGTGAACTTTTTCGATAATGCTGAAGTGTATGCGGGTGGAAAATCCGAAACCCTGATGGGCAATGCTTTGAAGCGCCTGGGTTGGGAGCGGGAATCTTACATTATTTCTACCAAGTTCTATTGGGGAATTGCCGATGGTCCTAATCGGAAGAACACGCTCAATCGCAAGTACCTGCACCATGCTATTGATGGTTCGCTCCAGCGATTGCAACTAGACTACGTAGACCTGGTGTTTTGCCATCGCCCCGATCCACACACGCCGATCGAAGAAACTGTATGGGCAATGCATGACATGATTGGGCGCGGTAAAGCCCTTTACTGGGGTACATCGGAATGGTCGGCGGCGGAGATTGTCAGTGCTTGGCAGATTGCTGAGCGCCATCACTTGCACAAGCCTGTAATGGAACAGCCCCAGTACAACTTGTTCCATCGTCATCGCGTGGAGCAGGAATATGCCCGACTCTACGATGATTTGGGATTGGGATTGACCACTTGGAGTCCGCTAGCTTCCGGCGTGTTAACAGGTAAATATGCCAACGGGGTTCCGGCGGGAAGTCGTTCCACCTTGGCAGGTTACGAGTGGTTGCAAGAGACGGTAACAAACCCCGACTGGATTGCTGCCACGGAGCGTCTGCGACCGATTAGCGATGAACTGGGCTGTACCCTTTCTCAACTGGCGATCGCTTGGTGTGCTAGCAATCCCCACGTTAGTACCGTCATCACGGGAGCTAGTCGCACGGAGCAGGTAACTGAGAATATGAAAGCGATCGCTCTCATTCCCAAGCTCAACTCAGAACTGTTGCAACGGATTGACGAGGCTGTAGGTGCGATCGGAGTACTGTAATCGTTTATAGAGTTGATGGCTAGAGGGCTGCTGTTGCGTCGCCAGCGTGTTCGTGTATCAGACGGTTGGAGGTTTTTAGCATCTAGTTAATCTAGCTGAGGCTTAGTTGCTTGCTTTTTACGTGGAATACCACTAATTTTTAGCAGATCGGTGATGTTGGCACAGTAATTTGGTAATCCTAAACTAGCTGGATTAACTGGGTTTTTGTAAGTAAAATGCCGATATTGCATACAAAATCTGTCCCAGTCAGCCATTTGGAGCCGGAACAAAACAATGAAAAAATTGGCAAGCGGTGCGGATAGAGGAATGCGGAAGGGAATCTTTTTTTCTAGATAAGCGCAAAAATCAGCAACAGCTTGATTAATTGTCAGTGGCTCTTGACCCAAAACAAGGTAGCTTATTTCTTTATTTGTGAGCGGATGGTCAATTAGGTATCGTACTACTTGACCAATATCTCGTCCGTGGATGAAGTGAAAACTAGCGTCGGCTTGAAAGAAGCGAATTAGCTCCATCCATTTCACAAATTCTGGTAAGCCAGATGTGACATGGGAGTAAGGCTTTTGGGCATCGCCTCCAAATACTAAGGTGGGAAAAAGAACCGTAGTCTGAGGGGCGATCGCTAGCTGCGATAATTGACGCAAGCATTCAGACTTGGAGCGGATATAATCGGTGCCAATTTCGGCTGCTTCTTTAAGTACTTGATTATGCCGATCTAGAACACTAGCAGTAGAAAAATAGAGGACTTGTTGGCATTTGGCCGGATCGAGCAGGTTCAGTAATTCGATTGTCTTGGAGACATTAATCTCGAATAACTCTTCACCGCCCCACGCAGTAGCCGCTAGCACGGCAATGTCGATTGTTTTGAGCAAATCGGTTAAACGTCCAACTTGCGCCATATCGCCTTGTAAAACGTTGACTTCAGAGCGATTGATATTTACTTGTAGCTTCTGCGGGTTTCTGACCAGTAAATACAGCTCATGTTCAGTTTCCTGAATTAATGCTTCGCTGATATAGTGACCAATACAGCCACTTGCGCCAGTAACAAGAATCCTCATTTCTGGGCACTTGGTTCTAAATTGAGCTGCTTTGCCGTCTCAAAGAAAAAGGCGACGTTTTCTTCTGGGGTGTTGCGGATCACACCGTGACCAAGATTTAAAATATGCCCCCGATTGCCAGCTTTGCGAACAGTATCAAGGATGCGATCGCGAATCAACTCATGGGAGCCAAACAAAACACAGGGGTCTAGATTTCCTTGTACCCCAACCTTGGTACCCAACCTTGCTCTTGCTTCTGCCATGTCAACTGTCCAGTCTAGACTAATAAAATCCACACCAGATTTTGCCATCCGCTCCAGCAAACCAGCGCTGCCATTGATGTAGAGGATTAAGGGCGTGTCTGGGTGAGTTGCCTTCACCTTTTCCACAACTTGCTGTTGATAAGGCAATGCAAACGTCTCGAAGTCTTGGGGACTCAGTTGCCCTGCCCAGGAATCGAACATTTGCACTACTTGGGCACCGGAATCAATTTGATAGCAGGCGTAAGTGGCGATCGCGTCTGCTATTTTGCCTAAAAATTGATGCAGTAATTCTGGCTCTCTAAAAGCCATACCCTTAATTTGCTCGTAGTCTTTTGAGCTTTTGCCTTCAATTGCGTAAGCCGCCAACGTCCAAGGCGCACCGACAAACCCCAACACAGCCGCTTTGTTTCCTACTTCCTGCCGCAAGCTCTGCAAAATCCGCTTAATAAACGGCAGTTTCTCTTCTGGTTCTATCGGATACAGTTGGTCAACTTGTGCTTGAGTGCGGATGGGAGAATCGATGATTGGTCCTCGCTGCTCAATAATGTCAAAAGAGATTCCGATTCCTGGTAGCGGTGTCAAAATGTCGGAAAACAGGATCACTCCATCTGGTTGAAAGGCGCGGAAGGGTTGGAGTGAAATTTCAATTGCCAAATCTACGATTTCTGAGCGATCGCGAAATGAAGGGTACTTATCCCGTAGTTCCCGATAAACTTTCATATATCGACCCGCTTGCCGCATCATCCATACTGGGGGTCGTGATAACGTTTCTTGACGTGCGGCTCTTAGCAAGTAGGGAACTTCGGTTAAAACGGTCATTACAAATCTTTGCCTAAACTCGATTTTTTCACGTATTTGCTAGCTTATCATTTCCAAGTTACAGGAAACTTAAGAAGCCTTGATCTGCATCTAACTTTACTAAGACACCGACAGGTAAAGCTGCATTGCAACCATCATGTCCGAAGGGGAGGTTAGAGACAATGGGGATGCCCAAATCGCTCAAGCGATCGCGTAACACTTCGGCGATCGTGAGGCTGGGAATATTTGCTGGCGGTTCGCAACGGCTAAAACGTCCGAGAGCAATGCCTCTGACTTTTAACAAGGCACCACTTAAGCGCCACTGGGTTAGGAGCCGATCGATGCGGTAAGGAGCTTCTGTCACTTCTTCTAAAGCAAGAATAACACCTTCTAGTTGGGGTTGGAATGGGGTGCCTAAAAGATGGGTAGCTACGGTGAGATTGGCAGGTAGCAGGGTGCCAGTCGCCATGCCGCCGCCCCAGCCAGTACCTTGAAGGGGAGCAATAATCTGACCTTCTACCCAATCAAATAGTCGTTGAATTGACCAATCTGGTTCACTTGCCAAGGTAGTCAGAACAGGACCGTGAACACCTGAAATACCTGCCGAGTAGAGGCTCCAGAGCAAGGCAGTGATGTCAGAAAAGCCGATTAGCCACTTAGGACTAGCTGTATTCAACCAAACCCAATCTTCTAAAATTCGAGCGCTACCATAACCACCTCTAGCACAAAGGATACCGCGACAATCTGGGTTTTTCCAAGCGTTGAGCAGACACTGGCGGCGATCGCTATCTGTGCCAGCTAAATAGCCCCAACGGGAATTTACACTTGTGCCAAGTTCTACCTGGTAGCCGCGCGATCGCCAAATCTCTACTCCTGCCTCAAACGCTGCCATTTCTCGTAAAGCGCCACTAGGAGCAACCACCTGTAGTAAATCGCCTGGTTTAAGTGGCGGTGGGCAAACAGTCTTCTGATTGACACTCTCCACAGCAAAAGTTATCTCGTCCACTCAGCTTCATCCTGTAGCAAGTTCAGATTATCTTGGACACTCTGCTGAATCTTGAGCGTGACAGAATTAACCGCCTGGGTGCGATGCCTGCGGCGGTTCGCGCAGCGACCATCGCGCTGATAATCAGCAAAACCATCCTTCAGGTTCACAGGTTCCCCCGTCTTAATTCTGACTCGGCGGTATCCTTTGGGTGGAGGTTGATCGATATCAAAAACTTCTCGTTCTAGCCGGATAAGTGTATCAATAAACCTTTCTGATGTAGGATTCTCGGCAACGTAACCGTCATAAATAGCGTCAAAATTCAACAGGCGTTTGACTGACTTTTCAATTAATTTCAAGTTACTATCCTGTTTGCCCTCTAGAATATCTAATTCCGCTTTAGCTGGATCGGATTCAAGTGCATCAGCTTTAAGTTTCAGCATATGCTTAATTCTATAAGTGCGCTCTCGCACGAGTTCTTTTGGATTGGAGGCGATCCCTAACTGTTGCTCACAGCTCTTTAATATAGAGATTCTCAACTGAGAAATGCGTTGCTCCCAGGACTGTCGATCGTTTTCAGAATTATCTAGTTCATAGTCTTGCTCAAACTTAACTAAAACTTGCTCGGCAACTGCTCGTAGCCGTTGATAAGGACTACTAGTGGAAATCAGGTTTAATGCTTGCTCTAATTGGCTTAGCATTTGAGCGATCGCCTGACTCATATCCTGGGTATAGCGGTACTTAATGCTTACTGGTAATACATACAGATTGGGTAGTGGCTCACCCTGCTTGACAAGCTTACTCAGCGCCTGAAAAGCAATTTGCACTGCTCCGACTCGAAACGGCATAACAACATCATTTTGAAAGGAACATCCGCCTTCGGGAAAAATTACCAAACGGCAATCGGGCTGAGTTAAAAGTGCCAAAGTCTGAGCAATGCTAGGGCGATCCACTAAACCCCGACGGATGGAATACACACCCAATCTCTGAAAAACACCACTAAGTGAGCTATTAAACAGCTCATCGGCAGCTAGGTAGTAGAACGTCTCTCGTAAGGCAGAAAGCGCAAACAGCACAATTGGATCTTGAAATGTTGGGTGATTTGGCAGCAAAAGCAGTCTTTGGTGTTTCAGAGCGCGAATCTGTTCTAGACACTCAGAACTCACCGCTAGTTCAAATTGATAAAAACTGCGGATTGCCACTGGCGCGATCGATTGAGCTAGACGCACCAAAAATGGATTAAGCTGGGGAGGATAAAAATTTGCCGCCATTAATTTTTGTAGCGCCAGATGTAAATGTCTATTAAGTAATGTTTCCTAATGATGCTCAAAGAAAGATGATATTCTAATAAAAAGTCATGTTGTAAATTTTAATTAAGAATTGTCTAATTTTTTTGTTATGGCTACTATAGAATTTCATAATAGGTTCTGATTGACTGTAAGTGCAAGTTATCTGAAGGAAAGACTTTATACAATTTTTCCCTTCTTCAAGAAAACACACTTTAGACGGAAGTCATAATAGTGCTGTCAATTGAATGGAGTTGTACGGCAAGAATAGTTAAGTTAACTAAGTCTTGATCGCAGGTAATGTTTTGCCTCAGTTTTTCACTTGTTGCAGTCAAATTTATTCAAGCAACGCCAGGAGCTGTAGAAATGAGCGGTTTTATCAAAAAATTATTCACTGGGGTTTTATCTTTCCTATCTGGGCTTCTGAGTGGCAAGAAGTCTCAGCCAAAAGAGTCTAATAGCAAGGTACTAGAAAAACCAGCCGTAAGTACTGCCAAAAAGCAGAAAAGTCGCGGCTACTTCATGGAACTTGAGGAAGCTGACGAGGGAAAAACCCTTAACGGTAATCTAACATCACCTGCTGCTAAACCAGCACAATTGAAGCAAGCTAAAACCCCAGAACCAGTTGCAGCTAAAGCTGAACCACAAACACCAGCCAAAACCTCAGAACCTACTCAAGCCAAACCAGCCAAGGTTGAGCTAGTGCAAACGGCTAAGGGTGTAAAAGTTGAAACTGACAAATCAGCCAAAGCACCAGTGGCAAGCACAAATGGTAAAAGCCAAACTGAAACTACCTTTGCGCCTAAGTATCTTATCCCATCTGCAAGCTCTAGTCGTCGTCGTCCTGGTCCAAATATGAATCCTTTCTTGGATATGGCGCGTCAGGTTAAGACTTCTAGCTAGGAGCAAGGAAGATTTGGGTTCTATCTGGGGATTAGGGGGAAATGAAACAAATGAGGATTTTTCTCTAAGATTAAGGAAGGTAGCTGATAAAGTTAGACCGTTGTCCTTAATCCCTATTCCCCACTTTCTTTCATGACCATTGACGACCAACTCAGCCTCTTTAATGAGTCAACTGTTAACCAAGTAGCAGTGTCTCAACCAGAGCTAATTCTGACAGATGCCAAAATTCCAATTCCTTCTGGTACGTATCCATCCATAACTGAATTGGCACAGCATTGCAATCAATGTCGTCGATGTGGATTAGGAGAGAATCGGCAGCACGCAGTTGTGGGACGCGGTAATCTTAAAGCACCCATCATGATTGTGGGTGAAGCACCTGGTCAAAATGAAGATGAAAAAGGACTACCATTTGTCGGTAGATCGGGAGAACTCTTAGAAAAGATTTTAGCATCAGTCAAACTCGATAGCAGGGAGGACGTTTATATTGCCAACATGCTTAAGTGCCGTCCACCTGATAATCGAGATCCTAAGCCGGAAGAGATTGCTGCCTGCAAGCCTTATATACTAGAACAGATTCGCCTAATTGATCCGAAAATCATCCTTTTAACTGGAGCGATCGCAGTGAAAGGTTTGATCGGCGATAAGCGGGGTATTACCAAAATTCGCGGAACTTGGATTGAGTGGGAAGGGCGTTTATGTATGCCGATTCTTCATCCTGCCTACTTGCTACGGAACCCTTCTCGCGAAGCAGGTCAACCTAAATGGTTAATGTGGCAAGATATTAAAGCGGTGCGTGCCAAGTTAGATGAAATTCGTAGTTAGGACGAGTCAAGTATGCACTTGATTTTAAATTAAGTGCCCAGAATCTAAGTTCTGGGCTAATGACGATCTACACGCGACGTAGATTTAGTAATTCTGCTGGAGATGCCAGCATGTCAATTGCCACAAAGAAAATTTTGCCTTCGGAATTGATCAAGAAGCGCCAGGAGATATTCATTCCTACCTGGACACCAAACCAAGGAGTTTAGACTTTACCAGTGACTTTAAGCTGCTTAGAGCCATTTGGTAGTTCCTCGCAGATACCCTGCTGTGGCATCAGATTGAGTCCCTGTGCTTCGGCACGCATGTAGTTGATAATAGCTTCACGACCAACTAACGGCTTTTGAAATGGGGGTTGCAAGGCACCATCAGGAGTAAATAGAGCAATAGCCGCATCAAAGTTGTCAGCGTTTAAGGCATCAAAATATTTGAGAACAGCAGGTTCTGTAATACCCTCAACATTGAGTTTACTTGGAGCTGGTTCGGCGCGTGTAAACATTGGTTCGGCAACCGCAGGCTTACCACTCTCTGCCACAGGAGCATCAAATCCCATGTCTACTACAGTGTTACGCAGGACTGTAATTTGCTGACCTGGATCGAGTTTCTGGATGGCTTCTAGCACCACTTTGACACCAGCACTCATTTGATAGTCTGGTGGAATTGGAGCAACAACGCCTTGCTTCATCAACTCTCCTAACTCAAACCAGAAAGCTAGCTTGGTGTTGACACTAAAGTATGCATAAGAACGGCTGATTGGAGTATCAGAACGGCTAGCCAGTTCGCGCATCACCTGCGTTTGCTCGGCGGTAGACATTTGCTTAATTTGATTCAGCATCCCTTCGGCAAACTGTAGACGTGCTGCGCCTGGAGCTGCCGGAGTAATTGTTTTACCCATCTCGGTGTAGGCAAACCAAAGCAATGCTAGTTTATCGTCAACACTGAGTTGATCGAACAGTGCGATTGCAGCTGGAATTGGGCTGGGAACTTGAGTGCTAGAGAAAATCGTTTGAGCCGACTCGATGGTATAAGCCATTGATGAAATCTCCAGTTTTATTAACTACTTGCAAAAATCAGTATCGCATGTTACATCCAAGAAATTCTGGCAATAGCCCTAGTACAAGCTGCGTTCATTGAGAACTCCAACTACACAGGTGCGCTTCCAAGAAATTCTGCATCTGAGAGTCAACCAGATTTGTAAACAAAAGTAACATTAAATTAAATTTTTGTAAACAATCTGAAATAAACTTTGACAAAACTAGTTTATTGGAGTAGTTCGCAGACTAGGCGCAATCGGTCTGACTGTACACTCGCTCCCTTTCTTTTACCGCTCTAGGCTGGGTAAACTGGTAGAAGCTGTCATGTTAAAATCAAGTTAATCACCATAATATCGACGGTTGTATCGGTAATTAGCGACGACTAGGGTGCTTTTGACTTACCCCGGCGATGACGGATGCCTTGCTCTAACCCCTTTAAAACTCCAATGGTTAAATCTCCCACTTCCACTCCTGCTACTCGTAAGCCTTCTAAGGTAGAAGGTCTAAAGGAGAAAAGTCACTTTTTGCGCGAACCTGTGGCAACTGAGATCCTTCAGGACACAACTCACTTCACAGAAGAAGCGACTCAAATTCTGAAATTTCATGGTTCATATCAGCAGGATAATCGGGATAATCGGGTCAAAGGGCAGGAAAAAGACTACCAATTCATGATCCGGACTAAAAATCCAGGTGGCTTTGTACCGCCAGAATTGTATCTCACCTTAGACAAGTTGGCTGAGGAATATGGCAACCAAACGTTAAGGACGACAACTCGGCAGGGTTTTCAACTGCACGGGATTTTGAAGCAGAATCTCAAAGCTTCTCTCGCCGCCATTATTAAGAACATGGGAACAACGCTGGGTGCTTGCGGCGATCTTAATCGTAACGTCATGGCACCTCCGGCTCCGTTTAAGAATAAACCAGAGTATCAGTATGCCTGGGAGTATGCTAACAACATTGCTGATTTGCTGACTCCCCAAACAGGTGCTTACTACGAAATCTGGCTAGATGGGGAAAAGGCAATTAGCGCCGAAGAAAATCCAGAAGTGGTGGCTGCTCGACAACGTAATGGCACAGGAACAATCTTCCATGACACGGAAGAACCGATTTATGGCACTTACTACATGCCCCGTAAGTTTAAGTGTGCAGTAACGGTACCAGGCGATAACTCAATTGATTTATATTCCCAAGATCTGACTTTAGTCGTGATGACAAACGACGAAAAGCTAGAAGGGTTCAACGTTTTTGCTGGTGGTGGGCTAGGTCGCACTCATAATAAAGAAGAAACCTTTGCTCGTCTGGCAGATCCAATTTGTTATGTAGCGGCATCGGACGTGTACCAATTAGTGAAGGCAATTGTAGCAACTCAGCGCGATTATGGCGATCGCACCGATCGTCGCCATGCTCGTTTGAAGTACTTGATGCACGATTGGGGTGTTGATAAGTTTCGCCAAGCAGTAGAAGGCTACTTTGGTAAACCGTTAGAACCCTTTAAGCCTCTGCCAGAATTTCGATACGAAGACTTCCTGGGTTGGCAAGAACAGGGAGACGGAAAGCTATTTTTAGGCATTTCAATCGAAAATGGTCGAGTTAAAGATGAAGGCTCTTTGCAGCTAAGAACAGCCTTGCGAGAAATTGTGCAACAGTTTAATCTACCGATTAGACTAACGGCGCATCATAACGCAATTTTCTACGATATTGAACCAGGGCAACGGCAGGCAATTCAACAAATTCTCGATCGTTGCGGTATTCAAGCCGATCCATCAGCTTTAAACTCCCTAGTCCGGTACTCAATGGCTTGCCCTGCTATGCCTACTTGTGGCTTGGCGATTACAGAGTCAGAACGAGTAATGCCCGGTGTCTTAAAGCGCATAGAAGCATTGCTGGATAAAGTAGGCTTAGAGGAAGAACATTTTGTCGTGCGGATGACTGGTTGCCCCAATGGTTGTGCTAGACCATATATGGCAGAATTAGGATTCGTCGGGAGCGCTCTAGAAAGCTACCAGGTTTGGCTTGGTGGTGCTGCCAACCAAACTCGGCTAGCGCAACCTTACTTAGATAAGATGCACATCAACGATCTAGAAGCGGAACTAGAGCCATTGTTTGTATACTTTAAACAATCTCGTCAAGTAGATGAGAAATTTGGTGATTTTTGCGATCGCGTCGGGCTAGAAGC
>JAABUQ010011618.1_pt1 | contig 11192 bp, 12 predicted proteins | sample 5560001 | NCBI WGS metagenome assembly JAABUQ01 (sample SAMN10711888, study PRJNA513371) | rock metagenome | isolation source: Antarctica rocks | place: Antarctica: Victoria Land, Finger Mt nord | collected 2015-12-18
ATGCTCCTCGCAGGTGGCTCCCTTCTGCCAGTTCTCACGACCCGCACCTTGACACATCAATGCCGCTGCGAGCCGTCCACCCCATCTGCGGAGAGCCGAAATCCGGGGACCACCTCAGTTCGAGATCAATCTTCTCACGTTCCAGCTTCGTAAATAGCAGATGTCGCTTGCGCCACTTGAGGCACATGGGTGCTACGCTTTTGTCGTCGCAGGCCATTGCTTGAAGCTCGTGGAGACGGCGAAACGGTTCGGCTTGCGCGGTCGGCGGTGTTCCGGACTTCAGCAGAGTATCCTGCCGGGCGAGGCTGGGCGAACTGAGGCACGAACCCATCTTCGTGCGAAGGAGGTAGCGTCTGGATGACGCTTCCGATGATCCGGATACCGGGGTGCTCATGCTGCAGCTTGTGATCGTTATCGTGACGGTGCTGCTTGTCGTACCGGGGCTGTTGTATTGGGCTGGGATTGCGGCCAGACGCCACATTGGGAAGGCACCGAGCTGGATCAGTCGCCCGACCGGGCGCGAGGCCACGAGCGGCAAGACCGAGCCGCCCGGAAAGGCCTAGCATGACCGCGCAATACTTGATCCTTGCCGTGGTACTCGCCTTCACGCTCAACCATGCCAATCCGTTCGTACGCGCGGGTGGAACGCTGCTGGCGGCCGTGGGCCTCGCGTTCATCGTTCTCTCGATCGTCCTGGCTGACCTAGACGGCAACTTCGCCGCCGGCGTGCCTCGGGTGGTGGTGGGGCTGACACGATGCATCCGCCGATGTTCAGCCGGGTTCACACGCTGTCGGACTGGCCGGACTGCTGGCTGGAAGTGCGGTGCCCTAACTGCTCGCAGTTGACCATGGTGCCCGTGCAGCTGCTGCGGGAGCGGCACGGCGACCGCCATTCGTTCAAAGCTGTGGTGGCCGCCTTGCGCTGCAAATCATGCGGGTGCAGGCCAGCTCCGGTCTACTTGGTCACAGGACACGACCGTGAGGGCGGAGACAGCCGGGAGCCGGACTGGGCGATTAGGCTGGTGCCGGCGCTCGGGTAGCGCCCCGCCCCTGGTGAGGCCTCCCAGCGTAGGAGCGGGGGTAGTCCTGGCGCCACCTTCCAGAGGTCAGGCGCCAGGTGCGGGCTAGAGGTCGTTCTGCCAAACCATGAAATCCTCTAACCAAGATTGCGTAACCATCGTTGACATTTCCTAACGTGCATACCACGGTATGCACATGGTCGAAGTGGTCCAGTCATCCGAGTTCAAAGACTGGCTTTCGTCCATGCGGGACCGCCAGGCGAGGGCCAGGATCATCGGGCGCATCACGCGAATGGAAGCAGGCAACCCTGGCGACGTGGCTCCGGTCGGCCAGGGTATTAGTGAGATGCGTATTCACGTCGGCGCGGGATACCGGGTTTACTTCATGCAGCGTGGCCCGGTGATCGTCGTGCTGCTGTGCGGTGGAGACAAGTCCACGCAACCGGTCGACATCGCACGGGCCAAGGTCATTGCGGAGGAATGGAGAGAATCATGACGGACGTGACATTCAGCCGCTTCGACGCGGCGGAGTATCTGGAAACCGAAGAGGACATTTCCGCCTACCTGGACGAGTGCGCCCAGGACGGCCACGCGGAGACCATCGCGCTCGCGCTGGGCGCCATCGCCCGTGCTCGGAACGTAAGCAAGCTGGCCCGCGAGGCCGGCATGACCCGGACTGGGCTATACAAGGCGCTGTCGCCGGGTGGCAATCCGAGCTTGGACACCGTGGCGCGGGTGGCGAAGGCAATGGGGTTCAGGTTGGCGCTGATGCCAATGAACGTCCGAGGCACAGCAGAATCTTTCACCGATAGAAGCATTGAGGCAAAAGGCACAACCTGGATAACAGACGAAATCGTTGAAAAAGTGGCTATCAGGCGCGAGCCTGCCGAACGGGTTGAAGACGTTGCCTCCGCCCGGGGACGCCAAGAATCCTAATCTGGTGGGGAGGGCCGAACAGCGCCGGATTGTCCAGCGTAGCTAAAGCGGCCATGCCTCCGTAGCCTGTTCGGCTGAGGACCTGCCATCCATGATGGTTCTTTCAACCGTAGGGGCGCAGATGTTGGGATGGAACGCAGGACGGGCGAGCCGGCAGTTGGAGGAGCGCATGGCGGTGCTGGAAAAGCAGGCGAGAGTGGCGCTGGACACTGACAAGGCGCAGCACGAACTCGTCATGGCATTGAGCGAGCGTCTCGAACTCCTGGAAGACGTGGCCTTTGGTGCCGTAAAGGACGCGCATCGCGCAGATGCAATTGGCCTTATCACGATGACTGCGCTCGCTGCGGTCATGGCGCACGTCGCTGCAGGGCTGCAACCGCACCCTGAAGCCAAGCGGCAATTCGACCTGTTTCTAAAGGTGGCCGACAAGGTGGTAGACAGCCTGGCGTCGGAGAGGCCGAAGACGGCCGGAGGCTTTCAAGCTCAGGCATTGTGAGATTTGCGAGAGTTCGCGTCCGCACAGCTTCCAAAATAGCTGCCTCCGCAATGTGATCTGCTAGCCTGACCCTGGTAGCAGCACACTGCATGGAATGCCGCACCTGCCGCCACGCCGCCCACAGCAGGAACAGCACGGCCGCTGACGCGATGACGGCCTGAGCGTTGAGCAGCAGCGGCCTGGCTGCTCCCATCCCCGCCGGCAGGGCGGCGATCCGACCACGGGACCGTCGCAAGATTGGGGGTGCGACGGCGGTCGGGTACATTCGCGTCCGTTCTCTGACCGAGGGTGGATGCGTGGCTTGGATGTTGAGGTTGGTGAAGATCGGGGTTGAGGGCGAGGGGCCGTGCACGGACATCATGGAGATCACAAGGCCTGATGATCTCGTCGATATTGCCAATTTGGGTCTGACCCTGTCCGAAGCGAAGCTGCTGCTGGCGGGCGTTCAACGGGAGATCGTCGCCGCGCAGGCTAGGAGCCACGCGGTTCGGCGGCCGGAGCGCCCGCGCTGTGGCGGCGTTTGCCGTGTGAAGGATTACCGGGACCATGCGGTGTCGACGCTCTTCGGCCAGGTCACGCTTCGGCTTCCCCGCTTTCGCTGTGCCGCGTGTGGCGGGATCGAGGCTGGCATTGCTTGGCAAGCGCATTACCGATCGACACCGGAGCTAGACCGGATACAGGCGCATCTCTGCGCCTTGATGACCTACAAGACCGCCGCTGACGTTTTAGGGCAGATGTTCCCGGTCGACGCGGGAAGGCATCATGAGACCTTGCGCCGCCATACCCTGAAGGTCGGCGAGGCTCTGGGTGAGAGCGCTGCGATCAGGCCGGAAACAGCAGCGTCGGCGATTGTGGTGACCTTGGATTCGACATTCATCCGCAGCTGCGCGGAGGGCGAGCGGCATTTGGAGGTGCGGGTCGGCAATGTCGAAACGCAGTCCGCTGGCCGCCAGGTTTTCGGCGCCGTCGCCAAAGCCGATACCGACATCCAAGCGCTGATCCGTCGCAGCCTCGACGCTGTCGGACGAACCGGAGACACGGCGCTGACGGCCTTCACCGACGGCTGCCCCGGGCTCCGGCGCAGTCTCGCCGATGCCGGGGTCAATGAGCCGCCAATGCTCGACTGGTTTCACGTCGCCATGCGGCTGCAGCACCTGAAGCAGATCGCCAATGGCCTGTCGGCGGATGATCCGGCCCGGGAAGTGGCGAAAGCGGTGATCGTCGAGCTTCCAAGCCACCAACGATCCACAATCAATACGAGCCGGACCGTGACGGTCGTCAGCGTTCCGCACTGGGTTCCGTCCGCGCTTGCTTGGGTCTCGGTATGCACCTGGTAGCCGTGCCCGAACTTGGCCGCGTAGAAACCAAGCGGGGCATGCGCCATCGCCGCGCCGCGCTGCCGTGCCATGTCCCGGAGTTCGGCCACGGTGAAGCTCTCCGCCTCGACCACCTGGCCGTGCAGCGCCGCAACGCCTGAAGCGATGCGCGGCGGTTCCGTGCAGCGGCCTGCGCCGGCCGTGAAGACCGTCGTTGCAAGGAGGAGGATTTCCAGCATGGCCATGTTCGCTCGCGCTAAAAACGTGTTCGGCCAATGCTAGGTTGGCGCCACCCTGGCTGCAACGTAGGCGTGATGCCTGAAGTCATGGCAGTGTGATAGGGACCGGCTATGCTCTCGCCCCTCCGGTCCCGCACCTACCGCCACCTGTTCGCCGCGCAAGTCATCGCCCTGCTCGGCATCGGCCTGTCAGGCGACATCGGGGGAGCAGGCCACAAACGACATGGTGACCCATCCACCCGGTCGCCCACTTTCCTCCGTAAGCTCCTCGAACATTTATCTAATTATGTAGGAACGAGCCACGAGGTGTATGGGTGCCAGGTGTCGCCTGGGTACGGGTATCCGGGTCCTTCCGCATTCTTGGTGCAGGCAGCAGGTCTGCGAGCACTGTAAGCCGCTGAGCAAGCGGCCGCTTTCTGGTCCGAGTGCTCCCGCTGCCGAGGTGCACACGTCGGGAGAACGAAGTCTCGGCAATTTTCGACCCTGTCAGCCCCTTGCAGGCAGGCTGTGGGCGAGGCCTGCACCGAGAACGCGGAAGGACCGGTATCCGATGTCGCCTGACAACCGGCCTTGCCACCGCTGCCATTGGGTTGATCGCCTTCCAGCTCGCGGGCGCAGAGGCCGGCGCCGTGCTAGGCACCGCGCTTGCGATCAAGCTGGTTGCCTATGTCGGCGTGGCGCTCGTGGCCGGTGCCGGTACTGCCGTGGGCTCCCTGGCATCGGCGGCACTGGTCGTCTCCGTCCTACTGCCGAGCCCCAAGCCGGCGGAGCCGCGCGGCATCTACGACCCCACCACGCGCGGCATCCGGCTCTACCTCGCCACGCCGCGGCTGCATGGCCTGCTGGCCTTCAACCTGGCCGTCGCTGCTGCCGGGTCCATGGTGATCGTCAACACCGTCGTGCTCGTACAGGCCCAGCTCGGCCTGGGGCAGCGGGAGACGGCCTGGGCGCTCGCCGCATTCGGCGCCGGGTCCATGCTCGCCGCCCTAGCGCTGCTGCGCCTGCTGGACCGCGTCCCGGACCGCAGGGTTATGCTGACCGGTACAATCCTGCTCGCGGCGGGGCTGCTGGCTGGGGTGGCAGGGCCAGGTTTTGCAGTGCTGCTGCCGCTCTGGCTCGTGCTGGGCATCGGCTGATCCGCGGCGGGGACACCCACGGGCCGGTTGTTGCGCCGCTCGGCGCACCCGGAGGACCGTCCGACGCTGTTCGCGGCCCAGTTCGCGCTATCGCACTCCTGCTGGTTGCTGACCTACCCGCTTGCCGGCTGGCTTGGCGAAGGCCGGCCTTCCTGCCAGCTTTGCCGTGCTGGCTGGCATCGCCGGACTAGCCGCGAGTGGCGCGGCCTGGCTGTGCCCTGCGGGCGATCCGGACGTGGTGCCGCATGTGCATCGTGACCTCGCCGGCAACCATCTGCACCTAGCCGGGGCGGAGCCGGGTGGCGACGGCTTCCGGCACGCCCATGCCTTTGTCATTGACCGGCATCACCCAGTTTGGCCCCGGGCATGAGCGCTCCACCCCGGCTTTCGCATCACCTGACTGAGGCTGCTGCTCCAAAAGTATGTTCCGCAACCGGCGGGACACTGCTGCTGAGGAAATAGCTCCTGGACGGATGGTTTGGCGGGCTACGCTGCCTTCGGTATGAGCATGACATCGTAGCCCAGGTTGCTCAGGCGCTGGACCAGCTTGGTCGTGGAGCGCTTGCGTGCGATTTGGTCGAGGTAGCCCTCGCCGAGGTCACGGAATGCTTCGCCCGTGCTCAGCATGTGGAACGCGGCGAGAAGCAGCTTGTGCGCGACGGCCATGATCGCCCGCACTGGGCCGCGGCGGGCACGCAGGCGGTTGTACTTGTCGCGGTAGTAGCTGCCCTTGGTCCGCACCGCGGCCGAAGCTGCTGCAAACAGCGCGGACTTGAGGAACACGTTGCCCCGACGCGTCCCGGCACCCTTTGGCTTGCCCGCGCTCTCGTAGTTGCCCGGGGCGACTCCGGCCCACGCGGCCAGGCGACGCGCAGTGGCGAACACGTCCATGTCGGTGCCGATCTCGGCGATGATCGAGGCCGCCGTCACCCAGTCCACGCCGGGGATCTGCATCAGCAACTGGTGCTGCACCTGGTATGGCTCGAGCTGGGTCCCGATGCGGGCATCGAGGGCTTCCAGGTCCTGATCGATCGCCTTCAGGTTGCGCAGGTGCATGCCGAGCAGGAAACACTGGTGCTCGCGCATGCGCCCGTCCAGCGCGGCTTCGAGGGCCGCGTGCTTGCGCCGCATCCGCCCGCGCGCCAGGCATGCCATCTCGGAGGCGTTGTTCGTGCCCGCGGCGAGCGCCTCCAGCATCGCCATGCCGGACACGCCGAACACGTCGCTGGCCACGCCGGACAGCTTGATGTTGGCCCCCTCCAGCAGCTTCAGCACCCGGTTGCGCACCGCCGTCCGGGTCTCGATCAGCGTGCGGCGGTGGCGCACCATCTCGCGCAGATCACGGATCGCGGGCGGCGGCACAAAGCTCTTGGCCACCAAGCCGTGGCGGACCAGCTGCGCGATCCACTCGGCATCCTTCACGTCGGTCTTGCGGCCGGGCACGTTCTTGATGTGGTGGGCGTTGCCGACGGTCAGGTCGACGTGCCCCTCCAGCACGGCATACACCGGCTTCCAGTAGACGCCGGTGCTCTCCATGCCGACGTGGGTGACGCCGTGCTCGGCCAGCCACGCCTGCAAGGTTTTCAGATCACGCGTGGTCGTGCCGAAGCTGCGCAGCAGCTTCTGCGGCTTGCGCCCTGGCGCGCCGATCAGGACGCAGCAGACGACGCTGGCCTGGTGGACGTCCAGGCCGGCGCAGCGTTCGAGAAAAACATCCATGGCCAGCACCTGTCATAAGTGGACGGGGTGGCGGCCGCTGCGCTGCAGGCAAAGTCAGATACTGCTGATCGTGCTCGCCGAAGCCGGCGGCGACAAAGGATGGTGCCTGAAAACAGCGCGGACCGATCTGGTGGACAGGATCGAACCTCCCAGTGTCAATCGGCCTCCGAACGGCCACCAAGAGCGGAGATGGAACGCCACCTGCCAGCCGACAACAGGACGCCCCATTTCCTCCCCATGATGGTGCGCGCTCTTGCGCGCGGTTAATCTGGTGGCGAATTCAGTGGGCCGCTGGTCATCCTGGTGGCCGCCGAGGGGCCAAGAACGGTCGGAGAAGCAAGACCGCCGGCCGCTGACGCCCACGAACAACTAGCCAACTCTGAATTCGCCATCCGTGTCCGAGCGTCTGCGGAACACGGGCGTTTTGTGGCGTACCGCTGCTGCTGCGGAGCGATCTTGGCATACCCTCCTACACTATGTCATACAACAGGACATGACACATACCGTCCGGGAGAGGTCCAAGCTGCTGGCGCGCGTGCGCCGCATGAAGGGCCAGGTCGAGGCCATCGAGCGCGCCCTGGAGGGCGAAGAAGGCTGCGAGCAGGTCATGCACCTGATCGCCGGCGTGCGCGGCGCCATGGCCGGGCTGATGGCCGAGGTCGTCGAGGACCACGTCCGCACGCACCTCGTCGATCCCGGCAAGCACCCCGGCGCCTTGGACCCGGAGGCGACCGAGCAGCTCCTCGACGTGATCCGGACCTACCTGAAGTGAGGACCTAAGCATGGACGGCACCCCCGCTATCTCCCCCTCTGTTCCCCACCGCCACAGCCACGTGTTCCTCGGCGAGGGGCACGAGACGAACGAGCGCCGGACCTGGGCCGTGATCTGGCTGTGCGGCGCCATGATGGTGGCGGAGATTGCCGGCGGCGTGCTGTTCGGCTCCATCGCGCTGGTCGCGGACGGGCTGCACATGAGTACCCATGCCGGCGCGCTGCTGATCGCGGCGCTGGCCTACACCTATGCGCGCCGGCACGCGGCCGACCCGCGCTTCGCGTTCGGCACGGGCAAGCTCGGCGACCTCGCCGGGTTCACCAGCGCGGTCATCCTGGCCATGATCGCGCTGCTAATCGGCTACGAGGCTATCTCGCGCCTGCTGGCCCCCGTCCCGATCAGCTTCGGCGAGGCCATCCCGATCGCCGTCCTCGGCCTGGCGGTGAATGTCGCTAGCGCCTGGCTGCTCAGCGCCGGCGGGCACCACAACCATGGGCACGGCCACGCCCACGGCCATGACCACGACGAGACCCACCGGATCGCTGCCCACGCCGGCGTGCTGCTGCTGAGCGTGTTCGAGGACGGGGTGCCGCCGCGGTTCCGGCTGGCCGCGGAGAGCGGCCACCTGCCGCCGGTGGCCAGCATCGAGACACTGCGGCCTGACGGATCGAGGCAGCCGTTCGCCATGGTGGACCGGGGCGGGTTCCTGGAGTCCGTCGAGGAGATCCCGGAGCCGCACGCCTTCACGGCGCTTGTGACGGCGGGCGAAGGCGCCCAAGCACAGAGCATCCCCGCCGTCTTTAAGGAGCACGGGCATGACCATGGGCCTGGGGTGGCGCACCGCGACAACAACATGCGGGCGGCGTTTATTCATGTCATGGCCGATGCCGCCGTCTCGGTCCTGGTCATCGCCGGGCTGCTACTTGCGCGCATCTTCGGCTGGCTTTGGATGGACCCGGTGGCCGGCATTGTAGGTGCGCTCGTGATCGCCAACTGGTCCTATGGGCTGGTGCGCGACACAGGCGCCATCCTGCTCGACATGACACCGGACCGGCGCTTGGCCGAGAGCGTGCGCCGGGCCATCGAGGTGGAGGGCGACCGGCTGGCCGACCTGCATCTATGGCGGCTCGACCCAGGGCACCTTGGCGCGATCGTCTCCGTCGTGACCGCCCGCGGGCAGGGGGCCGACCACTACCATGCACGGCTCGCCGGCTTTCCCACGCTGTCGCATGTCACTGTTGAGGTACATGCGGCGTAGCTGAGCCTGATCTCCGGCGCGGACAGGAAAGGCCAGCGATGGCTGCCGCCAAGGCCCGACGGTGACGTGAGCTTGAAGGCGGATTCAGTTCACTACAACGGCCTCTCCCAGCTATGCTGAAGCGACGAAGGGCGGGAGGAGCGTGCTGTGGCGCAGATGCGGTCATCACCCTTGTCGGCAATGGATGACGACACACGACACACGACGAGTCTTGCGGGGCTGGCCGCGGTACTTCTTCTCGTCGTGCTGTCGCTGGTCGTTGTTCGCAAGCTACAGGTCCGCTCCATGCTCGAAGCCTGCGCCATGTCGCAGGCGCCGGGATGTGAAACCGCGGCCGATGACCTCCGCGTTTCACGCCTCATGGACAGGCTGTGGGGCAGGTGACGGCACCTCCATGATGGGCAGTGCCGTCGGGCACAGGGGTAGGCCGAACCGTCCGCCTAAGGAGTGATCGCCGACCTAACCGCGTAGTGCGTTGCCCTTATTATGCCGTCCCGGTCTCTCCAGGGTGCTGTCCTGCCCGTTGCGGGAATAGCAGGATGCAGGCCAGGATCACCGCGGCGAGGGCTGCCGAGGCAGCGAACCGGCCCAGGGCCAAGCCGCCATCGGCAAAGGGCTTGTCCAGGAAGTCGCCCACCGTGGCACCGAGCGGCCGCGTCAGGATGAAGGCGGCCCAGAACAGCAACGTCCGCGACACGCCGGTGTAGAAGTAGAGACCGGCCACCACCGCAAGCGCCGCAGCGAACACCAGCGCGCCGCCCTCGTAGCCCAGCCCGGTCGTGTCGGCCATCCAGTCGCCCAGCGCCGTGCCAAGCGTCTGCGAGAACATGATCGTCGCCCAGTAGAACATCTCGGCCCTAGGCGAGATGACAGTGTCCACCGCGACCGATCCCATCGTCCTATACCAGAATCCTAGCGTCGCCAGCACGAGCAGGAACAGGATGGACGACCCGCCGACGTAGCCGATGCCGAGCGAGCGGTCGAAGAAGTCGGCCAGCGTGGTGCCAGCCGTCGTGGTGGCGATGATGACGGCCCAGTACAGGAACGGGTGGAACCGCCGGGCCGCGATCTGCGCGCCCACGGCCACCACGAGGATGGCGGCGAAGATCGCCGTTCCCACGAGGTAGCCCAGTCCCAGCGTCATCGTCACGGCATCGCCCGCCGTCTCCCCCAGCGTGGTGGCGAATACCTTGATGACCCAGAAGCCGAGGGTGACGGCAGGCACCTTGCTCAGGCTGGCCTCGGTGGTCCTGTTCATGCGGCTTGCTCCTTCAGGGTGGCGGTGGGCTAAGGCGGCGGGCCAGGATGGCGGGCGCGGGTCACAGCCCGACATGACGCAGCCGCAGGTGTGTGGTTGTGGACGGCTCGGTGACGTCGATGGCCGCGTCCTCGAAGCGGGGCGCGCCGAGCCGGACCGGCGCATCGCGCGAGAACCCGATGGCCTCGTCCGGGATGCCGAACAGGCCGCGGCGCACGCGCCCGTTCCCGTCCTCGTCATGGTAGGACTGGACGGCATACCGGCCAGGTGGGATGCCCTCCACGCTCACCGTGACCGTGCCGGCGTGCGCCGGCGCCGCCGAGAAGAAAGGGCAATGCTTGGTGGTGAAAGTCTCAGGCGTGCAAACGGCCACACGGACCAGGCCGCGGTCGTTCTCCACTCCGGTCAGCTCCACGATGAGGGTGGCCGCCCCGGACGCTGACGGCACGCCCAGTGCCAGCAGCACGATGCCGGTCCAGAGCCTCCGCCCAGGTTGCGCCACCGCCTGAACCATGGCCATCACCGGCCCGCACCGGCCGCGGGAAAGCGCAGCGTGGCACGCAGGCCGGGCGAGCCGGCCTCCAGAAGCAGCGACGCCCCATGCAGGTCGGCGACGGCGGAAACCAGGCTGAGGCCAAGCCCGTTGCCCGGCGTCGTCCGGCTGCGCTCCCCGCGGTAGAAGCGATGCACGAGCCGCGGCAGGTCTTCGGCCGCAACACCTGGGCCGTCGTCCTCCGCGCTCAGTTCGATGCCCGTCCTGCGGTTTCCGGACAGGCGGAGGATGATCCGCGTCCCGGCAGGCGTGTGGCGGAGGGCATTCTCGACCAGGTTGGCTGCGGCTTGGGTCAGCAGTTCCTGGTCGCCAAGCAGGGTGACGCCGGGCGCTACGTTCGCAGTCAGCACGTGACCTGCATCCTGGGGCAGAAGGCCCATCTCTGCGAAAACGTACGTTAGCGTATTGCACGCAATATCATGGGTCGAGTTAGCGTTGGCTGGGAAGCCGGCTGCCGAGGAGTGCCTGAAGGCCGAGTTCGACGTCACTC
>JAABUQ010011619.1_pt1 | contig 11192 bp, 9 predicted proteins | sample 5560001 | NCBI WGS metagenome assembly JAABUQ01 (sample SAMN10711888, study PRJNA513371) | rock metagenome | isolation source: Antarctica rocks | place: Antarctica: Victoria Land, Finger Mt nord | collected 2015-12-18
GTGAACAGCCAGCTTGAAGCAATGGGCGTGCAGCAGTTGCACGCCCGCACCAACGCAGGCATCGCCCTCAAGCTGCTCGCCGCGCTCTTTGCCCTCACCGTCGCCAACGCCCGCTAGCAATCAGGGTCATGACGATCACCGAGCGACGCAACTATCTGACCAAAACGCAGTCCCGCTATCGCGGTGCAACAGCGCAGGAACAGAGCCGATTGGTGACCGAGATGGAGGCGATCACCGGCATGCATTGCAAAGGTGGGGTACTACGCACAGGTAATGGGCCGCAAGTGACGGCGAGCTTGAACGGCCTGGCGCGGGGGTTGATAGCGCGGGGCGGACACACAAACGTGGCACAAGCGGGACGCATCTATGCCGCCTTTCCTGACCATGCTCTCGCCTTACGTACCGCTGCCTGGCTTTGCAACAGCCCCGCGAAGGACGCGGAGGGAAACAATTCGATGCATTTGTTTTCTTCTCCGCGTCCTTTGTGTTCTTTGCGTCCTTCGCGTTTCTCCCTTCCTACTCCGAAAGGTAGCGCATCGTCGCGCCAACGAAGGTTTCAACGCCGATGGCGAGGGCGCGCTCGTCAAAATCGAACTTAGGGTGATGATGCCCCCAGACGATGCCTGCGTCCTCGTTGCGCGTGCCGACAAAGAAGTAGCAACTCGGCACGCGGCGGGTGAATTCGCTGTAGTCTTCGCTCGGCATCCAGCGCGGTCCGTCCACGACCTGCGCGACGCCTGCCGCTTCACGCGCCGCCGCCCGCACGATTTCCGCCATGTGCGGGTCGTTCACGACCGGCTGCCCGAAGCGGTTGTACTCCACCGTTGCCGTGGCGCGCATCCCCTCGGCGATGTGCTTCACGAGTTCGGGCAATCGCTCCGCGACGTGGTCGCCGACTTCCTTGTCGAAGTAGCGTGTGGTGCCACTGAAGAACGCGGTGTCCGCGATCACGTTCGAGGCGACACCCGCCTGAAACACACCCTGCGTCAGCGCGACGGGCATCAGGGGGTTGATCTCGCGGCTCACCAGTTCCTGCAACTGCGTGACGATAGTCGCGGCGATCAGCAGGGCGTCCACGGTGGTTTCGGGCATCGCGCCGTGCCCGCCCTTGCCCTGAATCGTCACGCGGTAGCCGTCCGCGCCGCTCATGCAGGGGCCGGTAATCACGGTCACGGTGCCGATGGGCGACTCCTGCAACAGGTGCAGACCGATAGAGGCATCTACATGCGGGTTCTCCATGATGCCGTCGGCCATCATCGCGCGCGCGCCGCCGCCGCCTTCCTCAGCGGGTTGAAAGCAGAAGACCACCGTACCCGCAATCTCCGCCCGTCGCCGCGTCAGCAGCCGTGCCGCCGTGAGTAGAATGCTCGTGTGCCCGTCGTGCCCGCAGGCGTGCATCGCGCCTGTGTTTTGCGAGGTAAAGGGCAGGCCGGTTTCTTCGGTGATCGGCAGGGCGTCCATGTCCGCGCGGATGAGCAGCGTCTTACCCGGCTTCGCGCCCCGGAGTACGCCCTTCACGCCCGCCTTGCCGACCCCCTCAGTCACTTCATCCAACCCGATGGCGCGCAGCCGCTCCGCCACGATCCCTGCCGTGCGGGTGACGCCAAACCCCACCTCCGGGTGCATGTGCAGGTCGCGCCGCGTGGCGACCAGTTCGTGTTCCCACTCCGCCACTTCATCGTGCAAGCTCATCGTGACCACAGGGCGCTCCTTTGTAGTTTGCAGTACGCAGTATGCAGTAAAATGCGGGACGTGCATTGATTCACTGCATACTGCATACTGCGTACTGCGTACTGATCTCGTCTACTCGAAGAAATCCCGGTCTTCGTCGCTCAGATAGGCGCGGGCCGCCGGGATGTTAAACTCCACACCCATGCCGGGGCGGTCCCAGACATCAATAAAGCCGTCGCGCACGATGGGATCGGGCAACCCTTCCACGATGTCGTACCACCACTCCGGCTTGCCGGTGGGGTACTCAAAGGCGATGTAGTTCCCCGGCAGCGTGGCACACACCTGCACGAGCGCTGCGAGACCGAGCAGGCCGTCGCCCGTGCCATGCGGAGCCATCAGGATGCCGTGCAAGTCCGCGTACTCCGCCACCCATTTCAGTTCGGCGATGCCGCCCACATCGCACGGGTCGGGGCCAATGATGTTGACGGCGTGCCCCTCGATCAGTTCGCGGAAGTTCTGCCGCAGGTAAATCTGCTCGCCCGTGTGGATCGGCGTCGTGCTGGCGCGCGTCACCTCGCGGTAGACATCGGCGGAGACGTGGGGCGTATAGTCGCCGGTGATCAGGTCTTCGAGCCACATCACATGTAGCCCTTCGAGCGCCTTCGCCAGCCTGATCGCGTCCGGCACTGTCCAGCCGGGACCACAATCGAGTGCGAGGCCCACCGCGTCGCCCGTGATCTCCTTGATCGCTTCCACGCAACGAACCACATGGTTCAGCCCGCGCTCGGTGAGCAGGCCGCGCTGGTTGTTGCCGTGAAAGACGCCGGACTGCGGTGTGCCGTAGTAAAAATCGGGCACGTTGCGCGGCATTCCACTATGAAAGCCGATGCCCTGTTTGACGATGGTGAAGCCTTCGGGCGCCGCCAGCATCCGCGCCGTGTTCTCGGCGTACTCGCCGGGGGAGGAGCTGGTCATCGGGGTACGCACCGCGCCGTTGTAGACGCGCACGCGGTCGCGCACCTTGCCGCCGAGCAGCTTGTACACCGGGAGGCCCGCTGCTTTGCCCGCGATGTCCCACAACGCCATCTCAATCGCGCTGATCGCGCTGCCCCAGGGCTTAAAGCTGCCCCGGTGGCGAATCTTCAGCATCACCCGCTCGACATCCGTGGGGTCTTCACCGAGGATGAACTGCTCGTAATGCAGCACCTGCGGCTTGAGGTACGGCTTGTACGCCTCGATCTCGCCGTAGCCGCTGATGCCCTCGTCCGTCACCACGCGCACCACCGGGTTCGTCCCAATAACCGCGCATTTGAGGCCCGTGATTTTCATGTCTACTCCCCCTGTGTATGGTACGCAGTAATCAGGGGGCAGTATAGACCAGAAGACCGGCACGGCAAGCATTGGCGACGTGCGCTGTGCTGATGGCTGTCTACTTCCCCTCGTCCGCCCGCCATCGGCGCTGCTTCTGAATTTCCTCATCGAGGGCGCGCTGCACGCCATCGGGATCGGCGCGGTAGCAGTCGGCGTGAAAGGACGTGGCGACGAGTGGGCTATGCGGGTCGCCGGGGTGCATCGGCTCAATCAGGTTGAGGTAATCGGCCTCGCCGATCAGGCCGCCGCAGAGGCAGCAGCGTTCGAGTGGCAGCACCTCGTCGTAGTTCGGCGTCGGGTCGCCCATCGCCGTGCGCATCAGGGCGCCGAGTTCATCCTCGCTGAGGGCGTCCGCACAGGTCGCGTGCGCCATGAGCGTGCCGACAATTTCGCCATGCTCGTCTTCCGCCGCGATCGTCACGTACTCGCTGCCGAGCGGGATCGTCGCGCCACAGATTTCGCAGACGAGCGCGTCATCCGCGTCGGGGTCGGGCAAGGGGTCGAAGCGCATCATGGCGGAAAGTGTACCATAGGGCGTGACGGGTGGGCGGGGGAAACGCAAAGGACGCGAAGAACGCAAAGAAAGACAAAAAAGTCTTTCGTCATTCATTCTCCGCGTCCTTTGCGTCCTTTGTGTCCTTTGCGTTTCCCACGTTTCTCCCTTCGCCTGTCGCCGTGCTGGTGATTCAGATGTGCATTGAGGAGGTTCCAATGCCCACGTATCCGACCGATGTCCCGATTGCCGTGATTGGCGGTAGCGGCCTGTATGCGATGCCTGACCTGACCGACACGGCGCGGTACGAGATTGAGACGCCCTTTGGTGCGCCCAGCGACGCGATCACGGTGGGCACGTTAGCGGGGCGACAGGTTGCCTTTCTGCCGCGCCACGGGGCCGGGCACGTATTGCCACCGACGCTCGTGCCGGCGCGTGCGAACCTCTTTGCCTTGAAGCTACTCGGTGTGCGTGCGGTGATCGCTGTGTCCGCCGTGGGCAGCCTGCGCGCGGAGATGGCCCCGTTGCACCTCGTGGTGCCCGACCAGATCGTTGACCGCACGACGAGCCGCTCGCGCACCTTTTTCGATGTGCCAGGGCTGGTGGGCCATGTCTCGATGGCGGAGCCATTCTGCGATTCCCTGCGCCGGTTGCTTCTGGCGGGGGCGCACGCGGCGCGCGCAACGGTTCACGCGGCGGGCACGTATCTCTGCATCGAGGGTCCGCGCTTTTCGACCAAAGCAGAATCGCGCCTGTACCGGCAGTGGGGGCTGGACATCATCGGCATGACGGCGATGCCGGAGGCACAGTTGGCACGCGAGGCAGAAATGCGCTATGCCGTGCTCGCCTGCGTCACCGATTACGATGTCTGGCACGCGAGCGAGGAAGCGGTGAGTGTGGAAATGGTCGTGGCGAACCTGCACAAGAACGTCGCCACGGCGCAGGCCGTGCTCCGCCACGTCGTCCCACGCATTGGCCTCGACGCCGACGACCCCTGCGAACACGCCCTTGCCAGCGCCCTGATGACCGACCCCGCCCGCGTGCCACCCGACATGCGCGCCCGCCTCGCCCCGTTAATCGGCAAGTACCTGCCGTGATCGCGCCACGGGTTTCGGAGGAAACCCCCTTCTCCTGCCAATCATGTGGCAGATCAGGGAGGGCAGCAATGCGGGGCACAGGCACCCCGCATTGCTGCCCTCCTCCATCACCCCGTCACCGGCTGAGTATGCCCGATGTCAGCACGTATTGCGGCTTTGGCAAGGAGACGGCGAACACAAAACACCGGAGGCAGATGAATTGCCTGCCTCCTTCCATTACCTGTTGCTGCCTGTTTGCTGTTTATGCCGTGAGCGCGAGGGTGCGGCGGTTGCCAAGTACGGGCAACGTATCGGTTTGGCCGGGCACCACGCGGAAGGCGGGCACGATGCGCACCCGCGTGCTACCCATCCCGCCCGGCAGCGCGGCGAGCGTGTCCGCGATCTGTCGGTCGGTCGGGAGCGGCGCGCGTCCACCGAGTACGACTGCCTGCGCCACCACCATGTCACCCTGCAACCCGAGCAGTACGAGGTCGGCAGGCGCATCGGTGTACCCATCGAGGGCAAGCACATCCATTAGCATGTACGTACCGCTTGGCTCCGGCATCGCCGTATGGGTGGTGACGAGACGATCCAGCGCCCACACCGTTTCGCGGAAGAGCGCGGCATACGTCTCATCCCGCGTGCGGGGCGCAGCGGCGGTGACGACGGGCTTTGGTGCAGGCACGAAAGCCGGATGAGCGGCGGCACGAGCCGATTGCGGTGCGGGTGCCAGACGTGTACGCGGGGCCGGACGTGGGTGAGAAACGGGAACGGGGGCCGGCTTGGCGGCTTCCCAGGCGGCGGCGAACTCCGGGTCGCGTAACGAACGGGTGGACTTGCCTGCCGTGTCAATCGTGGTGGCGACGCCCCGGATCACATGGAAACCGTCGCGCAAGGCAAGCCGCTGGCTCGCGCCACTGCCGAGCAGCGAATCCACATGGTTCGTGAGCGGCTGAAATGGCTCCAACAGTTGCGCCAGCGTATCCGTGAGTACCTGTAGCTTGCCGGAGCGGGCGGAGAGCTTCGCGTCTACGGCGGCGGCGGCGTTCGCGCCGTTCTGCGGCCCGCCAACGAGGGTACCAAGCAGGACGATGTCGGGGTTGGTGACGCCGCGCCAGTTGTACCAGCCGGTAAGCGTCTCATCTTCCGCGATCCCAAGCACATGCGTGATGCGCAGCGACTCATTGCCGGTGTTCAGTGGGATCACCTTGCTAATGAATGCGCGCAAGCCCCGAATGACTTCCGTTTCCCACTTCGAGGAGGCGGCGGCAATCGCGGCGTGTTCGCCAGGGGTACGGGAATTCGGGGAACGGAGATAATCAGGGGTGCTGCGGGAGGATGACCGCCGCAGCGAGGTGCTGCTAGGATAACGCGCGCGAATGGATCGCATACTACCTCAAAGATCATTGGTAAACGAGGGGAGCGCAGATGCACTCCGCAACCCGTAGGATTGCATAATTATTGTCCCATACAACCGGGCAAAGCACAAGGGGAAACGCGAAGAACGCCGAGAACGCGAAGGGGAAAACAAATTCCCTGCGCCGATTGCTTCTGGGGGGCGCATTGACGCCGACGACCCCTGCGAACACGCCCTCGCCGGCGACCTAATGACCGACCTTGCCCGCGTGCTGCCCGATGTGCGCGCCCACCTCGCACCCCTCGTCGGCAAGTACCCAGGCTACCTAAATACTTCCTCTTGGGCAACTCTTGCTTTTCGCTTCGACGTATGCTACACACACATCAATGTTCCCACCTATGTGGGTGTAAATTAAAAGTATAGTTTTTTATGTTAGGTAACGGATGAGTGTCCCCACATCTGTGGGGGTGGTTTTCATATGTCCTGTAGCGGCGAAGTTTCGTCGGCCTCACGAATGTGAGGGTGAATCGCAAGTCTGACCCTGGCTTCGGCTAGGATCAGATTGGTTCGTGTGTGCTCAGAAAAGGCATTTTGCCATGTCGAAAGGAGAATTCTATGGGTAATTTCACAGCCGCTCATCAGGGGAACGTTGACACTCTCATCGTGTAGCATTGGTGACGCGGGCCGCGATGCCACGGACGACGAACTGCGCGTCATCGCGGCGCATGTCGCCTCGCGCGGCTTCGATCCGGCATCTACGCGCAAGATCACCGGCGCAGTCCCGGTCATTCAATGGAATGGTCGCGCGTATCCACGGAGCGAACGGCATCCGACTCAGTTTGCCCATTTCCTCAAGCACGCTGTAGGGGCGGAGGAATGGCCTCCCGGTACGACGGAGGCTCAGTATGTGCATAGTAGTGCCGACGCGGTGCGTGACCCTGCTTCGGCAATTTTTCTCTGCCGTGAGGCAGGTGTGTGGCACCTGCAATGCTTCGCCCTTGCGGGGCAGTGGCGCGGGCCTCGCGGCGGGGCGTGCATTCTGGTAGGATACCGTCCAACATATGGCTGGTGGGTCACGAGCTTTCAGGTGCAATCACCAGCGATTCATATTGCACGGATGACGAATTGGCAGGATGGACGATGGTTACGCTCCCCGAAGTAGCACGACAGATAGACGGCGATCTGCGGTTGATCGCGGGCGAAGTAGACTTTTTGCCCGAACTCGCGTCCGACTGGGCCGAGGAGGCGTCGGAAAATCAGTCCGCGTCGCGGCACGAGTGGGCGGAACTCATGGTGCGGTTCGACTCCCTGAACGTGGCGTATCGCGCCGGGCGAATGAGTGCGGTGCAGGCGGCGCGATACCGCGCGCTGGTTGCCCGCCTCCAGGCTGCATTGCCCCTGCTGGTTCGCCTCGATCTGCCCCGGCCCACGGCATATTCGCTCGATATCCATCACTAACCGCGCGATGCAATGGGCCAGGGAGCAAGGAGCAACGATGGTTACGTCTTCCCGTATTGCGCAGCAGGTTGACCGCGATCTGCAGCGCCTCAATGGCGAGCTCGATTTCCTGCCTGATCTTGCACTGGATTGGGATGAAGAAACAATCGAGAACCGCATCATCTGGAACGCCGAATGGGGCCAGTTGATGACCTTTCTCATGGCGCTTCACCGCGCGTATCAATCGGGGCACATGGGCGAGGAGCAACGTGCGCGGTACGTGGCGCTTGCCCATCGCTTGCGCGAGGCGTTGCCCCTGCTCCGGCGGCTTGAACTGGTGGAGCGGTTTCCCGTGCCCCTTGATGACGTGGCTTGACGGCAGGAGTCGTGACGCTTGGCAACACTGACGCGCCTTGCCCCCGAATCCACACGGCCCCGGCCTTCGCCCTTGATGTGGGTGCGGCGCGTGGAGTTGCAACTGCTGCTCATGCCCGCCACGCTCGCCGTGATCGGCCTGCTGACCCTTGTCACGGTGCGCACGGGAGAGGCGCGCTGGGGCTGGGCTGATATGAGCGTGGGCCTCGCCTTTGTGGTGGCGGTGTACGTCGCCTCGGCGCTGTTTTCGGCGCTGCATTTCGCCGGTGATGAGGTGCTGTTTCCTGTGACCGCCGCACTCGCCGGTCTCGGCTTTCTGATGATTCAACGGCTGGGGCCGGATGTCGCACCGGGGGCGAATATCGCCCTGAAGCAACTCGCCTATCTCGCCGTCGCCCTCGCGCTGATGGCGGGGATCGCGCTCGGCTTCAAGCGGCGGCACCTGCGCCTGCTGCGCGACTACAAGTACACCTGGGCGGTCGCGGGCATTCTGCTCACGGCGTCGGTGTCGGTGTTCGGGGTGGAGATCAACGGCGCGCGGCTGTGGTTCGATTTGAAGCTGTTTTACTTTCAACCGGCGGAACTGCTGAAGATCATGCTGGTGATCTTTTTCGCGGCGTACCTGTCCGAGAAGCGCGCCTTGCTCGTCGCGCCCTTCACCGTCGGGCGGCTGCGCCTGCCGCCGTTGCCGTACCTCTTTCCCGCGCTACTGATGTGGGTCGCCTCGCTCGGCCTGTTCGCCATTCAGAAAGACCTGGGGCAGGCATTGCTCGTGTTCGGCATCTTTCTCTCGATGCTGTACCTCGCCTCCGGGCGGTTAAGCTACGTGTTCGGCGGCCTCGTTGCCTTTGCGTTGGGCGCCACGGCGATGTACCGCGTCTTTCCCCATGTGCGCGTGCGCGTGCTGATCTGGATGGATGCGTGGCGCTATGGGCTGGGCACCGGCACGCAGCTCGTGCAGTCGCAGTACGCCCTCGCCAGCGGCGGCATCTTCGGGCAGGGGCTGGGACAGGGTAACCCGACATACATCCCGCTCGTGCATACCGACTTCGTGTTCTCCGCCATCGGCGAAGAACTCGGCGCGCTCGGCACCGTGGCGCTGCTGCTGCTGTACCTGTTCTTCGTTTATCGCGGCTTTCGCATCGCGCTCGACGCCGTGGACGATTTCTCGCGCTTTCTCGCGGCGGGCTTCGCTGTCACGCTTGGCTTGCAGGCTTTTATCATCATCGCGGGGGACACGGGCCTGATCCCGCTCACGGGCATCACGTTGCCGTTCATCTCGTACGGTGGTAGCTCACTGCTCAGTAACTTCATGATTACCGGCATCCTGCTGGCGATCTCCGGCATGAAGCCTGCCGAACGCGTCGCCATCCCGGAGGTGCCGACGTGAGTACGCAGTACGCAGTACGCAGCACGCAGCACGCAGCGGGGATTTGGGGCAGCAGGCAGTATGTCATGTGTCGCATGCAGCAGGGATTCAATGCATTTCACTGCATACTGCGTACTGTATACTGCATGCTTCTCTTGGGGTGGCCATGCGAAACGCGGGCATGACACGCGGGACGTGGGCAACCTTGCGCCTGATCAGTGGCATCGGCGCGGCGGTGATTGCGGGGATCGGGCTGGCGGCGAACCGCGACCACGTCTGGCTCGTCTGCGCCGCGCTGTGCGTGCCGCTCGTCGGCCTCGCGCTCTGGCGGGGGAGCGGGCCGGGGCAATCGGTGTTCGGGCGGCAGACCGCGCGCCTTGCGCATATCGTGCTCACCCTGTTCGTGATCCTCAGCCTGCATCTCGTGCATTTGCAGGTCGTCTCGGCGGACATGATTCAGACGCGCACGGCAGTCACCGATGATGGCGTGGTGCGCAACCCGCGCCGGTTGCAGGCGAACCTCACCGCCCTGCGTGGCGAGGTCTTCACCGCCGATGGCACAAAGATCGTTGGGCGCACCGTCGCGCCGGATGGCACGGTGGGGCGTACGTACCTCGACCCGAATCTCACCTACCTCGTGGGCTACCACAACCCCGTGCGCTTCGGTGATAGCGGCCTCGAACTGGCGTACGACGACCAGCTTTCCGGGCGGCAGGACGAAGACCCCGCGAAGGCGTTTGCCGCCTCGCTGCTCCACCAGCCCGCGCGGGGCAGCGATTTGCTCCTGACCGTGGCCGGGCCGGTACAGGCGGCGGCAACCGCCGCGCTCGGCAACCGCCGTGGCTCCGTGGTCGTGCTCGACGCGAAAACAGGCGCGGTGGTGGCGATGGTATCCACACCGCACATTGACCCCCCGCGGCTCGCACCGGGGCAACCCGACCAGTCGCAGGCGTACTGGGACCAGTTGCGTGGCGATCCCGCCAGCCCCTTTGTGTTTCGCCCGACGCAGGGGTTGTACACCCCCGGCTCGACCTTTAAAACCGTCACCGCCTCCGCCGCACTCGACACCGGCAAGGCCCGCCCCGATACGCGCTACGAAGACCGGGGCGCGCTGAATGTGGAGGGCTACCAGCTGATCGAGGCGAACATCCCCAAGGGCCGCGAAAATCAGCAATCGTGGACGCTCACCGAGGGGTACGAATACTCGCTCAACGTCGTGTTCGCGCAGGTGGCAACGCGCACCCTCGGCGGCGCGTCGCTGGCGGACTACGCGGGCCGGTTCGGCTTTGGCACGGCAGTGCCGTTCGATCTGCCCACGAACGCCAGCCTGCTCGATAGTGGCCCGGACTTTCTCAACAACGCGCCTGCGGTGGCACAGACTGGTTTCGGGCAGGGGCAGTTGCTCGCCAGCCCGCTGCAAATGGCGATGATCGCCGCCACCGTGGCGAACGATGGCCGGGAGATGACGCCGTACCTCGTCTCCGCCGTGCGCCGCCCCGACGGCGGCATCGCCACACGCACGGCGCCCAAAGTCTGGCGCACGCCGATCCGCGCCGAAACCGCCGCGCAGATGCGCACGATTATGGAAACCAGCGTCGCCAGCGGCTACGCGAATACGGCGGCGATTCCCGGCGTCAAGAGCGGCGGTAAAACCGGCACCGCCGAAGTCACCGGCGCTGCGCCTCATGCCTGGTACATCGGTTACGCCCCCGGCAAGAACACCACCTACGCCATCGCCGTGCTCGTGGAAAACGGCGGCGAAGGCAGCACCGTGGCCGCGCCCATCGCCAAGACCGTGCTCCAGGCCACCCTCGCTTACGACACGAAGCGGTGACCGGCGGTGTGAAATCCACCTGCCCCCGGTTCGCACAGCAGGACATGAGCGACCCGGCGCGGTAGTGCCTGCCGCGCAACACGCACTGGACTAGGCCACATGATGTTGCACGCATACTGTCAGTGAGGGTTGTCAAACGTCGCGCCATCCCACCTCAAATGCGAAGAGGGTCGGCTGTGCGACCGTCTCCTTCCGGATAGCCCGGGGTG
>JAABUQ010011620.1_pt1 | contig 11192 bp, 10 predicted proteins | sample 5560001 | NCBI WGS metagenome assembly JAABUQ01 (sample SAMN10711888, study PRJNA513371) | rock metagenome | isolation source: Antarctica rocks | place: Antarctica: Victoria Land, Finger Mt nord | collected 2015-12-18
GACACCCAGCGTCAGAACCACGGCGCGTACCGCTCCCATCGCAAGCGCGTCTTGCGCCGCCTCCTCGACACCTCTTGACGACCTAACGTTGTAGTACTAGGCGACCGGGCCGAATAGGTGTGGCAGGGGCGACAGGGCTCGAACCTGCGACATTCGGTTTTGGAGACCGACGCTCTACCAACTGAGCTACACCCCTACGCGCTTACACAAAAGATTATAGCAGGTCGCGCCGCCCTGGCTAGGATGTGCGCGCCTGCCTCTGTCGCCCCGCCCACATCTCTTGCAGGCGCCGGCGCAACACGTCCTGCGCGTGCGTCCGCAGGTCGTCGCGCATCTCCTCGGGGTACTGCACGACCACGCGCTCGACCTCGGCGGCCATGCGTTCGTACGCGCGCACGACCTCGTCCATCAAGACGTCGCTCATCCTCGTCACCCTCCGAACAGCGCGTGGCGCAGGAGGATAAACACCACCGCCAGGAGGAACGAGGAGAGCGCGACGATCAGGGCGACGGCCGCGCCTACCCCGCCATCGCCGGCCGCCTCGGACTCGACGGCCTCCACGGCCGTGTCGTCCCGCTCCAAGACGTCTTGATCCAGGTCCGTGTCCGCCCCCACCTTTCCCACTCCTCGCGCGCCCTTATTCGTTCTTCGTCGTCCGGCGATTATCTTACCGCAGTATGCCACACCCTCACGCGTACCGTCTAAGTATGCGCGGCGCCCGTTCCTTGTGATAGGGCGGCGGCGCGCACTACAATACGGACATTGTGACCGATAGCCCGCGCGCGGACGGTTGCGCCGGTGCGCGCCGTCGCGGCGGTAGAAGTGAGACGATGAGTAAGAGCAGTACGACAATCCCCGGCGGGGAGGAGATGCCCGACCTGCTGGAACGCTTCCGCGATGTTTTCCCGCGCGGCAAGGGCAGCGTGTTCGTAGCGCGCGCCCCCGGCCGGGTCAATCTTATCGGCGAGCACACCGACTATAACGAGGGTTTTGTGCTCCCCGTGGCCGTCGACCGCGAGGTGCGCGTGCTCGGCCAGCGACGCCCCGACGACCGCGTGGTCATCCACTCGGCCAACTTCGATCGCCGGGCCTCGTTCGAGCTCGACGCGCTGGGCCTGACCACGCGCCAGAGCTGGATCAACTATCCGCAGGGCGTGGCCGACGCTTTACAACGGGCGGGGCATCACCTGGCGGGGGCCAACGTGCTGCTGTGGGGCAACGTCCCGCTCGGCGCGGGCATGAGCAGTTCGGCGGCCGTTGAGATCGCCTGCATGCTGCTTTTCGAGCGGCTGGCCGGCCTGAGCTTGCCCGCGCGCGACGAGGCGTTGCTGGCCCAGCAGGCCGAGAACGTCTTTGTCGGCGTGCAGACCGGCATCATGGACCAATTTATCTCGCGCCTGGGCGTGGCCGGGCACGCTCTCTTACTCGATTGCCGCTCGCTACAGTACGAGCCCGTGCCGATCGCGCTGCCGGGGATCGTGCTCGGGGTGGTCCATAGCGGCGTGCCGCGCGGGCTGGCCGGCTCGGCCTATAATGACCGGCGCGAGGAGTGCGCCGAGGGGGTGAGACTCCTGAGGCAGTACCTGCCCGGCATCGCGGCTCTGCGCGATGTGCAGCCCGCTGAGTTCGCGCTGGTCGAGGAGCGTCTGCCCGCGACGATTCGGCGGCGCTGCCGGCATGTGGTCACGGAGGACGCGCGGGTGGGCGAGGCGGCCGAGGCGCTGCGTGCGGGCGACGTGGCCCGGCTGGGCGCGCTCTTCGCCGCCTCACAGGCCAGCATGCGCGACGACTACGCCATCACTGTGCCCGAGATCGATACTCTGGTCGAGGTCGCGCTGGCGCACGGGTCGCTGGCCTCGCGCATGACGGGCGGCGGCTTCGGCGGCTGCACCGTCAACCTCGTGCCCGAGGACGCCTGGGACGGGTTCGCGCGCGGCGTCACGACCGCCTACCCCACACGCACTGGCCGCACCCCCCCCATCTTCCGCTGCCGCGCCGTCGACGGCGCCTCCGTCGAGCAGGTCATGTGAATTGACCTCCTACAACGTGTGAGCGGGGCCGATCGTAACAGCGCGCTGTTGATAAATGTGTTTACAACGCATGATACTTAGGTCTACCCTTGACGTGATAGATGTGTCATAATGATGTTTCAGTTTCCTGAGACTCGACGCATCCCCAGGCACAGCCCGCGCGCCCCCTCGCTGCCCCCAGCCGGCTCGCCGTCCCCGTACAACACGCATGTGGCCCTGATAGGCTATTGCCTGCCAGGACCACACGGGATACATCTGTCTTCAGTACGCGGATCGATGTGCCGATGGGGTATGTAGAAGTACATGTTCGTATTGTGGTAGATCAGGACAGCCAGGATTAAGGCCGTGATGATGACGATGACGACTCCATCCACCCTTTTCGATGTCGAGAGGTTGGGGGTGCTCATGGCGCCCGAGGCGGCCAATCCCCTCGAGGCCGAGGGTGTGCTCAACCCCGCCGGCGTTGTTGGCCCCGACGGGCACTACTACCTGTTCCCACGGCTCGTCGCGGCCGGGAACTACTCGCGCGTCGGCCTTGCCCGCGTGCTGCGCGACGCGCAGGGACGTCCGGCCGGCGTGGAGCGCCTGGGCGTCGCGCTCGAGCCGGAGGCGTCGTACGAGCTCGTGCGGCCGGGCGTCGGCGGCTGCGAGGACGCGCGCGTGACGTATTTGCCGGGCTTCGACCGCTATGTGATGGCCTACACGGCGCTGGGCCGGCGCGGCCCCCATGTGGCCCTGGCGTCGTCGCGCGACCTGCGCGCGTGGACGCGCCACGGACTGGTCCATTTCGCCGCCGAGGGCAGTACCGATTTCAACCTCTATGCCAACAAAGACGCTATGCTCCTGCCCGAGCCGGTCCGCGCCCCCGACGGGACGCTGGCCCTGGCCATGCTGCACCGCCCCATGTATGAAACGTGGGCGGGCTTCGACGGCGAGGGCAGCGTGCCCGCGGCGCCGCCGCAGGGGGTGGACGACGACCGGCCCAGCATGTGGATCTCCTATTGTTCGCTCGACGCCATGGATTGGCTCGACGGCGCTGATGACGCTGACGACGGCGACGGCGACGGCGACGATGGTAGCGGCCCCCACTTCGCGCGACACACGCTGCTCGCGACGCCGCGGGGCGCGTGGGAAGCCTACCGCATCGGGGGCGGCACGGTCCCGTTGCGTACACCCGCGGGCTGGCTCACGTTCTATCACGGGGTCGAGTTGTACCCCGATGGGGGGCGCTGCTACCGCACCGGCGCGCTGCTGCTCGACCGCGACGACCCGCGCATCATCCTGGCGCGCTCACGGGAGCCGATCTTCGGCCCCGAGACGGCCGAGGAGCGCGTCGGCGTGGTATCCAACGTCGTCTTCCCCTCGGCCGTCGACCAGCGCGACGGCTGCCTCGACGTCTACTACGGCATGGCCGACAGCCGCATCGGCGTGGCGCGTCTCTGCCTGAAGGAGGCCGCCGAGGAGTGCGCGGCCTGAATCGGTCGATCGTCGATAGGTAGGACGGCAACGGACGGGCGCCGGCATCAGGTGATGCCGGCGCCCTTCGCGTCCGCTGGTGTCGAAGTCTGTGGAGGCGCGATTATGCGGGGGGTCCTCTTGACTAAACGATCAGTCTGTTGTACGATGTACTTGATTGATCGAACAGTCAAGTTGAATAGGCGTGCCGATGGAGCAGACGACAGAGCCGGACGGGGCGCCCGCGCGCGACCGCCGCGCGCGGATCATCGACGCCGCGTTCGATGAGTTCGCGGCCAAGGGCTTCCGCGGCGCCACGATCAAGAGTATCGCGCGCGCGGCCCGCCTGCAGTCCGCCGCGCTCATCTACTGGTACTTCCCGACCAAGGAGGCCCTTTTCCAGGCCGTCCTGGGCGAGCGCGCCCCGATTTTACAGGCCATCGTCGCCCCCGACGCCTTGATGGAGCGCCCCCCCGAAGACGTGCTCCCCCTGCTCGCCCGCGCCTTTCTGGCCACGGCGGCCGACCCTGCCGCCCAAGGTATGCTGCGCCTGGTTATTGGCGAGGCGTTGCGCCACCAAGAGCTGGCCGGCGCGCTGGTGGCGGGTGGCCCGCGACGCGTGTTAGGGTTCCTGTCGTCCTATCTGGAGCGCCAGATAGAGGTGGGCCGGCTGCGCCCGCACGACACCCGGTCGAGCGCGCGCGCCTTTATGGGCATGCTCATTCCGCAGGCCGCCGGCAAGGGGTTGCTCCCCGCGCTAGCCGAGGGAGGCCCGACCGACGACGATCATGTGGCGACCGCGGTCGGTATTTTCCTGCGCGGGCTGCGGCCGGATGGGATCGGAGAATAGGCGTACGGCGTGAGGGGCGGCTACAGCGTCGCCCCCGTATGCGATGGAGGGTTGCACGATGCGCGAATATGGGGACGGACAGGCCATCGTCGTGGAAGGACTGAGCAAGACGTACGGCCATATTCAGGCCCTGCGCGGCGTCGACATGGCGGTATCCGCGGGGACGGTCTTCGGGTTGCTGGGCCCTAACGGCGCCGGGAAGTCAACGCTCATCAAGGCGCTGGTCGGCGCGCTGCGCCCATCGGCGGGCAGGGTCCGCGTGCTGGGGCTCGATCCCCTGCGCGACCGCGCGCGGCTGCGCCGCCGAATCGGCTACATGCCCCAGGCGCCCGCTCTCTACGATGACCTCTCGACGCGCGACAACGTCCTCTTCTTCGGCCGCGCGCACGACGCCCATCTCGCGCCCGCGCGCGTCGACGCGACGCTCGCGCTGACCGACCTCGCGGCGCGGGCCGCCGATCCCGTCCGCACGCTCTCGGGCGGGTTGCAGCGGCGCGTGTCGCTGTCCTGCGCGTTGGTCCACGAGCCCGACATACTCTTTCTCGACGAGCCGACCGCCGCGGTCGACCCGGTCCTGCGCGCCCGCTTCTGGCGGACGTTCCGCGAGCTCGCCGCGCGGGGCGTCACGCTCTTCATCAGCACGCACCTGATGGACGAGGCGCTCCTGTGCGACCGCATCGCCGTCGTCCGCGCGGGGACCATGGTGGCCTGCGACACGCCGGGCGCGATCCTGGCGCGCGGCAGGACGCGTCTGCTGATGCGGCGCGACGGGGAGACCGTTGAGCAGACGGTCGGCAGCCGCCCCGAGGATGTGGCCGCGGCGCTACATCGCTACGGGCTCGCGCGGGATATCAGCGCCGTGACGGTCGAGACGGACACCCTGGAGACGATTATTTTCGGCTTGATCGCGCGGACGGACGAGGAGGGCGTAGCATGACCGGCGACACGATTGGCGGCATGACCCATACCATCATTATCGGCCGGCGTATCCTGAGCGGGCTGGCCCGCGACCGGCGGCTCCTGGCGCTCTCGGTCGTCGCGCCGCTGGCCATTATCTACCTCCTCAAGCTGTTCTTCGACACCATGCCGCCGGCCTTCGACGTGGCGCGCTACGCCATTCCGGTCGCCGCCTTCCTGGTCCACTTCCTCTCCTTCCTGCTGTGCGCGATCGCGCTGGTGCAGGAGCGCACGGCGGGGACGCTGGAGCGCATGTTCATCAACGGCTTCCGGCGCGCCGAGATCATCGGCGGTTACCTCCTGGGCTACCTGGTGTTGGCCACGCTCCAGGCGGTCATCGCCCTCGCCGAAGTGCTGCTCCTGTTTGGCCTGTCCTACGATGGCGGGACACTGGCGTGGCTCTTCATGGTGGTCTGGCTGCTGGCGATCGCCTCGGTGATGCTCGGCATCTTCATCTCGACCTTCGCGCGCGACGAGGCGCAGATCTTCCCCTTCATCCCGCTCGTCATCGTGCCGTCCGTGTTCCTCTCGGGGCTGCTCATCGACGTCACCCTGCTCCCCGCGTGGGCGCAAGGCCTTGGCCGCCTCTTCCCGCTGTTCTACGCCAACGGGGTACTGCGGGAGCTTACCCGTCCGCGCGGCGCCATTGGCGCCGTGTGGGGCAACCTTGCCGTGCTGCTCGCCTACAGCCTCGTCCTGCTCGTGCTGGCCTCGCGGACGTTGCGCGAAACGGAATAGGGGCGCGTGGCGCGGCTACACGTTGTTTAACAGCGGGAAGATGTCTTTGAGGGTCGGATAGAGTTGGTCGTAGATCGCGTACATACGCTCGTAGATCCCGACCTGAGCCGCCTGGGGCTCGGTGACGCCGCCCTGGCGGACGGCGCGCGAGGCGCCCTCGGTGAGCGTGAAGGCGCCCGCGCCCGCGCCCGCGAGCAGGGCGGCGCCGAGCGCGGGACCCTCGCCGGCCGGCTCGGCCACGACGGGGACGCCGAAGACGTCGGCCTGGATCTGCCGCCATAGCGGGCTGCGCGCCCCGCCGCCGGTCGCGTAGACCCGGCCGGCCGGCAGGCCCAGCGCCCGCATGATCTCCAGCGAGTCGCGCAGCCCGAAGGTGACGCCCTCGACGACGGCCCGCGCGAGGTGGTTTTTGCCGTGCCGCAGCGTCAGGCCGCAGAAGACGCCGCGCGCGTCGGGGTCGCCGTGGGGGGTGCGCTCGCCGGAGAGATACGGCAGGAAGATCAGGCCCTCCGCCCCCGCGGGCACGGTCGCGGCCCCCTCCATCATGATGTCGTAGACATCGCGCCCGTCGATCGCGGCCTCCTCGTACAGCGTGTCGCGCAGCCAGCGTAGCGCGCCCCCGGCGGAGAGCATCACGCCCATGACGTACCAGGTTTCGGGGACGGCATGACAGAACGTGTGCGCCCGCCCCTCGGGGTCGACCTCCGGCGAGGCGGTCGGCGCGACCAGCGTGCCGGAAGTGCCGATCGAGCTCATCAGGCGCCCCGGTGCGATCACGCCGGTGCCGATGGCCGCGCAGGCGTTGTCGGCGCCGCCGGCCACGACGAGCGTCCCTTCCGCCAGCCCGGTCGCGGCCGCGGCCTCCGTCGTGACGCGCCCGGCGGCGTCGCTCGACTCGCGGCAGACCGGCAGCAGCGTTTCCGGCAGGTCGAGCAAGGCCATCATCTCATCGCTCCAGACCCGCCGGCGCACGTCGAGCAGGAGCGTCCCCGCCGCGTCCGACACTTCCGTGCCGAACTCGCCGGTCAGACGGTAGACGAGATAGTCTTTTGGCAGCAGCACGGTCGCGACGCGCGCCCAGGCCTCGGGCTCGTGCTCGCGTACCCAGAGCAGCTTGGGCGCGGTGAATCCGGCCAGCGCGGGGTTGGCCACGAGCTCGAGCAGCCGCGTCCGGCCCCCCGCCCGTCGCGTGATCTCGTCGCACTGCGGGGCGGAGCGCTGATCGTTCCACAGGATGCACGGCCGCACGGGGACGCCCGCATGGTCGAGCAGCACGGCGCCGTGCATCTGTCCTGAGATGCCGACGCCCGCTATGTCCCGCGGTCGCAGCCCCGTCCGGTCCAGCGCCATGCGCACGCTCGCGCACATGGCGTCCCACCAATCCGCGGGATCCTGTTCGCTCCAGCCAGGACGCGGCGTGGAGAGCGTGAGCCCGGCCGTGGCCGTGCCCACGACCGTGCCGTCGCCGTCGAGCACGAGGCTCTTGACCCCGGTCGTCCCCAGGTCGATGCCGAGCAAGTAAGTGTGTTCGGACGTCATACGCGTGCTCTCCTTAGCTGTCAGCCGTCAGCTGTCAGCTTTGTCTGGCGGCAAAGCAGTATGATACAACAGATGCGCGTCAGCTACTATCAAAACGGTCATCGCACGCTAAAAGCTGATGGCTGAGAACTGATAGCTATTCAGCTGGAAGCGTCACATAGAACGTACTGCCCTCGCCGCGCGTGCTCTCGACCGTGATCTGGCCGTCCATGGCGTCGACGAGGCGCCGCGCGATGTAGAGGCCCAGCCCGACGCCCCCCTGGCTCTGCCCCAGCACGCGCTCCAGGCGGCCGAAACGCGTGAACAGGCGCGGGATATCGGCAGGATCGATGCCGTTGCCCTGGTCGGCCACGCCGATGATGACCCGCTTGTCCTCCCGCCGCCAGGTGACGGCGATAGCCGAGCCACTCGGGGCGTGCTTGACGGCGTTGTCCAGCAGGCAGATGAGCGCCTGCTCGAGCCGGAAGCCGTCGGCCAGGACCATCACGGGCTCGCCGGAGACCGTGATGGTGGGGATGCGGTCCTGGTAGCGGTCGCGCAGATCGGTCAGCGCCTGCTCCACCACGGCGACGACGGCCACGCTGCGCAACTGTATCGGCAGCTCGCCGCGCTCGACGTCGGTCACCAGGAGCATGTCTTCGATCAGGCGCCCGAGACGATGGCTGGACACGTTTATCTTTTCGACCATGCCGCGGCGGCGCTCGTCGTCGGTCAGGCTCCAGCGCATCAGCAGCTTCTGCGCGTAGCCCGAGATGAGGGTGAGCGGCGTGCGCAGTTCGTGCGAGATGGCGAAGGCGAAGTCGGCGTGGATGCGGTCAATTTCCTCCATGTGGCGCAGCTTGTCGCGCAGCAGCCCCAGTTCCGCCTCGAGCAGGGCCACGCGGGCGCGCGATTCCACCGCGCCGGGCGCGTCGAGCTCCGTGGGGGAGTCGGGCGGAGTCGGGGTCATGAGCGCACCTCGTAGATGCTCATCGTCGGACCCTGGCGGCTGGGCAGGTCGCCGGAGATGCGCGCGAGCAGCCGCCCACGGCGGTAGAGTTCGCGGTAGCGCGCGGCCTCGACGGGGTAGCGGCGTGGGTCGTGCAAATAGGCGCCGTCGGTCCAACTATCGGTGACCACGTAGCGCACGCCGCGTCGCACGAGGTCGGCGTACGAGTACCGCGCCCCCAGCGCGCCGGCGTGGGTGATGTCGTAGTGCTGGCGCGAGAGTTCGAACGGACGGCCCTCCCAGTTCTCGGTCGCGATGCGCGCCCCCGCGGGCAGGTGCGCGTCGGCCCAGTCCACGGCGATCTGCTCGCTGAAGGGATGCGTGATCGCGTTGTCGGCGCGCGCGGCCACGGCCAGCGACGGCGCGACGGCCAGCCCGAGGACGAGCCCGTAGGCGGCGACGTGGTTGCGCAGCAGCAGGGCCACCCGCGGGATGATGGCCTCGACGCCGGCGGCGGCCAGCAGGGCCAGGAAGGGCAGTAGCGGCAACAGGTTGCGGTCGAAGCGCACGTAGGTGCTGCACAGCAACGCGTAGTACGGCAGCGCGAAGGCCAGCAGGAGTAGCCCCGCCCGGCGGTAGCGCAGCGGCGCGACGGCGGCGCCGGCGACCGCCAGGACCGTCAGCGCGGGCAACAGGCCCTCGCGCCCAAGGTAGAGCAGGTACCACAGGACGTTGTCCGTCCCCTCGGCGCCGGGGTGTCCGGTCGCGTAGTGCTGTGACACCACGCGCAGCGAGGTGAGGAACGGCGTCGGGTCGAGCACGGCGAACGGCGTCGTCAGCAGGAACGTGGCGGCGCAGGCTACGGCGACGGCGCCCATCAGGGCCAATCGTTTCATCCACGACCACGCGCCCCCAAGCAAGATAGCCGCCAGTGGCAGCAGCAGGGCGACGCCCGCGTTGTACTTGGTCCCAGCGGCGAGCCCGGCGGCGACTCCGGCGGCGAGCAGGTAGGCGCGCGCGCGACACTGGAACGCGCTCGCTTCCAGGGCGTCGTCCGGCGCCATTACCCCCACCGGCGCGCTCCTCAGGTCCCGCAGGGCGCGCAGGGCGAAAAGCGCGGTCAGGACGGTGAAGAGCGCGGTAGGGGCGTCGACCGTGATGTAGTGCGACTGCTGCACATGCTGCGCCGCCGCCGCCAGGAACAGCGCCGCCATCAGGCCGAGGCGCACGCTGAACACGCGGCCGGCAAGATAGGCCCCGAAGACGGTGAGCGTGCCGAGCAGGGCCGTGAGGAGGCGGCCGGACAGGTAGTAGAGCGATTTGTGCGCGAGGGGATGCCGCAGCGCATCGGGATAGAAGAGGCCCGCGACATGGCCGGTGACGAGGGCCCACAGGGCCTGCAGATCGTAATAGAGCGATGGATAGACGAAGTAGTGGGGGTTGAGGTCGCCGCCCAGCCACATCGCCAGGGCCCGGTCCTCCACCGACGGCTCGTCGGGCTGGATGACGTAGGGTAGGCCGAAAGACAGGCCCCACAGCCGCAGGCCCAGGGCCAGCAGTAGGACGAGCCCCAGCGCCAGACGCGCGCTGGGGGCCAGCGCGACGGTGATGCCGCGGGGCAGCATGCGACCGCCGAGCGTGGCGGGGTACACCGGGTTGTGGTAGTTCTGCACGGCTGGATAGGTCGCACTTTCAATACGGTAATCCGCACGATTATAGCACATACCCCCGCTCGCTGATACGCTTAGGGCAATGCCCGATCCTATATCTCCCGCGCCGCTCGCGCCGCGCGGGCGCGACCGCCTGCTCTCGCGCCTGCTGACGGCGGTCGAACGGGCGGTCGACCGCGCGCAGGTCCCTCCCGCGACGCCCCTGACGCCGCGGCGGCTCGTCGTGCTCAAGAGTTGCTGCCTCGGCGACGTTTTGGAGGCCACGCCGCTGCTCGGCGCGCTGCGCCGCGCCTATCCCGCCGCGCACATCGTCGCGGGCGTGGGGCGCTGGTCGCGGCCCGCCCTGCTCAACAACCCCGACCTCGACGGCCTGCTCGACCTCGAAGACGTGGGGGTCGGACGCCCCCACCTCTCTTCCTATCTGCGCGTCGTGCGGCGGCTGCGCGCGGGCCGCTTCGACGCCGCGGTGGCGCTCGACCGCACCCCGCTGCTGACCACGCTGCCGCTGCTGGCCGGCGCCCCCGTGCGCGCGGGCATCGACAGCGCCGGGCGTGGCTTCGCCCTCAACGTGCGCGTCCCCTGGACCGTCGTGGAGCAAGAGGCCGCGCTCTTCTTGCGCGTGGGTCAGGCCCTCGGCGCGCCGGCGGACGGCGCGCGCCTCAGGTTCGTCCCCTCGGCCGGGGAAACGACCTCCATCGACCTGCTGTGGCGCGAGCATAACCTGGAGGGCGCGCGCGTCGTCGCGCTGGCGCCGGGCGGCGGCCAGAACCCCGGCATGACGCTCCACGCCAAGCGCTGGCCCCCGGCTCGCTACGCCGCGCTAGCCGACCGGCTGCGCGAGGAGCACGGCTTGCGTGTCGTCCTGGCCGGCGCGCGCGACGACGCGGCGGTCACGGCCGAGGTGCGGCGCCTGGCGCGCGCGCCGGTCGTCGACCTGGCGGGGCGGACGGGCGGCTTCGGCGCGCTCGGCGCTCTCTTCGCGCGCTGCGCGCTGTTCGTGGGCAACGACTCCGGCCCGATGCACC
>JAABUQ010011621.1_pt1 | contig 11190 bp, 9 predicted proteins | sample 5560001 | NCBI WGS metagenome assembly JAABUQ01 (sample SAMN10711888, study PRJNA513371) | rock metagenome | isolation source: Antarctica rocks | place: Antarctica: Victoria Land, Finger Mt nord | collected 2015-12-18
CAGCTTGCCGTCGTTCAGCATGGGCGGGAAGAAGTCCTTCAGATCACCTTGAGAGAAGCCGTCTTTGGCGTTGATGAACTGCGTTATGTCCGCCAGTGCCTTCTTCTTGTTGTACTGGTCGGCCCAGCCCGTGTAGCACTGGGCGGCCGTGGGCGGCTGGCCCGCGGCGATCGACGCAACAGTCTTCGAAAGCAGGGTCGGGTAATCCACCTGGTCGACCAGGTTGACCTTGACCAGGCTCTGACTGGAGTTGAACTGGTCTGCGAGCTGGGTGATGGTCGGCTTCTGGCTGCCGCCGTGCATGGCGTGCCAGAACGTGATAGTGACAGGGTTCTTCAGCGCCGGCAGCTGCTCGGCGGAACTCGTCGTCGTGCTGCTGCCGCCGCCGCAGGCGATGACGAGCAGCGCGGCCAGCGCAGCGATCTCTTGCCAACGCATCTCTTTCAGAACCCCCTTTGTGAACCGGCCGCTCAGCCCCGGATCCCGGTGGCCGCGATGCCGCCTACCAACTGCTTCTGGGCTACGAGGAAGAGGACGAGGATCGGAAGCGTTGTCATGACTGCGCCGGCCGCCAGAAGCACCGGCTGGGTGGAGTCTGCCGCAGCGAAGGAGGAGAGTCCAACCTGGATCGGCCTGACACTGTCGTCGGAGGTGACGATCAGCGGCCAGAGGAAGGAGTTCCAGGCGGCCACGAGGTGGAACAGCGCCACTGTGACGAGGGCCGGCCGGGCCAGCGGCAGCCCGATCAGCAAGAGAAAGCGAAGGTGGCCGACGCCGTCAAGCTGAGCCGCCTCCCAGAGGTCTTTGGGCAGCGTCAGGAAGAACTGCCGCATCAGGAAGATGCCGAAGATAGAGGCGCCCAGCGGGACGATCTGGGCCTGGAAGCTGTTGAGCCACGTTAGCTTGGCGAGGATCACATAGTTGGGCACCAGCGTGACCTCCTGGGGGACCATGTACATGCCCAGCACGCAGGCGAAGATGAGCGCCTTCCCCGGGAACGACATCGACGCGAAGGCATAACCGGCCAGTACTGAGGTGGCGCAGACCAGCAGCGTGTACATGGCGGCGATGAAGACAGTGTTGAGGAAGTAGCGGCCCCACGGCACTGCCTTCCAGGCGCTGGCGAAGTTGTTGAACTCCCAGTCCGGCCAGAGCTTGGGCGGGAGACCGAAGGGCGTTTGGGGCGCGTCGAGCGAGAGAACTGCCATCCAGTAGATGGGGAAGAGGAAGAGAACGAGGGCGAGCGCCAGCAGGAGGTAGCGCGGACCCAGCTCCAGCGCGCGCCTGGCGGTCACCTGTAAAAAACCCTCCTGGAGGCGATACGCATCTGCGCCCCGGTGACGACGACGATGATCAGGAAGAAGATCACCGAGATCGCCGAGGCATAGCCGGCGCGGAAGTGCTGGAACGCCTCCTGGTAGAGGTAGAAGCCGATCGTCTCCGCCGCGCGATCCGGCCCGCCGGTTCCCAGGGTGAACTGATAGACCTGAACGAAGACCTTGAAGGAGCCGATCATGGAGATGAAGAGGACGAAGTACGTAGTGGGGCTCAGCAACGGCCACGTGACCTTCCAGAACGTCGACCACGCGCCCGCGCCGTCAACGTGGGCGGCCTCTTCGAGTTCGGGCGGGATGTTGGCCAGGCCCGCCAGGAAGATCACAGTGTTGTAGCCAGTGAAGTGCCAGAGGCTGTAGATGATGATGGCCGGCATTATCCAATCGGCTGAGCGCACCCAGCCGACGCCGGGAATGTGGAAGGCGTTGAGCAGCGCGTTCATGACTCCGTAGTCGGGGTTGAAAATCCACTGCCAGATCACTGTGGTGGCGATGACAGGCATCACGTAGGGCGAAAACAGAAGGGCGCGGAAGAGGCCCCTGCCGGGCAGCCGAGCGTTCAACAGGACGGCCAGGAGGAGCGATAGGGCCATCCCCGTGGGAACTGTCCCGACCACGAAGTAGAGCGTCTGGAACACGGCCTTTCGGAAGAGCTCGTCTTCTGTGAGCAGGCGGACAAAGTTGCGCAGACCCAGGAACTCGGGATCGCCAATGAAATCCCACTTGAAGAGCGAGATGCCGAAGACCCAGATGGTGGGGATGAGCAGGAAGGCGACCAGGATGAAGAGCGCCGGGGTCAGGAAGGCGTAGCCCTGCCAACCGGCGGCGACCGCACTTCGCCCAGGGCCTGAGCGCGCTGCCGTGCGCAGGAGCGAGCGATCGGAGACGCTCGAGAGCGGTTCCATCAGGCGGTGAAAACATACGCGTCATGGCGATCGCAGGGGTTGCGGATGGGAACAGTCATCGCCGCGCTAACCGCGCCACAAACTCGCGGGCTAGTCCCTACGGGGCCAACGCCGGCCAGAGCTGGGACTCCATATGTTCGAATACTTGTCGAGTCCGTCGCGTCGGCGGCCCCGCCGCGCCCGAAGCCGGACCGACACCGTCAGGACCGCTGGCAGCAAACTGCGTACGTCTTAGCGTGCGCGGAGGAACAGTTTGGCATGAGCTCCGCTACGACGCTGACCTTTCTCAGCCTGGGGAACCCGACAGGGCTCAAGTTCATCGTCGAGCACGGCGGCCTGCGCGCCATCTTCGACTTCGGGCGTGAGCACGCTCCCGGCCGGGCGCTCTTCTCGCTTGGCTTGGTGCCGCGGCCCGGCCGGGAGCTCGCTGACGAACTGGCAGTGGGGATCGCCCCGAAGCTGTCCGGCGTCTACGACGCCTGGGATGGCCGCACGGCGGTCTTCCTCTCCCACCTCCACCTGGATCACTCAGGGCTCGTTCATCACCTGCACCCCGATGTGCCCCTCTACTACCCCGCCGCAATGGAGCCGCTTCGGGCCGCCGTCGAGGGTTCGGGCTACCTCCCTTGGCGGCGGCCGCCCGGCACTCAAGTGGCCGACGGCGCGACCGTCGGCGGCGGCGAGCTCTCAGTCCAGTTCCTGGCGGTGGACCACGACCTCCCGGGGGCCAGCGGCTTCCTGGTCAGGACGCCCGAGCTGGCGCTTGCTTTCACTGGTGACCATCGTTGGCACGGATCGCATCCGGAGCTGACCGCCGCCTTCGCCCAGGCCGCTCGCGGCGCCGACGTTCTGGTTCAGGAGGGGGTGACACTGGGCGCACCGCCGCCGGGAGCGACCCCGCTCTCCGAGCACCAGGTCTGGGCGGGGTTTGAGCGCCTGCTGCTGGAGCGAACGTCGGGCCTGGTGATCGTCAACGCCTATCCGATGAACCGGGAGCGCGTCGCCGCCTTCGCCGCCGCCTGCGAGAGGCACGGGCGGCGCTTCCTCATGGAGGCCCAGGCCGCCCAGATCGCCGGATACCCGGGCGTATTGACCGACCCGGGCGGAGTCGCGGCGGACCCCGCCGGCCACTGTCTTCAGCTCGGCTTCGGCGGCTTGCCCAGCCTGATCGACCTGCAACCCCCGCCCGGCTCCGTCTACGTTCACAGCGATGGGGCGCCGATGGGGCCGTTCGACCCGGCCTGGACTGTGATGGAAGCGTGGCTGGCGCGGTTTGGGTTGGAGTTCGTAGGCCTGGGCAGCACTGGCCACTCCTGGCCTGAAGACATCGTCAGGATGGTGCAGGCCGTCCGGCCGGGGCTGGTCGTACCAGTCCACAGCCGCTCTCCTGAGGCCCTGGAGGTCCCGGGCGTGCCGCGCCTATTGGCTGAGCCGCAGAGGCCCTACGCCGCCGCCGAGCTGAAGGCCCTGGCCCGGCAGCTGTTCGCTAGAGCCGCAGGTCCCACTCCGTCAGCGCATGGAGGTGATCCCGCGCCGTCAGGTCGAACGTGATGGGCGTGATGCTGACCCAGCCGTTCGCCACCGACCAGGCATCGGTGTCCTCGGCGGTGTCTTTCATCTCATAGGTCCCGGCCAGCCAGTAGTACGGCTGGCGGCGAGGGTCCTCGCCGACCTTGAAGGCCTCCTGGTAGTTGGAGTCCCCCTGCCGGGTGACCTTGACCCCCTTGATCTCGTTGCGGGGCAGGTTGGGCACATTGATGTTGAGCAGCACCTTCTCAGGCAGCCCCTTCTCCAGGACCAGCTTGGCGACGCCGCGCGCAATCTCGGCGGCCACGTCCCAGCGTGGCTCCACGAACGCTGCCAGCGACACAGCAATCGATGGAATGCCCAGAATGCGCGCCTCGGTGGCGGCCGAGACGGTGCCTGAGTAGATGACGTTGGTGGCTGTGTTGGGCCCTAGGTTGATGCCTGACACCACGAGGTCCGGCCGGGTGCCCTCGCCGAGCACTCCGCCCAGTGCCAGCTTCACGCAGTCGGCGGGGGTGCCGTTGGTCGCGTAGCCGATCTTCCGGCCCTCGAGCGAGAACTCCTTCACGCGCAGCGGGAGCAGGGTGGTGATCGCATGCCCGACGGAGGAACGTTCGGCGTCCGGCGCGACCGCCACTGTCTCACCCAGTTGCGATAGTGAGTGGTAGAGAGCGTGGAGGCCTGGCGAGGTGATGCCGTCGTCGTTGGTGACGAGGATGCGCGCTATCTGGCGGTCCCCAGGCCGGCCCCTACCGCGCTTCGCTCCCCGGCTCCGAGCGCCTATCTCGATAAGAGGAGAGTATGAGAGAGTGGAGCGCACGCAAGCAGCCGAACGATCCCGCATAGCCGATCCGGCCCTGGCCCCGGAGGGCGAGCAGCGGATCGAGTGGGTGGCCAGGCACTCGCCGGTTCTGAACCGTTTGGCTCGAGTTCGCCTGGCCGACGGTGCGCTCAGCGGTAAGCGGATCGCTCTGGTCGTCCACCTGGAGGCCAAGACCGCTTACCTGGCGACCCTACTGGCGGAGACGGGGGCGGAGGTGGTCGTCGCGGGCAGCAATCCGGGCTCGACCCAGGACGCAGTGGCGGCTGCCCTGGTCGGGCGGGGGATCGAGGTGCATGGCGTTCATGACGCCGAGCCAGTCGCCTTCGAGGCCGACCTGATGGCGGTTGCCGACACCCGACCCGAGCTCATCATCGACGACGGCGCGGAGCTCACGACCCGAGTGGTCAAGCATCGATCCGACCTGGTCACCGGACTGCGCGGGGTCACTGAGCAGACGACCACCGGCGTCCACCGCCTGCGGGCGTTGGCGGCCGCCGGCAGGCTCAGCTTCCCCGCGATCGCCGCCAACGACGCCCTCTGCAAGCACCTCTTCGACAACCGCTACGGGACCGGCCAGTCAACCCTGACCGCCATCCTGCGCCTCACCAACCGCAGCGCCGCCGGCAAGGAGTTCTGCATAGTGGGCTACGGCTGGGTGGGCAAGGGACTGGCCCGCTACGCAGCAGGTCTCGGGGGCAGGGTGACTGTGGTGGAGGTCGATCCGGTCCCCGCCCTGGAAGCGCACATGGACGGTCATCGGGTGGCGCGCCTGGCAGATGCGCTGCCTGACGCCGACGTCGTGATCACCGCCACAGGTGGGGTCGAGGCCGTGGGTCGCGAGCACTGGGCGCTGCTTCGGGACGACGTCCTGCTCGCCAACGCCGGCCATCACGACCGCGAGATCGACGTGGAGACGCTTGACGCAGTCGCCGATCGCGTGGAGGACGTGAGGCCGGGCGTTCGCCGTTACAGCCTGGCCAGAGGGGTCCGCTGCTACCTGCTGGCTGAAGGGCGGCTCGTCAACATAGCCGGCGCTGACGGACATCCAGTGGAGATCATGGATCTGTCGTTCGCCGTCCAGGCCCTGGCAGTGCACCACCTTGCCTCGACCAGGCTGAAGCCCGGTCTGCATAGACTGCCGTCCGCCCTCGACAGTGAGATCGCGCTGACCAAACTGGAAGCGCTCAGTATCAGGCTCGACGAGCTCACGCCGTCCCAGCGCGCCTTCTTCGAGCAGTGGCAGGCGTGAGGCGGCACAGCCTGCGGTCAGTCGTCAAGGATCCCTATCTCGCCCCCGGTGGCGGGGCGCAAGCTCGACCTGGCTGGCACCTGGGCGCCCGTTCTGAACCGCGTCCGCGACCGACTCTTGGCTGAGGGCAGCATGCGCGACCGTCGGGTCGGGATCATCCTGCCGGTGGAGCCCAAGACCGCCTACCTTGCCGTGAAGCTGGCGCCCAGGTGGCCCTGGCCGCCCCTGGGGCGCTCACCCAGGACGACGTCGCGGCCGGCTTGGCAGAGCGTGGCGTCCAGGTCTTTGCCCGCAGCGACTCGACTCCTGAGCGGGAGCTCGAGTTCTACTCGGAGGTGTTGGATCGGCGGCCGGAGGTGGTGATTGACGACCGGGCAGCGCTCATTCGCATGGCCCACACGACCCACCCGCAGGCGCTCCAGGACCTGATCGGCGCCTCGGAGGAGACCACCACCGGCGTCGTCACGCTGCGGGCGATGGCCGGTGCGGGAGCGCTCCGGATCCCCTGCATCGCCGCCAACGACGCCAGATGCAAGCACCTCTTCGACAACCGCTACGGGACGGGCCAGTCGACCATCACAGCCGTGCTGGACTCGACCAATCTGCTGCTGGCGGGCAAGGTTCTGCTGGTCATCGGTTACTCCTGGGTGGGCAAGGGGATCGCCGCGCGAGCCCGCGGCATGGGAGCCAAGGTGACAGTCAGCGAGGTGGACCCGATAGCCGCGCTCGAGGCCCTCCACGACGGCTTCCGAGTCGAGCCGGTCATGCAGGCGTGTGAGACCGCCGAGATCGTCATGACAGCTACCGGCGTACCCAACGCTCTCCCTCCCGACGCCATCGATCGCCTGCCCGATGGGGCGTTGCTGGCGAACGCGGGCGCGGTCGACGATGAATTCAACATGCTCAGGCTGCGCGAGCGGGCGCACGGGGCGCGGCTGGCGCGGCGGAACGTGGAGGAGTTCCGGCTGGCAAACGGCCGATCGGTGTTTGTGATCGGCGACGGGAAGGTGGTCAACCTCTCGGCTGGCGAGGGCCATCCGGTGGAGATCATGGATCTCACCTTTTCGGTCCAGGCTCTCTCAGCCCGTCACCTGCTGCTCCACGGCAGTGAGATGGAGTCTGCTGTTCACCTGCCACCGGCTGAGATCGACCAATGGGTGGCGCGGCAAAAGCTCGAAAGCCTGGGCGTGAGCATCGATCACCTGACCCCCGAGCAGGAGCGCTTCTTCAGCGACTGGGAGGCTCACGCTTAGTGTCCCGCGCCAGAGACTCGTTGGCATATTGCGGCTCCGGACACCGATGCCAGCGTCATGGGGGCCGGCCCGTCGTCGCACGCCCCCCGTGCGGGGCGCCCGGCTGGAAGTGTGCTCCTCCTAGTTCTATCCCTTCCTTGTCCTCGGCGCCCGGAGCGGCGCCCTCCTGGCGCCTGCCACAATCTACTCAACGAACCCCTGGCGCGGGACACTAGCTTGCCGATGCGTTACCGAGCGGACGCCGTGGTCACCTGCGATACGGCCTTCAGCGTCCACCGGCCCGGCGTGGTCGATGTGGAGGGCGGCCGGATCACTTGGGTGGGCCCTGCCGCTGACGCACCCCCAGCCACGGGAGCGGAGCACCGGTTGGCGGGGCTCCTCATGCCAGGGCTTGTCAACGTGCACTGTCACTCCCCGATGACGCTGTTCCGCGGCGCTGCTGAGGACGTGCCGCTCCCAGTCTTTCTGCGCGAACGGCTGTGGCCGCGCGAGAGCCGCCTGGAACGTGATGACGTCTACTGGGGCATGACGCTGGCCTGTGCCGAGCTCTTGCGCGCAGGCGTCACCACCACCTGTGAGATGTACATGCAGGAGGAGGCCATCCTCGCGGCGGTGCTTGACGCCGGAACTCGCTGCGTCCTCACTCCCGCTGTCTTGGAGATGCCTTCGTGGCCTCGTTTCCCGAGCTGGCAGCGGCGGCTCGCCGATGTTCTCGCCTTCCAGGCCGAACACGCAGCCGCGCACGACCGCGTCGAGGTGGGCGTCGCCGCCCACTCGGCCTATGCACTTCCGCTGGAAGGCGTGTCCGCCGTGGCGCGGGCCGCGCAGCAAGTGGGCGCGCTTTTTCACATCCATGTGGCTGAGACGCGGGACGAAGCGCAGGCGCTCGAGCGCCGGCACGGCAAGACTGTTCCTGTCCTCCTCGCCGACCTCGGCTGCTTTGACGGCCGGGTGCTCGGCGCTCACAGCGTTTGGCTGTCCGACGCCGATCTCCAGCTGTTCGCTGAGCACGATGTGGCTGTGGCCCACTGTCCCCAGAGCAACGCGAAACTCGGGGCGGGGATCGCGCGTCTGACCGACATGCTGCGCTTGGGCCTGCGCGTAGGTCTCGGCACTGATGGTCCTGCCTCCAACAACGACCTGAACCTCTGGGAGGAGATGCGGCTGGCACCGCTTCTCGCTCGTCTCAAGACAGGCGAGGCGCAGGCTCTGAACGCGCCGGAGGCTCTCCGCCTCGCGACGAGCGGAGGCGCTGCGGCGCTGGGGCGCGACGACATCGGAGTCCTCGAGCCGGGCCGGCTGGCGGACATGATTCTCCTGCGCCTGGACGACCCGGCCTTCATCCCCCTGGTGGAGGCTGGGGATGTCTGCTCGCACCTGCTCTGGTCGGCGTCAAGCCGGCTGATCAGTGACGTGTGGGTGGGGGGGCAGCCAGTTGTGGCCGACGGTGAATGCCTGACGGTCGATAGGGAGCGGGCGCAGCGCGAGGTCCAGCTGCGGGCGGTCCGCCTGGCGGGCTGAACGAAGGAAAGGGTGTCCTCGCAGTTGTGCCGATGACGCGCATCGATCCGCATCGACGGTCACCAGTTGCGGACGTCACTAGGGCACCCTTGGGCGGCGTAGAGCGGAATCGGCTGACCGGCGGCGTGTGGTCGGGTAGGACTTCACAGCACTGTGCACGTGATCCTCAGCGGAGGTGTCACGATCGACGGCGCTGAGCTCATGAGGTTCGTGCGCCAGCATGGCCTGGCGGTGGTCGCCACCCGCGGGCCAGAGGGTGCACCGGAGGCGGCGCTGGTCGGGGTCGCGGCCACCGACCAGCAGGAGATCGTCTTCGATACCGCCATCCGCTCTCGGAAGTACCGCAACATTCAAGCGAACCCCCGGGTCGCGCTCGTGATCGGCTGGGAGGATGAGGTCACTGTGCAGTGCGAGGGCGTCGCCGACATCCTGATCGGCGCCGATCGCGATAGGTGCCTGCGGGCGTACCTCGAGCAATATCCTGACGGCCGGCGCCGAGCCGAGGACCCCGACATCGCCCACATTCGCGTCCGGCCCGGCTGGGTTCGTCACAGCGACTACCGGCCGGGCTCGTTCGGCATCCACGAGACCCGCCTCGACAGCTAGGAACGTCGGCGGCCTCGACAGCTGGGAAGGCAGCGGCCTCACCAGACCGCGTATCTCAGGCTTGCCGCGCCGCCATTGTTGCCCTAGACTTCACTCGCGCCGTCCGGAGGGCGCCAGTTTTTGAGGAGGACACCTTGGTTTCGATGAGAGCGTTTCGGGCGTGGATGGTTGGGGTGATGGCCGTCGCGCTGGTCGCCACCGCCTGCGGCGGCAGCTCAGGCAGCAGCACCGCGGGTAGCAGCTGCTCCAAGACCTACAAGATCGGCCTGGTCACCGATGTTGGCAAGCTGACCGACAAGTCGTTCAACGCCGCCTCCTGGCAAGGTGTGCAGCAGGCAGCCTCCGACAAGAGCCTCTGCGTAACCGCCAAGTACATCGAGTCCAACCAGCCCACCGACTACAGGAAGAACATGGAGACGTTCGTCGACCAGAGCTACGACATGATCGTGGCGGTCGGCTTCCTGATGGCCGACGACACGCTGGCCGAGGCCAAGGCGCACCCCAACATCAAGTTCACCATCGTCGACAATGCCTATGACGCCGCTCTCAGCAACCTGGTGGGGCTGGTCTTCAAAGAGGACCAGGCGGGCTACCTGATTGGCGCTCTGGCCGGCCTCTTGACCAAGACCAACACGGTCGGCCAGGTGCTGGGCTTGAAGATCCCGCCTGTGCAGCGCTACGCCGACGGCTATCTCGCGGGGGTGAAGTCCACCAACCCGAATGCCAAGGTGCTGACCGTCTACCAGGGCCCCGGTGACGGCGCGGCCTTCAACAACCCGGCCTGGGGCCAGGCCCGGGCGAACGACGAGATCAACCAGGGGGCGGACATCGTCTTCGGCGGCGGCGGCAACACCGGCAACGGGGCCTTGATCGGTGCGCTGCAGAAGGGAAAGACGTGCATAGGGGTCGACGTGGACCAGTACCTGAGCTATCCAGACGCCGCCAAGTGCCTCGTGACGTCGGCCGAAAAGCACCTCTCGGTGGCTGTCAAGACAATCATCACCGACGCCGTCCAAAAGAAGTGGCCCGCGGGCACCCTGACCTTTGACGCCAAGAACAACGGCGTCGGCATCGCCCCCTACCACGACTACGACTCCAAGGTCCCGGCCGACGTGAAGAGCAAGATCAGCGAGATCGAGAAGAAGCTGGCCGACGGTTCGCTGCAGACCGGGGTCACCATCTAGCGGTCCCCCAATAGCTGCCCAGCAGCGCCCGGCGGCGCTTCAGCTCGCCGGAATCGTCAAGACCTTCGGTGCGCTTCGCGCCAACGACAACGTGGACCTGACAGTGGAGTGGGGTCAGGTCCACGCCCTCCTGGGTGAGAACGGCGCCGGCAAGTCGACGCTGATGAACGTCGTCTATGGGCTGATCCGGGCAGATTCCGGCGAGATGCGGTTCGACGGCGCCCAAGTCCAGGTCCACAGTCCCCAGGACGCCATCGGCCTCGGCATCGGGATGGTGCATCAGCACTTCATGCTGATCCCGCCTCTGACCGTGGCTGACAACGTGATCCTGGGCCAGGAGACGGCGAGAGCTGCCGGCGTGATTGACGGCCGGGCGTCCCGCCGAACAGTCCACGAGCTCTCGCGCCGCTACGGCCTCCAGGTCGACCCCGACGCGAGAGTCCAGGACCTCTCGGTGGGGGTTCAGCAGCGGGTGGAGATCCTGAAGGCGCTCTACAGGGGCGCCCGGCTCCTGATCCTGGACGAGCCGACTTCGGTCCTCACCCCGCAGGAGACCGACGGCCTGTTCCAGATCGTCAGGGGGCTCACCGCCGAGGGAAGCGCTGTCATCTTCATCACCCACAAGCTGGGTGAGGTGATGGCCATCGCCGATCGGATCACAGTCATGCGCAGGGGCAAGGTGGTCGCCTCCACCACACCCGCTGAATCCAGCCAGGCCGACCTGGCTCGGCTGATGGTCGGCCGGCCGGTGCTGCTCAGGGTCGAGAAGGGCCCGGCCCAGCCCGGCC
>JAABUQ010011622.1_pt1 | contig 11190 bp, 1 predicted proteins | sample 5560001 | NCBI WGS metagenome assembly JAABUQ01 (sample SAMN10711888, study PRJNA513371) | rock metagenome | isolation source: Antarctica rocks | place: Antarctica: Victoria Land, Finger Mt nord | collected 2015-12-18
GCGCGGCTCGTTGGCTTCGTTTTTCCCGACCGCCCCGGCCCCTCCCGGCCGCGACGTGCCGGCCCCGACGCCCCCCCGGCCCGGGCAGGTCGAGCGGTCCCAGGAGCGTCCCGAATCCGTCGGCGTGGCCCGAGGCGGGCCCGTGTCGATTTGAGGGCGAGCGGGCCCGATCAGGGTTTCGCTTCGAGCCAGGACTTGAGTTCCGCCAACTCTTTGGGGGTCAAGCGACGGTTGGGCGGCATGTAGCCGAAGTCGACGAGGATGCGGATCGGGTGCGAGTGGGCCCGGAACAAGACGCCTCGGGGGGCGTCCGCGTCGTGGCATCGCGTGCAGGCCTCCATCGCGAGGGGCGTCCCGTAGTCGCCGGGCCGATCGTGCTCGGGGAAATGGAACCGCGACGCCGGCTGCTCGGTGATGTGCCGGTTGATCGCGGCCAGGAGCGGGACGTCGCTCACCAGGTCCTCGCGGGCGGGGTGCAGGGCGAGCGGCCCGGAGGAATGGCATTTGTAGCAGGATTGGCCTTCAAACTTGACCTCTCGCCCATTGATATCGGCGAAGTAATCCGAGGGCGGCTCGGTCGCGAGGTCCTGGACGATCGCGAAATAGCCCCAACCCTCCGTCCCGGCGAGGCGCTGGACGAGCAGGTAGGCGTTGACCGAGGAGTTCGCGAACGCGGCGACGTGGTTGTACATCGGCTTGCGGTTCACGTCCTCCTGCGTGCTGATGAGGCCGACGTCCGAGACCGGCGCCGACTTCCCCTCATCGAAGAGGTCCCGAATCCGGAGCATGATGTCCCGGACCTCGGGCTCGGTCAGCCCGCGCTCCCCGGCGGCCGGGGGATTCGGCAGGGGCGTGATCGCGGAGGTCCACTTCCTCCGGATCTTCTCCGGGCCGACGGTCGAGCTGAACGCCTCGAATTGCTGGCGGCTGAACCGGGACAGGTCCAGCGGGACGTCCAGGAGGAGCCCGGAGCCGGTCGACGCCACGGGCTTGAGCTTCGCCGGAGTTGCGGGCCCGGTCGTCGGGCCGGGGCTGTCGCCGTGGCCCGAAGCGGTCAAGACGAAGCCAAGGATGACGACGGCGGCAGTCTTGTTCATCGCAAGCCCCGGTGAACCTGATCGTCCCGACCGCGCCCCGGCCCGATACCGCTCGCCGCCGGGATGTCCGAAAAATGTCCCGCGCCGGTGGGCGGCGGGTCAAGCCCCGGCGCGGGTGGCGAAATCGGCGGGCCGGTCCTCCCTATTTCCCTCGGAGTCGGCGAATTGACTCGGCCGGCGGGCACGGCTAGGCTCGATCGCGGGCGGCCTCGGGGCACGACCGCACGGATGCGTGTCGCGATCTCAGATCCCGGGACTCGCCGGTCCAGATCGACGTTACTCCCTCGCTTCGCGGAGGTCCTGGCGCCATGGATCGAGCGACGACCTGGTCACTCGCGGTCGCCTTCGGGCTGGCGGTCGCCCCCGGTTTTTCGAGCAGGGGGCAGGAGCCGAGCCGAGCGGAGGCGGCGGACGAGGCCCGCGACCGGAAGGTGATGGAGCGGTTCCTGGCGGTCCTGGAGAAGTCGCCGAGGCGCGGCACGGCGCTGGATCGGGTCTATGGGTATCACGTCGAGCGGGGGACGCTCGACGGGCTGGTCAAGGGGTACCGGGACAAGGTCGCCGCGGACCCGAAGGACGGGGCATCGTGGGCCTTGATCGGGCTGATCGAGGCCCAGCGCGGGCGGGACGGGGCGGCGGTCGAGGCGTTCAGCAAGGCGGAGGCGGCCCGGCCGGACGACCCGATCTCCGCGTTTTACCTGGGGCAGGCGCTGGTCCTGGTCGGGCAGCCGGAGGGGGCGGTCGGGGCGTTCGAGCGGGCCCTGACGCGGCGGCCGGCCCGGGCGGACCTGCTCGACATCTACCAGGCCCTGGGACGGGTCCACCAGCGGGCCCACCGCGACGACAAGGCCCTGGACGTCTGGAACCGGCTGGAGAAGGCGTTCCCGGACGACCCGAGGGTCCAGGAGCAGATCGCCCAGGCCCTCGCCGACGAGGGGCAGGACGCCCCGGCCCTGGCCCGGTTCGAGGCTTTGGCGAAGAGCGGGCGGGACAAGTACCGCCAGGTCCAGTTCGCCCTGGAGGCGGCCGACCTGAAGGTCCGATTGGGCCGGTCGACCGACGCCCTGGCCGACTTCGAGGGGCTCCTCGGCAAGCTCGACCCGGAAAGCTGGCTGTACCGCGAGGTCAGGCGCAAGGTGGAAGATATGTTCCTGCGAACGGATGACCTCGCCGGGCTCTCGGGCTATTACGAGCGATGGCTGAAGAAGGTCCCGGACGACGTGGAGGCGATGGCCAGGCTCGGCCGGGCCCTGGCCGGCCAGGGGCGCTCGGCCGACGCCCGGGGGTGGTTCGACCGGGCCGTCGCGCTCGCCCCGACCCGCCGAGAGCTCCGGGCGGCCCTGATCGAGCAGCTCGCGCAGGAGCGGCGTTTCTCCGACGCCGCGAGCCAGTACGAGGCCCTGGCCAGGCTGGAGCCGAACAACCCCGACGTCGTCCGCGACTGGGGCCGGATGATCCTCCGCGACTCGGCCCGGCCCGAAGCCGACCGGAAGAAGGCCGCCGCGGCCGTCTGGCGGCGCCTGGCGCCCGACGACTCGAAGGACGCCGTCGCCGTCGCCCAATCGGCCGACCTGTTCCGCCAGTCGGGCATGGCGGACGAGGCGATCGCCCTGTATCGGCGGGCGATCGGGCTTGCGCCCGAGGCGTCGCAGTACCGCGAGTATCTCGGCGAATATTACCACGCCTTGAAGCGTCCGGCCGAGGCCCAGGCCACCTGGCGGGCGACGGCCGCCGGCCCGAACCGGAACGCCCGGACCCTGGGCCGGTTGGGCGAGGTCCTGGCCGGCTTCGGCTATCGCGAGGAGGCGGTCGGGCCGTTGACCGAGGCCTGCCAGCTCGAACCGGACGACTTCGACCTCCGGGTCCGCCTGGCCGACCTCCGCCTGGCGCTCGACCAGCCGGCCGAGGCGCTGAAGGAGCTGGATCGGGCGGCCCGGGTGGCCTCGGCCGACGAGCAAGCCGAGGCGGTCCTCGACCGGCAGGTCAAGGCGTACCAGGCGTCGGGAACGCTCGGGGCGACGATCGACGCGCTTGCGGCCGACCTCAAGGCCAGGCCGACCGCCGCCGGCTGGACGCGGCTGGCCAGGCTCCTGGAGGCCGACCAGAAGCCGACCGAGGCGGCCCGGGCGATCGCCGGGGCGACGGCCCTCGACCCGAGGTCGGTCCCCGCGTGGGTCGCCTCGGCCCGGCTCCGCGAGGCGGCGGGCGACCTGCTCGGCTCGGCCGAGGCGCTCCGGACCCTGGCCGGCCTGGACCGGCGGTCGAGGACGGACTACCTGATCGGGATCGCCAAGCTCGAAGCCCGCCTCGGCCGCCGCGAGCAGGCGTTGGCCGCCGGGCGCGACCTGCTGGCGGCCTCGCCGGGCAACGCCGAGCACGGCCAGTTCTTCGCCGAATTGTGCTTCGGCCTGGGCGAGGCCAACGAGGGGCTCGACGCCCTCAGGCGCTCCGCCCGGGCCAACCCGTCCGACCCCAAGGCCACGCTCACCCTGGCCGAGAACCTGGCCCGCCAGTTCCGGACCGAGGAGGCGATCGAGCTGTTCTGGCGGGCCTTCGCCCGGACCCCCGAGATCGACGGCAAGACGGCGATCGTCTCGCGCCTGGCCGATCAATACTTGCAGAGGAACCAGCTCGACCGCCTGATCGCCCGGCTCGAGCGCGAGCTGCGCGAGCCCAACCAGCAGCGCGAGCTGTCGTTCTGCCTGGCCCAGGCCCACTCCGCCTCGGGCGACTATTCGACCGCCCGGCTGGAGCTGGAGCGGCTCTTATCGAGCAACGCCCGGGATGGCGGCGTCCTCGGCCAGCTCTCCGCCCTGGCCGAGCAGGAGGGGGACTTCGCCGGCGCCTCGAAGTACCAGAAGCAGGCGCTCGACATCGCCGCCAACCCCGAGGGGGAGGCCCGGCTGGCCCAGCTCTACCTCCGCTCGGGCGAGTACGCCGAGGCCGAGTCGCTCTGGACCCGGCTCGGCGGCGGCGACGGCGACCCGACCCGGGCCCTGGCGGCGGTCGACAGCCTGCTCGCCGGCAACAAGCGCGACGCCGCCCTCGCCATCACCGCCCGCCTGCTCCGCGACCGGCCCCACGACTGGGAACTGCTCTACCGCGAGGGGGTCGCCCTCGCCGGCCTCGGCCGGACCGACGAGGCCGCCAAGCGGTTCGACGCCCTGCTCGCCCTGCCGGGCGACGACGACGACCGGGCCCGGTCCGCGAAGCCCAAGGGAAGCAGTGCCAATAGCGCCCGGGCGGCCGGGGTGCCCGCCTCGACCGGGGCCTCGCCCGGGAAGTTGCCGCCCCCGCCGATCGTGGAGCGCTTGGAGGCCCTCCCGCGGATCGTGGCCGCCGCGTCGTCGGACCAGGCGTCGGGCCAGGGGGGGAACGCCCCGGGCGACCTCGGCCAGGCCCGGATCTACGCCATCGCCTGGCGGTTCAACCGGAGCCGCCGCGACGGCTCGACCGAGGGCTTCGTCGCCGAGGCCCGACGGACGCGGGACCAGGCGCCCGACGCCCCCAGGAGCCTGCGGGACTGGTACGCCCTGGCCAAGGTCCGCGGCGAAGGGGCGGCCACCTTCGAGGCGGCCCGGGGACTGGCCAGCCGGCTCCCCTCGGACCTGTCGGCCCAGTGGTGCCTGCTCGAAGCCCTGGCCGAGCGTGCGTTGACCGCCGCCGCCGGCTCGCAGAATTTCCGACGCGGGATGGGCCGGTCGGACGCGAACGTCGCCCCCCTGCCGGCCGGGGACGTCGACCTGGCCCTGGCCTGCTACCGAGGGGTCCAGGCCAGGCGCCCCGACCTCGCCCCGGGCCACCTCGGCCCGATCCTCGACGAGCTCAAGCGCGCCGGCCGCCTTGAGGACGGGTCGAAGGTCTACCGCGAGACGATGGACGCGGCCCAGCCCTACACGCCGTATGCTTACTCGTTGATGACCATCGCGGCCGACCGGAACGACGCCGCCGGGATGCTCGCCTACCTCGACAAGCTTGAGCGGGCCCAGGGGTCCCCGCCGCCGCCCTCGAATCCGAACCAGCCGATGCTCGCCGTGACACGCGGCCAGGCCTGCGCCCGAGCCGTCGCCACCCTGGCCAACGCCCGGGCCCATCCGGCGGCGATCGACGCGGTGGAGCGGTACCTCGCGGCCAACGCCCGGCTCCGGTCGAGGGGGCCGATGGGCGGCGTCCGCCCTGCCTCGGCCTCGACGGGCCGGCGGAACCAGGCGGGCAACGGCAACATCGTGGTCATGACGTGGTACACCGGCCAGGCGGCGAACAACTGGGCGATCGACTTCCCCGCCCCCGACGATCGCCTCGACCTCGACGCCCTCAACGTGCTCCGGACCGCCTTCGACCTCTTCAAGCGCGACGACCTGCTCGGCGACCTGTTCGACCGGCTCGGGCGGAAGGCCGAAGGGGCGGGGGCGGGGGCGTCCGACCCCGGGCGGGTCGACGCCAAGCTCGCCCTCGGCGTGCTCCGCTGGTGGAACGACGAGAAGGACGACGCGGCCCGGCTGGTGGCCGAGGCCGCCGACGAGGCCGAGGGCGACCCCGCCCCCCGGATGATGCTCGCCCAGCTGCTCGAACTCCAGGGGGACCCGACCGGTGCCCTGGCCGCCCTCGGCGCGATCGAGTCCGTCGACGCCTCGACCGTCCAGCGCCGCGAGACCCAGGCGCTCCGGCTGGCGGTGGCCTCGGGCGACGTCGACCGGGCCCGCAAGGCCGCCGAGCGCCTCTTCGGCCTCCGGCTCGACTCCGAGGCCCAGGCGCAGCTCGCCTCGCTGATGAGCCAGCTCGGCCTGACCGACCTGGCCGACGCCGTGCTCGCCAGGGCCCGCCGCTCGGCCGGCAACCGACCGCCGTCGCTGGCCGTGCTGATGGCCCAGTACCAGGCCCAGCGCAAGCCCGACCAGGCGCTCCAGGTCGCCCTCCAGATCCTCAGGCTCCGCCCCAACAATTCGGCCGCCAACGCGAACGCCAACGCCTCCCAGCCGATCGCCTTCAACCCCAACGGCATGCCCGTCCGGAGCTTCCGGGTCGGCCAGGTCGGCCAGGTCGCCCAGCCCACCGCCGACGACCTGGCCCGGCAGCAGGCGGTGCAGGTCGTGGCCCAGTCGGGCAAGATGAAGGACCTGATGGCCCGGGCCGAGGCCCAGCTCGAGCGGTCGCCCAACTCGATGCAGGTGCTCCAGACCCTCGCCGAGTACGCCCTGGTGGCCGGCGACCGCGACAAGACCGTCGCCCTCCACGGCCGGATGGCCAGGGCCCGGCCCGACGACGTCCAGACCCGCCTGCTGGTGGCCGGCCAGATGGCCCAGGCCGGCGCGGTGGCCCAGGCCGCCGAGCAATACCAGGCGGCCGTCCGGCTCGACCCCAGGATGCTCGGCACTTACCTCTGGCCGATCATGAACGCCTTCCGCCAGGCCGGCAAGATCCAGGACTTCGCCGCCCTGGCCGGCTCGGTCGACCCCCGGGCGCTCGGCCCCGGCTTCGCCCAGACGAACCTGGCGCAGGCCCTGATGAATGAGCCGGGCCTGGCCGACGCCGCCAAGGCGATGTTCCGCCGGCTCTGGGCCGGCTCGCCGAGCGACCGGCCGATGTACCTCCAGGTCTTCGGCCAGAACCAGGGCTGGCTCCAGGACCCCGAGTTCTTCGGCTACCTCCGCGACTCGATCCTGCCGGCGCCCGGGTCGGGCCCGGTCCCCCCCTGGTCGCGCGTCGACCAGGTCCAGGTCTTCAACAACAACAACAACAACGGAGTCAACGTCCAGCGGGTCACGCTCGACGCCCTCCGGCTGCTCGACGCGGCGTCCGGCCTGGGCAAGCTCGGCGACCTCGCCGACGACCTCCGCCGGGCGATCGACGGCCACCCCGAGTGGAAGGGGGGCGAGGTCCTCCTGGCGATGACGATGCTCCGGGCCGGCCGGTTCGACGAGGCCCGGAGCATCGTCGGCCGCCTCGGCGGCGACGGGGCCGGGGCGATGCCGGTCAACACCCTCTGGGTGCTCGGCCAGGACCTGGAGGACCACTCGCCGGCCCGGGACCTGGCCGGCCCGCTCTACGAACGGGCGATGGCCCAGGCCTTCGCCAGGCCGGGGCTCGACATCAACGACTCCGAGAATCCCTCGTCCCGCCTGCTGGAGTGGTATCGCTCGGCCGGGCGGAACGACCAGGCCCGCGACCTGCTCCTGAAGCTGGCCGGGTCCCGCCGCGAGGGGCCGGGCTTCGACCCCGGCCAGGCCGAGGCGAACCGGATCTTCCGGATCTGGGGCTACGCCCAGCAGTTGGCCGCCCTGGGCTTCCCGGCCGAGACCGTCCGGCTTTACCGCGAGCAGATCGCCGCGGCCGAGGCCTTCGCGAGCACCCCGGCCGGCCGGATGTACCTCAACAAGGAGCAGCTCGACCAGCAGGCCCAGCAGGGCATCCGCCAGGCGATCGAGGGGGCCAGGCCCGACCGGAAGGCGGACGCCATCGCCGCGCTCTTCGAGCCCGTGGCCGGCCCCGGCTCGGCGTTCGACCTGTACGTCGCGGTGTCGTCGCCCGACCTCGCCACCGGCCGGGTCGAGGCGGCCTTGATCGACGGCGTCCGCAAGGTTTCGGGCCGCTCGGGAGGGGGCGGGCCGGTCGCGGCCAACCTCGCCGCGCTCCGGGAGAAGCACCCCGACGACCCGTCGGTGAACGTCGCCGCGCTCCTCTTCGCGGCCGACGGGGGCGAGCCCGGGGCGATCGGGGCGGCGGCCGACCGCCTCGTCGCCCTGGCGGATCGGAGCCCGCTCTCCCCCCTCGGGCCGGCCCGGATGGACGGCCGGCCGCCCCTGGCCTCGCCGGGCCAGCGGGCCGAGGCCGCCCGATGGCTCGGCCTCTGGCTGGCGGCCCGCGAGTGCTGGGCCCGCGACCAGACCCGGGCCCAGGGCGACCGGCTCGCGACCCGGGCGCTGGAGGCGGCCCGCCGCCAGGCCGGACCCCGGTTCGCCGTGGCCATGCTCCGCGAGTGGGGCCAGTCCGCGCTCGACCGGGGCGACCGGGCCGTCGCCGAGCGGCGCTGGGGCGAGCTCCTCGAATTCCTCCTGCCCTCGCGGATGCCGGGCCCGGCGGCGGCCAACCCGGCCCGGGCCGTCGCGAAGGCCGCGCGTCGCCCGGGCGGGCCGTCGACCCCGCTCGACCGGTTCAACGAGGCGTTGACCCTGTCGCGGATGGCGGCGGACCGAGGCTTGACCGGGCTCTCGCTCCGGGTCGCCCGCGAGGCGTTCCGGGCCGGGGCGCCGGCGGGGGCCCGGGACGGCCTCTCCGCGCCTGGGACCCAGAACGCCCAGTTCATCACCACCAACGTCCGGACGGCCGGCGGGATCGTCCGCCGCCGCCAGGTGGTCGTGGCCGACCAGGCGACGGCGGCCACGCCCCAGGGGCAGACCGGCGACCGCCTGGCCGAGCTGGCCTCGACCTGGGACCGCCAGGGGGCGGCGGCGGTGGAGGTCTACGAGATCCTCCGCGACGCGGTGCTCCCGCCGACGCAGCCGGGCGAGGTCGACCTGTACCCGGCCCCGATCCGGGCCGACACGATCCGGCACCCCCGGAGCCTGGGCGGGGCCCTGGCCGATCGCGCCGCCCGGGTCGGCCGGGTCGAGGAGGTCCGAGGCCTGGCCTCGGCCGCCCGGGCCAACCCGGTCGCCGAGCTGTCGGGCCTGGTCCTCCTGGCGCAAGTCGCCCTCGCCGCCGGCGAGCCGGCCCGCGCGGCCGACGCCCTGGCCCGGATCGAAGCCCAGCTCAAGGGGGACACCCTCCGCGTCTCCGCCGAGCTGGCCGCCCTCGCGGCGACCTCGGCGCTCGGGGTGCCGGAGGCCGAAGGGCGGGCCGAGGCGGTCCTCGACGCCGCCTGCCGGAACCTCGCCCCCCAGCCCACCGCCGAGCCCCTCGGCTCGCTCCTGCTCGCCCTGGGGGCACGCGACCTCGACCGGGGGCGGGTCGAGCCGGGCCGGAAGCGGTACGACGCCTACCTCCAGCTCCAGGAGAAGTCCGCCAACGCCAACGACCAGGGCCAGGTGCTGCTCGCCCTCCGGCGGGTCGCCGCCGACTACGCCGGCCGTGGGCTGGTCGACGAGGCCCTCGACTGCCTCGGCCGCTCCGCCGACCTCAACCCGCTCGACCAGGGTGGGGCCGCACCCGACGGCGCCCTGGCCTCGACCGCCCGGGCCCTCGCGACCCTGCCCCCGGAGGATCGCTACCGGCGGCTCAAGGCCTGGACCTACCCGACGAAGCAGCGCAAGGCGCTCCGGTTCCTGGTCGCCTTCGAGCCGGATCGGACGCCCTCGGCCGCCGCCCCGGGGGCGGTCGCCCCGCCCCGATCGAAGGCCCAGGGCGACCTCGTCGCGACGCTCGGGCTGCTCGTCGCCGCGGCGGCCGAGGCGGGCCGGCTCGACGACCTCGCCGACGAGGCCCGGGGGCTCCGCGACGTCGGGCTCGCCGAGGCCGACACGCTGCTCGTCCTCGCCGAGGTGGCCCGTGGGCATGGGGACGAGGCCGTCGGGCCCGTCGACGCGATGGCCGACGCCCTGGCCGACGAGCTGCTCAAGGTGAGCGTGAACGCCCAGCCGCCGCAGGTCCCCCGGCCGACCTGGGGGCCGTTCCTGGCGGCCCGGTCCGGCCTGGCGGACGACCGGCTCCGCCCCTCGGCGGAGCGCCTGGGCGACGCGGTCCTCCGATGGACCCAGGGCCCGAACCGGCAAGGGGGGGCCGCCGACCTGGCGATCGCGGTCCTGCTCCGCCGCGACCGCGAGCAGGCGGCGGTGGACCGAGCGGCCGGGCGGCACCGGCCGATCGCCCGAGACCCGGGGCTCGCCCTCTGGGAGCCGGTCGATCCCGGTCGAGTGGGGGGCATCGCCGGGCTGCCGAAGATCGTCCCGGCCTGGGTCGAGTCCGGGGGGATCGTCGGCCTGTCGAGCCCCTGGACCCCCGACGCCCTGGGCTTCGCCGTTCCCCTGGCCGGCCGGTTCGAGTTCTCGGTCGACGCGTCGGCGACCCCCAACGAAGGGGAGGCGCTGGTCTCGTTCGGCGGCCAGGAGTTCGGCTCGCGGATGACCGCCCAGAACAACCAGAATCAGGGGCACCGGCCGGCCGGCTCGGCGGTCCCGCTCCGGGTCGCCCCCGACGCCTTCCAGGTGTTCCGGCCCGAGGGGTTCCACCGGCTCACGCTCCGGGTCGAGCCGGGACGGGTCGCCTGCCTGGTCGACGGCCGCCTGATCTCCGAGGACCGCGACCCCGCCCCGACCTCCCCCTGGCTCGCCCTGGTCGGCTCGGGCCGGGCCTACTGGCGGAACCCGGCGCTCTCGGGCTCGCCCGAGGTCCCCGACCGGGTCCCCCTGGTCGTCGCCGACCGGCTCGAAGGCTGGCTGCCCCCCCTCGGCGAATCCGTCGCCCCGCCCGCCGGGGCCGAGGGGCAGAACGGGGCCCAGCAGTTCTCGGGCTCGGGCTCGGCCCAGCCGGGCGGCTTCGACTGGCTCGCCCGCGACGGCTCGATCGAGGCGAGGCGTGTCGACCCCCTGCCGGGCAAGACCGACGTCCCCAGCCGGCTGGCCTACGCCCGCCCCCTCCGCGACGGGGAGTCGATCTCCTACGAGTTCCGCCACGAGCCGGGCAAGTTCGAGGTCCACCCTTCGCTCGGGCCCGTCGCCTTCCTCCTCGAACCCGAGGGCGTCCGGGCCCGTCGGGTCGCCGGCGCCGAAGCCGACGCCGCCGGCGAGGCCGAAGCTGCCCAGGACCCTCGGCCGGTCCCGCTCCGGCCCAACGACTGGAACGCCGCGAAGCTCGCGATCGCCGGCGACAAGCTCACCCTGGAGGTCAACGGCCAGGCCGTCTTCGAGCGGGCGCTCGCCCCCGGGGACGACCGGGCCTTCGGCCTGTTCCGCTACCGCGACCGCTCGGCCGTGCAGGTCCGCGACGTCACGCTCCGGGGCGACTGGCGGGCCCGGTTCGAGGCGGCGAAGGCGGTCGGGTTGCTCGCCCGGTCCCGCCCCGACCGCGACCCCTCCGAGCGTCGGGCCGAGCACGCCCTGCTCGGCGAGTCGGCCTTCGTGGCCGAGGCGGGCGAGGTCATCCGCAAGGCCCGCGAGCT
>JAABUQ010011623.1_pt1 | contig 11190 bp, 9 predicted proteins | sample 5560001 | NCBI WGS metagenome assembly JAABUQ01 (sample SAMN10711888, study PRJNA513371) | rock metagenome | isolation source: Antarctica rocks | place: Antarctica: Victoria Land, Finger Mt nord | collected 2015-12-18
GGCCGTGTTGATCGCGACCAATGGAAACGGCTGCGTCACCGCCTCGGCCAGCGCCAACATGCACGCACACTCCGCACCAGGTTTCGTCGTAACCCGGATGCCTACCTCGCTGAACTGGAACACAAAGTTGGACAGCTAACTTTGCCGGCTTAGAAAAAAAGGCGGTGCCCGAAAGCACCGCCAAGTTTAGGGAGGAAACGTCCGCAGCATGACAGAGCCATGCTGCACTGCACAAGATAGACATCTCCCGGGCCGATGCAAGGGAAAAAGTTCGGCAATGTGCGATTTCTACCGTGCAGTGCGCAGAGGGTGAGGCTGGCAGCTTGCTGCGTCCTCCCTTCTGCCCGCAGAGATCAGCCGGTTGGCGTCCGGGCGCGCAGGGCAGCGATCCGCACCCGCTCCCCATGCACGATGGACAGGCCGCTGAGGGCGATGATGAGCGCGCCCATCACCACCCAGCGGTCCGGGACGTTGCCGAACACGAGCAGGCCCAGCACGGAGGACCAGATGAGCTGCGCGTAGCCCAGCGGCGCCAGCACCGTCGCCCGCGCATGGCGGTAGGCGAGCACCGCGAGCCACTGTCCCGAGGACGCGATCACTCCCAGCGCCACGGACAGCCCGATGAGTGGCCAGGTCATTGGCGCCAGGAAGAACGGCAGGATGGCCACCAGCAGCATGAACCCGGTCAAAGCGGTCCACAGCAGCGTCACGCCGGGGCGGTCGATGACCGCCAGCTTCCGCGTGACCAGCATGGCGACGGACCAGCACAGCGACGACAGCACCACCAGCAGGGCCGCGGGCTGCAAGCCGTGCGTGCCGGGGCGGACCACGACCAGCATGCCCCCGAAGCCCACGAGCACGGCGATCCAGCCCTGCCAGCGCACCACCTCGCCCAGCACCGGCACCGCAAGTGCTGTGATCAGCAGAGGCGTGATGAAGTTGATCGCGGTGGCCTCGGCGATGGGCAGGCGCGCGAGGGACAGGATGAAGCAAAGGGCGCTGCCCGCCACGCCGACGCCGCGCAGGATCTGCAGCATCGGCCGGCGGCTGCGCATGGAGGTATGGCGGCGGCGGAGCAGCGGGCTTGCGGCCATGACCACGAACACGGCGTAGCGGATGGCGGCGAGCTGCACCGCAGGCACGCTCTCCGTGATGTACTTGGCCATCGCATCCGACAGCGAGAACAGGAGCGTGGCGCCCAGCATGAGCGCGCCGCCGCGCAGGAAGTCGTCGGGCGTCGGGCGGCTCAAGCCCGCTGCCGGTGCGGCTTGGAGCCGTGGCGGCGGCCGGAGGGCGGGCGCCTGATCGTTCCGGCCGACCTGCGCATGGCCCCGAACAGCCGACATAGGACGCCCCTTCCTTTGCTAGTCTCGGGGAACGTGTAGTTCCTTGGGGACGGGAGGTCCAGGATTCTTGATCCGCAACCGAACTGACGTGGAGCGCCCCGCGGCGACGTGTGCACGTTACGCGCTGTGCTGCCGTCCCACGCCTCGCCGCAGGTGCCGATCCACCCGCGCGTGCAGGAGCTGCACAAGCTCGAGCTGCATAAATCCGTAGGTGTCAGGAATATCCAGGCAGATCACTCGGGCCTTGAGGTGTCGCTTGAACCGCTTTGACAACTTGACCCTATGGGCTTTCTCCATGACGAACACGACGTCGGCCCATTCGAGCAGTTCTGGCGTGCAGGGAACATCGGCATCATTGTCCAAACCTGCGGACATGACTTCGAGACTGGCCTCGGCTGAAAAGACCTGCTCTGCCGTGGGGCTGCGCAGCCGGTTCCGGCCGCACAGGAACAAAATGCGTGCGGTCCGCGCCCCGCTCACTGCCGCGCCAGCGTCAGCCGCGCAAGCTGCTCCCCGGCGGTGCCGATGATCGGCAGCGCCAAGGTCGCCGGGTGCCCGGCGTCCTGCATCACGGTCCAGGTGAACGCGGCCGGGTTCGGCCCGGGGCCTTGCGGGAACGGCAAGCCCGGCGCGACGCCCGCCGCGCCGGCCAAGGCGAGGCGCAGCCGGTGCCCCGGCTGGAACACGTAGGCGGTCGGCAGCAGGTCCACGTCGACCTTCTGCGCCTGGCCCGGCACCAGCGGCTTCGGGTCGGACAGCGACGCCTGGTGCGGCACGTTGAGATATCCCTGGATCACCTGCGTGGAGGTGCCGTCCGGCGCCACGTCGTTCAGGCTGAACACCATGTCCCCGTCGTTTGTGCTGGACGACGCCCAAAGCGACACGTGCGGGTAGCCCGTCACCTCCGCCGCCACCGGCAGGGGCGCCGTGGTCCAGGTCAGCACGTTCCGCTCCGCCGCCCGCTGATCCCCGTCCGGGCGCCCGGCCGTAGCGCTCAGCAGCACCGGCAGGGCGGGGCCAACGCCCGGCGCGTAGGGCAGGACGGCGTCCGGCCCGGTGCCGGGCTGCGCCGTCAGCGCCCCGTCGTTCAGGCTTTCCACCGTCCCGCTATGCCCTGCCTGGAGGAACAGCCGGGCCATGTGGGCGTCCGGAATCGGCCAGTCCGCCTCGTAGCGCCAACGGTCCACCCCCTTCACGAACAGGATCACCTTGGGCGCCTGCTCCACCCCGTTGTCGGCGCCCTTCAGCCAATGGTCCAGCCACTGCACCTGCAACTCCTGGAGGAAGTCGATCTGCCAGCCGTGGGCGTGCGGCGCCAGCAGCAGCCGCTTGCGGGGCCCATCGAACTGCTCATAGGCGCGCAGGTTGCCGGGGGTGATGTAGTCGTCCAGCCCGCCGGAGATGAAGGCCGCCACCCCGCGCCCGGCAATCGCCTTGACGTCCGGGCCGAGCGTGAGTCGCTCCCGCCACCAATCGTCGAGGTTGCGGTGCCGGATGGAAGTCTCGTACTCCGCTTCCGCGCCCGGCGACAGCTTACGCGCTTCCCGGCCGGGTCTGGGCATCATGCCGGCGGGATACCAGAGCAGCCCGTAGCAGTCCCCGCACGCCACCTGCGGCACGATCACTTTGAGGCTCGGCGGCGCTTCCTTGGCCGTCAGCCATTGCGAGATGCCCAGCAAGGACGGCCCCACCATGCCGACGCGGCCGTTGCACCACGGCTGCTTGGCCATCCACTCCACGGTGTCGTAGCCGTCCTGCCCGAACTGGTTGTAGAGCGTCGCCGTCCCGCCGGACCGGCCCGACCCGCGTAGGCTGAGGTGCAGCACGGCGTAGCCGCGGGAGGCGATGTCCATCAGCACCGGGTCCGTGCTGGCGCCGGTCATGGAGGAGCGGCCATAGCCGTCCGTCATCAGCACGCACGGTGTGGGCGCCGCGCCCGCCGCCAGCGTCGGCAGGAACAGCCGGGCGTCGAGCGCCGTGCCGTCGCGGGCGGTGACGGTGACGCCGTCCTGAATTTGGACCGGAAAGCGGAGCAGCGGGTTGTCGACGCGGGCGCGCTCCGGCAGCCATTGCCGGTCTTCCGTTCCTGCGCCCATTCGAAAGGATTGCGCCTGCGATGCCGACGCCGAGCAGGCCAGCATCAGCAGCGCGGCGGCAAGCATGCCGTTTTTCATTATCATGTCCCCCCGGCCGCAAGCCTGCCAGCAGGTTCGCGCCGTGGCAACGTGTGGGCGCGTCGGCTTGGCTGTGCCAACGGTGAGCCCGGAGCCTGTTCCCTGCTCACGGCACTCATCGCCGCATTAACATTTCCTTACCCATGATAACGCGACGCAATCTGCTGGCCGAACTACCTTGTTATTTCTTTATCTAAAGAAGGTGCCCGAGGTATCATGACTGTGTCGAGCGCCGGCACTTCTAGTGCAAGCCTAGATCCTCAAGATTGGAGTCAGTTGCGCCGCGACATGACTGTGTTTTCGGACGCGGCAAGGCGTCCGTGTCCGACGATCGGCCTGGCCGCGCTGATGCGCCTGGCTTATGCGGGCGAGAGCCTGCAGCCCGTTTGGGACCAGCTCGCCGCACGCGTGGCGGACGATCCCGCCGACGCGGCTGCCATGATGGACATGTCGATTGTGTTGCAGCTTGCCGGCGAACGTCAGCGGGGCCTCGACATGCAGGCCGCAGCCCTGGAACTTGAGAGGGTTTACCGCCGGCCGCATGGGCGCGCGGACGGCCTGCGGGTGGCGGCGTTCGTCGTTGCGGGCGATTTCATGGCGAACACGCCGCTCGACTTCCTGCTGGAAGGGTCCGACATCGACCTTCAGCTTATTTACGTGGACTCCGAGGGAGATCTTCCGTCTGAAGTTCCTGAGCACGACGTCGCTTTCATGGCCGTGAGCGAGTCTCCCACATCGGCCATGGCATTGCGGGGCGTTGCCAAAGCGCTGCAGGCTTGGCCGGCCCCGGTGATGAACGGGCACCCCGGCCGTGTCGCCGCCTTGACGCGGGACGGGATCGCCGCCCTTTTTGCCGAAGATGCGCATGTGCTCGCTCCACCCGTCATCCAGCTATCGCGACAGAGCCTCGCCGCCCTCGGCAACGGGGGCATGAAGGCCGCGAGAATATTCACTGGAGGTGGCTTTCCTTTTGTCGTGCGGCCGGTCGGCTCCCATGCCGGGCAGGGCCTTTGGAAGCTGGATGATCCCGCTGCGGTCGCCTCCTACCTAACGGAGCAGGCAGACTCGGAGTTCTATCTTTCGCCTTTCGTGGATTATCGGAGCGCCGATGGCCTTTATCGTAAGCAACGCATCGTCTTTATCGGCAAGCGCCCCTTCATCTCTCACATGGCCATCTCTGAACACTGGATGGTGCACTATCTCAGCGCCGGGATGACGAAGAGCGCCGAGAAGCGCGCCGAGGAGGCGGCTTTCATGCGCGGCTTCGACACCGGCTTCGCCGCCCGGCATGCCGCCGCGTTCCATTCCCTGTGCGACAAGATCGGGCTCGACTACTTCGGCATTGACTGTGCAGAAACACGCGACGGCAGGCTGTTGCTGTTCGAGGCTGACGTGGCCATGATCGTGCACGCCCTCGACCCCGAACCCGATTTCTCCTACAAGAAACCGGTGATGCAGGGCCTTTTTGAGGCATTCCAACAAGAGCTTGAATCTAAGATCCGGTTTCCTCAACGACCTTGAACCGTTGATTTGGCCAGCATTGGCATCCGGCGCAGGCGCCGTTCCGGCCCGTCAATGAGGACTCGCGGTAGGCCGCACAATGATTTCGCTGACGTCCACGTCCTCGGGCTGCTCGATGGCGTAGGCGATAGCCCGCGCGACCGCGTCCGGGCTGATGGCGACGGCGCGGAGCGCGGCCATTTCCTCACGGGCAATCGGATCGGAGATGGTGCTGGCAAGCTCGGACGTGGTGACGCCGGGCGAGATCACGGTGACGCGGATGCGGTCTGTCTCCTGCCGCAATCCGTCTGAGATCGCGCGGACGGCGAATTTCGTCGCGCAATAGACGGCCGCGGTCGGAGTGACGCGATGCCCGCCGATGGACGACAGATTGATGATCTGCCCCGATCCCTGCGCCTCCATGACCGGCAGGGCGGCAGCGACGCCATATAGCACGCCCTTGATGTTGACGTCGACCATGCGGTCCCATTCTTCGACCTTGAGCGCGCGGAGGGGAGACAGGGGCATCAGGCCGGCGTTGTTCACCATGACGTCGAGACGGCCGAACTCCGCTTCCGCAACGCCGACGAACGCTTCCACCTCTGCCCGCTGCGTCACATCCACGGCTCGGACGCGCACGTCCCCGCCCGCTGCCCTGATCTCGCCTGCAAGCCGTTCCAGCTGGTCCGTCCGCCGCGCCCCGATGACGACCCGCATTCCCAAGCCCGCCAGCACCCTCGCAGTCGCCTCGCCGATACCGCTGCTCGCCCCGGTGATGGCGACCACCTTTCCTTCGACTCCAGCCATGGCTTTATCCTTTCTGCGTGCAGGATCATTCCTGCAAGCCTGCGGCAGCATCGGGCCTTGGGGACGCGGCAGGTAGCACGCTCCTCCGGCGTCCTTGCACGATCCTCCGAACAATGAGAGTTTGCGCCGCGCCTTCGTGACCCGGGTGCGCCGAAGGCGTAGATCAGAACTTTGTGGGGATCAGCCGGCCATGGATGGAACAGGCGTGCTCGCGAGGCATATGGCCCGCCACGCCGCGCGGGACGGCGTGCACGCCACCATGATCCCGCGACTGTTCCTGATCCGCAGCGACCGCCCGACCGATCCCCTGCATGTGCTGCACGCGCCGGCGCTCTGCCTGGTGGCGCAGGGCCGCAAGCAGGTGATCTTGGGGCGCGAGGTCTTCCATTACGGACCGGAAAACTACCTGACGGTTTCCGTGGACCTGCCGGTGATCGGCGAAGTGACCGAAGCCAGCCCGGACAAGCCCTATCTGTGCGTGCGCCTTGATCTGGACCCGGCGATGCTCGGCTCGTTGCTTGGCGAAGCTGGGCTTGGTGCAGCCGGGCTGGACGGGCGGCACGAGGGCGACAGTGGCTCCGGCCTGTTCCTCGCCCGCAGCACGCCCGAAATCGTGGACGCCGCGACCCGCTTGGTCCGGCTCCTGGACGCCCCGCGCGAGGCGTCCATCCTCGCGCCATTGGCGGAGCGGGAGCTGCTCTACCGCGTGCTCCTGTCCGGACAGGCGGCCAGGCTGCGCCAGGTCGCGTTCGCCGACAGCAGCCTCCGGCGCGTGAGCCGCGCGATTGGCTGGATCAAGCAGACCTTCCGGGGGCCGTTCTCCATCGCCGCGGTCGCGGGCGCTGCCGGGATGAGCCCGTCCTCCTTGCACCAGCACTTCAAGGCGGTGACGACGCTGAGTCCATTGCAGTATCAAAAGCGCCTGCGGCTGCAGGAGGCGCGGCGCCTGGTCCTGGGCGGGATGGACGCGGCCAGCGCGGGGCACAGCGTCGGATATGACAGCCCGTCGCAGTTCAGCCGCGACTATCGCAGACTGTTCGGCGCTCCTCCGATGCGCGATGCCGCCCGGCTGCGGTCATGCTTTGACGAACCCGCACGCGTCCTGCTGCCAGCCTGACCGCTCCCTTCGGAGAAGCAATGGCTTCACCGCTCAAGGCCGCATCGACACCCCAATCGGGCGGAACAGGCCATCGGGACGGGGGCTGAACCCGGCGACGCGGTCGCTCAGACCCCAGAACCAGGTGAAGTGGTACAGCGGCAGGTAGGGCAGCGCCGCCATCCAGAGGTCCGTCGCGTCGTGGTAGGCGCGGGCGCGATCCGCCGGGTCAAAGGCCATGGCGCCGCGGTCCAGCGCCGCGTCCAAGGCGGGGCTGCACCAGCCGGTCCAGTTCAGCGGCGCGCCGCAGCGCATCCAGAAGCTGGCGTTGCCGTCCGGGTCCGGCCGTCCGCTCCAGATCACCTGGTAGGCCTCGTAGTCGCCCCGGGTCGCCGCGTCGGTCTGCGACACCGCCTCTCCCTTCTGCAGCGTCACGTCGAAGCCGGCTTCGGCCGCCATGGACTGGATCACCTCGCCCACCTGCACGTCCGTCGGGTTGTTCACGACGCTCAGGGTGAGCTTGGGGTGCGGCACCCCGGCGGCGGCCAGCAGGGCGCGGGCGCCCGGGATGTCGCGCGGCGGGACCGGATGCGCCGGGTCCCAGTAGCGGCTGCCGGGCGCCTCGGTCTGGTTGCTCGGGACGAAGCGGCCCTCGAACACGACCTGGTTGATGCCGTCGCGGTCGATGGACTTGGCGAAGGCCTGCCGGATGCGGACGTCATGGGCGAACGGCGTGTCGGCATAGGGGCCGTGCGCCAGGTTGAAGGACAGCATCTCGAACCCGATGGAGGGCGACTGCACGACCCGAAGCCGCCGGTCCGCCTCGACCGCGGGCACGTCGGTGGCAGCGAGGCGGTTGGCGATGTCGAGCTGGCCGGATTGGAGGTTCACCCGCCGCACGGTCGAGTCCGGCATGATGCGGAACTCGATCCGGTCCAGCGTCACGTTGGCGGCGTTCCAGTAGCCGGGGAAGCGCTGCAAGGTGATGTGGTCCTGGGCCACGCGCTCCACGAAGGAGAACGGCCCGGCGCAGACTGGATGCGCGGCGATGGCCTCGGTCGGCTGGTCCAGGATGCGCGGGGACAGCATGACGCCGGACCGGCTGGCGAGCAGCGCCAGCAGCGGGGTGTAGGGCGTGGACAGGCGGATGCGGACGGTGTGGGCGTCCACCGCGTCGATGCCGGCCACCGGCTTCAGCTCGCCGCGGCGGGCGCTGTAGGGGGCGGAGCGGTAGCGCTCGAGGTTGGCGCGCACGGCCTCGGCATTCATCGGCGTGCCGTCCTGGAACTGCACGCCATCGCGCAGATGCAGCGTTAGCGCCAGGCGGTCGGGTGACCAGTCCCAGGCGGTGGCCAGCTCCGGCACGATGTTCAGCGAGGCGTCGAGGTTGACCAGTTGGTCGCACATCGACAGGTTCACGATGCGCTCGATGTAGGAGCCGCTGCGCGCCGGGTCAAAGGTGTCGAGGTCGAAATCCAGGCCGAACCGCAGCGTGCCGGCCGCTTGGGCGGACAATGGGGCGGACAGCGGGGCGAGCAGGGCGGCGGCGATCAGCCAAAGGCGCATCCAGGGTTCTCCGTGGGGGGCATGCGGGGAAATGCAGCTATCGTGCCGGGTGCATCCGTCAGTAGATGGCGGCATAGCGGGCGCAGATCGCGGGCTCATTCAGCCCGGCCAGCGCCTTCAGCTCGCCGCGCTTGAAGCGGAGGTAAACGTCGTGCAGCGGGCCGAACCATTCCGCCGCGGCGTCACTCGCCTCGAAGTGGCGCATGGCCTCGGCAAGAGAGGCGGGCAGCGGGGCGGCCGTCAGGTTGTCCAGGGTCCGGCGCCGGCGCAAGCCGTCCAGCCCGGCCCAGGCCAGCGCGCCGAGCGCCAGATACGGGCTGGCGGCGGCGTCGGCCACGCGGAACTCGACGTTGAACTGCCGTGCCGCGCTGTCCGGGGCGGCGGCGTACACGGGGCACACCCGGACGGCGCTGCCGCGGTCCTGCACGCCGAGGTCGGCCATCGTCGGCGCCCAGCGGCCCGGGCGCAGCCGGTAGTACGAGGCGGCGGAGGGCGCGGTGACGGCGACAAGGGCGGGCATGTGATGCAGCATGCCGGCGGCCATGTGCTCCGCTGCCGCGGACAAGCCGTGCGGACGCGCCGGGTCATGCGTCGCCGGCTCCCCGGCGCGGTCGAGCAGGCTCCAATGGACATGGGTGCCGTTGCCGGTGCCGTCCGGGCGCAGCATGGGCGCCAGGATCGCCCGGTGGCCCAGGCTGGCGGCGGTGGCGCGGGCCAGCTCGCGCACCTGCACGGCCTGGTCGGCGGCGGACAGGCCCGGGGCAGGACCGGCCGTGACCTCGAACTGGCAGGGGCCGTACTCCGCGAGGAAGGAATCCGGCGCGATCCCGGCCCGGCGCATGGCGGCCAGCAGCACCCCCCCGAACGAACCCTGACGGCGGAGCGCGTCCAGCGTGTAGGGCGAGCCGGGCCGGTCCTCGACGCCGGTATAGACCAGCTCCTGCTCGAAGGCGGCGAGCAGGGTCAGGCCGAACTCCGCCTCCAACGCCAGGAGGGCGCGGCGGAGGAAGCCACGCGGGCAGCAGTCCCAAGGCACGCCGTCCGTGCCGTGGAAATCGCCGAGCAGCAAATGGATGTCCGGTCCGCCCGGCACGGGGATGAGCGTCTCCGTCCCTGGGTCCGGCACCAGCATCAGGTCGCCCGCGGTGCCGAACGGCGTGTCGTGGATGGGGCCGAACACGGAGAGCATGAGGTTGCTGGGGGCGATGCCGACGCCGTGCCCCATGCGCTTCGGCAGCTCGGCCAACGGGATCGACTTTCCGCGCAGCAGGCCCGCGAGGTCGGCGGTGCCGATGAAGGCGAGCGGCTCCGGCGTCACGGCGTGATCCCGTACAGGCGGGCCGCGGTGCCGTAGAACAGGGCGTGCTGCTCCGCGGGAGTATACTCGGCGGCGACCTCGCGAAAGCGGGTGCAGAGGTCGGCGTAGCCCATGCTGCGCCGGGCCACGGGGTAGTCGCTGCCGAACATGGAGCGGCCGGGGCCGAAGGCGTCGATGCAGGTCCGCAGCGTGTCGCGGTCGGCCTCGAACGTGCGCTCCGTCGCGTAGGCGGCGTAGTTCGACAGCTTGATCGCGACGTTCGGCTGCCGCCCCATGGCGCGCAGCCCGGCCCGCCAGAGTGCCAGCCCCTCCGCGTCCCGGTCGTTGGGCGTGCCGCAATGGTTGACGATGAACTGCTGGCCCGGCACGTCCCGCGCCAGGGCGGCCACCTCCTCCGCCTGGTGCGGGTTCATCAGCAGGTCGAGTGCCCAGCCGTGCCGGGCGAGTTGGGCAAGGCCACGGCGCCACGCCGGGTCGTTGACCAGGCCCTGGCGGGTCCAGCGCTTGGCCGGGTCCGGGTGCCAGCGGATCGTTTCGCGCACGGCGGCCACGCGCGGCGATGCCGCGTGCCCGTCCAGCAGCGCCGAAACGTTCGGGTCGGCGAGGGGAGCCGCGACGACATAGCGGGCGGCGATGCCGGGCGGGCGGGGCAGGGCGTCGAGCCAGGCGGTTTCCTCCACCGGGCTGCGCGCCGGGTCCCATACGGCCTCGACGTGCACGGAGGCGGCCACGCCCTGGCCCAAGATATCGGCCGCGTAGTCGGGCGGAAGGTAGTCGCGGCGCAGGAAGCCGACGTCGCCCAGCGCGCCGATGGCCGCCTCGGGTTGCGTCAGCCAGGGGTAACGTCCGCCGGACAGGTCCCAAAGATGGTGGTGCGCGTCGATGATGGGGCCGTCGTAGAGGGGGCGTCGCGCGCTCATCGCGGCATCGTGGCACCGCCGGGCGGATTGGCCAATGGGGTGCCTGGCGGCGGACTTGCCCGGGGGCGCCGCCGCCATCCAGTATCGCCGCCATTCCTGCGCGAGGACAGAGCTTCCATGCAGATTGCCGAGATGAACTGGATGCAGGTCGAGGCCTACCTGCAGGCCGACGACCGATGCGTGGTGCCGCTGGGCAGCACGGAGCAGCACGCGCAGCTCAGCCTTTCCGTGGACAGCATCCTCAGCGAGCGCGTGGCATCGGAGGCCGCGCAGCCGCTCGGCGTGCCGGTGTTCCCGGCCGTGGCGTATGGCCTTGCCCCGTATTTCCAGGCCTACCCTCAATACCGTTCATTTAGGTGTTCAGAGGCCCTATATCACTGGCCAGGTTTTCTGGGATCGACAGCGATGGCGGGTGTTCCTGCCGGCCTTCCAGCCGGCGTTCGTGTTAGCGACCACATCAGCC
>JAABUQ010011626.1_pt1 | contig 11189 bp, 6 predicted proteins | sample 5560001 | NCBI WGS metagenome assembly JAABUQ01 (sample SAMN10711888, study PRJNA513371) | rock metagenome | isolation source: Antarctica rocks | place: Antarctica: Victoria Land, Finger Mt nord | collected 2015-12-18
CCAAAGCCCGGCCAGCGAGCGCGTGCTGGGCTATGCCCCGGAAGCCATGCTTGGCCGCGATGTTTTCGCCTGCATCCATGCGCAGGACAAGCCCCGCGTGATGACATTTTGGGAGTGCGTCCAAAGCGTTCCCGGCACGCATCCCTCCCTTGAGCTGCGCGTGCGGCACGCAAACGGCGGCATTCGCTTTGTGGAAGCGATCTGCGACAACCGGCTGGCCGACCCCAATGTCGGCGGCATTGTGGTCAATACCCGCGATGTCACCGCGCAGAGGCAGGCCGAAGACGCGCGCCGCGTGGCCGAGGCACGCCTGGAAACTCTCGCCCAAACGTCCCCACTTGCCATTTTCAGCTTTGACGGCGCGGGCAGGATTGAAAGCTGGAACCTTGCCGCCGAAACAACATTCGGTTGGAGCCGCGCCGAAGTTCTGGGCCGGTTTCTCCCCATGATGCTGCCCGAGCGCTTGGACCGGTTTGCCCCCTTCCAGGCCGGCCTGCTGCGGGGCGAAACGATGGCCGAGCAGGAAACCTGCTACCAGACCAAGTCCGGCGAGCAGCGCGATGCCCACTTCTCCTGCGGGCCGGTGCGCGATGCGCGCGGGCAGGTCTGCGGCGGCATCGGGATCATGTCCGACATCAGCGGGCGCAAGCAGGACGAGGCGGCGCGGGCGCATGCGGAGGAAAAGTTCAGAGGCATCTTTGAGAATGCTGTGGAAGGCATCTTCCAGACTACGACGGACGGGCGGTTTGTCAGCGCCAACCCGTCGATGGCGCGCATTCTCGGCTATGACAACCCCGCGTCGCTGCTGGAAAGCGTCAGCAGCATCGGCGCGCATTTGTATGCGAGCGAAACCCGCCGGGCCGAGTTTATCGCGCTGATGGAGCGGCAGGATGCCGTGACGGACTTTGTGTCCCAGGTGTACCGCACCAATGGGACGCTGGTGTGGATCTGCGAAAACGCCCGCGCGGTCCGGGGTGACCAGGGCGAGATCGCCTACTTTGAGGGCACGGTCGAGGACATTACCGAGCGCATGACCCTGGAAGCCGAGCGCGAAGGGCAACTGGCCGAAGCCCTGGAGCGCGCCGACCACGACCCCTTGACCGGGCTGCTCAACCACCGCGCCTTCCACCGTGCTCTGGAGCAGGAAGCCGACCGGACATTGCGCGAAGGGACGACCCTTGCGATCGCCGTGCTGGATCTGGACAATTTCAAGTTCTTCAATGACGCTTACGGCCACGCGGTCGGCGACGATGTGCTGCGGCAGGTCGCGTCCACCCTGTCCGTCAACTGCCGCTCTTACGATACCCTCGCCCGCTTCGGCGGCGATGAGTTCGCCATGCTGCTGCCCGGCATGACCGTGGCGCAGGCGGATGAGTTTGCCGGACGGCTCCGCATGCAGGCGCAGAACATTGGGTTTCAGCCGCCCGGCTGCGACACCGTCGTGCCGCTGGGCCTGTCGGTGGGCGTTGCCATCTTCCCCCACGATGGGCCGGGCCGCTTGGAAGCCCTCGCCCGCGCCGATGCTCGCCTCCTGCGGGCCAAATCCGGCGGCCAGGACGAGGAAACCGAGCGCCTGCGCGCGGGCCTCAATCAGTCTATGGAAGGCTTTTCCATGCTGGACGCGCTGGTGACGGCTGTGGACAACAAAGACCGCTACACCCGCCGCCACTCGGAAGACGTGATGCGCTACTCGGTTGCCATCGCCCGCACGCTGGGACTGGACGAGAAAACGCAAAGCCTAGTGAAAGTCGCGGGCCTGCTGCACGATGTCGGCAAAATCGGCGTGCCGGATGCCATTCTGCGCAAGCCCGGCGCACTCAGCGACGACGAGTTTCACGCCGTCCGCCATCACCCTATGATGGGCAGCATCATTGTCAGCTCGGTGCCGGGCTTTGAGGACATGCTGGATGCCGTCCGCCATCACCACGAGCGGTGGGACGGCGAAGGCTACCCATTCGCGCTTCGGGGCCAGGAAATCCCCCTCGTCGCCCGCATCATGGCCGTCGCCGACGCCTACTCGGCCATGACCACCGACCGACCGTACCGCAAAGGCATGAACCCCCTCCGCGCCCTCGCCATCTTAGAGCGGGGCGCGGGAACCCAGTGGGACCCGGACTGCGTGTTCGCCTTTACCGAAGTGCAGCGCCTGGCGCACGAAGCCCGTGAAGCCGAGGACCTTTCCCGTCGCACCCGCCGCCGCGCCGGAGACGCCCCGGCAGATGGCGACAGCCTCGACATGGAAGCGCACCCCGAAGCCTCCCATCTGCGCCGCGATGCCGTGCTTTCGCGTCAGGCCGCCAGTCAGGCGCTGAGCGTGTCCCTGGAAACTTATCAGGCCGTCGGCCACGCCCCCATCGAAACCTGGCAGCCGCGCCTGTCTCTGCGCGAGCCGCTGACCGAGACGGACGCCGCCTGACAGTGTTCTCATTTGCCCACAAAGCCAAGTTTGGCCTGAGCGGTCTGTGAGGCAGTCGCAAGGGCGCGGCTTCAGTGTAACAAGGGCGCGGCAAGCCTGTACCGACGACGGAACGATTTCTTCCGTCGTCGGTGCGCCCTCGCCACGCCTGGGAAACGCCGATGCGCCGCCCGCACTTCTCCCAGGTACAATCTTTGCGTGCCTATCTTTCTCCGGCTGCTGTCGTTTCTGCGCCCGTATAAAACTCTCGTTGTTTGGGGCTTCGTGTGCCTTGTCGCCAGCGTCGCCCTCGAACTCGCCCCGCCTCTGGTGTGGAAGGTCGTCGTGGACGACGTGATCGTTCGCCGCCGCGTGCAGGCGTTGCTGCCCGCCGTGCTGTGGCTGACCGCCATTCAGGGCGCGACCGTGCTGCTGTCGGCAGTGCGCACGCGGCTGCTGGAGTCGGTGGGGCAGCGGTTTACGTTTGATCTGCGCAACACGCTGTATGCCAAATTGTCGTACCAATCGCTGGCGTTTTACAACGAGGCCCGCACGGGCGATCTGATGAGCCGCCTGTCGTCGGACGTGGACGCGGTGCAGGAAGTAGTCATCCGGGGCACCGATTCGGTGGTGGCGAATGCCCTGCGGCTCGTCGGCGTGTCCATTATTTTCTGCTCTCTCAACCTGAAACTGGGCCTGGCGACACTGCTGCCTATCGTGCTGGTCGGGTTCTTTCTCAAAGCGTTCAACGGGCGCGTCAAGGCCGTGTACAAAGCCGCCCGCGCGCAGCTTGGCGCGGTGAACACCCGGCTGCAAGACAACCTGACGGGTATCCGCATCATTAAAAGCTTCGCGCGCGAGCGGGAGGAGATCGACGGCTTTCAGGCCGTCAACCGCAAATATTTGCAGGACAACCTGGATGCCATCAAGCTGCGGGCGACGTTTTTCCCGTTTGTGCGCTGGCTGGCCTCGTTTGGCAACACCATCACCATCGGGTACGGGGCGTATTTAATCCTGCACGGGCAGTTCACATTGGGCGGGCTGATCGCCTACCGAGGCTACGGGCGCTACTTTTTCGGCCCCATCGACGACCTGACACAGATCAACGACACCGTGCAGCGCGCGGTCGCGGCAGGCACGCGCTTGTTCGACGTGCTGGACGCGCCCGTCTCCCTCAGCGATGCGCCCAACGCGCCGGACCTGCCGCCCATCGACGGCGCGATTTGTTTTGACCGTGTTTCGTTTGCGTATAAGCCGGGCGCGTCCCCCGTGCTCGAAGACCTGACCCTGCGGATCGCACCGGGCCAGACCGCTGCCCTGGTGGGCGAGTCGGGCGCGGGCAAAAGCACCATTTTTGCCCTGGTGTCCCGCTTTTGGGACCCGGACACGGGCGCTGTTTCCGTGGACAACCACGACCTGCGCGGCGTGACGCAGCACTCCCTGCGCCGCCAGATGGCTTCCGTCCAGCAGGACACGTTCCTGTTTGCCGCGTCGGTTCGGGACAACATCCGCTACGCCCGGCCCGAAGCCTCGGATAGCGACGTGGAAGCGTCGGCGCGGGCCGCCAACGCCCACGACTTCATTCAGGGATTGCCGCAGGGCTACGACACGACGATTGGGGAGCGGGGCGTCAAGCTGTCCGGGGGCCAGCGTCAGCGGCTGTCGGTGGCCCGCGCCTTTTTGGCCGACCCGCGCATCCTGCTTTTGGATGAAGCGACATCGGCGGTGGAGCCGGAAAGCGAGCGTATTATCCAGGACGCCATCGAGCGCCTGATGCGGGGCCGCACGACGATCCTTGCCGCCCACCGGTTGTCCACCGTCCGCAAAGCCGACGTGATCTTTGTTTTGAGCCGGGGGAGACTGGCCGAGCAAGGGACGCATGAGAGCTTGCTGCGCGAAAACGGCCTGTACGCCCGCATGGTAAATCAGCAGACAAACGGCTTCCTCGCGGAACAGGCAACGGGTTAAGAGGCGCGGATTGCGGGAGTTTTAGGCGAGGGGAAGGGTATCGACAATGCTGGCTTTGAGGCGCGCGTAGTCGTCCAGGGTGTCAATGTCCGTCAAGCCCTCGGGGAACGGCACGCGCACGACATCCGCTGCGTGGCGACTGATAATTTGCTTCGCCCCGGCCTCGTCCGGCAGGGCCAGCAGTTCGGAAAACAGAGCACGCACGAACAACGCCGGGACGCCCACTGTGCCCCCGTAGACGCAGGCGGCAATGCGCGCGCCATTCGATATATGGGCATCGGCCAGCGCATTCAGCACGCCCGGCGACAAAAACGGCTGGTCGCAGACGGCAAAGACCGCTGCCTCCACATCGGGGGCGAGGGCAAGCAGAGCTTCCAGCCCGCAGCGCACCGACGACCCCATGCCGCGCTGCCACTGCTCGTTTTGCACGGCGGCCATGTCAAGCCCGGCCAATTCCAAACGCAGGCGCTCGGCCTGCGCGCCCAGCACCGCGACAACGGGACGGCACACGGAGAGTTGGGCCGCTCGCGCCGTGCGCCGAAGCAGTGTTTCCCCGCCGAACACGAGCAATTGCTTGGGCTGCCCCAGGCGCACCGACCCGCCCGCCGCCAGCAGCACAAGCCCAATGGGGGGCGTGCGGACATCGGCAGCACTCATGGGCGCAGGCTTTCGGCAAGGGCCGCCGTGTCGTAGATCGGGGTCTGTCGCCTGCGCAGCTCCCCGCCCATGCGTCCGGCCAGGGCCGCCTGCACCTCGGCCACAATGGACAGCGCGATCTGTTCAGGCGTATCGGCCCCGATGTCCAGCCCAATCGGGCCGTGCAGCCGCGCCAGGGCGTCTTCGGTGATAGGGCGACCATCATCGGCCATCTGCTGCAACAAGCGCGCGGTGCGCTTTTTCGGCCCCAGGATGCCGACATAGGCCGCCGGGGATTGGAGCAGCAGGGGCAGCAGCACGCTGTCCTGTGGGAACGAATGGGTCATCACGACAGCCGCCGTGCGCGCGCCCAGGTCCACGTTTTGCCCTACGTCCTCCGGCGCGCAGGACAGCACGCAGTCGGCGAGGGGAAAGCGCTGCGGGCGGGCCGCGACCGAGTGTGTGTCCACGATGGTCACATGCCAGCCCAATTCTTTGGCAAGTCGGGCCAGCGGCACGGCATCGTGCCCCGCGCCGAAGATGACCAGGGGGGTGGGGGGCAGCACGCGCTCGAACGCCACGGTGACATGCCCCGCCGCGAGGGCATACGTCCGCGTGTCCGCGCCCCCCTCAGCCAGGGTACTCTGCGCATCCCGGAGAACATCGCGCGCCAAACCCGGCTCGCCCATGTTTGACACGGCTTCTGTTTCAGACAGCAGCACGCGCTGGCCGAGTTTGACGGCAGGTGGGTCGTCGCTCTGAATGACGGTGGCGACAACGCCCGCCGCTCTGCTGTCCCCACAGCGCGCGAGGAAGTCCACGGGGTTGAGCGGGTCGTTGGCAATGAGCCGTTCCAGCAATACACGCACCACGCCGTTGCAGCCCAGGCCGAACCCCCAGACAATATCGTCTTCGTCCGTGGAGTCATAGGTCACAAGAGCGGGCGTGCCCGCCTGCGTGCGCCACCAGGCCTTTTGCAGGATGTCCCCTTCCAGGCAGCCGCCGCTCACCGACCCCGCGATCCATCCCGCCGAAGTGAGCAGCATGCGCGCGCCCGCCCGCCGGTAGGTCGAGCCGTGGGCCTCCACCACCGTTGCCAGCAAAGCCTCGCTGCCATCCAGACGCGCCTGCCGCCATGCGGCGGCAATTTCCGTTGTTTCTTTCATAGATGTGGCGGGAAAAGATGCGCCCCCGGCAGCGCGTGCCGGAGGCGAAAAGGGGAAATGGCGAGAAGCAAGCAAGACGCTTACGACGCCATCACCTTGTCCAGTGTGATCGGCAGGTCGCGCACGCGCTTGCCAGTTGCGTGGTACACGGCATTGGCAAGGGCGGCGCAGACGCCGGTAATGCCGATCTCGCCGATGCCTTTGACGCCGACCGGGTTGACATGCGGGTCGTCCTCGTCCACGAAGAACGCGTCAATGTGCGGCACGTCGGCATTCACAGGAACGTGGTACTCCGCTAAATCCGGGGTCATGATGCGCCCGTAGCGCGTGTCCGGCACGGTGTGCTCCAGCAGGGCCATGCCGATGCCGTACACGACGCCCCCGATGATCTGGCTGCGCGCGGTCTTGGCATTCAGAATGCGCCCCGCCCCAATCGCGGTGACAAAGCGGGACACGCGCACCTGGCCGGTATCGGGTTCCACCAGCACCTCGCAATACTGCGCGCCGAACGCGTGCATGGAGTACTGCTTTTTCTCGTCGCCCGGCGCGGACTTTACCTGCGCATCCAATTGGGTAAGCTCCTGCCGCTTCAGAATATCCTGGTAGGTCTCGCCTTTTGACGGGTTGTTTAACAGGAACAACCGCCCGTCCGAGGCGCTCACTTGCTCCACGGTCGCGCCGTGCAGCGGCGAGGCGGGGTCGGTGACAGCCAGGCCGACAAACTTGTCGCGCAGGCCCAGGCCCGCCATCTTCACCGCTGAGCCGGTGGAGGCGGCTGTCTGCGAGCCGCCCGAAACCGGCGTTTCCGGCAGGCGCGTGTCCCCCAGTTCGAAGCGGACACGGGCAGGCGGCAGGCCCAAAGCGTCGGCGGCGATCTGTGTCATGACCGTGTACGTGCCCGTGCCGATGTCCTGCGTGCCTGCCTGCACCAGCGCGTGCCCGTCGGCATAAATGGTCGCTTTCGCGGTGGATGCCTGCCGGTGGGTGGGGTAAGTCGCGGTTGCCATGCCCCATCCCAGGATGCGTCCGTCGGGGGCGCGCATGGACCCAATCGCGGGGTTGCGCTTGTCCCAGCCGAACCGGGTCGCGCCCTGCGCGTAGCAGGCCCGCAGCGACTTGCTGGAAAACGGCAGGTTTTTATCTGGGTCCGTCTCGGCATAGTTCTTGAGACGCAGGGCCAGCGGGTCCATTTTGAGGGCATACGCCAGTTCGTCCATCGCCGACTCTAATGCGAACGAGCCTGATGCCTCGCCTGGGGCGCGCATGTAAGTGGGTTTGCCATAGTCTAAGGCCACCATGCGATGGGTGCTTTCCATGTTGGGGCTTGTGTAGATCATGCGGGCGGTCAGGGCGGACGGCTCGGCGAACTCGTCATACGTGGCGATGTTGTTGACGGTGGCGTGGCCTAGGGCGGTCAGCGTGCCGTCGGCTTTCGCGCCCAGCCGCACATGCTGAATGGTTTCGGGACGGTAGCCCACCGGCCCGTACATCTGGGCGCGCTCCAGGACAATCTTCACGGGTCGCCCGGCTTCCCGCGCGGCCATTGCCGCCAGGGCGACGTGCGACCAGGCGGTCCCTTTGCAGCCGAAGCCGCCGCCCAGGAAGTACGACACGATGCGGACGTTTTCGGGGGGCATCTGCAAAGAGTTCGCGACCTGCTTTTGCGCGGCGAACACGCCCTGCGTCGCATCGTACAGGGTCAGATGCTCGCCTTCCCAAACGGCGATGGTAGCGTGCAGCTCCATCGGGTTGTGGTTTTCCTGCGGCGTGGTGTAGGTTTGGTCAACGGTGACAGCCGCCTGCGCCAGCCCCGCCGCCATGTCGCCGCGCGTTTTGTCCGCAGGCTCGCCGTGGATGTCTTTGGGCGGGTGCGCGGTGTCCAGATGGTCGGCGAGCACGGTCATCGGCTTGTGCGCGTCGTAGGTGACACGGACGCGCGAGGCGGCGTCTCTAGCGTGCTCAAACGTGTCCGCGACGACCACGCCGATGGGCTGCCGGTTGAACCGGACTTTGGCGTCCTGCAATAAGGGAATGTTGGCCTGGTCGTCTTCGGCTTTGTGCTGCTTGGCCGGAGGGCGGTTGAACGGCGTCAAAATGGTGATGACGCCCGGCACGCGCAGGGCATCCGACGTATCCATCGCCAAAACGGTGCCGACGCTTTCGGTGCTTGAAATGAGCACGCCGTAGGCGACATTGGCAACCGGGATCTCCGCCGAGTAGCGCGCCCCCCCAGTCACTTTCAGCCGCCCATCGACGCGATCCATCGGCTTGCCGACGCTTTTGTCTGTTACAGTGGGGGTCATGCCAGTTCTCCTGTCGTGGTCAGCGCCCGCACCAGGGTGCGCTTGGCAAGGGGGACTTTGAACGCATTGTCTTTGTATGTCACCGCACCGGCGAGGGCCGCGTCCGCCGCCGCCTGATACGCAGGCATACCGGGCGCTTTGCCCACCAATGCCTGCTCGGCTTCCAATGAGCGCCAGGGCTTTGTGCCCACGCCGCCCAGGGCGACACGCGCCTGTTTAATCACGCCGCCCTGCACGTCCAGCACGACGGCGGCGGACGCGAGCGCGAAGGCATACGAGGCGCGGTCGCGAGACTTCAGGTAATGGGACGTTTTGGCCCACGGCATGGCGGGCAGGTCTACTGACGTGATGAGTTCGCCGGGCCGGAGCACGGTCTCGATTTCGGGGTGGTCGCCGGGCAGCGTGTGGAACTCGGCAAATGGGATGGCGCGCGCGCCTTGCGGCCCTTTGACCTGCACGACCGCGTCCAATGCGATCATGGCGACATTCATGTCGCTGGGGTTCGTGGCGATGCAGTGCTCGCTCGTTCCTAATATCGCCAGGATGCGGTTGTAGCCGCCGATGGCAGGGCAGCCCGAACCGGGCACGCGCTTGTTGCAGGGCATGGCCGCGTCGCGGAAATAGTAACAGCGCGTCCGCTGCAATACGTTGCCGCCGGTCGTTGCCAGGTTGCGCAATTGCGGGGACGCGCCGGACAGCAGCGCCTGCGACAGGACGGGGTAGCGGGACACGATCAGCGGGTGATGGGCCAGGTCGCTGTTCTTGACCAGCGCCCCGATACGCACGCCGCCACCCAGTTCTTTGACATCGTACAGCGGCAAAGGGTTGATGTCCACCAAAAGGGCGGGCGTCATCACGTCGAGTTTCATCAGGTCTACCAATGTGGTGCCCCCGGCGATAAACGACGCGTTCGGGGCGGACGCGGCAATGGCCCCGCCTTCGTCTTTGACCGATGTGTAACTAAACGGACGCATTGCTTTTACCCTCTTTCCGCACCGACTGCACGGCGTCCACGATGTTCGGGTACGCGCCGCACCGGCAGATGTTGCCGCTCATGCACTCGCGCACATCGGCGTCATTCGGGCCGCACGGCTCGGACAGCAGGGCGACCGCGCTGACAATCTGACCGGGCGTGCAGTAGCCGCATTGATACCCGTCATGTTCGATAAACGCCGCCTGAATGGGGTGCAGCGTGTCGCCGTGCGCGATGCCCTCAATGGTCGTGATCTTTTTGCCCTGCTGCATGACCGCCAGCGCCAGGCAGGAGTTGATCCGCCTGCCGTCCACCAGCATGGTGCACGCGCCGCACTGCCCATGATCGCACCCTTTTTTGCTGCCGGTCAGGCCGATCCGCTCGCGCGCGGCATCCAGCAGAGACACGCGCGGGTCGATTTGCAGCTTGTGGTCGGTGCCGTTGATGTTCAGCGTGACCGGCATCGTGCCCGCGTCGAACTGCGCACCAGGCGGCGTCAGAGGAACCGTTTGGGGCTTGTCGGCGGCCTGCGCGCTGTGCGCCGCCAGCGTCAGCGCGAGTGCCCCCGCCAGCGCCGCCGCCAGAAACTCGCGCCGGGAAACGCCGCGTTTTTCGGTCGCAAATGAGGGAACATCGGCGGGTTCCGCAGACATGAACGCTGGAACATCGGCGGGTTCCGCCCGCGCGTCGGTGAGCGACGCCAGAGCCGCCCGCACCGTTTCCACCGTGGGGGCCAGGCCCGCCGGGGCGGCATACTGCCAGCGGACAATGCCCTCGGCATCCACGACAAACCAGGCCTGCCCGCCCCGCACACCATACTGCGCGGCCAGATCGCCCCGCGCGTCCAGACCGGCCACGATGGACACCTGCACATCTTCGCCGTCCACAGCCAGGCGGTGCGACAGCCCATCGAGCGACAGGCCGACCCATTCAGCGTCCGCGCCGCCAAGCTGCGCAAACAGATGGTGAAATTGCGCCGATTGCTCCGCCTGGGCAGGGTCCCACTCCGACGAGGCAAACGCGAGCACGACCGGCTGCCCCCGCAGATCGGACAGTTTTTGTCCCTCTTGCGCCAGGGCAGGCAGTGCAAAGTCCGGCGCGGGCGTTCCCACGGTCAGCGGAACACGCGGCACATCGCCTGGGGCGGAAAAGTCTTTATTCAACACAGGCTGAGGCATGACACGCACCTTTCGTACCGTTCCAAATCACAAAGTTATTGTACCCCAATAATTTTACCGGGGAAGCGCGGGCTTCGGTCGGCACAGCGCCGGGGGCAGACACGGCTTGCTGCCCCGGCATTCCCGCAGCTTTCCCGCCTCGTTGCTCTCGCGTACCAACGACGGAACAAATTCGTCCGTCGTTGGTACGCGAGGGCGACGCCGATGAAACGCCGAAGCAATGCCATCAAGACAATGCTAAGATGTGGGGGTAGGCAGAGTGACCGCGCCTTCCGCTGCCGACGAAACGAGGGCGGCGTACTTTGCCATCACGCCTGCCGTGTAGCGGGGAGCGGGGGGAGTCCAGGCGGCGCGGCGTGCGGCCAGGTCGTCATCGCTGAGGGCGACTTCCAGGGAGTGATTATCTAAGTCGAGGGTGATGGTGTCGCCATCTTGAAGCAGGGCGAGCGGGCCGCCGACGGCGGCTTCGGGCGCGGCGTGGCCCGCCATCAGGCCGCGCGTCGCGCCCGAAAAGCGCCCGTCGGTGACCAGCGCGACTTCCGCGCCCAAGCCTTGCCCGACCAGGGCCGC
>JAABUQ010011628.1_pt1 | contig 11187 bp, 11 predicted proteins | sample 5560001 | NCBI WGS metagenome assembly JAABUQ01 (sample SAMN10711888, study PRJNA513371) | rock metagenome | isolation source: Antarctica rocks | place: Antarctica: Victoria Land, Finger Mt nord | collected 2015-12-18
CATTGGCGATCGCCTACTCCCAGATGTTATTTTTTAATAGCGCAACCTTACCTGAACAGCACAACTGAACATCCCGTATTCAAAGCGCCTTATACTTTTTCCTGAGCAAATAGCTTAATACTTTCTTCTGGACCAACTAAGGAAGTATATGGTGCAAGCAAGTATCGACAAGCTGCCTGCTGTAGCTCATTGGCAGTAAGCTCAACAATCTCTTGCTGAAATTGGGTATCAAACGAAATTCCTAATCCGATCGTTTCATACCAGCCATAAACTTGAGCAATTTGCGTGTTCGTCTGTTTGCCCAAAGCATACTGCCCTAGTAACTTATTCTTAGCGGCTTGGAGATTATCTGTTGAAAGTAGCTCGGTACATAGTAGCTCAACTTCTTTCTGTAATCCCGAAAGCGCGATCGCTGTATTTTCTGGAGCCGTACCCATATAGACAATAAAAGTAGCTGGTTCTTGACGTGTCGGATAAAAAGCAGACACCTCGTAAGCCAAGCCCCGCTTTTCCCGTAATTCAACAAATAAGCGGCTAGAAAGCCCGTTACCTAAGTAGGTAGAGAGCAATTTCAAAGCGGCATAGTCAGGCTTGTAGATTGATGGAGCCAAATAGCCCAACATGACGATAGATTGTTGCGTGTCTTTGTGTATGCTCCTTTGCTCTGGCTCAACTTTAAGAGTTGGTAGCGTCAAAGTTGGTAGCGGTATTGAGGGATTTTGCCAATCACCAAAGACTTGCTCAACTAAAGTTACCGCATCTGATGGTGTCACACGTCCAGCAATACTAATTACTAAATTATCTGGACGGAAATAAGTTTGATGATAATGCTGGAGATCGGCACGGCTCAATTGAGATACCGTCGCCTCAGAGCCTAGCCCTGATGAAGCGTAGGGATGGTTTTGGTAAATCGCTTGTCGCAGTTGCTCAAAGGCAATGGTAAAAGGTTGCTCTTGTTGCGAACGAATATTTTGCAGTGCCAAACGCCGCTCTAACTCTACCTCGACTTCTGGGAATGTAGGCGATCGCACTAGCAGACAAGCTAGCTCTAGAATTTCGGCAAAGTCGGCTGAGACTGTCTTCAGACTCAACAAAAAATAATCGGCAGTAGCATCAGCACTCAGACTTGCTCCTATAGATTCAACGCGCTCGGCGATTTCCATTGAGGACATTCCCTCTGTACCCTTTGTGAGAACTGCTGAAACTAGATGTGCTAGCCCCGCCTTGCCCATTTCCTCACAAATACCAGCCCGGATAAAGATACGAGCCGCAATAATATCTGCCGCCGGATTTTCTGTAACCAGAACTACAACACCATTACATAGAACAGTACGGTTGACACTCTGACTTGGTAGCGGCAAGAGTTCTCTAGAAGATTGTTTATCAGTTGTCATTATTAATTGATGTAGATTACCGCAACGCCGTTTTACCTCAGTTTTAGACCTGGTTAAAACCAGGTGGGCACCAAGTTGCCTAGTTTAAAGTTTCTGGGTACAAGCCCAGTCTACTGCCACTAGAACATTTAGGTTCCCGCATTGAAAAAGACATAGATCAAAAACATATTGGCAGTCACCAACGTCGCAGTGGAACCTACCTGCTTATTTTAACAAAATTTAAGTTGTTGGAGCATTATTTGTCGTACCAGATCGATTCAATCTTCTGTCCGATAGTAATGAGTTCAGCTTGACTTGGATTATCCTGTAAAACGGTGACGTGACCCAACTTCCGACCAAGGCGAGATTCAGTCTTGCCGTACCAGTGAACGTGTGCTTGAGGAATCTGCTCTATTCGCTGTAGTTTAGCAGAGTAGTCAGCCAGAGACACATCGTAGCCGAGTAAGTTCACCATTACTGCTCCACCACAGCACATAGCTGGGCTACCTAATGGTAAATCGCAGACAGCTCGTAGGTGCTGCTCAAACTGAGAAGTTTCACAGGCTTCGATGGTGAAATGCCCAGAGTTGTGAGTACGGGGAGAAATTTCATTCACTATTACGGAGCCATCTGAGGTAAGAAAAAGTTCAATGCCAAAGACGCCCACTGCTTGTAGACTGTTCAAAAGGGTACTTGCGATCGCTTCAATCTCATTGGCAACAGCGCTGCTGATATCCGCCGGAACCAAGACACGCCGACAAACCTGTTCTTCTTGTTGAGTCTCTACAATTGGATATGTAACAACCTCTCCAGTACCAGAACGAGCAGCAATTACAGCTAATTCGCGTTCAAATGGGACAAACTCTTCTAATAGAAATTGATTTTGATGACTGGCTTCTAACTTGTGACGGAGAGTGACAATATCCTTAATTATGGCGGTTCCTTGCCCATCGTAGCCATGACGACGAGCTTTGAGGACAGCCGGAAAACCCAACTGAGCCAGAGATCCCCATTCCTCCACCGCAAAGAATTTAGGCACAGGTAAGCCCAAATCCCTCAGATAACAACGTTGCTCGTACTTATCTAGAAGGGGAGCTAATGCTTGCAATCCTGGACGAAATATGCTGGTTAGAGGTAGGGTTGATAAAGCTTTTAAGTCAACAAATTCATTTTCAAAGGTGATGACATCGCAGCAAGCAGCCAGCTTAGCTGTGCCACTAACATCATCAATGGGAGCAAAGATCGCATCAGTCGCAACTGCCACAGCCGGATCTTCGGGACTGGGCGTTTGCACTATCAATTCTACTCCCAGCACCTTTGCTGCACTAGCCATCATCGCGGCTAACTGCCCTCCACCGATCGCGCCCACCCGTTTCATCGGCAACCCAAAGAATCGCGAGTTTCAACACTAGTTTTCGGATTCACGCCGCTAGCTCGTTGGCATAATTCTTTGATCTGAGCGCCGTCTAGAATTGCGTTACTAAAATCCGCACCAGTAACATCCGTCCGCTCGAAAACTGAGCGCAACAAAATTGATTCTGCCAAAACGGCATCACTTAAATCGGCACCAGTGAAGTTCACCTGATCTGCCATTGCATTAGTAAGATCTGCTCCGTGAAGATTAGCTTTTGTCATCACAGAAGCACTGAAAACGGCTCCACGCAAGTCAGCACCAGTAAAATTAGCGAGTTCCATATTAGCGTTAGAAAATTCTGATGCTTGCAAGGTTTGCCCAGAAAAGTCTCTTCCTTTCAATTCAGCATTGCTAAAAGACATAGGATGAGACCAATCTGCCAATGCATCCTGGCTCCAACCAAATACAATAAATATCAAGAGTAAAACTGTCAGTTGCCGCCAAAGCATATTAGGTAGCGAGTTCAAAGCCAGAATGGGGTTGGAAATGGTTATCCTCAGCTTACCGCATTCATTGTTAGATTACCTTGAATTCCTGTTGAAGCAGGTGTATATCTATGCCACGCTTTTTATTAACTTGGTTAGTTACAGCGATCGCGCTACTGATTACCGCCCATATTGTCTCAGGGTTTGCGGTTAAAAGTTTCACTGCTGCCTTGATTGCAGCTATTGTTTTAGGACTAGTCAATGCAATTGTCAGACCTATTTTCGTGTTTCTAACTTTGCCACTCACAATCGTTACCTTGGGTTTGTTTTTATTAGTTGTGAATGCCATCATACTTCTGCTGGTAAGCTACGTCACCCCTGGTTTTGTGATTACTAGCTTTATATCTGCTTTGTTAGGTTCAATCGTGTTAACAATTGTGGCTAGCATACTGGACTTTGTAGCTGGCGCTTTTGAATAACTCAGGTACTGAAACCGAGATAACCCCTCGGCGTTATCATCCAGTCGCCGTAAATACGGGTACTAGTGTTGCCAATTAGAACAGTGGTTAGCATATCCACTTCAACTTCCAGCAGCCGATCTAGTGTAGTGAGAATAATTTGCTCGTCTTGCCGATAAGCAGAGCGTACAACTGCCACAGGAGTATTAGGATCGCGGCATTGCAGAAAGATTGCTTGAGCGATCGCCAGTTGCTGTTGGCGAGTTTGCGATCGCGGGTTGTAAAGAGCGGTGACAAAATCAGCCGTTGCTGCTGCTAGCAATCGTTTTTCAATTACTTCCCAAGGTGTGAGCAAGTCACTCAAGCTAATGGCACAGAAATCATGCATTAAGGGCGTACCCACACGAGCGGCAGCAGCTTGTAAAGCAGTAATTCCAGGAAATATTTGAATGCTAGGAGTCTTGCCATCCCAACCTTGAGCCTGAAGTTCTTCCATTACCAACCCTGCCATGCCGTAGATACCGCAGTCACCAGAAGATACTACCGCTACAGTCAATCCCCACTGCGCCAGTTCAATTGCTCGTTGAGCGCGTTGACGTTCTTGAGTAATTGGTAATGCTTCCACAATTTGAGTTGGTTGTAGCACGGGAGCAATCAACTGGATGTACAGTGAGTAACCAATAACAGCATCAGCACTAAAGACAGCAGCCTGGGCGGCAGGAGTCATTTGCTCTAATTTTCCTGGTCCTGTGCCAACGAGTAATAGCTTTCCAACGCGCCCAGTATACTCCTGTACAGCTTGAGCGATCGCTACTGTTACTGCTCCTTTTTGCCCTTCTAACCGGAATATTTGTTTAGGTATTAGTATAGTCTCAATGTTGGCGGCGAGCATTGCGGCGGCTTCGGCAACACTGGGTGTTCCCACCTCGGCAGCAACAATGTCTGAAGGATTGGGGACTAAAACAGAACGCAGCATATCAGCGCTGAAAGTGCGTAGAGGCAAATGGCGATCGCGGCAGAGTTCAACTAAGCCAGTTTCATCGGCTTTAAGATCGATCGTGGCAATTCCGGCGATCGCACTTTCACTAAGTTGGTAATTTTGACAAACCTGCCCAATGGCGGTTTCAATTAGCTGTCGTGAAGAACCTCGTTCGCAACCAATGCCCACCCACAACACTCGTGGATGCCATTGAACTTCTGGTAAATCAGTTTGTAAGAGCGATCGCTTGGGACTAATCCAGATTCTAGCTTTGGGTGTGAGGCTGGAATCGAATAAGAAAGAGTGTCTTTGGGGTAGATGGTGTTGCCATAGAGTAGAGCCTGCTGTTTGCACTACTTGCACAGGTTCGCTTTGAGCAATAGCTGCACTCACCCCAGTCCAATCTCCCTCACCCCGATACCAGCCAAAGGGGATGCCTAGCAGATCGACGGCGGGAAGTTCTAAACAAGTTGAAGCGCCTGTTAGAACTGGTGTAGCGTCAATTAGGTAAGCAATTAACCGCGCTAAGCGATCCGCTCCTCCCTGATGTCCGCTACATAAACTAATGACAAACTTACCAGCCTCATCTATTACTACCACTGCTGGATCTAAAGATTTGTGCTGCAACAAGGGAGCAATCAGCCGCACCACTGCTCCCGTTGCTAAACAGAAGACAAGGGCTTGATGCGTTTGCCATAGTTGGGCTATATGAGCTTTGAGAGAGCCACTGTATGTCTGCGTCCCCTCAATTCCAGATAGAGATTCTGGTACCCAGATTACAGCATGATTCTGGCAGAGAAACTGTAGCTTTTTGGCACCTGTGGCGGTAGTAGCGATCGCCGCGAGGGGTTGGAAATCTTCGAGCGACAATATTCCCCCTCTTTAGTAATTTCAATTCCAGTTTAGCTAACTTTAAACTGATTGCATGTTTTGGCGCACCCAAGCCCGAAAAAAGACTTCGGCTTCTACTTCATCCTGCTGTGCTTGAGTCAAAAATTCGTACAACTTCGTTTTTGGCACAAATGGAAATGTGGGGCTGGTTTCTACTTCTTGATATACCGCACCCTGCAACTGGTAAATCCGCCAAATCTGACCGTTATACCGCCAAAACTCTGACACACCCATACTTGCATAGAGAAGAGGTTTGTTGATATCAGTGTGAGTGATGTCTACTTCAACTACCAAATCGGGCAGTGGATCTTGCTTCAGGTCTACTTTTTTACCAGCAACGCAGGATTGATTTTGAATGTAGTACGCTCTATCTGGTTCTGCCCCTCTGGATAATTCTTCCCGCTCCAAAGTTGTCGATCCCATCGACTTAATTTTCAGCCCCAACTCAACCACTAGGAAGTAGATAAAACGCCCAATTAGTTCGGCAGCAAACTCATGGTCTTCAAGTGGCATGGTAATTTCTAATATTCCTTGGTCATAGCTCAGTCGAGCCGAGCGGTTTTCTCCCACTGCCTGCAAGATTTGCTGGTAAGACTGCCAGTTGAGGTGATAAAAAACAACTCGTCTCTCCCCAATTAGTTGAGGGGTTTGGGGCAAGGCTGGGGTAGTAACCATAGGAATGAACAGTTGCACTGTATTCGTCGCCGTTCAATGGTACGCTGAAAAATGGCAATCTTGACTCAAAATTGTCTGACGGCTCTGAAAAATAGCTGTATTATATAGGCGCAAGCATGGTCACCACCACAGAAAAAGCAAATATTGGCTACATTACGCGAATTATTGGTCCGGTTGTAGACGTTAAGTTTCCTGAAGGCAAGATGCCGCAGATCTACAATGCCATAACCGTCAAAGGCACCAACGAAGCCGGACAGGAAGTTTGCGTTACCTGCGAAGTGCAGCAACTACTTGGCGATCACCAGGTGCGGGCTATTTCTATGAGTACTACTGATGGCTTAGTACGTGGTATGGAAGTAACCGACAATGGCGCTCCCATCAGCGTTCCAGTTGGTCCCACCACTTTAGGTCGAATCTTCAACGTTCTAGGTGAACCTATAGATAACCTGGGACCAGTCGGGAATGAAGAAACTTTACCAATCCACCGCGCTGCCCCGAAACTGACTGAACTAGAAACCAAACCTTCAGTGTTTGAAACGGGCATCAAGGTAGTTGATCTGTTAGCTCCTTATCGTCGTGGCGGCAAGATTGGTCTGTTTGGTGGTGCTGGCGTAGGTAAAACCGTCATTATCATGGAATTGATTAATAATATTGCCAAAGCACACGGTGGTGTATCTGTGTTCGGTGGTGTGGGTGAACGTACCCGCGAGGGCAATGACCTTTACAACGAAATGAAAGAGTCAAAGGTCATCAACGAAGAAAATATCAGTGAGTCGAAAGTGGCACTGGTTTACGGTCAAATGAATGAGCCGCCAGGAGCCAGAATGCGGGTAGGACTGTCAGCCTTGACAATGGCTGAGTACTTCCGAGATGTTACCAAACAGGATGTATTACTGTTTATTGACAATATCTTCCGGTTCGTGCAAGCAGGTTCTGAGGTATCAGCTCTACTAGGTCGGATGCCTTCAGCCGTAGGATATCAACCAACGCTGGCAACGGAGATGGGCGAACTGCAAGAGCGAATTACCTCGACAACCGAAGGTTCAATTACCTCAATTCAAGCAGTTTACGTTCCAGCAGATGACTTAACCGATCCAGCGCCAGCTACTACCTTTGCTCACCTGGATGCAACAACAGTGCTATCGCGCGGTTTGGCATCAAAGGGCATTTATCCGGCTGTTGATCCCCTAGATTCGACTTCCACCATGTTACAGCCAAGTGTAGTGGGTGAAGATCACTACAACACTGCGCGTAAAGTCCAATCAACATTGCAGCGCTATAAAGAACTCCAAGACATCATTGCCATTTTGGGCTTAGATGAATTGTCTGAAGATGACCGAGTGATTGTAGCTCGCGCTAGAAAGCTAGAGCGGTTCTTGTCTCAACCTTTCTTCGTGGCTGAAGTCTTTACTGGTTCTCCTGGTAAGTACGTGAAGCTAGAAGAAACGCTCAAAGGCTTCCAGATGATTTTATCTGGTCAGTTGGATGCGCTGCCAGAGCAGGCTTTCTATATGGTTGGCAACATTGACGAAGCGATCGCTAAAGCCGAAAAAATCAAATCCTAACGACTATGACTTTAACTGTTCGTGTAGTCTCGCCAGACAAAACTGTTTGGGATGCCAAAGCCGAAGAAGTGATTTTACCCAGTACTACTGGTCAACTGGGTATCCTGACTGGACACGCACCGCTGTTGACAGCTCTGGATACGGCGGTGATGCGAGTCCGTCCCGATCAAAAATCAGATTGGGTAGCGATCGCTCTGATGGGCGGCTTTGCAGAAGTAGATAATGACGAAGTGACAATTCTAGTCAACGGTGCCGAGCGTGGCGATCGCATCGATCTAGAAAAAGCTCGTACTGCTTACACAGAAGCCGAAACCCGTGTAAATCAGACTTCTAGCGGCACTCGTCAAGAGCAAATCCAAGCAACGCAAGCCCTGAAGCGCGCCCGCGCTCGTTTTCAAGCTGCTGGCGGTGTAGTTTAGTTTAGTAGTGGAAAGGTTAAAGGTGAAATTAATTTCCTTAACCTTTCCCCATTTCTAACTACGATTGAATAACATTGAACCAGCTTGATCGGTCGGCATCAGTAACACCTCACTGATATTGACATGGAGCGGTCGAGTGACGCAGAAAAATATCACATCGGCAACATCTGCTGGTGTCAAAGGAGTTAGCCCTTGGTAAACTTGCTTAGCACGCTCAGCATCGCCGCGAAAACGCACCTGGCTAAATTCCGTTTCCACCAAACCTGGATCTACAGAACTTACCCGCACTGGTGTTCCTAAGAGGTCTTGTTTCAACCCTTCAGAAATGACTCGCACAGCAGCTTTAGTTGCACAATAGACATTACCGTTGGGATAAGTTTGATGACCTGCGGTTGAACCAAGATTGACAATATGACCCCGCCCTCGGCTCACCATCCCAGGCACCACCAAGCGAGTGAGGTAGAGCAGTCCCTTGATATTGGTATCGATCATTTCTTCCCAGTCCTGGAAACTGCCTGCTTGAAATTTATCCAAGCCCCGACTCAAACCAGCGTTGTTGATCAAAACATCAACAGATGACCAAGATGCGGGTAAATTTGCCAGTGCTGACTCGACAGCAGCGCGATCGCTTACATCTATTGGCAATAGGTACACAGGACTAGCAGACAATGCCTTCAATTCATCTGCTATTTGATCTAACCGCTCTTGCCGTCGCGCTCCCAAAATTAGTTTGGCACCTGCTTGGGCGAATACTCTAGCACAAGCCGCTCCAATGCCACTGCTTGCGCCAGTAATTAAAACAATTTGGTCTTTGACTGACATAGAATCTTTAGCTGAGTCCCAAATCGAACGCTGAAAAAACTGCTACCTAGTTTTGGGGTGATATAAAGTTGGCAGTTGTGTTATTATCCACCACCTGAAGGCGCTGAGTAATTGAAGTCATACCATCTGCACCAATTAGTAGCCCCGAAATCCAAAGACTTTGTGGTTTCGCTGGTGCTTGCCCCTGTTTAAACAGTCCACCTGATGATAATAATTCCAAATCAATTGATGTTGGGTTCAAATATCTTTCCGCTTTGATCGGTTCTTCCGTTGCCGCCCCTAGTAAATATTCCTTATCTAGAGGCTTTTGGACAACAGCATCAAATTCATACTGCTGACCAGTTTTTACCTGCTGTGGTAGATTAACCTCAACAACTGGTGGTTTAGCTCCAATGCTCGTTTGGCTGCGCTCAGATAATACCTCTTGCTGGATAACCGTCGTACCTTGCAGTCGCTGCCGTGACTTAATGGTAGAGTTAAGCACCAAACTCCGGTTAGCAAGTGATTGAGTGGCTGTAATTGTAGTCACTGTCTCTGCCACCAACACCTTCCCTTCTTGTTGCCAAGACTGTAGTTGTGTCTGGTATTTTAAGTTTGGATAACGTTGCCAGAGTTGAGTCAAAGCCTTTTCCAGTGTTAGGCGGGTTAATCCATCTGAATTGGTGAAATTTTGACTGTAGTACTGCACCACTGCATTGACATCGTGCTTATTCGCTGCTGCATCAATCTGAGCCAACAGATTTGTAAGTTGAGGCGGTGCCGTCGCCGCAGTTTCTGCTTGGGCAGGGTTCCACCAGCCAGCTAATAAGAGCGTCAGGAGAAAAACGGCAAACCTGCTAAAGCGACGATTTTGACTAGAAAACAACATGAGCAGGTGATGCATAAGTGATAGCCTGGATAGTTGATTAGAGGCGTGAGGATTGTCTAATCATAGATCAACCCAGGCATTGACTTAGCAGATGGTAAACACACCGTTCCGATTACTAATAGCCGCATCGGGTACTGGCGGACACTTATTTCCTGCAATTGCTCTAGCCCAACAACTGCCTGACTATCAAATAGAGTGGCTGGGCGTACCTAATCGGTTAGAAACTCAGTTGGTACCAGCTCAGTACCGATTACACACCATTTCTGTAGAAGGATTTCAAGAACGATTGGGAGTCTCGTCTCTGCGGATCTTGGCTAAACTCGCTGGTTCCATTTTCCAAGTCCGGCAGTTGCTCAAACAAGGGCAGTTTCAGGGGGTATTCACAACTGGCGGTTACATTGCTGCTCCGGCTGTAATCGCAGCGCGATCGCTCTCGTTACCTGTGATCCTCCACGAAGCCAATGCCATCCCAGGAAAAGTTACTCGCTGGTTTAGTCCTTGGTGTAGTGCAACGGCGCTGGGGTTTGAGCCTGCTGCTCAGTACTTGCCCCGTGTTAAAACAATTTACACTAGTACTCCAGTCCGTTCTCAGTTTCGGGTAGGAGCGACTGAATTATCTCCACTAGATTTGCCCATTCCTCCAGATGTTCCCTTAATCGTCGTCTTTGGAGGTAGCCAAGGTGCTGTTGCCGTCAATCGACTGGTACGCTCCTCTGCTCCAGCTTGGTTTGATGCTAGTGCTTGGATTGTTCATTTAACCGGAGATAACGATCCAGATGCTATCAGTTTGCAGCATCCACAGTATTTTTCCTTGCCCTTCTATGACAATATGGCAGCGCTACTACAACGGGCTAATCTAGCTATTAGTCGGGCTGGGGCAGGTAGCTTGACAGAATTAGCCGTAACTGGGACACCATCAATTTTAATTCCTTATCCTTATGCCGCAGAAGATCACCAATCGTTTAATGCCGCAGTTTTCAAGGCAGTTGGGGCAGCGCTAGTATTTCCTCAAGCAGAATTGACTCCTCAAATGTTGGAAAGTCAGGTTTTGAGTTTGTTGCACAATCCGGCACAGTTAGATGTGATGGCAAAAGCAGCTGGAGCGATCGCTGTTCCTGATAGTGCTGAGCGTTTGGCTGCAATAGTACGCGAGTTGATGGAAGCAGGAAAGAGGAGGGACAACTTACAAAATGCCTTTGAGATCTAACACAAATCCTGGCAGTACATCTTCACCTGACAATGTTTTGGGTGACTGAAGTACCTCTACTTGCCCTTGTCGGTAAATCTCAACTCGTTGG
>JAABUQ010011632.1_pt1 | contig 11184 bp, 11 predicted proteins | sample 5560001 | NCBI WGS metagenome assembly JAABUQ01 (sample SAMN10711888, study PRJNA513371) | rock metagenome | isolation source: Antarctica rocks | place: Antarctica: Victoria Land, Finger Mt nord | collected 2015-12-18
TTCAATTGGCAAACAAGCTTCAAAAAATTTAGCAGTTTCCCGCTCAAAGTCTTTCAGTTCAACCTGCTGCGCTGTACAAAGTTCTTGCCTAAAGTTGAGGTACTGCTCCCGATTCATTGGGCAGTTGAGATAAGCTGCATCACCCTTGTCGTAGCGAGAGGCAAGAAAGGCAATGTCGCGATTAATTGATTCCCCTACCACAATTGGGCTGGCAGCATCGAAAAAGCTGAGGTATTCCATACCTGTGAACCGAGATAAATCTTCGGCTAACTGAGGACTAGTTAAAGGACCAGTAGCAAGGACGACAATTCCATCGGGAATTTCCTGCACTTCTCCTCGCCGCAGCGAAATTAATGGGTGGCAAGCAAGTGTTTCTGTCAAATCATGACTAAATCTCCCCCGATCGACGGCAAGCGCTCCACCTGCGGGAACAGCGTGTTCGTCAGCTTTGGCAATCACAATAGAACCCAACTGGCGTAGTTCTTGATGTAGTAAACCAGCCGCGCGATCGCTTGATTGGGCACCAAAAGAGTTACTACATACTAGTTCTGCTAGTTGTTCTGAGTGATGAGCCGGACTAAATCGCTGCGGTCGCATTTCGTGCAGAATTACTTCTATCCCAGCCTGAGCAATTTGCCATGCTGCTTCTGTGCCAGCCAGTCCACCGCCGATAACTTGAATTGGTTGTTGCATCTACCTTGCTCCCATCGTTTAAGTCTGCAATATCTGGATCAGAAAAGTGGGTACTGGCAGAATAATGATTGTCAATACAGCCAGCGCTAATAATCCCCCAAAGTCCCGCTTATTATCTAGTTCAGTCACATCATTCAAAGCTGGTTGATCGGTATTGGGGAGAAAAAATAGAATCACTGCCCAGAAAAACAAGCCGGGCTGGACTAGTGAAAGTCCTAGTAGTAAGAGTCGGGCAACTTGTCCAATCATTGCTGCCGAACGTAGCCCAAACATAGCATGGACAATGTGACCGCCATCAAGTTGTCCTACAGGCATCAACTTTAAGGCAGTCACTATTAGCCCCAAAAATCCTGCTAGTGCTACTGGGTGAAAGTTGATTGCCGATTTAGCTGTCAGAGCGCTGCCCAACGCTAATTTACTCAGTAACGCCAGCAATAGGGAATAGTTGGGATTAAAGGCATTAAAAGCACTCATGTCTATCCCTGGTTTGGCCGCTAGGGGGACCACAGTAGAATGGGCTAATCCCCAGATTAATAACGGTAATGTGATGACAAAGCCTGCCAAGGGACCAGCCAGACTAACATCAAACAGTATTTTGCGGTTGAGGATGGGCGATCGCATCTGGACAACTGCCCCAAATGTTCCAGGGAAAAATGGTACAGGGATAAAGTATGGTAAGGTTGAGCGAATTTTGTAGAATTGAGCTGTTAGGTAGTGACCGAGTTCGTGGATACCTAAGATCGTCATCAATGCTAAGGCGTATGGTAGTCCCTGCAATAGTAAGGTAGGATGGGCTTCGAGTCCTTTACTATTCACCCCGGCTAGATCCAAGCCAATGATGCTGGTAGTTAGCAATGTGAATGCTACCAGGATTAAAGCTACAAATGGTCTGGTTAAAGATTCAGTTAAACGGGAACTGGCACCGCTTGCTTGTGGATTCGGCACCAGGACAAAGAAATGTTTGCCATTTAGACCTTCTTGAAATATCACTAAAAAGCGATCGCCAAATTCCGCTTCGATATTTTCTCTAATTTTTTGATAGGCTGCGGCTGATTCTATCCTTAGTTGTCCCCGGCAGATTACTGCTTGAGGTCGATATTCAATATTATGGACGTAAAAGACAGACCAGGGAAAACAATTCCGCAGTGTCGCTTCTTCACTCTGAGTGATGGGACGTACCTTTGAAGGTGTCGGCGTTGCTACCGGATTAGGTTGGGTTAAGCTCTCGTCGGCGTGAATCTTTGCTGCTGGAGTTGAGTTTTTCTGGCTCCTTTGGTAAGCCAGCCACGACATAAATTGCACTGTTAAATAGGTGCTGAGAACAACTAGGAGAATAAACCAGAATGTCATGCTATTTTCAGTTACTTTATTATAAAATGAATGTCTTTCGTCTTAGCACCAGTCGTCGAAATTGAGGAGACACTAAAACCCATTTCTACAAAAGATTGGATTCACTGTCGATCTCAATCTTGCCTCACACCAACCTTTCAACCTCCATACTCTAAACCCCTTGCACCAGCAGGATTCATCCAAACCACTCAAAGCGATCCTAAATAATGTCTTGGCATTTTCACCAAATCGAGACACTTTGGGAGGAACTGCCTATCTTATTGTAAGAAGCGAAGGCAACATCCTGCTTGATTCTCCGGCTTGGAATGAAGCTAACCAACAATTTATCCGAGCCGCAGGAGGAATTCGGTGGCTATTTGTTACTCATCGCGGCGGTATTGGTAAAACGAGGGAGATTCAAGCTGCCTTTGACTGTGAAGTGCTAATTCAGGAACAGGAAGCTTATCTATTGCCAAACCTGAAGGTGACTACGTTTCGGCAAGAGTTTTCTCTAGACTCCCACACTCAGGTAATTTGGACACCTGGACATTCTCCCGGCTCCTCTTGCCTTTATTATCACTTTGAATGCGGTATATTGTTTTCTGGTCGTCACCTACTTCCTAACCACCAGGGTAAGCTGATGCCACTGCGAACAGCTAAAACCTTTCATTGGCGAAGACAGATTAAAAGCGTTCAATTGCTACAGAACCGCTTCACGAGCGAAACTCTCCACTATATTTGTCCTGGTGCCAATACTGGCTTTTTGCTCGGCGCACTGGCAATTGAGCAGGCATACGAGCAATTAGCTAGTCTGGATTTAGCTGCCTAGAATAAGTCGCAAGTCGTAAGTCCGGAGGCGGAGCGTCTCCGGCTCCGCGCAAGTCGCAAGTTTTAAATGGGTACATGCCCCCACTAAAACAAGTTGCAAGTTGCGAGTCGCAAGTCGCAAGTCGTAAGTTTCAAATGGGTACATGCCCCCACTAAATCCTTAATTTAGTGGTCTTTAATCAGTGGCGGGATCAAGCCCCCACTGATTGTACTTGCGCGGAGCCTTGGATAACTCGCCTCCGGACTTGCGACTTGTCACTTGCGACTTGTTCTTGCCTTGTCTATTTAGCCGCTACTCCTGCTACCACAGAATCAGTCGTTAACAGTTTCACCGCCGCTTCATATTGTGAGTCTGCTGTTGTTCCCACTCGATCGCGGGTAATTGGCTCTAAGGGAACCAGATAATCTGGTGTAATTCCCAACTTGTGAATATCCCGATGGTTTGGGGTTTCATATTTGGCTACGGTAACTACTAATCCAGCGTCATCGGAAAGGTCAAATAAGGACTGAATCAAACCTTTACCAAAGGTAGTTTGCCCTACTAGCTGAGCGCGTTGATTATCTTGTAAGGCTCCAGCTAAAATCTCGCTGGCGCTAGCAGTTCCTTGATTAACCAGAACTACAAGAGGATCGTGAGTTAGAGCTTGACCAATGGCTTCAAAGCTACCTTGAACTCCTTGACGGTTAACAGTGTAGACAATTGTGCCTGTGTCTAACCACAAACGGGCGATTTCAATTCCCGCTTGCAGCAGTCCTCCTGGATTGTTACGCAGATCAAGAATATAACCGTCGGCTCCCTGTTGCTCCAATTGAGCGATCGCCGTCGCTATTTGGGCCGTAGCGTTGGCATTAAATTGAGTTAGACGAATGTAACCAATTACTTTTTCCGGACTAGAGCGGAGTTCCGCCACTACAGGGTTGAGAGCAATCCGATCGCGCACCAAGGCAATTTCACCTATTGCCTCTCCATTTCGTTCTACAGTAAGAATGACATTACTTCCTTTCGCACCGCGCATCCGGGCAGCAGCTTGATCGATGGTGAATTCGGCAGTAGAAACGCCATCAATTTGCACTATGCGATCGCGTGGTCGAATTCCGGCTTTTTCGGCAGGCGATCCGGTAATTGGAGCCACTACTTCTAATTGCCCCTCAGAATTCAGTACAATTTGCAATCCCACTCCCGTTAATTCGCCAGAAGTATTGACTTTCAAACTGCGGTACTGTTCTGGTTTCAACAACCGAGTGAAAGGATCGTCTAGGCTAGCCATCATCTCTCCAATGGCACTGTAGGCAGCTTCTGTATCTGGCAAAGGTTGCTTGAGTAGCTTTTGCCGTACCGCTGCCCAGTTTTGATGGTTGAAGGTGTTATCCAGGTAGGCGCGATCGACAATTCGCCAAGCTTGCGATACCAACTTTTGTTCTGCTGTGAATGCTGCTGCTGGTTGTACCCAACAACTCAATGCCAGCAGGACTGGTAATATCAGCAATCCTACCCGGAAGACTCGTTTTTGCATATCACTCCTAACTTCAACCTTGACTCCAATCAATCGCCTATAAAAGCCTTGTTGTAAACTTGGTATAGAGTTCACTAAATATATTTGTAATGGGTTTTTCTTCCTGAAAAGCTTGCTCCCCTTTAAGGTCTTCTGCTTCTAGAGCGGTTTTTCTAAACCACTTGCTTTACAGCAATTACCTACCTGGAGCAAAAAAAGGCAACCATTTTCTAGATCTAGCCTAGCACTAATTTGCCCGATCGAGGCAGGCTTTTGGGGAAAAATACAGATGAAATTTTCCGCTTAATTATGTTACTTTTTCTATAGAACTAATATCAGCAGACACAGGCGATCGCACCTGGCTGGAAGCAGACACAGGTAAGTCAACTGAATTGACTGCTCGGTGAAACTACAACTGCCGATGGCAGCTAGTCAACATTCAAAATTCCTCTCTTAAGTGAGATGGAAAATTTCCCCAAACGCAATTTCTTTTTTAGGAATTATTCCTTCATGTTTTCTAAGCAGGTAACTGACTCAAAAGTATACAACTGGTTTGAGGAACGCCTAGAAATCGAGGCACTGGCTGAAGACGTTACTAGCAAGTACGTCCCTCCCCACGTCAACATCTTCTATTGCTTTGGCGGGATCACTCTAGTGTGCTTCTTAATCCAGTTTGCGACTGGATTTGCTATGACGTTTTATTACAGACCAACAGTGGCCGAAGCTTATACTTCGGTGCAGTACCTGATGACTGATGTCAACTTCGGTTGGCTGATCCGCTCAATTCACAGATGGTCTGCCAGCATGATGGTATTGGTCATGATCTTGCACACCTTCCGAGTTTACTTAACCGGAGGTTTCAAAAAGCCCCGCGAACTTACCTGGGTGACGGGTGTAATCTTGGCTGTGATTACCGTCTCTTTTGGTGTAACCGGTTACTCTTTACCCTGGGATCAAGTGGGATATTGGGCTGTAAAGATCGTCAGTGGAGTACCAGAGGCAATCCCCGTTGTTGGCGTTACCATCTCTGACTTACTACGTGGCGGTTCGAGTGTAGGTCAAGCAACGCTAACCCGCTACTACAGCGCCCACACATTTGTACTGCCTTGGCTAATTGCGGTTTTCATGCTGCTACACTTCTTAATGATCCGCAAGCAAGGTATTTCTGGTCCTTTGTAATCTGATTGAATTATCTGAATTAGGAGAATAATACTAAAATGGCAACACTGAAAAAACCAGATTTAACCGATCCAATGTTGCGGGCTAAGCTAGCCAAAGGTATGGGGCATAATTACTACGGCGAACCAGCTTGGCCAAATGACTTGCTGTATATCTTCCCAGTCGTAATTCTAGGAACTGGTGCTTGTATAGTTGCTCTAGCCGTACTAGATCCTGCCATCACTGGCGAACCAGCAAATCCCTTTGCTACACCATTGGAAATTTTGCCAGAATGGTATTTATACCCAGTGTTTCAGATTTTGCGATCGCTGCCTAGCAAATTGCTAGGAGTATTGGCAATGGCTTCTGTACCCTTGGGACTAATGGTTATTCCCTTCATTGAGAACGTCAACAAGTTCCAAAATCCATTCCGTCGTCCAGTCGCAACTACAGTTTTCCTGATTGGCACCTTGATTACCCTCTGGTTAGGCATTGGAGCCACTTACCCACTAGACAAGTCTTTGACGCTAGGGCTGTTCTAAATTGGCTACGATCGATTAAAGCATTTTGACGCCTGTAGGTTTCTTCTTGAGTGCTATGGCGCGATTGAAATACCAATAGGCGTCAAATTTAGTGATTAAGCATTCGATTCAAGTCAAGGTCGGGACTTGGCATGTTAAAGCAAGACTTTTTGAAAGTGAAGAGTGACCTCACAGTTCTCAACCAAGTACAAAAATGGTTTGAGCAGTTTTGTAGACAACATGTTCAACTCCCTTGGTCAGAAAACCAACTCTATCGCCTCAACTTAGCATTAGCAGAAGGATTTACCAACGCGGTTCGACACGCTCACCGCACTTTACCGCCAGAGACAACAATTGATATCAATTTAAGCTTGTGGGCTGACCGGATTGAGATTAGAATTTGGGACCAGGGCAAACCTTTTAATCCCGATGCCCTAAAAGAGCCAGAACCAGGCACCCTACAAGAAGGAGGGTACGGTTGGTTTCTCCTGCGACGTTTAGCAGATCGGGTTGTATACGAACGCGGTACCGATGGTAGGAATTGTCTACTAATTGTGAAGTGCGCGATTAAAGTCGGAAGTAAGTAGGAGGTGGTTCTAAACCCATTCTTACTTTGGATTACACAATTTAATTCGTTATCCTAGAGGCAGAGTCAGGAAGAAATCAGAACATGAGCCTCAAAAGCTTTCAATTCAATTTCGCTAAAATTCGCCCTTTACTATCAATACTGGTAGTTGCAGCGCTATTAGGGATGGTAGGTTTAGGTTGGATAGTTAAGTCTGTTCTGGTTTTGATTGGGCTAATCATCCTCATCCCAGTGTTAGGGTTTCTAGGGTTTCGCTGGTGGCTGCAACGCAACCTGATTCAAGATAATTGTCCTGTTTGCAAATTTGCATTTACTGGTTTAAATCAAACCCAACTCGAGTGTCCCAACTGCGGCGAACGTCTATCAGTAGAGCATTCTCATTTTAACCGCGTGACAATTCCAGGGACGATAGATGTACAAGCGGTTGAAGTTCCTGCCAGTCATAAAGAAGACTAGTACAAAAAGCCCTTTAGTTGTGTTTCTCAGAAATCGAAAGAGTGTAAGGATGTTGTTGTTGCGAGCGATCGCCGACATATAGAGAGTACTTACCCGCTTGCCAATAGCCAGAAATTTCCGGATGGCTTCCAGAAGAAGCATCTCCTAGCACGCAGAAACGCCCCGCAGGTCCCTCAATTAACAAGGTTGGTTGCCCAGCACTCTCAACGCTTAAGTGCAAGTAGGGAAGTGACTCTTTGACTTGAATAACTTGGTTGGGTGTAGAGGAAATATTACCACAGTTACTGCTTTTTGCTCCCCCAGAAGTGCCACGAACAACAAGCGGATCTGGCTCAAACTTAGGAGCTATTTGAATTGATTCCTCAGCCAAAGAGGTAGCAGTGGTAGCTAAATAAATCGCCAGTGCTACAGGAACAATCAACCAATTTGTATACGTCTTCATTTCCTGCATCTCCGATTGTTTCTTAGCGCTTTAATTACAAAAACCTTTACTTTTATAGACAACAGCAATAATTGTTAGTTCCCGATCGCCAAATGCTGAGATGAAAAAAGCCTGATAAATTTATGTTAGCAATTTCTCAGTAGGTTGTATTAGGATGAAATTGCCTTAGAGGTAGTATTTTCTACCATTATATGATATTTTAGACACCATCCTAGAGTAAGGTGAATATAAACCAATCTTGAAGATAAGTGAATAATGTATTCTTTGTACCAGCTTTTCTTCGTCCATAGCTTTGAAACTAAAGAATAACCGATCGATCGCCTCAATTTGGTGTGGGAATAATCTAAAAAGGGAGTTGTGTGATGGCGACCCCAAGTTTGAGAAGAAGTATTAATCGTGGACGTAATTCAGGGCAGGCAAAATTCCAATCGCTGCCACTAGCAAGCAGACGTTTGTTCGCTTGGATAGTTGAAATCTTAATTGTAGTTGCTAGTATACTGATTCCCTTCGGAATCGGCATTTATACTCAGACCCACTCTACCAGTGAACCAGTACCCCTGAACCCAGTACTGGCAGTTACAGAGTTAGCGATCGCTCTTGCCTTAAACTTTCCAAGTGATTACGGTTATCAAGAAGTGGTACCACTGACCAACTTATTTTGGTCAATCGCCTTAGTAGCGCCGGGAGTACTAACTGTTTGGCAATGGTATTTACTGGCACAAACTGGTAGTACCTTACCTAAACGATGGTTTGGCGTGCGAGTCGTAGCTCGTACTCTCAAGCCTCCTGGAATGCGACGAGTTTGGCTGCGAGAAGGAATTGGTTGTTGTTTGCCACTTTTATTGGCTTACATCATGTGGTTGTTGAGTGGTAGTTCTTCCTTAAACCTTTTAGCCGGAATGTGTTGCTTCACAGTTTTGCTAGAAGGGATAATATCTCGATTTCATCCACAGCGCCGATGCTTACACGATCTGCTGGCAGGTACCTACATTTTGGATGCCAATCGCCCTGGAAAAATTCCAGGTTGGTACAGCCGGGATTCCTCCCGCCGGAATTATGACGAAACGGAGGTAGACGAAGAGGCAATACTTGGTAATATTGTCACACCTAAAATTAATGAGCAGCGCAGTTGGTGGGTTTGGTTGCGGCGACATCCTAACATCGCTTTACTGTTAGTGGCACTCTTGAGTATGGCGGCAGTGTTGATAACTTTGGTCAGCACTCAAGTCTATATTCAAAACCAGGCGAACCAGAGAGCGTTTTTGCAGCAAAACAACCAACAGTTTCTGGGTGTAGTCAAACAGCTAAGTCCTGACTCTTCTGCGTCGTTGGCAGAGCGTCAAAGAGCGATCGCGATTTTGGGAACCCTCAAAGATCCGCAAGCACTTCAAGTCCTAGTGGCTCTTGTCAGTCAAGAAAAAGATCCTGCCTTGCTTGACACGATACAGCAAGCTTTGGCAAGTAATGGACTGAGAGCTTTGCCATATCTGCAACGCTTGAATCAAGATCTCTCGCAGTCATTACCACGTTATCTTGTTAATTCTGCGGAGCGGGGGCTGCAAACAGAACGCTTACAGGTAACTGGGCGAGCGATCGCCAAAATTCTCACTCTATACAGTGGAAAAGTTCAGGCAATCGATCTCAGTCGTGTCGATCTAAGTCAACCAGACACGGATGGTTCTAATCTGGTGCTAGACCAAATCGACTTATCAGGAATGCAATTGAGAGCGGCTAATCTAAATAACGTCAGTTTTCGCCGCGCTCAGTTCCGAGGAATTAGTAAAAGCGATCGCTGGAATCCCCCTGAAGGTTGGGTTGCCGATCTAAGTGATGCTCAAATGAAAGCCGTCAATCTCACTGGTGCTAATTTGAGCCACGTCTTGATGAACCGTACCAATCTGGTTCTTGCTAACCTCAACTCTGCCGATCTATCTTACGCTCGTTTAGTTGGCGCTAATCTCAGTAGTACCAAGCTAGTTGGAGCAAATTTACAAGCAGCATCCTTGTCTGATGCCAGTCTTACTGGTGCTAATTTAGGGGAAGCCAGCTTAAACCAAGTCGATCTACATGCTGCTCGTTTAAGTCGAGTTAGTGCGTTGGGTACTAGATTGCAGTCTGCTAACTTGACTAAATCAGATTGGCGTGGCTCTGATTTATCACAAGCTGATTTGAGTAATGCCAACCTCCGCGATGCTAACCTCAGCGACACCAAACTTACTGGTGCTAATCTGCGCGATGCCCAAATGGTGAATGTTAACTTGCGTAATGCCGATCTGAGCTTTGCCGATTTGCGAGGGGCAAACTTAGCTGGAGTCGATTTGCAGGGAGCAATTTTTCTCAGTCCACCTGCCCAGAACGAACAATTTAGCCGAACAAACTTATCTAAGTCAACGTCAGCTCTAGTAAAAGGTGTGGATTTTAGCCAAGCCAAAAATTTAACTCCTCAACAAATTGCTTATATCTGTACTCAAGGGGGTTTACATCCTCGCTGTCCCTAATATCCTCCGCTTAAACTTGACGCATTTCTAGCAACGTACATTCCCAAACCAATCGCGGTTGGGCATAGCAAAGTAAAGCTTTTCGAGCTTGTTCTAGCTGTTGTAGAGGAGAACGTCTAATTGCCCCGCTTAAAAATTGCTGCCAATAACAGTGCTGGAGATAATCTATCAACCACAGTTGAGCTGCTGAATCTAGCGTCTTGTCAATCTGCCGTGCAGTTTCAAGGGCATCTTTGAGAGACTTGGGTGGAACTTGTAAAGCTTGGAGTAGTTCAGGTGGGATGTCTTTGAGTTGTTGCCAAGAGGCGATCGCTTCTCCTGGACTACCTTGGGCGATCGCGAGGATCTGAGGTTGAGACAAAATTTCTGCTTGAGCTTGCTGCAACACCAAAGTCATCGCTTCTAAGTTGAGGCGATAAAAAGGAATGGATTGACAGCGAGATACCAGCGTTGGCAATAGAGATGTAGATGGTGCAATTAAAATTAATGTTGCCTGTCCTGGTTCTTCTAAAGTTTTTAGCAAGGCGTTTGCCGCCGATTCTGCCATTGTCTGGGCTTGCTCAATTACTACTACATTCCTCGGTGCTGATAAAGGAGGACGAGAAAGAAACTGAGTAATTTCTCGAATTTGTTCTAACCGAATCTGTGGTGGTGCCTTACGCTTCAATCCTGCTGCTGCGGCTTCAGTTGCCGAGAGCCGTTGCCCTTGATGGAGATAAGTTGGTTCTACCCACAGTAAATCAGGATGGTTGCCCAACTGCAAGCGGTGCTGAACCTGTGACTGTTGTATGGGAAGGGCACAAAATATCTGCTCGACAAAACACTTAGCCGCCAGACTCCGCCCCACACCATCAGCACCAACAAACAGATAAGCTGGGGCAATCCGGTTTTGTTTCACTGCCTGGGTTAGCAGTTCGACTGCCTGGTTTTGCCCTATAAGTGGAGCGAAAATCTTGTCAGCAGACATATTGCGATCGTGTGTCACAGTTAGGGATTGAAACAGAAATTGAAATTACGTAATATTGCCTGAATCTGCTCTTGTACAGCCACCTCACTCAAGCTAGCATCTACCCGGACAATCCGCTGCGGCTCGGCTTTAGCTAATTCTCTGTAGCCCTGCTGCACTCGTTGATGAAACGCTAGTTCGGCTTGCTCCATCCGATCTTTTCTACCCCTACCC
>JAABUQ010011633.1_pt1 | contig 11184 bp, 9 predicted proteins | sample 5560001 | NCBI WGS metagenome assembly JAABUQ01 (sample SAMN10711888, study PRJNA513371) | rock metagenome | isolation source: Antarctica rocks | place: Antarctica: Victoria Land, Finger Mt nord | collected 2015-12-18
AGGCCGATCTCGACGCAAACGCCCTGAGCGAGATCGCGCAAAGCGGGCACGGCCGCTACGTCGAGGCGAGCGAAACGGGCAAACTTCGCGATGCATTCCGCGGCATCGCCTTCGAGACGGTCTGGGAAAAACGCCGCGTGGATGGCAGCCTGCCCTTCGCGCTCGGCGGCGGCGCGCTGCTGCTCCTCACGCTCTTAGGCGGCTTCGCCGCGGGACGCTTCCCGTAAACCGCGCTCGCAGGGCGGAACAAATTCCAACTCACCTCCGCGCCGTAGCGAAGCGGAGGCGCTGCGGACGTCAGTCCGTTGCGAAGTCGACGCCTCGCCGTTCTTTTCCGACAGCCGCAACGATTGCGACGAGCGAAAAGATCACGAGCATGATGACGGCGAGCGCCTTGGCATAGTCCGCTTCGCCGCTGGGCAACGGGAAAGCTTTCTTCGCGATTAATGCTTCGAGTTGCGCGGCGTAGGCGGTGATCAGATTGCCGAGCTGATACGTGAAGCCGGGGAACGTTCCGCGCACGTCGCCGGGCGAAAGCTCGTTGAGGTGGATCGGAATGACGCCCCACGCGCCTTGTACGAAGAACTGTAGGATGAAGGCACCGACCGCGAGCAGCGCGACTGTCGGTGCAAAGACCCAGAGTGGAATCGCCAAGATCCCCAGCAGCGCGGCCGTCACGATCGTGCGGCGACGGCCGAAGCGCTGCGAGAGACCTCCGAAAAGCGTACCGCCGAAGATCGCGCCGATGTTTGCGATGATGGCGAGCGAGGATGTTTGGCCGGGATTGAAGCCGTGCTGATCGCGTAAGAACGTCGGATAAAGATCTTGCGAACCGTGCGACATGAAATTGAACGCGGCCATCAAGACGATCGCGTAGATGTAGAGGCCTGGTTGTCGCCGGATCGAGCGCCAGAGATTCCCGGTTTCGCCGAGGTTGCGGTTCTTCTGCGACTTCCACGCCTCGGACTCGGGCACGAGCGTGCGGATGTAGAGCACGAGCAGCGCGGGTGCCGCGCCCACGAAGAAGAGCGCGCGCCAGCCGAAGTGCGGATAGACGAAGTAGAACGCGACGGCCGCGAGCAGAAAACCCGTTGCGTAGCCTTGCTGGAGAACGCCTGAGAAAAAGCCGCGCCGCTCGGCCGGGATCGATTCGAGCGCGAGCGCTGCACCGACGCCCCACTCACCACCCATGGCAATTCCATAGAGGCCGCGCAGGATCAGGAACACCGTGAACGTCGGTGCGAACCCGGTGAGCAGCTCCAGGAACGAATACAATAGGATGTTGACCATGAGCGGTCCGCGCCGGCCGAACCGATCGGCGAAATACCCGAAGATCAGCGCTCCCAGCGGCCGCAGCATCAGGGTCAGCGTGATCGCAAAAAGCACGCTCACAGGGCTTTTGTGAAATTCCTTTGCGATGTCTTTGACGACGAAGGTCAAGAGGAAAAAATCGAACGCGTCCAGCGTCCAACCCAAAAAAGCCGCAATGAACGTGCGCCATTGCACGGGTGTAAGACGCGCCGGCGCGGCGGGACTCGCAACTGCCATGCGGGACGCAGTACACGATGCCGAAAGTCGATTCCCGTGCGGGAGCGGAACACCGCGAAGAAAATGCGTGTTTTTTCGATCGGAGGATTCGCTCTCGGATCGCCGCAAGCACGCAACCATGCCGATGACTGCCGTTGCTCCGCCACAGACCGTCCCGATCTTTAGCGGATTCGACTACGTGACCGTCGACGCGCAGCGCCGCCGCGTCTACGCGGCTCATACGGGTAGCAGTGCGCTGCTGATCGTCGATGCCGACTCGGGCAAGGTTCTGGGCCAGGTCGAGGTCGGCAGCCTCCACGGCGTTGCGGTCGAGCCCAAGACGGGACACGTCTTTACCGGAAACGGCACGGACCTGAGCGTCTCTGAGGTCGATCCGGTTTCGATGAAGGAACTACGCAACGTCGCGGTTCCCGGAGCCGTCGATGCGATCGCGTACGACGCGGGCAATGGCCGCATCTATGCCGACGAGGACAACGGAACGCATATCTACGTGATCGATGCGAATGCGATGAAACTGATCGGCACGGTCGATCTGCCGGGGCACAAGCCGGAGTATCTGGGCGTCGACCCCAAGACGCACGAAGTCTACCAAAATATTACGGATCTCAATGAAGTCGCCGTGGTCGACCCGGTGACACTCAAAGTTTCGCGAACGTTTCCCACACCCGCCGTCTCGGCGAACCATCCCTTGCAGTACGATCCCGCCTACGCGCACCTGCTCATCGGCGGCAAGAACGGGATCCTTGCGGCGTACTCGACTTCGGGCGCACTCGTCGGGAAGGTCGCGATTCCGCAGCAGGGCGTCGATCAGTGCGACCTCGACCGTGCTTCACATCTGATCGCGTGCGCCGGGAGCGGAATGATCGCGGTGTTTCGGGACAATCCCAGCGGCGCACCGTCGCCCGTTTCCGAAACGCAGGTGAGCGCGAAAGCGCATACGGTGGGAATCGATTCGAAAACGTTGCGCGTGTGGACGGTTTGGCCGCAGGCCGACGGCGATTTCGTGCAAGGCTTCGCGACGGGCGGCTAACGTCGCGATAATCCGTTCTTAGCGGGTGTGATACGTAAACGTCAGGGTCGCGGTGCGGTACGGGAGCGCGTAGAGCTCGCTCGAGTTTTGGCCGATCAGCGGTGAGTAGTCGCTCGCGAAGCGGTTCACCGGATAGGGCACGCCGAGCCCAAACTGGCCTGCGATGTTCGCGTCCTGATTGAAAACGTTGTCGATCGCGAAGTTGATGTTGCCGTGTCTGCCTGCCGGGGCGTTGACCGTGAAGTCTGAATACGTGTACGGCGGTGAGTTTTTCGCGTTGTTGACGCCGACATAGTAGCGCGTCAGTCGCAGATCGACGCCGCCCGTAAACGAGTAATCGGCGGCGACCTGATACTTGTGGACGGGGACCGTCGGCAGCTGCGCGTTCGGGACGATCGTGAGGTTGTTCGCGAGCGTCGTGTCCGGCAGCGAACGCACGAAGACCGATTCCGTCGAGTAGTCGTAGTCGAAATAGAGTTGACGGGTGAAGCGCAGGCGACCGCTCAGATCGAGACCGCGCGCGATCAGGTGCCCGACGTTATCTTGGACGCTGACGCCGAGACCGTGCGAGGGGTCGTCCGTGCAGTTGTTCTCGCGGTAGACTTTGGCATAGCTCGCAACGTCGATGTTCGCAAGGTACGCGGCGGAGAAAGCCGAGAGCGGAACGTTCGTGTTAAATATCTTGTTGTTGATGTTCGTGTTGTAGGCCGTTGCCTGAATCTGGCTGTCGCCTTTGAAGCGGTGCCCGTAGCTGAACTCTTCGTCGGCGCCGGTCTCGGGGATTAGGTTCGGATTACCGCCCGAGCCGATCGGGTTCACGAGGCCGCAAATGACGGTTCCCTGCAAGCTCCCCGTTCCAGCCGGCGAGAACGGGGTCGCCACGAAAACCGCATACGGCTGCGACGTCGTCTTGCCGGCCGCAATCCGGATCACGTCTTGCGGCGTCGCAGAGTAGACGACCGCCAGACGCGGATCGAAGTACGACGTGTGCGTTGTCGTCGAACTCTTGAACGCCGTATTGAGGTATAAGCTGTACTTGGACTTCTGCGGATGGTACGTGTCGTGGAAGAGAATCGCCGTTTCGTGGACCACGGGCGATGTGAGGAGGTGCAGCCCGGTCGAATCGCCGTTCGGAAACAGGTAGGCGTAGTTGTAGTACGCGTAACCAGCGCCGATCGTTGTTCGTACCGGGTAATTCGTCGCTAAACGTTCCACCGGTGGCCGTAACGCGCGGGTTTTCCCAATTTGGATTGTCGCCGGGTACCGTATTGTACGGGAGCTGGAACGTTCGATCGTACGTCTGCGCGTAGTTGTTGGTGAAGGTGTCGAGCGTCAGCAGCGACTTGCCGAGCGGTGTGTCGTATTTGAGACCGTAGTCTTGAACGACGAAGTTTTGCCACGCGGGTCCTGCGCCGGCATATCCGGTGTTGAAATGTGCGAACTGCTGCGGCGTCTGACACGGAACGTAGGCGGGCGTGCCCGAGAGGGTGTTCACGGCGAAACTGCCGCCCGGGCACGTACCACCGCCCATGGTGTTGTATTGGGCGAGCGCCACCTTGCCTTTTGCGAGCTCGGTTGGATACGGTTGGTAGTCGATGTCGCTGTTGCCGGTACGGTCGGCCCAGGACGTCTGGAAGAGGCCGTGCGCGGTCAAATGCGCTTGATTGCCGCGGCCGAACGAGTAGCGCAGCTTGACGAGGCCGCCGCGATTGACGTACGTAGAGTCGTTTTGGTACACCCCCGAATCGTAGCCCACCGTGCCCGCCGGCGCGGAAGGATCTTGCGCTGCGGGCGGCTCGATGAAGTGGTCGTGACGGAAGTACCCCTCGCGCGACTGCACGCCGCCTGCGACCGCGTACTGCAGATGGTCGTTGATCGGACCGGTCGCGACCATCGACGAGATCAGATTCGCCCACGTCCCGTACCCTTGGGAAAGCGATGCGCGGAAGTCCGGCGTCGGATCGATCGTCTGCATATCGATCACGCCGCCGATCGCGCTGATCCCGATGAGGTCGCTACCTCCCGAACCATAGGTGAGCTGCACGTTGCGTAACGCGAACGTCGGCGACAGATCGAAGTTGTAGCCGAGATTGACGCCGCGCTTGTGACCGTAGCCGATCGGGTGCCCGTCGTAGAGCGTGACCGTTTCGAGGGCGCCGATGCCCCGAATGTCGAGGTACAGGTCGTCACCGGCACCGGCCGTTTCCGTTCCGCCGTCGCCGCTCACGGATGGGAGCGTGCGCAAATAGTCGCCCGTCCGATAGTAACCTTGCTGCTCGATCGCGACGGCAGTCGATTCTTTGTAGATCACGCTCGCTTTCTGCAGCGCCTGCGATGCGCGCGTCGTGGTGTGCGCGATCGCGCGCAGACTACCCGTCGCTTGCGAGTGCTGCAGCGACAGCGTCACGTTTGCGGCCGTGCCCCCGAGCAACGCGAAATCGTCGGACTGGGCGGTGAGATACCCCGCCTTGTGCAACTCGAGTCGCACGACGCCTTGCATCGCCCCGGCCAGGCGAAATTTGCCCGTGCTGTCCGTCGTAGCGCTTTCGCTCGGCCGCCCCACCACGGAGACGATGACGCCGGGCAGCCCCGTGCCGGTGCTGGCATCGAGCACCCGGCCGTCAATCTCGGCCGTCTGCGGTGCAACCGGCGCGGCGAGCGCCGGTGCGGCGGATTCGGCGGGCGCGGCAGGTGTTACCGATGCTTCGGGTACGGCGGACGCGGCCGCTGGTACGGGAGAAGCCTCCGCAGGTGGCGGGACCGCTTGCGCGCTCGCCGCGCGCATCGATAGCGCAAGGAGTGTCGATGCGATCGTGAATTGCCGGAATAGTGCGCGCATGATTCTCCAATCCGAAGCGACTCTATGCGTGAACTGGGGCGACGCCGGGCGCGGCGTCCGGTGCGAGATCCTCGAGTGAGCGGCGCTTGGGCTCGACTCCGATCACCGCGACGACGACGATTTGCACGAGCAGGAGCGCGATGATGAAGGCGAGCACGCCGCCCACGCCGCGCCGCGAAAACAGCGCGACCACGATGAAGGGCGTTACGATCGTTGCCGCACGCCCGAACGTGTTGCAGATGCCCGAGCCGCGCATGCGAATCGCGGTGGGGAACAACTCGGAGACGTAAATCCCGATGAGAACGGCGACCAAGACGTAGATCGGAACGACGAGTGCGAATCCGGCGATGGGGAGCCAGATGGAGTCATGCACGAACGGATAGAGGGCGCCGAGCACGATCGTTAGCAGGGACGCGCCGATGATCGTCAGTTTGCGTCCCCACGAATCGGCGGTCAACGCGCCGATGCCCGCGCCGAGCGGCGCGCCGAACGAGATGAGCAGCGTAAAGCCGAACGACCTCGCGATCGTGAGACCTTCGGAAACGAAGAACGTCGGCAACCACGTCACGAAACCGAAGAGCAGCGTATTGGTGACGATCATCGTCACCGCACCGAGTGCGAGACGAGGCGCCATCTCGGCAGAGAAAAGAACGGGCCGCACGCCGCGCGTGCGGGGCGCGGTGCGAACGGGAACCGGGGGCAGCGTGTGCGTGCGCGCGACGTCGCGTTCGATGCCTTGCAAGACGCGTTCGGCGTCGTCCAGATGGCCGGCCGACTCGAGCCAGCGTGGGGATTCGGGCAATTGCCGCCGCAGGTACCAAACGACGAGTGCCCCGAGCCCTGCGATGACGAACATCGGACGCCAGCCGATGCTCGGAATGACGAAGCTTCCGACGAGCGACGCGACCGGCAGCGCCGTTACGACGAACAAGGTCATGGTGCCGAGCCAGCGTCCGCGCACGGCGGGCGGTGCGAATTCCGCGAGTGCGCCATAGCCGACGACCGTCTCCGCGCCCAGACCCATTCCGATGAGGAAACGAATCGCAACGAGCACGCGCATCGACGGCGCAAAGGCGGCAGCGATGGACGCGAGCCCGAAGAACGCGAGGTTGAAACGATAACTGAAGCGGCGCCCGAAGCGGTCGCTCAGATATCCAGTCCCGAGCGCGCCGACGACCATGCCCGCGAACGTGAGCGAAACGAATTGCGCGTTCTGCCGCAGCGTCGAAAAGCCGGAACTCAGCAGACCGCCGAGCACGTTACCGGCGAGGTAGATGTCGAAACCGTCGACGAACATTCCGATTCCGATAAGCCACATGATGCGGCGATGAATCGGCGCGATGGGCAAGCGGTCCAGCCGGGCGCCCGCGTCGACGGTCGCGGTCACGTATGGTCGCCTTTGGATTGCAATCCGAGGGACGCGCGGGTCAAGCCGTCGACGGCGAGGCGTGCGTTGGTTTCGAACGACTCGTGCAAGGCCATGCGGAAAAACTCTTTGCAGTTCCGCATCGCCTGCGCGTCGAGTGCGAGGAGCTTGGCGACGAGGGCGTCGACGCGCGAACTCAGTTCGGAAGCCGGCACCGCGTCGTTGATGAGGCCGAAGCCGAGCGCGCGCTCGGCCGTAATCGGTTCACCCAGAAGAATGAGTGGAAAGGCATAGCGCGGCAAGGTGTACTCGCCGAGGTACGCCATGATCGCCATCGGTGGCAAGCCGTAGAGCATCTCCGGAAAGCCGAGTTGCGCGGTAGCGGCGACGATTGCAAAGTCGCAGCAGATCGCGAGGCCGAACCCGAAGCCGAATGCGTTGCCTTGAACCTCGGCGATCGAAACCAGCGGCGACTCGCGGATCGTTCGTTTGAGCTCGGTGAGCCGGGACGCTTCGATGCGAATACCGTCCTCGGTGCGGCCCGATCGCTCGCGGCCGACGCAGAACTGATCCCCCGTCGCCCGGACGCGCAGGACGCGCGCCGAGCGCGTTTCGGTCTGATTCCGCAGCGCCTCGAGCATGCGCTCGAACATGTCGGCCGTGATAACGTTGCCGTGCTCTGGATTTACGAGCGTGAAGGTGAGAACGTCGGCATCGCGCTCAACCCGAACGTGGGGTTGGGGAATAGAGCCCCCTCTATGACTTTTAGCGCGGAGCGGTCCCGGGATGCAATGTATACTCGGTATACTGTGGCAGTTCGCTGCTTCGTCAAGATCTACGGAGAATTTTTTCAGGATGGCAACCGTTCTCGGTCAGAGTTTGCAGGCGCTGGAGCGCCGGGCACGGGCACTAGAGCGCGAGCCTGCAACGGCCAACCTCCGCCAAGCCGTCGTGCTGCCGATTCTCCGCGAGGCGATCGTCGAAGGGGAGCTGGCGCCTGGGTTCCGCCTCTCGGAGGCGGAACTGGCGCGTTGCCTCGGTGTCAGCCGCACCCCCGTGCGGGAGGCGCTCGGCGTACTCGAACGCGAGCGGCTCGTCTCGACGATTCCGCGCCTAGGCGCCTTCGTGCGCACGATTACGGAAGCCGACGTCGACGAAATCTACGTCATCCGAGAGGCCCTCGACGTCCTCGCGACGCGCCTCGCCGTGGACCGGATCACGGCCGTCGGGCTCGCGCAGGTCGACGAAGTCCTCGCGCTCATGCGGGCCGCCGTCGAGCGGCGCGATTCAGAGGCGTATGTCAAAGAACTCGACGTCTTCTACGCGCTGATCATGCGCCTCAGTGGAAACGCGACGCTGCAACGCTTGCATGAAAGTCTGCTCGGACCGGTGCGGCGTTTGCGTCGCATCTCCATGACGCGCGAGGGCCGGATGGAGCGTTCCTTCGCTCAGGCGGAACGCATTGCACGGGCCCTGGGGGAGCGCGATCCGGCCGCCGCCGAGTTCATGCGCGAGCAGATCGTGCGCGCGCGCGAGAACGTGATGGAAGTCGCCCGACACGCCGCCGCAGGCGGCGACCTAGGAGAATGACGATGCAAACTTCGGTGCGCGAACTCGGCCACTTCGTCGACGGCGTTGCGGTTGCCGGTGCGGCCGCGCGCTATGGCGACGTGTACGATCCGGCGACCGGCGAAGTTGCCGCGCGCGTGGCGCTCGGAACCGCAGCCGAACTCGACCGTGCGGTCGCGGTCGCCCGGCGCGCATTCGTCCCGTGGTCCGCGACGCCGCCGGCGCGTCGCGCGGGTGTGTTGTTTGCTTTCCGCGAGCGGCTCCTGGCAGAGTCGGGCCGGCTCGCGGCCACGATCACGCGCGAGCACGGGAAGACGCTCGACGACGCGCGCGGCGAGCTGCAGCGGGGCCTCGAAGTCGTCGAGTTCGCGTGCGGCATTCCGCATCTGCTCAAGGGCGAGTTCGCCGAGAACGTCGGCACAGGCGTCGATACGTTCGCCGTGCGTCAGCCGCTGGGCGTTTGCGCCGGGATCTCGCCGTTCAATTTCCCCGCGATGGTGCCGATGTGGATGTTTCCGGTCGCGCTCGCCTGCGGCAACAGCTTCATCATGAAGCCGAGCGAGAAGGACCCGTCGCTCTGCTTGGAGCTAGCCCAGATGCTCGTGGAATGCGGCTTGCCCGCCGGCGTCTTCAACGTCGTCAACGGCGATGCGGAGGTCGTGAACGCGATCCTCGACCATCCGGGCATCGACGCGGTGAGTTTCGTCGGCTCGACACCGATTGCGTCGCACGTCTATACGCGTGCCGCGGCGAGCGGCAAACGCGTGCAGGCGCTCGGCGGCGCCAAGAACCATCTGGTCGCGATGCCGGACGCGGATCCGGCTCACGTTGCGGACGCCCTGATGGGCTCGGCGTACGGTTCGGCCGGGGAACGCTGCATGGCGATCTCCGTTGCGGTCGCCGTCGGCGACGCGACGGCGGACGCGCTCGTCGCACGCTTGCGCGAGCGGATCGCGAGCCTACGCGTGGGACCGGGCGACGCTCCCGGCGTCGACATGGGTCCGCTCGTGACGCACGCGCACCTCGAGCGCGTGCGTGGGTACGTCGCGGTCGCGGCGGCAGAAGGAGCCGACGTCGTCGTCGACGGCCGTGCGAGCGTCGTTCCCGAACGCGGTTTTTTCCTCGGCGCGACCTTGCTCGACCACGTGACGCCGGCGATGCGCGTGTACCGCGAAGAGGTCTTCGGGCCGGTTCTTGCGGTCGTGCGCGTCGCCTCGTATGAGGCTGCGCTCGCGCTCGTCAACGGCCACGAATTCGGCAACGGCGTCGCCATCTTCACGCGGGATGGCGAGGTGGCGCGGCACTTCAACCATCACGTCAAGGCCGGCATGGTCGGAATCAACGTGCCGATTCCGGTTCCGGTCGCCTATTTCAGTTTCGGGGGCTGGAAACGCTCGCTTTTCGGCGACACGTACGTCCACGGCACGGAGGGCGTGCGCTTCTACTCGCACCTCAAAACGACGACGTCACGCTGGCCCGTCGAAACGCGCAGCGGCGCGGAGTTCGTCATGCCGACGCCGCGTTGAGCCGCGGCAAAAGCCCGAGGGCGTTCGTTCGGTAGATCGCGCGCAGCTCCGGCTCGGTCAGGCGGCACGCGCGCAGACCTGCAACCTGGAACGCGGCCGGCAAGGCCGGATAGTCGGTGCCGAAAACGATCTGGCTCGTTGGCACGATCTTCATCAGCGCCGCCATTGCCGCCGGATCCGTCGACCAGGCTGTGTCGTAGGAAAACCGCGTGAGCTCGTAGAGCACGCCGTGCGGCAGCCGCGCGGCAATTTCTTTCGTCTTCGCGTACTGCGTAAAACGCTCGACGAGATACGGCATCGTTCCGCCCGCGTGGGAGAAGACGACGCGCAGGTTAGGATACTGCGCCGCCGCGCCGCTGAAAACGAAACTCGCGATCGCGCGCGTCGTATCGGTGCTGTACTCCACGATCGTGTCGGCAACGTCGGGCACGAGATCGGCGCAGCACGCGTTGAGGATCGGATGAACGAAGAGCACGGTCTTGCGCCGGTTCAACTCTTGCAGGATCGGCGCCAAGAATGGATCGCCGAGCCAGTGCTTGCCGTAGCTCGAGTACATACCGATGCCGTCCGCGCCCAACACGTCGAGTGCGTGCTCGATTTCTCGCAAGCTCGCGTCGATGTCGGGAAGCGGTAGGACCGCAAACAAACCGAAGCGTCCCGGGTAGTCGCGCACCATGGCGGCGGCATATTCGTTGCAGTACCGGGCCAAACGCCGTGTCGCCGCCAGGTCGCCGAAGAACACGCCGGGCGTCGGCACCGAGAGGATCGCGGTCGCAACGCCGGCGCGGTCCATGTCCTCGAGCGTGCGCGCCGGCGTCCAATCTCGCGAAGACGGCGGGAATTTGCGGTGGCTGCCCGCTTCGGCGATAAAGCGCGGCGAAAGATCGTGATGATGGATGTCGATGCGTCGCCCCGCATTCGCGGGCGGCAAGACGGGACTCGCGGCGTCGGTCAGCATCGCGGCGGCGCCCGCGGCGGCGCAGTGGCTGACGAATCGACGGCGCGATACCGTCATCGATTTCGCCGAGCGGTGCGCGCAACTGCCATGCAGCGCTGGTACCCGCTGCCGAAAGTCGATTCCCGCGCGGGAGTGCGCTCTGCGGCTGAGAAGCTGCCGGTATGGCGCGCACTTTTATCGGCTTCTACGATCTCGACGCATCGCCGTCGCACGGACTTACCGGCGATCTCGCGACGCGGCTCGGCACGGCCACGGAGACGGAGGGCTTCACCGAAGGCTCGGTCTACGTGCGTTCCGACCGCGCGGCGGTCGCGATCGTCATCCGTTACGGCGACCGCGACGGATTCG
>JAABUQ010011634.1_pt1 | contig 11183 bp, 6 predicted proteins | sample 5560001 | NCBI WGS metagenome assembly JAABUQ01 (sample SAMN10711888, study PRJNA513371) | rock metagenome | isolation source: Antarctica rocks | place: Antarctica: Victoria Land, Finger Mt nord | collected 2015-12-18
CTTCCCCCCCCCAAACCCTTTTCTTTTCCTTCATATCCACGACACGTGTTTATGACCAACGAGAGGCCAAGTTCGTCGGCTTCATACGCATATTACTCTTTTCCCCCCACTCCTAATCGCTCATCTCCTCCTGAGAGCTCCACCAAATCTTCCAACTCCAAAACCCCCTCACCTCAAACCGCCCGCACCTCTAAAAGCATGGCTCCTTCACCTGCGGCTGGCAAGACGCCACAAGCCCCCAAAACACCAACAAAAGCTGGTAAAGATCCAGCGTCAAGTGCTACTGGAAAATTAGGCCAACCGTCCGGCTCAACTGACTCCCCAAAAGGCGCTGCGAAATCAGCGACGAACACCCCCAAAGGCGCGGCCGATAAGGCAAAGGGCGCTGCGGGTGGTGACACCAAATCACCCAAGCTTCCACCAAGACCCAAAGCCGGCCAAGCTGGTCAACAAGCTAAGGGTGCTGCATCGCAAGCAGGGTCCAAAGCTCCACCTCAGGCTCAAAAGCCCATGCAAGACACCAAGAAGAAGGCCGAGGACACCACTGATGATGCTGAAAACAAGGTTGGCCTGGAGGACAACGACCCAGCAGACGAAGCCGATAACGAAGATACCGATAACCCAGTCGGCAAAGTCAGTCAGCAAGGCGGAAACGAAACCGGCGAAGACGACACTGAGGACAATGACGATGTCACTGGCGGTGCCCAAGATACCACTGAAGGTGCTGCTGACGAGACACCCGACACAGGAGACGCCGAAGATACCGCCGACGAAGCGACCGGTGGTCTTGGAGGTGCTGCAAAGGGAGCCGCTGGCGGTGCTGCAGGCAAAGCCCAGGACGCCGCTGGAAAAGCCGGCAAAGGTGATGTTGAAGGCGCTGCTGGCGAAGCAAAGCAGGGTGCCGAGGACACTGCTGGCGAAGCAAAAGAGGGTGCCGAGGATGCTGCCGGTGAAGTTCAAGAAGGTGCTGAGGATGCTGCTGGCGAAGCTCAAGAGGGTGCTGAAGACGCCACTGGTGATGCACAGGAAGGTGTTGAAGATACGGCCGGTGAAGCTCAAGAAGGTGTTGAGGATGCTACTGGTGGAGCACAAGACACTGCGGAAGATGCCGCAGGTGAGCTTCCAGCTGATCTCTCCGTACTGAAAGGTCTCGAAGTTGGCGAGGGAGGCGAGATCCTCGGTCCAGACGGCGAGCCAGTCGGTCAGCTCGACGAGGGCGATCCAGAAGACTTAGTCGGCAAAACCATCGGCGACGACGGAGAAATTCTGGACGAAGATGGAGATGTCATCGGCCGTGCCAGCGTCCTTCCTGGCAAAGTCCAAGAACTGGCCGACAAGGCCAAAGAAGGTCTTCCAGGTGTCAACGTACTCGACGGCCTTGAGGTCGGAGAAGGCGGAGAGATCATGGGTCCCGACGGTACACCACTCGGAAAGATCACCGAAGGTAATCCAGAAGATCTCGTCGGCAAGACTCTCAACGAAAATGGAGAGATCCTGGATGAAGATGGAGACGTCATTGGCCGAGCCGAAGTCGTTCCCGGCGAGGCTGCTGATAAACTGAAGGAAGCCGGTGATGAGGCTGGTCAGGCTGCTGGTGGTCTGACACCTGATCTTTCCATTCTCCAAGGCAAGAAGGTCAACAAGAAGGGCAACATTCTCGACGATGAAGGCGAACAAATCGGCAAGCTCACCGAAGACTCGGACCCCAAGAAGTGCGCCGGCAAGATTCCCAACGAGGAAGGCCTGATCCTTGACGATGATGGCAATATTGTTGGCAAAGTCGAAGTTGTTCCTGGAGAGGCCGCTGACGAAGCTATGAAGGCTCTACATCCTGAACTGCTCGAAGAAGCCAAGGAAGACGCGGAGGGTGCCGCTGAGGATGCCACTGGCGAGGAGGCTCCAGAGATTCCAGGTCTACCGGATCTTGACATTTTGGAAGGACTGAAGGTCAACAAGAAGGGTGAGGTCTTGAACGAGGACGGAGAGCCAATCGCCAAACTTTCGGAAGGTGAATTGGCCGACTGCGCTGGCAAAAAGATCAACGCCAATGGCGAGGTCCTTGACAAGGAGGGCAACGTCATCGGCAAGGTCGAATTGATTCCAGAAGCGTTCCCCGAAGTCGCCGAAGCAGCAGAGGCTGCCGACCTCTCAGTCCTTGAAGGACTCAAAGTCAACAAGAAGGGCGAGGTTGTCAACGAGGATGGCGAACCCATTGCCAAGCTCTCTGAAGGCGAGTTGGCCGACTGCATCGGCAAGAAGATTAATGAGAAGGGCGAGGTCCTTGACAAAGAGGGAAATGTCATCGGCAAAGTTGAGATGATTCCACAAGAAGGCGAAGGCGAAGCTGAAGGCGCCGAGGAAGAGCAGGGCCCCGACTACACCACGCTCGAAGGCTACAAAGTCAACAAGAGTGGAGACGTGGTCAATGAGGATGGCGAAACTTTGGCCAAGTTGTCGGAAGGCGAGCTAGAACAGTGCGCCGGAAAGAAAGTCAACGACAAGGGCGAGGTCCTCGACCAGGAGGGCAACGTAATTGGCAAGGTCACAATGGTGGGCAACGAACCAGAAGAAGACGCTGAACCTGAACTCCCACCGCTTTCCATCCTCGAAGGTTGCAAGTGCAACAAGAACGGGAAGATCGTTGACGCCGATGGGAAACCCCTTGGTGAGCTCATTGAGGGTGACGCAAAGAAGCTCTCCAAGAGCGGTGCCGAGTGTGACGACGAAGGTCAATTCTGGGACGGCAAGGGCCATGTCATTGGACGCGCGCAAACCCTCCCCCAAGAAGACGACGAAGAGGATGCGCCATTCGCCGGCCTGGAAGGTCTCATCGTTGTGCCAGATGGATACGTCGAGGACGAGAACCAAAACAAGGTCGGCCAACTCGTCGAAGGTGATCCCAAGAAATTGGTCGGTCGTGCCGTTGACGAGGATGGAGATGTTATTGACAAGCGTGGTAATGTTGTTGGCCATGCCGAGCGTCTGCCAGAAGAGGAGGAGGAAGCGCCACCAGATCTTTCGGTCCTGAACGGTCTCCCTGTCAACAAGCAGGGCAACGTCATCGGGCCCGATGGTGTACCCATTGGTAGACTTGTCGAGGGTAACGCTAAGGAGCTTGCCGGTAAGAAATGTGACGACCAGGGCCAGATCTGGAACGACTCCGGCAAAGTCATCGGCCGCTGTGAGCTCATCCCTGAGAACGAGCGTGAGGCTAAACCCGAAGGTCCTTTTGCTGGCCTTGAAGGATGTGTTGTTGTCAAGGATGGCTGGGTTGAGGATGAAGAGGGCAACACTGTTGGACAGGTTGTCGAGGGTGATGCGAAGCGACTTGTTGGCCGTGCTGTCGATGAGGATGGAGATATCATTGACAAATACGGCAACGTGAAGGGCCACGCCGAGCCATACTCGGAGCCTGAGCCGGAAGTTGCTGACTTGTCTTCCTTGGATGGCAAGATCGTCAACAAGGCCGGTAACGTCGTTGACGAGCACGGAACAATCTATGGTCGCATTGCCGAAGGTGATCCAGCGGAGCTGGCTGGTAAGAAGGTTGACGGACAAGGTCAAATTTGGAACGACAATGGCAAGGTCATCGGACAAGCCGAGCTCATCCCTGGAGGCGGAACCCAGAAGCCTGAAGGACCATTCGCCGGCTTCGAGAACTTGGTCGTGGCCAAGGATGGGTTTGTCACCGATGGCCAAGGTCAAGTCGTTGGCAAGCTTGTCGAAGGATCTGACGCCCAGAAACTTCTTGGCCGTAAGGTGGATGAGGATGGCGAGATTCTCGACAACACTGGGAATAGCATTGGCAAAGCTGAGCGTTACACTCCGGAAGAGAAAGAGCGTGACATCAATCCCATGTCGGGCCACAAAGTCAACAAGGATGGTGAAGTTCGCGACGAGAACGGCGAGCTACTTGGAATGGTCACTGATGGCCACCTCCCAACTCTGATCGGCAAAGAGGTCGACGACAACGGGTACGTCATTGACAACGATGGTAACAAGGTCGGCGAGTGCACACTCATCCAGAACATGGAGGAGCCCGCCGAGGAGGAGTTGACTGAAGAGGAATTGGAGAGACGGAAAGACGCAGAGCTTGCCAAGAAGATGAACGGTATCGTTGTCCAAACGATAGAGAAGATGCAGCCCATCTGCAAAGAAATCACAGATGTAAGTCATCCAGAAACTCTTTCCCTTACTCATCATCATCGTACTAATAATGGGCCAGCTCATCGACAGCGCGGAGAAGAAGCCAAAGGAAGAGCTCGACGAGGAGGAGCTGGTCAAGAATGTAAAGCCAAAGATCGAAGAAGGCAACCGGATCCTGCAAGAATGCAACGGCGCTATCCGCGGACTCGACCCAGACGGTCATATTGCTGCCAACGCCAAAGCACGTGCCGCCAGCGGCGAGGCATCAAAGGAAGAGCATATGTTGGCCAACTCGCTGAAGGAGCTCACGACCACCATTGTCACAACCATCGAGAACGCCAAGAAGAAGATCAACGACATGCCCCACGCAAAGAAGGCCCTCAACCCGCTCTGGTACTTGCTCTCAGAGCCACTCTTCCAGATCATCGCCGCCGTCGGTCTCCTCCTCACCGGTGTCCTCGGTCTCGTCGGCAAGCTGCTCGGCGGCCTCGGTCTCGGCGGTCTCGTGAACGGCCTCCTAGGCGGCTTGGGCATCGACAAGCTCCTCAGCGGCCTTGGTCTCGGCAGCGTTGGAAAGTCATTGGGTATGGGTGGCAAGAAGTGAAAAACATGGTTGAATCTTCTCCCATGCCTCTGGTCCGTCGTTCCATCATCTCGCCTCAGATCGCTCGTCTGTCTCATCCACACACAACAAACATGCATGCATTGTTGATATCTCGGGATTCTTGAAAAGCGAGTTTATCCCTTTGCCGACTGGCGTGGCGATTAGCGTGTATCTTTTAAGTGCGGAAAATGTAACATAATAATGGAATCGCATGCTACTGTTCGTTGGAAATATCCTCCCCGAAAGTTCACGTGGTGTCTGCAAGTCTAAGTTTCCTTCGATGGAGGGTCGTTCGTGATTTGCCAAGCTCCCTTCGCAATGGCCTAGTAGGAGAATGGGTAGGCACAATCCGCATGTAGTACATCCACAACCGCAATTCAAGTCCTATCCCCTTCACAAACACGCGAGCAGGCCGAGCATCTCCTCCACGCACGCTTCCAACCCACAATGAGCATCGCCATGCAATAGTCCCCTGATATAGAGAATGACGCTGCTCAATCACGTAGACAAACCTACACATTCATACCCTTCGATCCACAGCTGCTAGGAATCCTGTCGATGGCAATTGAAAGCTTTTCTAATGGGATGGAAATGGTGCTCAAAGGAGAAACATGGGGGGGAATGCGGGTGGGGGATGGTGATGGGGATGTACTTTAGTGAAGGAAGGCTTCTGGATTGGGAAGGCGTTGGGTTTGGGGGAAAGGGGGGGGGGGATTATTTGCATCTTTGGGTAGAATGATGGATTGTTTTCTATGATTTATGGGGAGATTGTAAGAGGGAGGTTGGTAAAGGTATCTTCGTGCGCCTGTTGCAAGCGTGCTGAATGATTGAGTATCGTATGGTAAGAGACTTTTCCTGCTTCAGATACCATCTCCCTTTATCGTCTAAATGTTCCCTATATCTTCAGTCAATCATTCTTTGATGCAGCAGCATTCCCGTTCGCCAAGCCCTTCCTCCCCATAAGCTCCTGGCTCGGAGCAGGTTTCTTCGTGATGGTCAGACAATTGATCTCCAAATACGCACATATACTGTTGATGACCAGGATCGCCCAGCGGAAGTACGCCACTAAGGCAAAGACAAAATAGCCCCTCAGATACCACAACTCGACCTCCACACTGACCGGTGCCAGCCCGAAGCGCGGTAGATTGCCCAGAATTGCACCGCCGATTAAGGGGACTAGCATGACGGTCCAGTACGGGAACGGCTGCCGCGTCAAATGCGCAAGGATGATCTTCGTCGTCATGCGGCCGAAGACGAACGACATGGTCAAGCAGAAGAGGACCAGCCTGTTCTCGCGCATCAGGGTCGAGTAGGGTGAGTAGAGCCAGGCGCCTATGGCTAGTGTGTAGACGACCATGGGCGTCCATTCGAGGAAGACGGGAGCGATGGGTAGGTTCTGTCGTCGACGCGCTTGGACTACGTTGTAACCACATGCGGGCACGTGAGCGGTGAAGAACGTGATGAGGATCATGGGGATCCAGATGTCGAGCGTGGAGTATTCGCCGAGGATGTCGGAGTAGCCCACTAGGTCTGCGATTGGCTGGTGCCATATCCCTGGGCCGTAGATGCCAGAGATGGTCATGAAAGTGCAGGCAAGTACCAGTCCCTCTGACAGACTGTTAGCTTTTGATTTTTCTTAGGGGTACGGAGCCATACCTGTAGGCCCGTTGAAGTAGCCCAAGTAAAGTGTATGCGTGTGATATGTCTCCCATGTAGAGAAGAACATTGGCAGGCATGGTACTAAGGCTGTGAAGACACCCTTGGGACTAGGCCCAAGACCTATCGCAGCGGTCTCGCACAAGCTTGCAAGCGTGCAGTTCAGAGAATCAATGCCATGACTGGGCCGTCTTTAGCGACTCAAGTGTGGTTGATGGTCAAGTGGCACGCACTCAAATAGCTCGCCCAGCCCACTGGATTGTCCTGTCCTCCTCGCTTGTTTCCCATCAATGTTGTCCATAGTCTGATACCTGCACGTAGGTCTCGTATCAGCTCTCATTGCAATGTCTTCCTCTTTTCCTATTGAAGCTCACATCCATAGTCCGAACGCAAAGCTAAAGTATAACCATGACGGACCCTAGAGAATCCTCAGCATCCACATATCATCCACCTTATAGAGCTGAGATGAGAGCCATTTGGCTTACCGGCCCCACAAGATCTGGCATGAATATTTCTAAGCAAATGACATTGCTGAGGATGAAGAAGAACCCCAAGAGGGTCACCATGTTCGGGGCGAGCCATAGTGGAAGGAGTTCCACCACTGCACTCCACTATGTATGTTTACGTTGGCATACGTAGTTCTTTCATTTGGAGGACCGACGTACGTATGGTTGGAGGATGTACTTGGAAAGGAGGGATCTGTCAACACTCGAGTATTTGTAGGATTTAAGGTGGACGAGGGCTTCTTCCGAAACGCATTCGTGGGCGGCAGTACCTACGAGTTAACATCAGTATCAAAACATAAAAACAAGGAGAAGGTCGAAAGAAAGGGGCGGAGAGGTAGTGGCTAAGACGTACTCTTCTTCATGCTCTCAAAACTTTCGGCCGCCCTGCTGGCGGCTGTCTCGATCGCGGTGGAGAAGAAGAATTGGACGATACTGCAATCATGTGATCGTAGTTCACTGCAGGTGGCTCTAACTTTCTGTGCAAGTGACTTGCTTGTTCTTGTCCAGGAGAAAGTTCCAGTGTCACAGTTGTGTACATTTCGGTAGGTAAAGATACTGGCCACAAAGTCCGAGCTTATGTCCGAACAAATACAACGTAACGAGCCATGTTTGCATTGATACTCTGTACAAGAGCATTGAAAGGAAAATTGTGGCCGTACAGAGGAATTAATGGTTTTGCTATGCTAGCCTAACATCAATGCTCAATAATGCCATTCGAAGTGTCCTTCCTTGAAGACAGCGATACTGGACTAACGCTGTTGCCGATCTTGACCTTGACCATGGACACATTAAACGTGATTGGCTCTTCCTCCCTATTCAACTGCTTGACCATCTCCTTTATCTCTTTTGAAGGAGCTCGAAGTGTCCACGCAATACTGATGTGAAAATGGGATGACAAGTCGTCCTTTGCGTCCGTGTATGACATTCTCCAGGGTGACGGCGCAACCCCACGGTCACCTCCGACCTTTTCCTTCTTGCGGTACGGTATACTAGCCTGAAGAAACGGTTCTTTCTGGTATAGAGGTGGCTGTCCAAAGACCGCAGCGGCATTGTTCGATAGCCGCAGGAGCCTGTTTAAACCATCTTGAGGAGCCTTATCAAGACGCAAGACCAAGAACCAACGAGTGTTCTCATGGTTGGCGACCCAGTCCAGACTCGAAGTCGATAGAGTGAATCTGTAGTCGACTGGTAAGAAGAGATTCCTGGCATGACACTGGAGAGATATACGTACGGTTGTACGCCAGATCTCTCGACACACAGTGTCAAGGCTTCGAGGAAAGGTAGCCGTTGGTCCGCAAGCAGCACGATTGGCCTTGAGAGACTGATGTGGAGCGGCGTCTCTGCACCTAGATCACTCTCCAAAAAGCTGTGGAGCTTCCCATCCTCCGACGAATTGGCATGATCGGATCTACTGATCAAATTGTGGAGACAGGCATATTGCTCTGTTGAAGGATACCCTCCTCTGCATGAGCAAGGACCGGCAAAGAATGGTTGGAAGGTTGCTGGAGCAGAGACTTACACTCTATGTAGACATGCGTAGGCCAATTGCCTTCGACATGGGGGATCTGTCGTTGACGACCTGCATGGAGGGTCGGATCATCTTGATTGCTGTTCCTTGCTGTCGCGGCATAGAGATCATGGAAGCTGTCTGGGAGAGGCGGTAGAGCTATCTTGGTTTTAGAGGTGGGCCGCTTTCTCTTTGTTCCTTGGGGCTTGGAAGGCTTGTCGTCAAGATCGGGGGTATCGGCAGGACCAGATTCCTCACTATCGGAGTACTCGACAAGCATCACGTTCTTGCTTGGTTATCAAAGGACCTGGCAAGCATAAACTCACCGATCCCCATAGACTATGACGTACCCCAGGGAGAAAAGTCGTCCAGGGGCCCTCTCGGCTACGGGCTGGTCTTAGCCCGGGCTGGTCAAGCATCCCTACCTAGTGGAGCCACCAGGGAAGTGATTCGTAACACTCACGAGCTTTAGATGTAATAATAGACATTGTTTCCACTCCCTCTTCAACTATTTTATCCATCATCTCTCCTCGAATACTTACCCTCGTCCGTTGAACAGTCCTATAATAGGTTCCACATCTTGACCCGAGGGAACCGCAACATCCACCATGGAGAGCTCCGAAGATAAGCAATGGGTACCTTTGACAACCTTTCTTCAGCCTAAAGGCCAGAGTCCACTGACCATTCTAGGCATCCAAACATCTCCTTGACCCGCTCACTGCCGCCGAGCCCAGTCAAGAGACAGGCCCAAGCTCTACCCCCATTGCCAAAACCCTCTCTTCCTCCCCTTCCATCCTGCGGAAACCCGTTCCCTCAACCTCCGTCCGCTCATCAACAGGCCGTCAACCAAGTGAAAAGCAAGGCCCATCCATCTCCGTCCGCTCAAGCAAAAACCCCTACCGTAATGGCACTCCCTCATCCGGCTACCCCTCTCCACCCCCATCTGCCAGCCCACGTACCGAACGCTTCCCAACTCTCAATGACGCTGCCTCCCCAAACCGCAAAAGCACGGCCACAGCCTCAACCGCAATCCGCACCTCGACCAGTGGCCGAGCCTCCACAATCGGCGAGGATGCCAATCTCAGTCGTCGCGGTGGGGTCCCCCCATCAAGTAACGAGCCTATTCCCAACCGCCGCCGCGGCAGCTCCCTGAATCAACGCTACCAAGGAGACCAATCTCACCGGCCCCTGGAAATGCTCCGTAAAGATGCCAAAGCCGCCCACCGCGCCCCTCATCTGCGAAAAAAACACCACGTTGGTACCGACACCATTGATAGCCTTGACAAAGTAGGCGGAGGCCCTTACCATCACGAAGGGCCTTACGATGCTACACTTTTGGCCCGGAATACTAACTTCCAGAGTAGCCCACTCGAGGCGGTCAGCGCCTCGAACGAGGAAGCTCTGCGGGCAACGCCGAGAGAAAAAATCATAGATAGCGTCGAGAAACACTACCCTCTCGACGGCGTCGCAGTCGTTCCCCCGGGCGTGGCCGATCGATACGGACGCACATACAATTACCAAGAGGGCTCAGACATGATGATCGACAACGCTCCCGAGGGCGGAGCCTACAAGCGCTGGCCGGGCATGGTATATCCCCCCACTCAACCTCCTCTCCACCACAATATACTAACCACTCCCCACCAGCAATACCACCCCTCGGACCTCAAAGGCAAAGGCGAACCCTCCTACTCCCTGGAAAAAGCCCTCAAAGAACACAAAGCCCACCGCCGCAACGTCTCCGAGGGCAACAACGCCGCCGACGCGGCCAACGCCTACGAATTGCACACCCCCCGGGCCCGCCAACAATCCTCCTCGCACGTCCCGGATGGCCGGTATGGTCGCCGCAGGGGCATGAGCGCCGATAGCACTACAAATAGTGTTAGGCCTGTTAATGAGGGGGAGCGCTATGCGGAGTGGGAGGCCTCCGGGCCGAATCGTAGCGCGAGTGGGAAGATCAGGAGGAGGTTTGGGAGTTTGAGGATGAAGGATTGAGGGGGTTTGCGGTCAATGGGGGAGGGGCGACCGGGCATACAAATCTAGTGGGAGTGGGAGCGGCAACAGGAAGTGAGAGTCAATGTTGCTATTCATGTTGTTGGTGATAGAGGGAACTGGAGTTTTGGGTGGCAGCTAGAAGTGAGGGTAACGGCCTTTCTTTTCCTTGTGAGGATTCCGAGAACCGCTAGTTTTGGTGCTTGGTGAATATTTCTCGCTCCGAGCACATACTACCACGTTGAACACTTTCATCCCAGCACGCAGTCACCACTACGTCGTCGCTTGATATTGGAGTGCGGCGGTAGCCTCCTGTAGCCATCATCGCCGTACAGGGGTAGTCGGACTGATCGTCCCCCAAAGGTAATAATCTCTACATTGGAGAACAGGTTTCCATGATCTTCCTGAGCGAAAATGAAAGGGCTACACCCATCTATTCATAAACCTCCCCTACCGAAAAGCTACATGCATCCACCCTCCCCTCACGCTCAACGCGGTCAATGCATGGGTATTTCCCCCTCCCACTCCCGTAAAGCACACCTCAACACTCACACAACCGCACTCACCCCCCCTAGCCACCTCCCTCTTAGCACTCATCTTCCCCCTCCCTATCATCCCCCCAGAGGTTTATACCTCAACGGCCGCGCCCGATGGGGCACCAACTGCACAACATCCAGCGTCATTTTCTTCGGATGGTGAAACGCCAGCACGTCATACTGGTGCACTTCCCGCGAGCCGAGAAACTCGACCCGCCCGATGACGATGAAGGCGCCGC